>Ga0075364_10001074_pt1 | contig 14559 bp, 19 predicted proteins | sample EndMetdeltDD1764_FD_71517 | JGI IMG/M metagenome (GOLD analysis project Ga0075364, IMG submission 71517) | Populus endosphere microbial communities from Tennessee, USA - Endosphere MetaG P. deltoides DD176-4 | ecosystem: Host-associated > Plants > Roots > Endosphere | place: USA: Tennessee... | reverse complement strand
ACTCCTCCTGCCAGTACAGCATGGCAAAGCTGCCGCCGCCGATATGGAGCGCGCCGATCAACGTCGCCGCGCCGATCCAGCGGGTCAGGCGACGCCGGCGCGGTTCGATCAGATCGACGCTGGGGATCATTGCGCCTTGCCCGGCATGAGCACGGGCTCGCCGGGTTTCGGCCCGGCTGCGGACGGGTCGCCGCCGACGCTTTCCAACCCGACCAGGGCGATCTTCACGTAGCCGGCGGCGCGCAGCATGTTGAGCACATGCATCAGCTCGCCATACGGCACATTCTGATCGGCACGCAGGAACAGGCGTTTGCTCTTGTCCGCCTGCGTCGCGGCTTCGATGGCGGAGGCCAGCTGCGCGCGAGGAATGGAGTCGTTGCCGATGTTGAGCGACAGGTCGGACTTGATGGTCAGGTAGAGCGGCTTGTCGGGGCGAGGCTGCGGCTTGGCGGTCGAGACCGGCAGGTCGACGTGGATGTCGACCGTCGACAGCGGTGCTGCGACCATGAAGATGATCAGCAGCACCAGCATCACGTCGATGAACGGCGTGACATTGATCTCGTGCGATTCGACGAGCTCGTCTGCGCCTTCGTCGATGCGTCCGGCCATCGGATCTACTCTGCTGCCTTGATCACGCGCAGCGGGTTCGTGGCCCGATCCATGTCGCGGGAGACCAAGCGTTGCACGTGCGCGGAGGTGTCGCCGACCAGTGCCCGGTAGCCGGAGGTCCAGCGCGCGAATTGATTGTAGATGATAACGGCCGGGATGGCCGCCACAAGGCCGATGGCGGTGGCCAGCAGCGCCTCGGCGATGCCTGGAGCCACCACGGCGAGGTTGGTGGTCTGCGCTTTCGAGATGCCGATGAAGCTGTTCATGATGCCCCACACCGTGCCGAACAGGCCGACGAAGGGGGCCGTGGAGCCGATCGTCGCCAGCACGCCGGTGCCCCGAGCGATGGCGCGCCCGGCGCCGGCTTCGATCCGCGTCAGATGCGAGGCGACCCGCTCCTTGACGCCGGCCGCATCGGGAGCGGAGCCGGACAGGCGTACCTCGCTCACCGCCGTCTCGAGCATGGTGCGTGCCAAGCCGCGGCCGCCTTCAAGCCGGTTGAGCGCGCCCAACAGCGAACCTTCGGCGCTGATCCGGCGCAGCGCCTCGCGCAGGCGCCGGTTGGCGATGAACAGCTCGAGGCTCTTGGCGAGACCCACCGTCCAGGTCACGACGGAGGCGATGAACAGGCCGATCATCACGCCCTGCACGATGATATCGGCGGACATGAACATGCCCCACGGCGACAGATCATGCGGCAAGTGCGCGACGCTGCCGCCGGGCTCGCTTTGCTGCGCGCTGGCTGCGGAGGCAAGGGCTGGGATGGCAAGCGCACCCACGATGAGCGGGAGCCACGCAGCCTTGCCGCCGCGGCTTTCCCGAGGATGCTTGCAGAGGTCGGCGCCCATCATCTCACCCCGTCCATTCCGATCCGTTCCTATAGTGTTATAGTATAACGATAGTCAAATTCAGGCCGCTGCGCCCGGGGCGGGGAGCGCGAGAAAGCTGGGCCGAAGGGCTGCGCTCGGCAGTGTGGGATACACGCCGCAGCGATGGATCGGCATGCACGCGTTGAATAATAATACTTGAATGTGATTGTCAAGATTTAGCGTGGCCGCAGCGCGTCGCTTACGCCCGGTGGTAGGGATGGCCGGACAGGATGGTGGCGGCGCGGTAGAGCTGCTCGGCGAGCACGATGCGGGCAAGACCGTGCGGCAGCGTGATGGCGCCCAGCGACAGCACGAGCTGCGCGGCGTTGCGCACGTCCGGGGCCAATCCGTCCGGACCGCCGATCAGGATGGCGGCCGACTTGGTCCCGTCATCGCGAATCTTGCCGAGGTGGCGGGCGAATGCCTCGCTGGACAATCCCTTGCCCTGCTCGTCGAGCGCAATGATGGCGTCGGCCTCGCGGGCCAGCTTCAGCAGCGCGACGCCTTCCTCCTGCTTGCGCAGCGCAACCGTTGCAGCTCGGCTTTCGCCGATCTCCGGCCAGCTCACGGGGGCCAGGGCGACACGCTTGGCCAGCGCCTCGAAGCGCGTACGGTAGCGGTCGAGCAGGTCTCGCTCGGGGCCGTCCTTGAGCCGGCCCACGGCGGCAACGGTCAGGCGCATGTCAGGCTCCGCTCTCTGGCTGGCGGAAACCACCTGCTGTCATCCTCGGGCTTGCTTGCGCTCGGACTGGTTCCGAGCGTCCCGAGGACCCATCGTCCGGCACGCTCGGGAGCCAGCAGATAGCTGGATGGCCGGGACAAGCCCGGCCATGACAACCTAGGCCGAAAAGTCAGGCGACTAATGCGTAGTCGTCTCGCCTGAAGTATCCGCCGGACGCTCGGCCGACCACATTTTTTCGAGGTTGTAGAACTCGCGCACCTCGGGCCGGAACACGTGCACGACGATATCGCCGACGTCGATCAGCACCCAATCACACTGCGGCTGACCTTCCATGCGAACGCGGCCGAAACCTGCTTCCTTGAGCTTGCGGTGAAGCTGGTCGGCGATGGCGCCCACGTGCCGGTCCGACCGACCCGAGGCAATCACCATGTAGTCGCCGATGGAAGACTTACCCCTGATATCGATCGCCACCACGTTTTCAGCCTTGGCGTCGTCGAGCCAGGCCGTCAGGTGAGCGAGCAGGGCATCCGAGTCGTGACTGGGCACGAGTTCGGCCGGAGGCGTGCTCCTGCGAGCACCCTCAAGTGCGCTTGGCATCTTGTGTTGGATATCCTTTCGTCATCAAACCCCGGTGGGGTGGGAGCGTTCGGGACTCGATGCACGTGCCCGCAACGCCGATACCGAGCCTCCGCAGAGACTCGCCCAGCGAAGATAGACAGTCGGCCCGGCCTGCTCAAGCCCCCGTGCCGGGCGTTGTAGGTACGGTCTCAGCTGGAGAGGCCTCGGTCGCTCCGTCTGCCGTGGGCTTGTCCTTGCGCCACGGCGGCCCCGATGGAGAGTGCGTCTTTTTGGCAACAGTCGGGGGCCGGGCTTTGGCCTTGTTGCGCAGCGCGGTCGAGGACAGATGGGACAACGGTCCGGTCAGGAACGTCCAGGCCGGCGCCGGGGCGTGCAACAGGGCGCGGGCATCGGCCTCAGGCACACGCTGGCTGGCAAAGGCCTGGGCGGCCTTGGAGGCCAGCGCCTTCATGCGCCAGCCGGGCCGGTCGACCACCACGATCGGCACGGTGGTGAAGATCTCCCGCCAGTTCTGCCAGCGGTGGAAGGCGGCGAGGTTGTCGGCACCCATGATCCATACGAACCGCACCAGCGGGCTGCGGCGCTTGAGGAAGGCGATGGTGGAGGCCGTGTAGGGCGTCGGCAGGTCGGCCTCGAAATCGGTGACCTCTATGCGCGGGTTCTTGGCCATCGTTCGGCACAGCACCATGCGCTCGGTCAGCGGCGCCTGGTCGGCCCGGTTCTTCAGCGGGTTGCCCGGCGAGACGATCCACCAGATCTTGTCCAGCCCCAGACGCTTGAGGGCGGTCTCGCTGATCAGCAGGTGTGCGGCGTGCGGCGGGTTGAAGGACCCGCCGAGCAGCCCGATCACCTGTCCGGGGGCAGCATACGGAGGCTGGGCCTTGATGCGGCCGTACGGGCTGGGAGCGGGCATGAACTCACGGGCGGTTCGCTATGACAACAGCAAGTCTAGCGCGAGGGCTGCATAGTGCGAAGGCACTTTATGACACGTGGTTCGCCGCACGCCCGAAAGATCAGGCCTGCGCAGGCAGCTGGCGGATCGGGATGCCTGCCGACGTCAGCCAGGCAGGCGCGCGATCGCCTCCACTTCGAGCAGGAACTCGGGCCGCACCAGGCGATCGATCACGAGCAGCGTGTTGGGGGGATACTTTCCACCGGGAAACATCTTGGGAAACAGCCCGGCCCGCGCCGCCATGAAGGCCGGGATGTGCTCGGCCTTGGTGAGATAGGTCGTGAACTGCACGACCGACTCGAAGTCAGCGCCCAGGTCCTTGAGGATCTTGCCGAGGTTGCCGAACACCACCGGCACCTGCGCCGAGACATCGCCGACGCCCATCGGATTGCCCTTGCCGTCGATCGCCACCTGGCCGGCGATGAAGGCGATCTCGCCGGGCGTCATGCGCGCCACGTGGCTGTACATGCCCTGCGCCGGGCCGGCGCTGGGCGGATTGACGTAGGTCACACCTGAGTTCTTGGCCATCGTTGAGCTCCCCTTGTAGGGCGCAATAGCGGAGCGTATTGCGCCGATCCTCCCTCTCAACTTACTCTCACGGTGCAATACGGCCTTCGCCTATTGCACCCTACGCCGCCCGCAGCCACACGTGGTTGTCGTGGAACACCGCGCCGCCGTAGGGCGCAGCCTGCACGGCGCTGGTCAGCGTATTGATGCCCGCTCCGCCTTCGAACTGCTCGTTCGGCGCGATGCTCTCGACGATCACCACGCCGCGCAGCACGCCGTCGAAGGCTTCGGCAGCGAGCGTGATCTCTCCCCGCTCATTGCCCATGCGCACGCGCGCACCGTCGGCAATGCCCAACATCTCGAGGTCGGACGGATGCACCTTGACGCGCGGCGGCCCGGCCTTGGCCCGGCTGGTCGGCGTCTCGTTGAAGGAGGAGTTCAGGTAGTCGCGGGCCGGGCTGGTGGCGAGACGGAAGGGATGCGCCTCATCGGCCCGCTCGATCACGTCCCAGTGGTCGGGCAGCGCCGGCATGTCGCGGCCGAGCCCCCAGTCGTAGCTGCGCCCGGCTGGCACACGCGGCCAATCCGGCTTGAAGCGGAACTTCTTGTCCGCATAGCCGAAGCCGGCGACATAGTGCGCCGTATCGAACTCGGGCTGCGCGTCGATCCACTTCTTCTCTTCGAGCTCGGCAAGGGTGCCCCAGCCTGAATTCTGCAGCGTCCAGTCGATGATCTCGCGCGGGCTCATGGTGAAGCCGCGATGCTCGGCGCCGACACGCTTGGCGAGCGCGCAGATCACGTCGTGATTGGACCAGCACTCGCCCGGTGCCTCGACCAGCTTGGGGCCGAGCAGGATGCTCTGCTGGCCACCGGCCTGATAGATGTCGTCGTGCTCGAGGAACATGGTGGCCGGCAGCACCACGTCGGCCATCTGCGCCGAGGCCGTCATGAAGTGCTCGTGCACGGCGACGAACAGGTCCTCGCGGGCGAAGCCGGCCTTCACCTTGCGCTGCTCGGGTGCCACCTGCACCGGGTTCATGTTCTGGATCAGCATGGCGGTGACCGGCGGTCCGCCCTTCAAATCGTAGGGATCGCCGGTCAGCACCGGGCCGATGCGCGACATGTCGAGCGTGCGCACATTCGGGTCGGCGACGTCGAGGCCTTCGATCAGCGTTTTGTTCCAGTGGAAGATGGCGCCGTTGTTGTGGAAGGCGCCGCCGCCCTCGTTGAGCCAGGCTCCCGTGACCGTCGGGATGCACAGCGCCGCGTGCATGTTGTGTGCGCCGTTGCGCGAGCGGGCAAAGCCGTAGCCGAGGCGAAAGTAGCTGCGCGGCGTCGTGCCGATCATGCGTGCGAAGGTTTCGATCTCCTCGACGGACAATCCGGTGATCGCGCTCGCCCACTGCGGGGTCTTGGCCCTGACGTGGGCCTCCAGCTCGCGCGGGCAGTCGCTGTACTTTTCGAGGTACGGCCAGTTGGCGTAGCCGTCGCGGAACAGCACGTGCATGACGGCGCAGGCCAGCGCGCCGTCGGTGCCTGGCTTCAGGCAGAGCGCCAGGTCCGCCTGCTGCATGGTGCCGTTCTGGTAGATGTCGATCGCCACGATCTTGGCGCCGCGCTGCTTGCGGGCGCGCATGGCGTGCGTCATCACGTTGATCTGCGTGTTGACCGGATTGGTGCCCCAGATCACGACCAGATCGGACTTGGCCATCTCGCGCGGATCGGGTCCCGCCAGCTTGCCGGTGCCGGCGATGAAGCCGGTCCAGGCCAGCGTCGTGCAGATCGACTGGTACATATGCGAGTAGCGCTTGGCGTGGCGCAGACGGTTGATGCCGTCGCGCATCAACAGGCCCATGGTGCCGGCATAGTAGTACGGCCAGACGGCCTCGGGGCCATGTTTGCGCTCGGCGGCCAGCATCGCTGCGGCGGTCAGGTCGAGTGCGTCGTCCCAGGAGATGCGCTCGAAGCGGCCCGAGCCCTTGGCCCCGACGCGGCGCAAGGGATGCAGCAGGCGATCCGGATGATGGATGCGCTCGGCGTAGCGCGCCACTTTGGCGCAGATGACGCCGGCGGTGTAGCTGTTGTCCTCTGCGCCATGCACACGGCCGATGCGGCCGTTGTCCAGCAGCTCGACGTCGAGGGCACACGTCGACGGGCAATCATGCGGGCAGGCTGAATGGCCGATCTTGGCGTGCGCGTTCATGAGCGATCCCGGCAAGCGTCTGGCACAACGCTATCCGAGTTCGGCGCTCGGGCCAAGAAAGGTCAGTGTCGGGGATGGGATGCGTTTGATGGAGGGCTCATGGGCATGCGTTGAGGCCCGCATAGGGACTATGCGGGCCTCAACGATCTGGACTTCAAGGTCCGCTTAGCGGGCGCTGCGCTCGAGCTGCTCGTAGAAGCTCTTGGCATCGAAGGCATTCGCGGACGCTGCGACGCCGGTCAGGACCGACAGCGCAAGCAATGCGGATACGATGGTCTTCATGATCATCTCCTACTTCTGAGAGTGGAGTTTGTTACTGCGTGCTGTTGCCCTCGAACTGAGCAAAGAAGCTCTTGGCATCGAAGGCGTTGGCCGAAGCCGTGACGCCGGTCAGGACCGACAGCGCAAGCAATGCGGATACGATGGTCTTCATGATCATCTCCTATTTCTGAGAGTGGTGTTTGTTACTGAGTGCTGTTGCCTTCGAACTGGGCAAAGAAGCTCTTGGCATCGAAGGCGTTGGCCGAAGCCGTGACGCCGGTCAGGACCGACAGAGCGAGCAGTGCGGATACGATGGTCTTCATGGTCATCTCCTGTTTTCGGGTGTTGGGTTAGTTAGCGGGCGCTACGCTCGAGCTGCTCGTAGAAGCTCTTGGCATCGAAGGCATTCGCCGAGGCGGCAACGCCGGTCAAAACCGACAGCGCCACGAGGGCTGAAACAATGGTCTTCATGATCATCTCCTTTTGTGTCCAGGTGCAGGGTTCCCTCTGCACGAACACGGAGATGGTCCGCCCCCAGTGGGGCGACAAGTGATGCTCACGCTCGGGTGACTAAGAGTGATCCCGCCTCGCGAATGCGCGATCAGCCGCGATCAGGTCGAGATCGCGCGTCGGCTTTGGTGCGGCCAGCCTCAGGCCGGCATGAGGGGCAGATCGGTGTCGTCGGGCTTGCGCTTGAATTGCGTGAGCAGGCAATGCACCTGGCCGCGGTGATGCGTCTGGTGATTGAAGAAATGGGTGACGAGCAGCGCCCTTGGCTTCGTTACCTCGCGCCCCAGGGCGCCCGAGAACCAGGTCATGTCGCCAACCAGCCAGTCCGGCTCCAGCCGCTCGGCCCAGGCGAGGATGACCTCGTCGAAAGCGCTGCGCTGCTGCTTGAGGTCGGCCCAGTCGGGAATGGCGCCGACGCTCTCGGCGATCGATTTCGCTCTCGGCGCCGGCGTGCCGGCAAACCGGTGCATCCAGATCTGGTCGCCGAACAGCAGGTGGCTGAGCGTTGCGTGAATCGAGCCGAAGAAAGCGCCGCACGGCTGCTTTCGCTCCGCCTCGGTGAGCGCATCGGCCTCCCGATACAGCGAGCGGTTCTGCCAGCGGTTATAGGCAGCCATGGCTCGCGCGTAGTCGGGCGTGATCATCAGGACCTCAATGTATGCGCGAACCTGGCAATGTCCTGCGTGACGATGTCGTCAGCGGACCCGTCCGCTCTGGCTACCGCGTCCAGCATCTCGATCAGATCAGAACGCTCCGTCGGCCCGCAGGTGCGTTGGATCAACGGAGTCAGTCGGCGGAAGGTCTCGCTGGCGTCGCCACTGTCCTTGGCGAGCCAACGGGCGCGGGCGAAAAGCGCTTCGGCCTGATCGGGTGTGGCGCCGAAGCGCTTGGTCATTTGCGTGGTTATGGCGACCCGCTCCCGCTCAGTGATGCCACCGTCGGACTGCGCCACCACCACCATCATGGCCGCAGCAGCCTCACGCGCGTCGTCGATCAGGTCGAACGAATGTTTGGCATGCTTCCGGCGCCAGCCCCAGCGGCGAAAGAGGCCACGGGCCTCGTCCGCGGCATCTGCAATATCGCGCGCTGCGTTGGCGGCCTGCTGCATGCGAAACAGGGCAAACAACAGGACGCCGGCCACGGCCCCCAGAATCGCAACGATATGCATGGCTCCCCCATCCGGATAATTCGCGATGAAGACGCCTCCATATTCCGGCGGCGGCGGACAATCGCCCGCGTCGATCAGCCTACGATCTCTTCGGGGCGAAAATTTAGCCCGATCTCGATCTTGGCGTTGTCGGGGCTGTCCGAGCCGTGCACGGAGTTGCGCTCGATGCTTTCGGCGAACAGCTTGCGGATGGTGCCGGCCTCGGCCTTGGCCGGGTCGGTGGCGCCCATCACGTCGCGGTACTTCTTGACGGCGTTGTCGCCCTCCAGCACCTGCACGACGATCGGACCCGAGGTCATGAAGGTAACCAAGTCGGCATAGAACGGCCGGGCCTTGTGCACCTCGTAGAACTTCTCGGCCTGGGCCTTGGTCCAGCGCACCCGTTTCTGGCCGATGATGGCCAGCCCCGCCTTCTCGATGACGGCGTTGATGGCGCCCGTCTGGTTGCGTGCGGTCGCATCCGGCTTGATGATGGAAAAGGTGCGCTCAATGGCCATCCCGTGCTCCGTGGAGTGTATTTTCCCTTGCTGTGGCGCGGGTTATAGCTTGTGCCGGCAAGCATCTTCAAGGGAGGGTTGCCGGTGCTGCGCCATGCCGCCGACGGACGGATGCCTTCGCGTAGCCGCAAGCGGTGGCTAAGTCGTTGGCATGCTGGAGGATTGACGCCGGCTGTGCCATGACTTGAATGTGGTCCAGCGTGGCCCGACAGCACCGAGAAACTTCGAGCGGCATTCGTGCCGGAAGATCGTATGACAGCGCCGGCCTCACAGATACAGTGGTACCTCGCTCGCGAGGGGCAGCAGTATGGGCCGCTGAGCGATGCCGAGCTTGCCAAATTCATCGAGCTCGGACACCTCCAGCCGAACGATCTGCTGTGGCGCGAAGGCTTTCCGGATTGGCGCCCAGCGCTGGTGCTGTTTCCGCAGCGGCAGGCTCCCGCCAAGCGCCCCCGCCCCAACTTCGGGGACGAGCCGGCTTTCCAGCGTCCGCCTGCCGAAAATGCGATGGTCGCCGAGCGTACGCGCCCGGCCCAATCGGCGCGGGGCGAGCCCGCCAACGACAGGCCGCCTCGTTCGATCGGCGGCAAGCTGCGCAAGGGTGTCGTAGCCCTGATCCTGATCGGTGGGTTGTGCGCCTCGCTCTGGTTGGCCTATCCGCATCGTGCCAGGTTGCTGGAGTTCGCAACGTCGCTGCCGACTCTGGCGCTCGGCAGTGCGGTCGACCGCAAGAGCCTGGAGTCGCCGCCGCTGGCCGGACTGAAGGGTGACGCCAAGGCCATCGATACCGCGATGCAAACGGCTGCGGTGTGGCGCCTGGTCAAACGTGAATTCCCCGACTGGTACACGCAGCGGCTGAAGGAGATCGAGGGGTTGGCCGCCTCCGGCAAGGACGACGCGGCGATCGGCCAGCACCTGGCGCGGGCTCTGGTGACGCTGCGGCGGCAGCAGGTCGACAACGCGCTCTCGGCGCAGATGCCCAACCTGAGGCGCATCGCAGCCGCCTTCCTGGACAACGTGGTGCAACTGAGGAAGTACAGCACGGAAGCTTGCTACACATTCATCTCGCAGGGGGAATCGAGCCCCGTGATCGTCGGCCTGCTGCAGGGGTCGCCGAATGTCGTATCCCTGCAGACGCAGATGGTGGCGATTGTCGAGGCCATCGGCGACGGCCGCAGAACACCGCGCGTTTATCAGCCGCCGCGCCAGACCGACTACGACCTGCTGGCGGTCGATCTCGGCAAGCTCGGCTGGACCAAGGCCGATCTGCAGCTCTTTTCGGATGAGCGAGCGCTCGCAAAAGCGCCGCCCGACAAGGTATGCCAGCTCGTGCACGATTGGTTCGCCGCGCAGCTCGCCATCTCCGACAGCGACGTGCAGCAGAGGCTGCTCGTCGATTCCCTGCGGCCCGTGGTGGCCGGCTGATCGCGTCGAGAGTTCCGCCCGATGCTGCCTGAATTCTGAGCTGGCGGACGCGTCGTCAGGTGTGAACGGGGCTCATAGGCAACACGTCGTCGGGTTCCCAGCCCGTGCCTTCGTATCGCCCGAAAGTCGCCACGGTTGAATCGCTTCTGACGGCGCCTTTGTCGAGGCTGAACTCAGAGGGGGTTTGGCGCCGATCCATCGATGAGGGCCAAGGCGAGACCAGCGGGACCGGACTGGTGGATCGACATCCGGATGGCCTCGCCTTGCAAGCCTGTGCAGGAAATCGAGCGCTGGCGCTTGTCTTGCACATGATTTCCCCAGCAGGATTCGCAAACGCGATTTCAATCCTGGCTGGGAGCGCACCGATGGTTAAGGGTGCGAGTTAGAGGAGCCGACCTGCCGCGGTTGCGGCGGGGCAACTGCTTCCGGCGGCCGAGGGCCATCGGGTTGCTGGTGATGCGGGTTGGCTCCTCAATTCCCTTGCAATCAAGCCGACCGCGTTTTGCTGCTGCGTAGCGAGCAGCGCCACCAAGCTGCGTCTCGCTGATCCGGTCCCACTCGGATAGCTTGGTCCAAGGCAATCAACCCGTGAAAGGACGCGCGATGGCAAGCTGGATCAAGTGCACGACTGCGGACGGCGCCGAAATCAGGGTGAACGTCGACCAAGTGGCCTTCATCCGCCCGCACAATCGGGATCGAGGCGGGACCGGAAGCGAGATAACGTTCGTTGGCGGAGCCCCCAGCTCGTTGGTGGTGAAGGAAGACCAGCAGCATCTGACCGGCTCGCTCCAGACCTAGAGGGCCAGTATCCTCGCGGATCGGCTGTTTTCCTGCTATGCTGTGCTGTGGTCAAAGCACAGGTAACAACCGTCTTCTCCGTAGAGCCGACCGAATACGGCTGGTCCGTGAGAGACGGCGCTGAGCGGCTAGGCTTATTTGTGAGCCAGCGGCAGGCACTCGCAGACGCGAAGAAACGGCAGCGCGCCCTCAAGGAGGAGGGTCGACGTAGCTCGGTCGAGGTGACCGGCAACGAGACAGAGGACGCCCGCGGCCGAACCGCACGCTCTCACTGGTCCGATCGCAGCGCACGCTGAAATCACGGGCCTATCGAGCACACCAGCTCCCTGTCCTGCCGAAGCATCACGCCTTGCGTGGTGAGTTCGGCACGATCATGCCGACGCCCCTCAGGGCGGGTTGGCAGCTCGAGGCCTCTTTTTTGTTGCCTGCGCCGGCTAGGCTCGGCACCATCCCGCTGCGGCATGGATGCCGCGGAACCTTTCCAAGGGCCATGTCATGATGAAGCTGCTGTCGAGCCCCTTGTCGCCGTATGGGCGTAAGGTGAAGATGACGCTGGCCATGAAGGGGCTGAAGGACAAAGTCGAGGTCATCGCGGTCGACACCAATATTCCGGCCAATCCCGAGATCACGGTGGCCAACCCGCTGGCGAAGATTCCAGCCCTGGTCCTGGAATCCGGCCAATGCGTCTACGACAGCGCGGTGATCTGCGAATATCTCGACAGCCTGACGCCGTTGCCGGTGCTGTTCCCCAAATCCGGCCCCGAGCGCTGGAAAACGATCACATTGGGCGCGCTGGCCGACGGCATTCTCGATGCGGCGTTGCTATTGGTGTACGAGAAGCGCTTCCGACCCGAGGAAAAATGGCACGAGCCCTGGACCGAGCGCCAGCGCACCAAGATCGACCGTTCGCTCGACCTCCTGGAGCAGAGCCCGCCCACCTGGGGGGCAAGTCCCGACTACGGCCATCTGACGCTGGCAGCCGCGCTCGGCTATCTCGATTTCCGCCATGAAGGCAAGTGGCGCGCCGGCCGCCCGAAGCTGGTGGCCTGGGTCGATCAGTTCGCCAAGGCGGTGCCCTCCTTCGAGGAAACGCGGCCGAAGCTGTAGAACAGATGCAGCGGCTTGGTTCGCCGCTGCATCTGGCTGCGCGCTGGTCGCCTATTCCGCAGCCGACATCGGCGTGCGGTCCAGGATCACCAGGTGATTGACGGGCCGGCGTCGAAGCAGCGCAAACAGACCGCCGATCATGTAGCCCAGGTAGTAATTGGTTCGGATCGACGTCGGCGCTCGGCAACTTGTGGTCGGCTGGAAACCCCAGCGCGCGAAGTAGGCAGCGCGCATCTTGCCGGTGATGACGAGCACGCGGCCAGCTTCCGCCGCCAGTAGCCTGTCGATGAGGCGCGAAGCCAGGCCTTGCCGACGATACGAGCGATCCACCACCAGGGAGCTGAGCTCGCGCGAACCGTCCTTGTGTTTGCGAATCTGTGCTGCACCGACCAGCGCTTGGCCATCGACAGCGACCACGAAGTTGGGCCAATCGAGGCCGTGCGGATTGAGACGCTCGCCGTGCACGAGGCCGACGATTGCGTTCTGATCGTCGGCCGTTGCCGCGCGTATTGCCAGGGACATTCCGGTGGTCTCCTCTCTGGTTCAAAGAGGAGCCGTCCTAGCGATCGCTATCTTGTGGGCCTGTTACCCGGGAAACAGGCGAGGCTCGACGCTGCGCCACGCCGACACGCAGCGCCGAGCCTCTGGCCGGCCACCCGGCAACGCCGAGGCAGCCGGGTGCTCACTCACCAATAGCGGCCGTAGTAGTGCCGGCGGTGCCATCCATAGTCGCGGTAGCCCCAATAGTGGCGGTGCCCCCAGTAGCAATGGCGATAGCCGTGGTGCCAGTAGCAATGCTTGTGACGCTTCCACGTCACCTGCGCGATGCCGCTGGCAGCATCGCGATCGATTGCACCCAGGCCGCCGGGTGCCGCTTGAGCGTTGGAAGCGACCGCCGCCAGCGCGAGGGCGCCAAGGCCGGCCGATAAGACGAGCTTCAGCTTCATGTAGAACTCCTTGCCGTTCGTCCCCGACGGCTGGAGTTACGGGCGGGCACCGGCAAGGTTTCTGCGAACCTTGAAAGGTAGCGCGATCGTGATGTTCGGATCTTGGCGTGGACGCCAGCGGACTGTTGGTCATCCCGCTAAAGGCGAGAGCATGGATCGTCAAAGCGCTGGTCGCTCGATCAATTCAGCGTCAAGCCCTCGATGTCGGCGCGATTGCGCGTGCGGGTATCGTCGGAGTCGCTCATGATGATCACCGCCAGCAGCAACGGCGCCGGTCGCGCGAAGGCGCGCAGATGGTCCGTGGCGAGATCGACATCCTCATCGAGCCAGACGGACTTCTGCGTATCGGCAGGCCGGAGCACGATGAACTTGCCGCGCTCGCCCATGTGCGGGCTCGGCAATATGCGGCCACGCGGCTTGTCGCCGCCGAACACGTAGACGAGGGCCGTCACTGTTGCGGAACCCAGCAGTCCGGTCGGGCTCTTGCCGGCGTCCGCGCGTGCGCCGAACACGAAATACACGGCCAGCGCCCGATCATCGACGCCGCGCGTCGTCAAATCCGTTGCCGGTGCGCCCTGGCGAACACGCCAGCGCCAATGCGCCTTGCGGGCCTGCCACTGAGCGCCATCCAACATTCGACAGAGCAGCCCTGCCGCGGAGTCGGCTGACACCTCCAAGCTCGTGCGACCGGTCGCCTTGAACGAAGCTGCAGCAATGCCGGGGAATGTCACAGTCCGCCAGCCGGCCTGATGCAGATCCGGCCCGAAGCCAAGCTCCTCCGCAAACGCCAGCGTGCTCTGCAGCACCGCAACGGCGCTCAATAGGACGACGAGCTTGGGTCCGGCCATGTCTGCGCACCCCCCGGAAAGGCCTATCCTAGGCCGGATCCTTGGTCGCATGGAGTCGCAGCAGCATGGAAATGGCCGGTGCGGCCGGCGCGAACGGAAACGTGACGTTCCCATGCTGCCGACCGCACCAGAGCTTCGGGTACGCAAAACTGGATCCCGTCGCCTGCCTCTATAAAAGCCGGCTTGCGTTACAATTCTGCCAACGACCGCTCAATTGCCGGTCAATCGCCAGCTCAATCAATCGTGAGGTCGGCTCTTACCCAACGGTTAAGGAAGCCGTCGAGCCAGGTATGCACCCGGGGGCCGTGCACCATGTGGCCAGCGATATGGTCGCCGCGCTCCCTAGCGCCTTTCAGCGTCAGGCGCTGCGGATTGTGGCCGGTCCAGCGGTGCACCTGCGCGTAGGTGATCTCCGGATGGAACTGGAAGCCGAAGGCGGCCCGCCCATACGAGAAGGCCTGCACGGGGAACGCGCCGTCGGATGTGGCAAGCAGCCGCGCATCTGACGGCAGGTCGCAGCCTTCGCGATGCCACTCGTAGACGTGCCCGGGCCAAGGGCCGAGGCGCTGGCCATGTTCGGTAGCAGACAACGGATAG
>Ga0075364_10001073_pt1 | contig 14562 bp, 12 predicted proteins | sample EndMetdeltDD1764_FD_71517 | JGI IMG/M metagenome (GOLD analysis project Ga0075364, IMG submission 71517) | Populus endosphere microbial communities from Tennessee, USA - Endosphere MetaG P. deltoides DD176-4 | ecosystem: Host-associated > Plants > Roots > Endosphere | place: USA: Tennessee... | reverse complement strand
CCTCCCAGAGCTTCAGGCAGATCGAGGCGTGGTCCTCCGCCTGGATGTACCGCTGGTCGTGCTTCATCATCGGTTCCCCGAACAGGGCCGCCGAGGAGGCTTGCGCCGCACCGGTCACGATGTTCCAGCCGATGCGTCCGCGCGTGAGGTGGTCGAGCGTGCCGTAGCGCCGTGCGACGGCCGCGGCCCGCTCGACCTGCGTCGAGGAGGTGACCACGATGCCGAGCGAGGTCGTGGCGGCGGCGATGGCCGAGACGAGCGTGATCGGGTCGGCCATCGGGATGTTGGTCGCGTCCACGAGCGCCCGCTCGATCGTCTCGCCGTCGGCGGTCGTGGGGTAGCCGTAGGAATCGGCGAAGAAGAGGAAGTCGAACCCGCCTTCCTCGATGCGCCGGGCGAGCGTCGTCCAGTACTCGATCGTGAGGAAGTCGAGCGACGTGTTCTCGGGGTCGCGCCAGCTCACGCCGACCGTGCCGTTGGGATTCATCGTCTGGAAAGCACCCAGGATCATGCGCCGCCACCACTCTGCGAAGTATTGAGCGCGATGTGCGCTCTCAGTACATAAAACGCTGTGGATGTGTCGACAGGACCGCACGGATGTTTCCACCGTGTAACACGGGTGGCGTCCCGGTCAGAACGCGCCCTCCCAGCTGAGGAAGTCGCGCACCCGCGCCATCGGCGAGACGACGACGTCCGTGGCCCGCGGATCGCTCCGCACCCGCTCGACCGCCGCCACGAGCGACGCACTGTCCGTCCCGACCGCGTAACAGGCGACGTTCTGCCGACCCGACTGCTCGGTCACGTAGCGGATGTCCGACCGCGCGCACAGCTCGTCGATGAAGGCCGCCACGTCCCGGGCCGGGACGCACATGTCGATGGACGCCTCGAAGACGGGCGTCTCGTCCTCCACGCGCGCGGTGAACCGGATGATCCCGTCCTCCACGAGGCGCAGCACCCGTCGTCGCGTTGCCGCCACCGTCAGCATCGCGAGCGCCGCCAGGTCGGTGTAGCTCGTGCGCCCGTCGCGCCGGAGCGCGCCGATGAGGCGCAGGTCCACCTCGTCGACGGCGCGTGTCGGACCCGCCGCCCATCGCGGCGAGGCACCCGATCCGGCCTCCCACGCCGCGCCGACATACACGCGGTACACCATCACGCTCCACGCGTGCATGACCTCCGGCATGGCGCGGACGCGCTCGAGTCGGGCCGTGATCTCGTCGATTCCGCCCGCCCTCTGCTGCACCACGAGCTCGTTGCGGTCCGCCACCTGACCGGCCCACGGCGAGTCGGCCAGCTCGGTGCCCTGGAGGAGCGCGGTGGCGTCCTCGGGGGCGGCCAGCTCGAGGTGGAGCATGTAGAGGATCGACGTCCGCGCGAGGTAGGGGTGCACGAGCACGGTCGCCTGGATGCGTCCGCTCCGCAGGACCCGGTCCAGGCGCGCACGAACGGTCGACTCCGGCAGACCGGTGAGCTCCGCCATCCGTCGGCGGGTCATCCGGGAGTCGCGACGGAGCAGATCCACGATCTGCCCGTCGTAGGGCGGTCGGTTCGCAGCGTCGCTCATCGTGCTCGACCCTACCCGCCGCATGGCACGATCCCCGGGCGCACTCCCGGCCGGACGACCGTCCGGCCGGGAGTGCGCCCGGGGATCGGCGACGAGCGCGTCGATCTCGAGGCGCCACTCGTGCAGACGCGCGTCGCGGTCCTCGTCGATCCAGGCCGCGGCGAGCGACGTGTAGGCGACATCCCCCATCGTCTGCGCCGACCAGTCCCACGTGCGCGCCGCGAAGGCGTACTCCTGGGCGGAGTCCGTGGCGAACAGTGCCCCGTCGTCGATGTTCAGGGTCACGTCGAGCCCTGCCTTGCGCAGCTCCTCGAACGAGAACGACTGCGCCGTCGGGAAGCGCCCCGGCAGCATCATCAGACAGCTCGTCAGGGCCATCGTCACGGGCGTGCCCGCCGCGCGCACCTGCGCCTGCAGATCCGGCTGACCCTGCAGCTCCCACGCGTGATCGATGCGATCGAGCCCGAGGGTCAGCACGTCGACGACGTCGACCGGCTTGTTCGCGTGGGCGGTGGTGCGCAGGCCCTCGGCCCGCGCCGCGTCGTAGACGCCGGCGAAGGCGGTCAGCGGCGCGATCGGGACTCCGTCGTTGCCGATGCCGAGCAGCGGCACCCCGCGCTCGCGCGCGGCGACCGCATCGGTGACCGTCTCGAGGCCCTGCCGCGGGTCGGACCCGCGGTCGGCGGCGAGGATGAGCCCGCCGCTGAGGCCCCAGAGCGAGCGTGCGGTGGCGAACGCCGCCCCGGCCGCATCCAGCAGTTCGGAGAGCACGAGCCGGCTGCCGTCGAGCTCGCCGTGATTGACGGAGAGCTCGACGTGGCGGCATCCGCTGTCGAGCGCGGCGCGCAGCACCTGCAGCGTCGCATCCCGGACGTAGCCGGCATCGTCCAGCGCGGCGGAGAACGAGCCCAGCCGGCCGAAGAAGTGCTCGACGCCGCCGTAGTCGTGGGACTCGCCCCACTGCGGGGCGTTCCGCCACGGGGCGAGCTCGGCGATCTGGCTCGGACGGAGGGCACCGACGAGGTGCGAGTGCAGCTCGGCGCGGGGAAGCCGGCGGGCGAGGGTGTTGCGTGCGAGCTCGCCGTCGATCGGGCCGGTCTCCTCCGCGGTCCAGTCGTTGAGGTCGGGGTCCAGGGCGTCGGTGTCGCTCATGCGGCCGGACCGCTCAGGCCGATGCGGACGCCGCCGCTCTCGGTCAGCTCGGCGAGGAGGCGGCGCTCGTCGTGCGTGAACTGCTCGCTCTCGAAGTACGACAGTCCGCGCGGGCGAGGGGCGGGCTGGTCGAGCACCATGCGCACCGTCGCCGGACGGTTGGAGAGCACGTAGACGCGGTCCGACAGGAAGAGGGCCTCGGGCACGTCGTGCGTGATCAGCACCACGGTCAGCCCCTCCTCCGCGCACAGCTCCGCCAGCCAGAACTGCAGCTCGGTACGGGTCAGGTAGTCGAGCGCACCGAACGGCTCGTCGAGCAGCAGCAGCGGGCGGTCCTGGACGACGGTGCGCAGCAGCGCCACGCGCTGGCGCATACCGCCGGAGAGCTCGAACGGGTACGCCTTCTCGCGCCCTTCCAGCCGGAAGGTCGGAAGGAGCTCGGCGATCCGCGTACGGGCCTGCCGGCGGCCCATGCCGCCGAGCACGAGGCCGAGGCTCGCGTTGTCCTCCACCGTGAGCCACGGCATGAGGAGGTCCTTCTGCGGCATGTACGCCGAGAACGGCGCCTTGGGGTCGCGGTCGCCGTGGAAGCGGACCTCTCCGGACGACGGGGCGAGCTGCTCCGCCAGGATGCTGAAGAGGGTGGACTTCCCCGATCCGCTCGGGCCGATGACGGAGACGAACTCCCCCTCGTCGACGTGCATGGTGATGTCGTCGAGGACGGAGACCTCGCCGAGCCGGGAACGGAACGTCTTGGAGATGCGGTCGACCTCCAGCAGGGGGCGGGTCATCGCTGTGCCGCCTTTCTCCGCCGCTCCCACGGGAGCAGCAGCCATTCGAGCAGGTAGGTGAGGGCGAAGAGCGTGAGACCGATCGCGATGCTGACGAACACCGCCGCGAAGACGAGGTCGGTGCGGTAGAGGTTCTTCTGGGTCTGCATGAAGATGCCGAGGCCGGCGCGGGCGCCGACGTACTCGCTGAAGATCGCGGCGACGACGATGAAGCTCGTCATGATGCGCAGGCCCGTGATGGCGAGCGGGAGCGCGGTGGGAACCCGCAGCGAGACGAAGATGCGCCACTTGGACGCGCCCATCGACCGCATGAGGGACGCCGCATCCGGGTCGGCCGACAGCAGGCCCTGGAGGATCGAGATCGTGAGCGGAAGGAGGCTGACGATGCCGACGAGGACGATCTTGGGCCCGGCGTCGAAGCCGAACCAGATGACGAACAGCGGCGCCAGGACGATGATCGGCACCGACTGCGCGGCGATCAGGAGCGGGAGCACCGTCTGCCGGAGCGGGGCGATGAACGACAGCACGGACGAGATGACGACGGCGGCGACGATGGCCACGAGCAGGCCGAAGAGGGTGATCTGGAGCGTCGCTGCCGCGTTCTCGGCGATCTGCTCGCTCGCGGCCCATCCGCTGTTCCAGACGCGTGTCGGGGACGGCAGCGTCGTGGGGTCGATGCCGCCTAGGTCGACGGCGAGCTGCCAGATCACCAGCAGGGCGGCGACGGCCAGCAGGGGCGATGCGACCCGCCAGAACAGGCCGCCTCCCCGTGAATCGGATCGGCGACGTCGCGCCGCTCGGGTGCCGGTGTCGCGTGATCCGATGACGCGGACGCGATCGATGGTTTCGGTGCTCATTCGTTCTCCGTGGGGGCCTTCAGCCAGTTCTCGATCCCCTCGAGAGCGCGACGGGTGTCGTCGTCGCTCAGGGCGGAGGATCGGATCGACGTCCGCGCGCAGGCGGCGAGTTCGTCGTCGGTGAGTCGAAGGATATCCCGGGCCGTGGCGTATTCCTCGAGGATGCTCACCTCGAGGATGGTGGGGTCGTCTGCGTTGAGGGTGCACGGGACACCGGCGCGCAGCAGGGTGGGGAGAGGATGCTCCTCCAGGGTGGGGACCACCCCGAGCAGCACGTTCGAGGTGGGGCAGATGTCGAGGACGATCTGCTCCTGCGCCAGCCGCGCGACGAGTTCAGGGTCCTCGATCGCGCGGATGCCGTGCTCGATCCGGGTGGCGCCCGCATCGAGCGCGTCGCGGATCGATTCCGGGCCGACGAGTTCCCCGGCGTGCGGGGCGACGGTCAATCCCGCCGCCGCCGCGCGCAGGAATGCGTCCGCGAACGGCGCGAGCGGGTGCCCGCGCTCGTCGTTGGCCGCGCCGACCGACACGACCCCGCGGTCCGCGTACGCGATCGCGAGGTCCACGACCTCGTCCGCGTGGGCGGCGGGGAAGGTGCGGTCGATGGTGAGCATCAGGCCGATCCCGACGCCGTGGCGCGTGGAGGCGAGATCGGCGGCGTCGATCATCGCCTCCAGCGCCGCGGTGGTCGTCCCGTAGGCGTCCGCATAGAAGTGCGGACTGACCGCCAGCTCCACGTACACCACGCCCTCCTCGGCGGCATCGCGAGCCGCCGCGTCGAACGCGATCTCGAACATGCCCGGCGCGGCGAGGAAATCGATCATCGCCATGTAGGCCTGCGCGAATCCGTCGAACCCGGACCCGGGCGTCACCGGCGGCAGCTCCCCCGAGCCGCGGACGGCGTCGGCGAGGATCGACCGTCGGACAGCGGCCTCGAAGTGGAGGTGCAGGTGCGCCTTGGGCAGGTCGCGGAGGGAACGGGGAGTCATGGGACGGGGACCGGCCTGATTCATCTCACTCGGACAGATAGGTGTTCGTGAAGACCTTCGACGCATCGAACTCCGTCAGCAGGTCGCCGTCGGGTCCGGCCAGGATGCCCTGCTCGATGAGCCAGTCCGCGTTCGACTGCCACACGTCCTCCGTCTGGCTGCCGAAGACACCGTCCGGGGAGATGTAGAGGTCGTTCGTCTGCAGGTCGCTGACGTACTTCAGCTGGTCGGGCGACAGGTCGGCGTCCGGGAACTCGGCGAAGAACGCCTCGTTGGCGGCATCCGGGTCCTCGAGCGCGGCCTCGTAGCCGGCCTGGAAGGCGGCGGTGAACTTGGCGACGACGTCCTCGTTCGCGGCGATGTAGTCATCGTTTCCGATGAGCAGCGTCGCATAGGAGTCCGGCACCCCGAAGTCGGTGGTCTTCCACGTGTTCACGGGGGTGTCGTTCTGGTTGAACATGAAGATCTCGCCGGGGAACGAGAGGATCGTGTCGACCCGGCCCGCCGGGAGCGCCTCGTACGCGGCGACGCTGAGCGTCACGTTCTCGGCAGGCTCCGCGCCGCCGTCGTTCTTGATCATGTCGTTGACGACGGCGACCTCCATCGGGGACCCGAACCCGCCGTAGATCTTGCCGGACAGGTCCGCCGGGGAGTCGTAGCCCTTGTCGGCCATCGAGGTCAGCAGGTACGGCGTGTGCTGGTACACCGCGGCGAGCGAGGTGATCTTCATCCCCGACGCCATCGCCAGCAGGGCGTAGCGCACATCGGTCGAGATCCCCATGTCCGCCTCACCCGAGGCGACGATCGAGTCCGAGGTCACGGTCGTCCCCCACGGCACGTACTCGATCTCGATGCCGGCATCCTCGAACAGACCCTCCTGGTCGGCGTACGCGAGGCCGTTCAGGTACACGTCGGGGAGGTAGCTGAGGGCGAACTTGACGGTCGTCAGGTCCTCCCCCGCGCCGCTCTCGGAGGCGTCCGAGCTGCCGGAGCAGCCGGTGAGGACGAGCGCGGCGGCGAGCAGCGCGCCACCCGCGGCGATCAGTGGAGTGCGCCGGCCGCGTCGGGCGACGGAATTTGGCTTCAGTGAGGTCATGCCTACATAAAACGCACCTCTTGTGTCCCGTCGCGACGCATTACGTTTCGGGCGTGTAAACGTTCCGGCCCGTTCGGTTAAACCCGGCCGCGTCATGCCTCGCTCCGGAAGCGGTAGCTGTCCGCGACGTGCGGGGCGGGGAGCCGGTCGCCGGTCGCCGGGAAGATCCGCGCACGCAGGGTGTCGCCCTCCGCGGCCCCGATCAGCCCGCGTTCGCGGAGCACGGGCGCCAGGTAGTCGGCGATGTCCTGGTACGTGCCGGGCGTGATGTGCGGCTGGATGAGGAACCCGTCGAGTCCCGTCGCGGCCTGGTACGCCTCGAGCTCGGTCGCGACCTGCTCGCCGGTGCCGACGTACATCTGACCGAAGTGGCCCTTGTCGCGGTAGTCGGTGATGACCTGCCGGGGGGTCTTCCGCGGTCCGGTGCCGGGGTTCAGCAGCGCCTCGATCAGCGACTGCCCCTGCTCGGACTCCAGGTCCGGCAGCGGCTCGTCCATCGGGTACGCGGCGATGTCGAATCCGGTCAGCCAGGTGAAGTTCGTGGCGGCCTGCTCGAGGGTCGCGAACTCCAGCATCTGCGCGCGCTTGCGCTCCGCCTCGGCCTGGTCGGCACCGAGGAGCACCGAGACGCCGACGACGAACTTGATCGCATCGGCGCCGCGCCCGTTGGCGACGAGCTTCGCGCGGATGTCGGCGATGTGCGACTTCACCTTCTCGACGTCGTCGCCGCCGCCGATGAAGACGATCTCCGCGTACTTCGCCGCGAGCTCCTTGCCCGCGGGCGACGATCCGGCCTGGACGAGCAGGGGCGTGCGCTGCGGGCTCGGCGGGACGCCGAAGAGGCCCTTGGCACTGAGGTGCTCGCCCTCGTGGCTGATCTGCCGCACCTTCGTGGGATCCGCGTAGACCCCGCCCTCCTTGTCGGCGACGAGGGCGTCGTCGGCCCAGGAGCCCTCCCAGAGCTTGAGGCAGATCGCGACGTGGTCGTCGGCGATCGCGTAGCGCATGTCGTGCGGCGTCTGCGCCTCGCCCATGAGCGCGGCCGACGACTCGTGGCCACCGGTCACGATGTTCCAGCCGATGCGGCCGTCGGTGAGGTGGTCGAGGGTGCCGTAGCGACGCGCGAGGGCGGCGGGGCGCTCGATCGTCGTCGACGAGGTGACGACGATGCCGAGGTGGTCGGTGGCGGCGGCGACCGCGGAGACCACCGTGATGGGGTCGGCGAGCGGCACGTTGGTGGCGTCGATCAGCCCCTGGGCGATCGTCGAGCCGTCGGCCGTGGTCGGGTAGCCGTAGGAGTCGGCGAAGAACAGGAAGTCGAACCCGCTGTCCTCGAGGATCCGCGCGATGCCCGTCCAGTAGTCGATCGAGAGGTAGTCGAGCGACGTGTTGTCGGGGTGGCGCCAGCTCACGCCGACGGTGCCGTTGGGGTTCAGCAGCTGGAAGGCACCGAGGAGCATGCTCATGCGCGCACCGCCCCCGAGGTCGCGACGAACAGGCGGGTGGCGGTATTTGAAGAGGATCTGCGCATCTGTATATAAAAACGCGCGATCGTATCGAACATGAGCGCCGCACGTTTCCGGCAGGTTACGAAGCGGGCGAGCGAAAGGTCAGCCGCCGGGGACCGGGGGGAGCTCGACGATCGTTCCGAGGCCGCTGTACCGGGGCCCGGCGAGCCGGCCGAGGGGGCGGACGAGCTCGGTCGCGATCCGGCCGCCCTGCATCACGGCCTCGTCCACGTGCCACCCGACGACCCGGCCGACCACGAACTCGCCGCCGGTGTCGCTGAAGGCGATGATCCGTTCCAGCACGCACTCCATCGCGATGGGCGCGGCGGCGAGGCGGGGCACCCGCACGTGCGTGGACGCCACGAGCGGCAGGCCGAGCGCGTCGGCCTCGCTCGTGTCCGGCTGCATCTGCTCGGAGCTGGCGTGCAGCACGCCGAGCATGTCCTCCGACGCGATGTGCACGACGTATTCGCCGACGCGCTCGATGTTGCGGATGGTGTCCTTGCGTCCGGCCGGGCGCCGGTTGACGGTGAACCCGAGCATGGCCGGATGCTGGCTGACCCAGGCGAACGAGCTGAACGGTGCGAGGTTCACGGCACCCGGAGGCCGTCCGCTCGTCACCCAGGCGATCGGGCGGGGGACGACGGAGCCGACCAGCAGCCGGTAGGTGGCGGCGGCATCCAGTCCGCTCGCGTCTACGAACACGACGCGCCGTCTCCTCCGGACCGGCTCAGGCTCACAGCCATCCCGGCGCCTTCGGCGGCGTCTCTCCGGTGTCGGTGACCACCCCGGAGGTGTACCGCCCGGCCCCCCAGGCGGTGAGGTCGGCGGCCCGGCCCCGCACGACCAGCGGGTCGTCGGATTCCTCCGGTGTCAGGATGCGGTAGACGCGGTCGCGGTCGACAGGCTCGAGCACCACGTCGCGGTCGCCCTCGCGGCGCTTGCGCCGCCAGACGGCGATGAGATCGTCGAGCAGAAGATCGTGCAGCTCGGAGGGGAAGTCCGTGAAGCGTCCCCCGTTGCGGAGATCGACGGCGTGGATCCACACCTCGCGCGTCCGCATCCACACCGTCTCCGATGCAGGCACGAGCCGCCCCTGGGCGGTCCGCACCTGGTGGGACCACGCCTCCTCGGGAAGATCACGCCACTCGACGTTCAGATGCACGGCGGCGTGCGCCGCCAGGTTCCGGAGCGCCTCCGTCGGCAGGGTCGCCCCGAACGCGATCTCCTCGGCGCGTTGGCCGTCGGAGGAGTACATCGGCGTCTCCACCCCGGTGCGTGCCCACTCGACGAGCCGGGCGACGGCGCGGGCGTTGAAGCCCACGTGGGCGATCAGGGCGCGCCGCGACCATCCGGGCAGGAGGGAGGGCGCGTCGAACTCCCGGTCGGGAAGCTCATTGAGCTTCCGCGCCCAGTACGCCTGCCCCCGGCGCATGAGCAGCAGCGCGGCCGCGAGCTCCGGGCTCGTGACGTTGTCGGTACGGCCGGGCACGGGTCAGTCCGCCGATGCGACGACGTTGCGCAGTTCCCCGATCCCCTCGACGCGGGTGACCAGCGTCGAGCCCGGCACGAGGTAGCGCGGGGGCTTGCGCGCATGGCCGACGCCGCCGGGGGTGCCCGTGGCGATCACGTCGCCCGGACGCAGCGTGAAGATCTGCGAGATGTAGGAGATGAGCGCCGCCGGGCCGAAGACGAGGTCGTCGGTCGGCGTCTGCTGCACGGTCTCGCCGTCCACCTCGCCCTGCAGCATCCCGCCCGGCTGGAACTCGTCCGGGGTGACCAGGACGGGGCCGAAGGGGGCGGTGGCCTCGAACGTCTTGCCCTGGAACCACTCCGGCGTCCGGTACTGGTAGTCGCGCATCGTGACGTCGTTGATGACCGAGTAGCCGGCGATGCTCGCCTCGGCCTCCGCCTCGCTCGCGTTCCGCACGGTCGTGCCGATGACGACGGCGAGCTCGGCCTCCCAGTCGACGGCGTCCGCCGCGGTCGACGGGAGGACGATCGGGTCGTACGGGCCGACGAGCGCCTCCGGGTACTTCGCGAACAGCGTGGGGAACTCGGGCAGCTCGCGGCCCATCTCCAGGATGTGGTTGCGGTAGTTCAGTCCGACGCACACGATCTTGCCGGGAACGGGGACGACCGGCGCCCACGCCTCGTCGGCGACGTCGGCGAGTGCGCGCACCGGGCCGTCCGCCTCCGCGGCGCGGCTCTGCCAGTTCGGGTCCTTCAGCAGCTCGCCCACGTCCGCGACCCCCGGGATCTCGGTCGCGTTCGCGCCGTCGACGCGGACCGCGATCGTGCCATCGGTGGTTCGGAGGGTGGCCAGGCGCATCAGTTGTCGTCTTTCGTCGGGAGGTAGGTACGGGTGAAGCCGAGCCGGTCGATGATCGGCCCGTCGTTGAAGCGGAAGAGGTCGAAATCGGTGTCGGCGCGCAGCGACCACGCGACCCAGCTGGGCACGACGAACAGATCGCCCTTCTCCAGTCGGTGCTCGGTGTCGCCGAGCACGACCGATCCGCTGCCCTCGAACACCTGCCACACGGACGATCCGACCTCGTGACGGAGGGCCGTCTCGAACCCGGCGCGGATGCGGTGGAACTCGCAGCGGATCGTGGGCATCACGTCTCCACCGGTGGTGGGGTTCGTGTAGCGGATGGCGGCGTGGCCCTGTTCGACGGTGGCCGGGTAGCCCTCGTCCTCGAGCGCGAGCTGCTCGCGCAGCGCCGCATCCGTGTACTCCCAGCGGTACGCCGACAGGGGGGAGCTGATCTTGTCGTCCAGCCCCGACAGCGGACGGAGTCCGGGGTGGGCCCACAGCCGCTCGGCACGGGACGTCTGCGGGGACGCCTCGTCCGTGACGCGCTCGGAGCCGAACTCGAAGAAGCCGACGTCGGTGTAGCTGGAGAACGGGATGTCGAGGCCGTCGATCCAGGCCATCGGCTCCGCCGTGTCGTTGTGGTGGCCGTGGAAGTTCCATCCGGGCGTGAGCAGCAGGTCTCCCCGGCTCATGCGTACCGGGTCGCCGTTCACGACGGTCCAGACGCCCTCGCCCTCGACCACGAAACGGAAGGCGTTCTGGCTGTGGCGGTGCTCGGGAGCGGTCTCGAAGCCGCCGAGGTACTGGATGGCCGCCCAGAGGGTCGGTGTGGCGTAGGCGGTTCCCGGGAGGCCGGGGTTGACCAGGCCGATCGCGCGGCGTTCGCCGCCGCGTCCGACCGGCACGAGCTCGCCCGAGCGTTCGGCGATGTCGAAGAGGGTCTTCCACCGCCACACGTGCGGGACGGCGACGGGGGCGGGGGTCATGGGCATGAGATCGTCGCGCTGCGTCCAGAGCGGCGCCATCTGGTTGGCGTCGAAGTCGCGGTAGAGCTGCTCGAGCTCCGGGCTGTCGGCAGTGCCGTCCATCTTCTGCATCACGGGCCTCCTTCACTCTGCGGGGTTCGGTACATCCGGCGCGCGAGGACGCGCCACCCGTTCCGGCTCCCCCGCGTGCGGAGCCGGAACGGGTGCCGGCGATCTGTCAGAAGACGATCACCGGCTTGACGGTCACGCCCGACGCGGAGTCCTCGAACCCCTTGTTGATGTCTTCCAGGGCGTAGTTGCGCATCAGCTTGTCCATCGGGAAACGGCCTTCACGCCAGAGCTCGATGAGCTTCGGGATGAACACCTGCGGCACCGAGCTGCCCTGGACGATCGTCTTGAACGTCCATCCCTTGACGAGGGACGCCCCGATCTCGAACGAGACCTCGGTGCCCGGCGCGGCCGCGCCCACGAGGGCGAGCGTGCCGCGGTTGCCCAGGGCGTCCGCCGCCTGACGCAGCAGCTGGGGACGGGCGGTGGTGTCGATGATGAAATCGGCACCCTTCCCGTCCGTCAGCCGCATGATCTCCTCGGTGAGGTCGGCATCCTTCGTGTTGATGGTGTCGGTGGCCCCCAGTTCCTTCGCGAGCTCGAGGCGCGACGGGTGGATGTCGACGGCGATGACGCGGCTGCAGCCGGCCACGCGCCCCGCCATGATCGCCCCGGCCCCCACCGCTCCCGTGCCCAGCACCACGAGGGAGCTGTTCAGGAACGGCTTGAGCTCGTTGATCACGGCGCCGGCGCCCGTCTGGATGCCGCAGCCCAGGGGGGCGACGATCTCCAGCGGCACGTCCTTCGGGATCTTGACCACGCTCTCCTGCACCACGTTCGCGTACGTCGCGAACGACGACTGGCCGAAGAAGTGCGACGAGATGACCTCGCCGTCCTTGCTCAGCGACGTGGTGCCGTCGGTGCGGCGGCCTCCGAAGTCGGCGGCGAAGAGGTTCTCGCAGTACGCCATCTGCCCGGCGCGACAGCGGTCGCACACCCCGCAGTACGCGGCGGCCAGCAGCACGTGATCCCCGGGATCGACGGTGGTCACCGACGATCCGACCTTCTCGACCACACCGGCGCCCTCGTGTCCGAGGACGGCCGGAAGCGGCGTCGGGTAGACCTGGTCGCGCACGATGGCGTCGGTGTGGCAGACCCCGGTCGCCACCAGGCGCACGAGCACCTCGTTCGGGCGCAGCTCGTCGAGGTCGAGTTCCTCGATGGTGAGCGGCGCACCCGTCTCCCGCGCGACCGCGGCGGTCACTGTCATCGTCATGTCTGTCCCCTCGCTCAGAACGGGTACTGCTGGTCGGCCGGCTCGACGGTGATCCACTTGAGCTCGGTGAACTCGTTGATCACCGCGCGTCCGTCGAACCGTCCGTATCCGCTGGCCTTCATGCCGCCGTACGGGGCCTGCGCCTCGTTCTGCACGGTCGAGCCGTTCACGTGGACGTGTCCGGCGTCGATGCGCTTGGCGACGCCCAGGGCACGGGTGCTGTCACGGCCGAAGACCGCGGCGGCGAGTCCGTACTCGGTGTCGTTGGCGACCTGGACGGCCTCCTCGAGACCCGACACGCGCACGACCGTGGTGATCGGACCGAACGTCTCCTGGTCGTAGATCGCCATGTCCGGGCTCACGTGGTCGACGATCGTCGCCGGCATGGCGGCACCGTCGGCGCGTCCACCGGTGACGATCTTCGCGCCCTTGGCGAGGGCGTCGTCGATCAGTCCGTTGATGCGGTCGCCGGACTCCGGGCGCACCATCGGACCCACGACGCACGCGGCATCCGTCATCGGGTCGCCCGAGACGAGCGTGCTCGCCTTGGCCGCGAACTTCTGCACGAACTCGTCCGCGACGGACTCGTCCACGACGAAGCGCTCGGTCGACATGCAGATCTGACCCTGGAACATGAACGAGCCGAACACGGCGGCGTTCACGGCCGAGTCGATGTCCGCGTCGTCGAGCACGACCAGCGGCGCCTTGCCGCCGAGCTCCAGCAGCACGGGCTTGAGGTGCTCCGCGGCCTTGCGCGCGATGATGCGGCCGACGGCCGTCGAGCCGGTGAAGTTGATGCGACGCACCGCCGGGTGGGCGATGATCGCCTCGACGACGCGGTCGGAGTCCTCGGGAGCGCTGGTGATGAAGTTCAGGACGCCCGCGGGCAGACCGGCCTCGTGGAAGATCTCCGCGATGATCGCGTGGGTACGCGGGCTCGTCTCGGAGCCGCGGAAGACCACCGTGTTGCCGCAGACGATCGGGTAGGCGATCGCACGGGCGGCCAGCACGCCGGGGCCGTTCCACGGTGCCATGCTCAGCACGACGCCGACGGGCGTACGGACCGTCATGGACAGGGTGCCCGGCTTGTCGGTGGGAAGCGTCTCACCCTGGATCTGCGTGACGAGACCGGCGGCCTCGCGCAGCAGCTGGGAGGTGAGGAACACGTTGAAGCCCGCCCAGAGCTGGGCGGCGCCGACCTCGGACATCATGGTCTCGATGAACTCGCCTGCGCGAGCCTCGATGATGTCCGCAGCCTTGAGCATGACCGCCCGGCGCTCGGAAGGACCGGACTGCGACCACGAGACGAAGGCTTCGGATGCGGACTCGACGGCGTCGATCGCGTCGTCGACGCTGGCTGCGACCCCCTCGGTCACGACCTCGCCCGTGAGCGGATTGCGTCGCTCGAAAGTCTTCTTTTCGCGCCCGGGGCGCGCCTCGTTATCGATGATGAGTTGCGTCTGCATCGGAATCCTCCGTCGTCGTTGACATGTGCCGATCGCGCCGCTCAGCGCGACAACGTAACGGTATCACGCGGGGACGCCTCAGTGTGTTACATATTTTCTGCCGCGAGGTCCATCAGCGGCACCGTTTCGCCGATGACGGCGCTCACGTACGCCGTCGCGGCCGGGGCGAGCGCGCGGTGCACGTCGCGGAACAGGTCGTGCGCCTGGGCGCCGCACCATCCGTCCGGCCGCAGGCGCGACGGCAGCTGCGGATCCCGGAACGGGAAGTGGCGGAACGTCGAGACGAGCTCGGTGCGCGCCACCAGGGCGGAGGCGCCCTCCATCCGGGACGCCGCGTCCAGCAGGTGCCGGTGCGCGTCGATGAAGACGTGGTAGTCGTCGTTCAGCCGGTCCAGGTCCCAGCAGCGGCGGGCGATGTCGCGATCGAGCAGCAGATCGTCGGTGCGCGCGCGCATGAGGTCGACGGATGCGGCCGGGAAGTCGCCCTGCAGGTCGTGCACGTGTTCCGACGCGGG
>Ga0075364_10001072_pt1 | contig 14564 bp, 15 predicted proteins | sample EndMetdeltDD1764_FD_71517 | JGI IMG/M metagenome (GOLD analysis project Ga0075364, IMG submission 71517) | Populus endosphere microbial communities from Tennessee, USA - Endosphere MetaG P. deltoides DD176-4 | ecosystem: Host-associated > Plants > Roots > Endosphere | place: USA: Tennessee... | reverse complement strand
CTTCAAACACCGTCTCGCCTCCTCTTCGGCAGCGGGCGGCCTCCGCGGTCAACTCCTTGACGAGGCCGATGGTCACCATCTTCAGGCCGCCCGCTGCCGAAGAGGAGGCGAGACGGTGTTTGAAGGCAGGAAGGCGCCCGAGCTTTCGCTCCAGCTCTGCCAGCGCGAGGTCCAGGCCGATCGTGACGTTGGTCGTGACGGTCGATGGACCCTGCGCGACGGCCAGCACGCGGCGTGCATCGAGGTCCACCGCGCGCAGCTTGGTGTAGGTGGAGCCGAAATCGATGAGGAGCGCCGCCGGCATGGGTGATCCGATCTAACTGCCCGCAATCCGTAGTCCGGCGGCGCGGGCCGCGAAATCACGATTGAGCGTGTCGATCACGCCTTCCGTGCGCGTTCCCGGTGGAAAGGCGCGATCGAAGCCCATGGCCAGGAACGTCCGCTCGGTCTCCTCCCAGCTGCGCTTGCCGACCACCAGATTACCGCCGACGTAGAGGAGGATATTCTCCAGGCCGGCTTCGACGCACTGCTCGCGGAAACCACGGCAATCAAGCTCGCCCTGGCCGTACAGGGACGAGACGAGGATGCCATCCGCCGCGGTCTCGATGGCCGCCTTGATGAAGTCGGCGCCGGGCGTCAATGCTCCGAGCGAGATGACCTTGAACCCGGCCTTCTCCAGGGCGACCGACAGGATGCGGTTGCCGACGATATGCGTGTCCGAGCCGATCACGCCGGTCACGAGCGTCCGGTTGATCGCCACACCGACCGCGCGGAGGTTTTTGGCTGTATTCTCGATCATCATGAGACCATCCGTCGGGATTCGGCAGGCGCACCAGCGTGCGCTTCCGCCACTCGGATTGCGGCAACCCGGGACCACTCGAGGTCAGGCACTCCACCCGCTCGCAGCACCATGCGACCACCGACGACATTGATGGGTTGAGCGGCCAACGCCTCCCGCTGGCGCAGGAAGCCGTTCATCTCGCCGGCATTGCCGACGTGTTGCGGGGCCACGCATGCCTCCATCCAACAGCCGACATCGCTGGCCACCCCGTTGCCGAGCACCGGCTGCATGCCGAGATCGCGGATCAACTCCAAGCCCTGCACAAGTCGGGTCAGCCCGCCCATCTTCATCAACTTGAGCTTGACGAACGATGCACCGAGGGCAGAGGCGCGCTTGATGTCCTCCAGATCATAGATGGACTCATCCAGCATGAACGGCACGTTCTTCACTTGCGCCACGGCGGCCGCCGCGCCCCAATCGGACGCGGCGCACGGCTGCTCGAGCAACTCGATCGACTCCGGCGACAGGCTTGCCGCGAAGCGCACACCGTCGTCGCGGTTGTATCCCTGGTTGGCGTCGACGCGCAGCTTGGCGCGCCCGGCGTTGCAGCGCTGGATGAAGGCAACGCGCTGCAGATCGGCGTCGAGATCGAACCCGGCCTTGATCTTGAGCGTGCGGTATCCGTTGGCGATGGCGGCCTCGATCTCGCGTTCGATGCCGGCCGCGTCGGTGGCGTTGATCCCCGCCAGGAGGGGCACTCTACACTCGGCGTCGAGGCTCAGCATTGGATGGCGCTCGGCCATCTCGATGGCCGAGACGAATGCGGTCAACGTGAAGGGTGCGTTCGCCAGCTCGGATTCGGCTACATTCTTGCCGGCTTCGCTGCTGCAACCAACGAGACGCGGCACCAGCGCCTCAGCCCGCTGCCAGCCGTCGTCGATGGTCTCGTCGGTGTATCCCGTCAGGATGGTCGCTTCGCCAAGTCCCTCGCGGCCACCGACCACGATGCGCGCCAGGATGGTATCGAACGCGGTGACCGCGCCGAGCGAGAGCTTGTAGGGCTCCTTCAGGGGGATGCGCAGACGGTCGAGGCGTATATCTTCGATCACGGGCGGTGTCTCAAGAGACTTTCAAAAGAAGCTTGCCGCGCGTCGCGCGACCTTCGATGGCGGCATGCGCAGCGGCGGCCTGGTCAAGCGGAAATTCCGTATCGATGGCCACCTCGATCTGGCCGGCGCGGTGGGCTGCGAACAGCTCCGAAGCACGCAAGCGGATTTCGTCGGCGGTCGCCATGTAGTCGGCAAGATGCGGCCGAGTCAGGAATACGGAGCCGGCCTCTGCCAGATCAAGCAAAGCAACAGGCTCCGGCTGTCCAGAACTGGCTCCAAAGCTCACGCAGAGCCCCCGCCGCTTGAGACAACGCAGGCTGCGCATCAGTGTATTCTTGCCGACCGAGTCGTAGACGACATCAACGCCTTTGCCGTCGGTGAGGCGCTTCACCTCTTCGGCGAAATCGACCGTGCGATAAAGCACCGTGTGGTCGGCGCCGCGCCGGCGCGCCAGCTCCGCCTTCTCCTCGCCCCCCACCGTCGTGATGACGGTCGCGCCTGCACGCTTGGCGAGTTGGATGAGCAGCTGGCCGACGCCGCCGGCTCCCGCATGGACAAGGCAGGTATTGCCGGGCCGAAGGGGAAATGCGCTGCGAGAGAGATAGTGGGCCGTCGACCCTTGCAGCATGAGGGCCGTGGCGATGCGCAAGTCGAAGTCAGCGGGCACGGGCACCAGCTTCCAGGACGGCACGACGGCGAACTGGGCGTAGCTGCCTCTGGACAGGCAATAGGCGACGGGCTCGCCCACCTTGAAGCCGGTAACTCCCGCTCCGAGCTGCGCGACGGTGCCGGCGCCCTCCATGCCGACCGTCATCGGCAGGGGCGTCGCGTAGGTGTGGGAGCGCGCGTAGCTGCCGTTGCGCATGTAGACGTCGATGTAGTTCACCCCGGCACAGGCGAGCTTGACCAGCACCTCGCCCGGTCCCGGTTGCGGTTTCGGCACGTCGGCGAGCCGCAGCTCCGAAGGAGCGCCAAACCGCTCAACTTGAATGGCTTTCATCTCGTCTGGCCTGCATGCTGCGTCGGGCGCGACCCTCCCACGCCGAAAAGCGAGCCGTCTGTCAGCGAGCAGACAAGTCGACCGTCGAGCCTCTGCCCCGCGGCAGCCTGGTCAAGAGCGAGGGTCACGTGGTGGTGGTCTCCACGCTCCGGCGCTTGCGTGAGGTCATCCATTCGCTGACGAAGGGATAGATCAGCGCCAGGACGACCAGCGCCATGATCGCCCCGCTGATCGGGCGGGTGAAAAAGACCGTCCAGTCGTTGGAGAAGCTGATCATGGTGGTCATGAAGCTGGTCTCGGCCAGCGGCCCCAGGATTGCACCCAGCACCAGAGGCGCGATGGGAAAGCGGAAGCGCTCGAACAGGTAGCCCAGAATGCCGAACGAGACGATCACCCACAGGTCGCCCGAGGTCGAGCGCGAGGCCATGGCGCCCATGAAGCAGAACATGACCACGAACGCGGAGGTCACGGCCTCCGGAAACGCCAGGACTTTCACGAGCAGTTTGATGGCGAAATAGCCCAGGATGCACATGCCGATCACGGAGGCGAACACCGAGGCGAACACGGCAAAAACCAGGTCGCCCGACTTGAAGAAGACATGTGGACCCGGCTGCACGCCCTGCAGCATGAAGGCCGCCATGATGATGGCGGTTGCGCCCGAGCCCGGGATGCCCATCGTCAGCAGCGGCACCATGGCACCGCCGACCGAGGCGGTGGCCGCCGATTGCGGAGCGACGATGCCCTCGGCGATGCCGGTGCCGAGCTCGCGTCGGCGCTTGCCGTATTGGCTCTCCAGGCCGTAGCTGACGAACGAGGCGATGGTCGCCCCGGCGCCTGGGATGACGCCGATGATGAAGCCGACGACAGAGCCTCGGATCAGGCTCGACTTGACGGCGTATGCCTGCTTGAGGCTCGGCAATTTGGTGCGGATCGCTCCAACCGAAGTCAGGTTGGCGGACGTCGTCCTCTGCTCCATGCGCGTAAGGACCTCGCCGAGCCCGTAGGCGCCGACCATGATGAGCAGATATTCGATTCCATCCTCCAGAATGGAGATGCCGAAGTCGAAGCGCGGCTCGCCGTACGTGGGGTCGGTGCCGACGGAGGAGAACAGCAGTCCGAGCGACAGAGAGATCAGGGCCTTCGGCAGGGAGCTGCCGCCGAGCGACACCACGGACGAGAGGCCCAGCATGATCACCGCGAAGTATTCGGGCGTCGACAGGCTCAGGGCGACGACGGCGACCGGCCCGGACAGGAACACCATGGCGATAGCGGCGAACAGGCCGCCTGCCAGCGCCGCGAAAAGCGTCCAGCCGAGCGCCAGGGCCGGCTCGCCGGCCCGCGCCATCGGATAGCCGTCCCAAAGCAGGGGCACGTCGATCGGCTCGCCTGGAATGCGGAAGAGGATGGACGTAAAGGCGCCGCCATAGGTGCCGGACACGTACATCGCCGTCAGCAGGATGGTGGCGGGAATGACGCCCATGCCGTACGTGAAGGGCAGGGCCAGCACCACGCCCATGACGAGCGTCAGGCCGGGCAGGACCGCCACGATCAGCCCCAGCACGAGGCCGATCAGGAGAACCAGAAGGTTCACGGGCTGCAGGACGGTCGCGAAGCCATGCAGGAGGTGTACCAGCGTGTCCATCAGCGAACACCCACGAGCGCCATCAAAGTCAGTGACAGCTCTTTGAAGGGACCGACCCCCAGCGGCAGCGAAATGTAGACGATGCGCTGGAACACGACGAAGAAGACCAGGCAGCCGATCAGCGAGATCAGGGCCGCGAGGAAAGGCCGGCGGTACCCGGCCAGCAGCATGATCGAGAGCAACAGCAGAAAGGTCGAGACGGCATAGCCGAGGTAGGAGATGACGGCGACATAACCCAGCATCGCCGCCATGCCAGAGATCGCAAAAATGGGGCGCCGGTCGGCGGGATCGCCGGCGTCGGCCGCCAGATCCTGGCGTGCGTCCTCCTCGTGTCCCGCCGCGCGCGTCGCATTGGCGATGAGGATGCTGGTGTCGGTCTCCGGCCGGCGCTTAAAAAGGGCTTCTGCCATGCCCCACAGCGCCGCGCCGAGCATCAGCAGCAGAACGATCTTGGGCCACAGATCCGGGCCGGCGCGACCCAGCCGCGTCGAGATGGCGAACGACTCCGCCACCGTCCAAAGCCATGCGGCCGCGCAGAACACCACCAGGAATGGGCCGACACGTCGCGCCAGATCGAGAATGGCCATGAAACGCGTTCCCATCGGCGGCTTGTGAGGCCGCACCCTGCAGCTTATTGCCAGATCGATTTGAGAATCTGGATCTGCTCGGCGATATAGGTCTTGGCCGCGTCGCCGACGATCAGGCTCTTGGGATCGGCCCACCCCTCCTCGAGGAATGCCGCGTATTCCTTGCTGGCCCCAATTTTGGCCGTCTTCTCCTGGAGCAGCTTCAGGCGGTCGGGCGGCGTGCCGGCCTTTGCCATCAGGGTTCGGAACTGATCGAGCACCAGGTTCATGCCGAGCTCCTTGGTGATCGTCACGTCCTTGAAGGGATGCACTTTCTCGTTGGCGAGGAACAGGACAGGCTTCATCTGCTTGTTGTCGATGAACGAACGGATATCACCGGCCTGTTCGTAGACCAGATCGGCGTGGCCGCCGATGACGGACGCGTAGCGCTCGCCGGGCTTGGCGAACGGCACTGCGACCAGCTTGAGCCCGCGTTTCTTCATCTGCTCGATGGCCAACTCGTCGGGCGTGCCGAGCCCGGTGACACCGACCTTCAGTTCCGTCGTCTTGGCTTTTGCCTCGACATCGGCCCATGTCTTGTAGGGGCCGTCCTCCTTCACGAAAAAGCCGGAGGGCTGCTTGATCAGCACGGCCACCGTTGCGAGGTCATCGAGCGACCAGCGCTGCGCACGCGGCGCGGCCAGCAAGGCCAGCGTATCGGCCGTGATAAGACCGACCTGGTAGCCCTCGGGTTGGCCGTTGAGCAGCTTGTTCAGGCCGGTCACGCCGGCGCTGCCAGCGATGTTCTCGACGGGGATCGAGACCTTGAGCTCGGGCTCGAGCAGCTTGCCGATCATGCGGCCGGTCTGGTCGGCGCCGCCGCCAGGCCCCCAGGTGACGATCATCTCGATGGGGCGCGTGGGATAGTCCTGCGCGGCAACCGGCCCGGTCAAGGCCCCTGCCGCAAGCATGGCCGTGATGAGCCGCAATACGGCTGCCGCGCTTTGAGACGTTGGCATGCGTAGTCCTCCCTGGACTCTGTGCTGGCGATTTCGAGCTTGTTGTTGTTGCGTCCTGTCCGACGCTTGCAGCCAGAATAGTCGCGCCGTTCCAGCGGGAGATGTCAGCCCGGTGACATATCGGACAGGCCTAGGGCATCAGTCCGGTGAGGCCGACGATGTCGTCGATGACAAGCCGGCGGCCAGCCTTGGAAATGTAGCCGGCCTGCATAAAGCGCCCGAGAATAGCGGTTATCGTCTGCCGGCGCGAACCGACGAGCTGCGCCAACTCTTCGTGCGTGAGATGGATTTCCGGCTTCGTGGCCGACCTATCAAGGTCTTTTTCGCGACGCGAAACAGCCAGCAAGACGCGCGCCAGCCGCTGCTCGACGCTCTGGGCCTGCAGGTCGCCGACCCGGAAATGAAAGTCGCGCATGCGATCGACGAGAAGCTGGATCAGGCTGAGGCCGAGCTGGCGATCGCTGAGGATTAGCTTCTTGACCTCCTCGCGGGCCACCTTGGCCAGCACGCAGCGCTGGATCGCCTTGGCACTCGCGTCGCGCCAGGGCACGGTGGCCAGTGACGTCAGACCCAGCACGCTGCCGGGCAGGTGGATGCGCAGCAGCGTCTCGTTGCCAGCCGAATTGAGCAGGGTCGACTGCGCTTCTCCCTCCAACAGCAGGAAGATGTGCTCGGCGGGTTCGCCCTGGCGATAGATCAGCTCGTTGCGTTCGCAGGTGTGCTGGACGCCGAGGCGACAAAGCTTGTCGACTTGTGGAGGAGCCAACGTTGGCGTTAGATCCTCTATGACACCAATGCTGAGTTCACGCATGCGACACCCGATAGGCTTCCGCCACATAGTCTGAAGGCGTCCACGGCGACAGGCAAGCAGGCGTCGACGTCCCGTTGCAGGGCATAAAGGCCTGGGCGTGCTACGCCCTTTTGGCACAAAACGGACGTCAGCGGGTGCGCCGGCTTCGCGGGCTCTCGGAGGCAAAGCTGACGTCGATCGCTCCATAGCGTCGGGCGGGTGATCCCGGCCGTTCCAGTGGAGCGGCGGCGGGATTGACCTACCAGATGCGCTCGATGGCGATCATCTTCTTGTTGCGCACGGACCGGATCGCGGCTTCCGCGACGGCCTGCGCCCTGAGACCATCCGCCAGCGAGGCATAGGAGGTTGCGCGCTTTTCGATCGCCGCCAGAAACGCGTCGAGCTCGGCCTCGTAGGTCGGGCCGAAACGCTCGTACCAGCCGCCGTGCAACCCCTCCTCGATGATGCTGCCGGCCTTGTAGAGCGCGACCGCCTGACGGCGCTGGCGGCGCGACTCCAGCATGCCCTCCGAGCCGAACACCTCGATCATCTCCTCGTAGCCGAACGCGGTTCGGCGGCTGAAGCTGAAGGTGGCGATGGCGCCGCTGTCGAAGCGCAGGGTGAGGGCGGCGGTGTCGAGGTCGCCATAGTCGGCGTAGCCCGGATCGATGAGGCAGTCGCCGGCGGCAAACACCTCGACCGGCTCTGCGCCGGCCATCCAGGCGGCGAGATCGTAGTGGTGGGAGCCCTTCTCGCGCAGCATGCCGCCCGAGAAGCGGACGGTCTCTGGCGCCGGTGGCGGCGCCTGGGTGCGCGAGACGATGTGGATCAGCTCGACCTTGCCGATCTCGCCGGCGCGGATGCGGTCATGCACGGTGCGATGGCTGGCGTCGTAGCGACGGTTGAAGGCGGTTGCTGCGACAATGCCGGCGGCGGCTGCAGCGTCGGCGCAGCGTTTGGCATCGCCGAGGTCGTCTGCCATCGGCTTCTCGCACAGGACCGGCTTGCCAGCAGCGATCACGGCCATGAGATGCGCGTAGTGCACCGACGTCGACGAGGCGACGATCACGGCATCGACGGTCTTGTCTTCGAGTGCGGTTGCGATGTCCGAGGCGGCCTGCCCGCCATGCGCACGACAGAGCGCTTGCGCCCGGGCGAGATCCTGATCGACCACATACCGGAGCTCGCACCCTCGGTTGGCCGCGACGTTGCCGGCATGCACGCGCCCGATCACCCCCGCGCCGAACAAGGCGATGCCGATCACGCTGTCTCTCCGAGCCGCTGAGCGCCGGCCTCGACCCAGGCGCCGTCGCGGCGGCTGGACTCGACCGAGGCCTCGATGAAGATCATGCCGAGCACGCCCTCGCGCGCCGAGGCGAAGCTGTTGGCCAGCGGATCTGGCGCGCGTCCGGCCTTGGCGGCGAGCAGAACCTCGGCGAAGTCGCGGTAGACGTTGGCGAAGGCCGAGACATAGCCTTCGGGCTGGCCACGGTTGGTGCGAACGGCACGCTTGGCCTGGTCGCTCAGCCAGGGATCGCCGCGTCGCAGCACCTGATTGGGCTCGTTCTCGAAGCGCAGATTGAGCTCGTTGGGGTGCTCCTGATGCCACTCGAGGCTGGCCTTCTCGCCGAACACGCGGATACGCAGCCCCTGGCCGATGCCGCAGGCGACCATGCTGGCCCACAGCTGGCCCCTGGCGCCGCCGACGAAACGGAGGTTGAGGTTGGCGTTATCGTCGGCCTTGCGACCCGGAACCATGCTGCCGAGGTCGGCGGAGACGGCTTCCAGCTCCAGCCCGGTGATGGCGCGCATCAGGTGATGGGCATGTGTGCCGATGTCGCCCAGGACCGTGGACGGACCGCCGATCGCTGCGTCCGCGCGCCAAGCGAAGCGCAGATCACCCTGCGCCTCTACGAGACTGCTGCGCGAACCCAGCGCGTACTCGACCTGGACCACGCGAAGCTTGCCGAGGCGGCCGGTGCGGACGAGGTGCTGGGCTTCGCGCACCATCGTATAGGCGCTGTAGTTGTGGGTGAGCGCGAAGGGGAAGCGGCGGCGCTCCACCTCCTGCATGAGGCGGATCGACTCAGCTGAGGAGATGCCGAGCGGCTTGTCGCAAATGATCGGGATGTTGGCGCCCAGGAAGGCGAAGCTGGCCGGGATGTGCGTGCTGTTGGGGGTGACGATCGTCACGCATTCGATGCCGTCGGGACGCTTCGCTTCGGCCGCCGCCATGGCTTCGAAACCGGGGTAAAGCCGATCCTCGGCGATCCCCAATTCCCGGCCCATGGCCGCGTTCTTGGCGGCATCGCGCGAGAATACACCGGCCACCAGCTCATAGTGTCCGTCGAGACCGGCAGCAAGGCGATGCGTACGCCCGATGCTGTTTGGGCCGCCGCCAACCATGCCCCATCGAAGTCTGCTCACGATCGAACTCTCTCTTCATGGAATTACACGCAGCGGCTGCCGCGCAGGTCAGCGATGCCAGTTGGAGACGACGTGACTTTAGCTGGCGATGTCCGCAGGAACCAGGAGCAATGCGCGAAGGAACAGCAGCAGTGCTTTCGCCGTTGATTCCTCGAACAGAGGAGGTGCATGCGATGCGGCGGCAAGTTGCGGTTGTGATCCTGAGCGCGATTATCGCGGTGGGAGTGATCTATGCGCTCTTTGACGAGCGCGTCAGTTTCTTGGGGCCCTCGTATCGAGCGCCGGCCACGCAGACGCCCGGCGGTTGATGCGGGTCGGCGCGGCTAGCGCACGAAGTGGTAGCGGAAGCGTTCGCCGTCCGCCGCCACCCGGCCGACGGTCGGGCTGGGGAAATGGATCGGCAGGATGAGTGTGCTGGTGTCGGCCACACGGCCGAGGAATTTGCGGCGGGATTGCTCGGCGGCCTTCGTGTCCGTGTCGAAGATGGTCGACCAGGCGGGCTCGCGGCACTGCAGGGCGTGGTGCATCATGTCTCCCGTCACGACGGCATGCTGCCCGCGCGAGCGGATGTCGACGCAGCAGTGGTGTGGTGAGTGGCCGGGCGTGGGGGTGAGGGAAAAGGTGGCGTCCAGCTCGTAGGTGTCGTCGACCAGCAGCGCCTGGCCGGCCTCGACGATCGGGCGGCAATTGTACGTCCACACGTTGCCGGGTGGAGACTCGCCGCGTTGCGTGGCAGCTTCCCAGAAGGCGTACTCATCCTTGTGGAAGATGTACTTGGCCTTGGGAAAGGTGGCCACCCATCGCCCGTTGCGCAGCCTCGTGTTCCAGCCGCAATGGTCGATGTGGAGGTGCGTGCAGAACACGTAGTCGATGTCCTCGAAGCGCAGGCCGGCGGCCGCGAAATTGTCGAGCCAGGGCTGCTTGGGGAAGTCCATCGGCGCGGGGTAGCCCTTGTCCTCGCCGGTGCAGGTGTCGACCAGGACGGTGTGCCGGGGTGTGCGGACCACGAAGGTCTGGTAGGTGATAACCATCTTGCCGGAGGCATGGTCGAACACGACAGGGTCGAGCTCGGCGATGTGCTTGCGCCCGATGACCGGGTCATAGCCGGGGAACATCACCTCTGGAGTACGCCAGGGGCCGTCGCGCTCGATAATGCTGGTGATCGTCACGTCGCCGATGGAAAGCGTCTGCATCGCTCGCGTCGCTCCGCTGGAGGGTTGGTCAGGGACGGGCGAGGCTAGCCGAACCTGCCGTCCACCAACAAGGCCCGGGGTGGGTTGGGCTTTTCAAATGGCCCGTGCCTGGCCTACGCTCCTTGGATAACGGCTGATACGCCAACAGGCCGGACAGGAGGAGAATGCGATGCCCGTGGCCATTCGTCAGATCCATCCCGTATTCGCCGGCGAAGTATCCGGCGTCGATATCACCAAGCCGGTTTCGAAGGAGGACGTGGCGGCTATAGAGGCCGGGATGGACAAGTACGCGGTGCTGGTGTTTCGCGACCAGAACATCACCGACGAGCAACAGATGCAGTTCAGCCTCAACTTCGGCGCCATCGAAAGCGGACGCACCGGCAACGTCACCAGGCCCGGCGACCATCGCCTCCCCGTGGGCATGGCCGACGTGTCGAACCTCGGCAAAGACGGCAAGCCGCGGCCCCGCGACGACCGGCAACGCCTGTTCGCCTTGGGCAATCTGCTCTGGCATTCGGACAGCTCGTTCCGTGCGATCCCGGCCAAGTATTCGCTGCTGTCCGCACGTACGGTGAACAGCAAAGGCGGCAATACCGAGTTCGCCGACATGCGCGCGGCCTACGACGCCCTGGACGAGGAGACCAGGGCGGAGGTCGAGGACCTGATCTGCGAGCACTCTCTCATGTACTCGCGCGGCTCGCTCGGTTTCCTCGACTACACGGATGAAGAAAAGCAGATGTTCAAGCCGGTGCGCCAGCGCCTGGTGCGCGTGCATCCGGTGACGGGTCGCAAGTCGCTGTATCTGTCGTCCCATGCCGGGACCATTCTCGGCCGGCCGACGCCCGACGCGCGCATCCTGCTACGCGACCTCACCGAGCATGCCACGCAACCGCGCTTCGTCCACGTACACAAGTGGAAGCTGCACGACCTCGTCATGTGGGACAACCGCCAGACCATGCATCGCGGCCGGCGTTACGATGAAACGCAACCGCGCGACGTCAGGCGCACGACCGTTGCAGGCGACGCACCAACCGTGGCGCAGGAAGCGGCCGAATAGTGGACGCCCAACCCGGGGGGCGCCTCAGTCCATGATCCAGACGCGGGCGATGCGCTCGGCAGCCAGGACCAGGCGCGGCACATAGCCTTCGCAGGTCTTCAGCGACAGCCGCGTCACCGGCCCGTGCATGGCCAGGGCTGCGACGGCGCGGCCGTTCTCGTCCTTGATCGGAACGGCCATGCCGATGATGCCGTCGAGGTACTCCTGGTTGTTGAGAGCAAATCCGCGGCTGCGAATCCTTGCCAGCTCTGCCTCCAGCTCCGGCAGCTTGGTGATCGTGCGTGGGGTGTGCGCCTCGAGCTTGCGACCCTTCAGCATGCGCCGGCACTGCTCAGGCTCGAACTGCGCCAGCAGAGTCTTGCCGCCCGACGTGCCATGGGCACTGACGCGGCTGCCGGCGGCCAGGTGCGTGCGCAGCGGCCACTTGCACTCGATGCGCTCCAGGTAGACGTATTTGAAGTCGTCGAGGATGCCGATGTTGCACGTCTCGTTCAGATCCTCGACGAGGTCCGCCAGGATCTCCCGCACCGGCGCGCCCTGGTTTCTGGAGTTGAGCGAGGCGAGGGCGAGACGCGTCATGCGCGGGCCGACCGTATAGCGCTCACGTCCGGGGTGGCGTGCCACGAGACCCGCGCCCTGCAGCTGTCCGAGCACACGATGCACCGTCTGCCGCGGCAGCTTCAGGCGGGCGGCCAGATCGGGCAGGCCGACGGCCTGCGGCTGGTCGCCGACGGCTTCCAGCACCGCCAGCACCTTCTCCAGCGTCGACAACCGTTGATTGTTCGATGTTTCGATAGGCATCAATAGTTGATCCAAGATGACGTCATACCAGTATCGTCCTGCATGCAGCGCACGCGTTGAGCCTAATCATTGTGCTGGGACACCGAACTTAGTTGGGTAATTGGTGGTATGCCAAGCGCCGCAGTTTTGCCGCCGACGCGCTGCGGATATAGTTGACAAAGATGGGGGCGGTCAGACTATGAGACAACAGGTCCCATTTTTTACGCCGGATGAGGTGCCGATGTCGGAAACACAGCTGGCTGCCAAGCCCGCCAAAGCCCAAAACTCGAACGTGACAGTCGCGCCCCTTATCGCCCGGGCGCGGGCGGCCATGGCCCTGTACGCAAAAGAGATTAGCGCCCACGGACAGGCCCGCATCGACGAAGCCGTCACGGCGCTGGCCTGGTCGATCTACAAGCCGGAGAACGCGCGCCGCCTGGCCGAGATTGCCGTCGAGGTGACGGGCATCGGCGAGGTGGAGAGCAAGGTCATCAAGAACACGCGCAAGACGTTCGGCACGCTGCGCGACCTGCTCCGGGCCAAGTCGACCGGAATTATCGAGGAAATCCCCGAGAAGGGGCTGGTGCTCTACGCCAAGCCCGTTGGCGTGGTGGGCGCCATCACGCCCTCCACCAACCCGTCGGCGACCCCCGTCAACAAGGCCATGATGGCCCTGAAGGGCGGCAACGCCATCATCATCGCACCGCCACCGGGTGCCTGGGCGGCCAGCAAGCCGACCGTCGATGGGATGCGCGCGGCGCTCGAGAAGATCGGCCTGCCGGCCGACCTCGTGCAGATCCTGCCGAGCCCAGTGACGCGCGAGGCAACCACGCAGCTCATGGAGGCGGTCGATCTGGTGGTCGTCACCGGCAGCCAGGTCAACGTGCGCCAGGCCTACAAGTCCGGCAAGCCGGCGCTCGGCGTCGGTCTCGGCAATGCGCCGGTGATCATCGATGACTCGGCCGAGCTCGACGAGGCCGCCAACCTCATCATGCAGTCGAAGACCTTCGATCATGCCACGTCATGCTCGTCCGAGAACGCCGTGGTGATCGTCGATGCCGTCTACGACAAAGCCATCGCCGCGCTGGAGCGGCAGGGCGGCTATATGGCGAGCGCGGCGGAGAAGGGGCGCATCGTCGAGCGGCTGTGGCAGGACGGCAAGCTCAATCGCGCCGTGATCGCGCAGGGACCGCAGGCGTTGATCGATGTGTTCGAGCTGTCGCCCAAGTCCAAGGGCTGCAAGTTCGTGATGGTGTCGGAGACGGGCATCGGCAAGCAGTACCCCCTATCCGGCGAGAAGCTGTCGCTGGTTCTCACCGTGTATCGCGCCAAGGACTTCGCCGACGCCAAGCGCATCGTGCGCGACATCCTGGACTACCAGGGCAAGGGCCACTCGTGCGGCATCCACACCAGGAATGCCGACCATGCCCGCGAGCTCGCCGAGGATATCGACGTGGTGCGCGTGCTAGTCAATCAGGCGCACACCTTCGGCAATGGCGGTGGCTTCAACAACGGCCTGCCGTTCACGCTGTCGATGGGATGCGGCACCTGGCAGGCCAACGCCATCACCGAGAACCTCAACTGGCGCTGCTTCGTCAACATCACCCACCTCGTCACCACCATCCCCGAGGACAAGCCGAGCGAGGAAGAGCTGTTCGGTGCCTTCTGGGCGAAGTACGGGAAGTGACGCTAGGATGTCGCGTCGTATCGACAAGTCGTGGGTCGTGCTGGAAAGCCTGGAGACCGACGACGGGTTGCGCTGCGTCGACCTTTTCCGCCGGCCCGACGGCAGCTTCGGCTATGAGGAGTTCCGTCGCGATCCCGAGGACCGTGGTGTATGGACGCCAACGAGCTTTGCGTCGGGCCTCAGATACCCAAGCCTTGAAATGGCGCGCGGCGCGGCGGCCTTGGCGGTCCGATGGTTAAGCGCGTCCGCTTGAGGCAGGGAAGCACGCACGTGAAACTTGGGCATGGCGTTGGGGCTCCCCTCCCCCTGGTGGGGAGGGGTCGGCGGTGGGGGATTCCGAGAGGACAGAGCTGATTGATCTACACAGCCACATCGCCGCCGCCTTCGCCTGCAGCCTCACCCCACCCCTAGCCCCTCCCCGTCAAGGGGAGGGGAACTCGGTCGAGCAAGGATCAAGGGCATGAATTTCGAAGAGCACGCCGCCAAGCCGTTGCTGCGCGCAGCCGGCATCGA
>Ga0075364_10001071_pt1 | contig 14564 bp, 15 predicted proteins | sample EndMetdeltDD1764_FD_71517 | JGI IMG/M metagenome (GOLD analysis project Ga0075364, IMG submission 71517) | Populus endosphere microbial communities from Tennessee, USA - Endosphere MetaG P. deltoides DD176-4 | ecosystem: Host-associated > Plants > Roots > Endosphere | place: USA: Tennessee... | reverse complement strand
TCCGTTGAATTCGGCGACGGCGGCCTCGTACCGCTCCATCGCCCAGCCCCAGAAGTCGTAATCCAATGTGCTCGAGGCACTTTGAATGCAGCCCCACAGCGTCCACCCGTACTTGGCGACGATGCCTTGCAGGTGGGCTCTTGCGATCTTGTGGCGTAGCCTGCGGCCGTAGTACGCGGTGACGAGCTCGTCCAGCTGGTCGGTCGACAGGCCACACTCACTCCAGATGTTGCCCAGTTCGAAGCAGGGGTCGTTGTTGCCCGAGTACTCGTAATCGATGATCCACATCCGATCACCGTCTTCGATGAAGTTTCCGGCCAGCAGGTCGTTGTTGCACGGGACTGTGGTCTGGTCAGTGGCCGTCAGCGCGTTCTCGATCTTGGCGAATGTGTCGGCGTGGTCGAGGTAGTCGAGCGGAATCTTGAAACCGTTGTCCTGAACGGTTTTCAGGTAACTTGGCTGCCGCTCGAACATGTCGAACCGGCCACGGAAGCGGGGTCCGCTGTGCAGCCTCCGGCATCCCGCCGCCACCTTGGCCACCACTCCTGGCCGCTGAAAGTCGTCGTTGCACAGCGTCTTTCCGTTGAGGTAGCCCAACAGGAGGATGCCGAGGTCAGGTCGGTAGTCGATCACCGGCGCGCCGACGCCTGCCTGCTCGGCCGCCCGGGTGTTGTACAGCTCCGCCGCGCGGTCGATACCCAGAAAGTTGGAGCCGGTGTCGGTGCAGCGAGCGACGTACACCCCGTCTGGTGTGGTGACCTTGACGTTGCGATTGGTCAGCCCACCGGAGAGCTCCTCCAGCTGCCGCGGCCGGCCGGCCACCGCCGGAATCTGCTCCAGCAGCGTGTTCAGCTGGGCGTCTGTGAGCGAAAGCGGCATCGATTCACTGTAAACCGTCGCCTGCTAAAGGTCTAGACTATTGCTCATGTCGTCAGCGACCGATGTGATCGAAGCGTGGTTACGCAGTGACCGGCCCGCCGTACTATTCGACTTCAACGGCACCCTCTCCGACGACGAACACATCCTGTTCGACATCTTCAGCGAGCTGTTCCGCATCCACCTCGGCTGGGCGATGACCGCCGAGGACTACCGCGACGAACTCTTGGGCCGCAGTGACCGCGAGATCATCGAACACGCGGTGGCGCGCCATGGCCGCGGAACCGAACAGGAAGTCACCGACCTGCTGCGCCTGCGCCAGGGCGTCTACAAGCAACGCGTCGCAGACAGGAGCCCGATCGCCGACGCCACCGTGCGACTGGTGAAACTGTTGGTCGACAACGAGATTCCCCTCGGCATAGTGACCGGCGCCCAGCGCGACGACGTCCTCGCCGTGCTGACCGGCAGTCAAGCAGGTGAGTTGTTCGGCGTGCTGATCGCCGAAGAGGACGTCAGCGACGGCAAGCCCCACCCGGAGGGATTCCTCACCGCGGCCCGGCTATTGCATCGGCGGCCCGGCGATGTGCTCGTCTTCGAAGACTCCGTGCCGGGCGTACAGGCAGCCAAGGCCGCGGGTATGCATTGTCTGGCCGTCGCCGCCGAGCCGAGCGCGGAACTTCAAGCCACCGCCAAGGCCATCGTGTCCGAGCTGTCGGCTGAACTCGTCGAGGACGCGCTCACGAAGTGGCGTCGCGAGCGGGCGCCTCAACGTCGGCCCGGGAATTGATCCGGATCCGTGCGCGATCCGAACGGTGATAGTCGCGCGAGAACTCAACCGCAATGCCGCTGTCGCTGAACGACGTGCGGGTAATCAACAACAGCGGGCTGCCGGCCTCGATGCCGAGAAGTCCTGCCTGTTCTGGCGTGGCCCGTGTCGCCTCGATCTCCTCGTCGGCCGAGAACGGGGACGCGCCGTAGGAGCGCATCACCATGTACAACGAGCCGGTCAGGTTCGCCGAGAGCAATCCCGGAAAGATCGCCGCCGGTAGATACGCCTCTTCCAGGACGATGGGTTCGCCGTTGGCCGATCGGGCACGCAGAATCTCGTGGACCTGCTCGCCGCGCGTGAGCCCGAGGCGCTGGCGCACCTCGGCGGTAGGGCGACCGGTTGTCGCATGCAAGACCTCGCCGCCCGCTTCGACATGGATGCGGCGCATCTGCTCGGTGAAGCCGGGCAGGCTGGCGTGGTCGAACTCGAATCGCGGTGCCGCAACGAAGTTGCCGCCGAACCGCCCCCGCCTGCGGTCGATGAGTCCCTTCGCTTCGATCGAGCCCAGTGCCTGGCGCAATGTCATCCGGCTGACACCCAGCGCATTGGCGATCTCGACCTCGGACGGCAACTTGTCACCCGGCGCCAACGTGTGGGACACGATCAACTGCTCGAGCCAATTACCAATGCGCATGTGAGCGGGCAAATCTGCTGCGCCGGACAGGTCAGGGCGATCCACAAGCAGCGGATCGTCCATCGTCAACACGCGCACATCAGGAAGTTTAGGTCGCTGGACCGCAGCTTCAGCTGTGCCTGGCGCCAATCCGGTGCAGTAGGTCGTGCACGATCTCGTCCTCGAGGCGGTAGCTGACGGAACGGCCCGCCCGGGTCGAAGTCACCCATCCCTGCTGCCGCAGCACCCGCAGCGCCTGGGAGACCGCGTTCTCTGATCGACCCAGCGCCGCCGCGAGGTCGCCGACGCAAATCCCTGGCGCGCGGTGCAGGACGAGCAGGATTTCTAGCCGGTTGGGATCGGACAACAGATCGAACCGTTGCGCCCACCCGGGGGTGTCGACGTCGGTCAGCGCCGACGATGCCCGTCGCACCGCCGTCTGATCGCCAGGTTGCGCCACCCATCAAGGCTAAACGGCGCCGCCATCTGCGGCGGTTATCCCCACACCCGAATTCATCCACAGGTTGGCGGTTGGGGGTGGCGGCGTGTCGGCCCGCTGGGGAGAATCGAATATGTGTTCGAAGAGTGTGTTGAGGCGGAGCTGCTCACGGTCATGGGTGATGCCCAGCAGGCCGAGCGCGCCGCGTTCGCGCGCCAACTGCTGGCGGTGGGCGAGTTCGCCGTGCGCCGCATCGAGCAGCAGACCGATGAACACAACTTCTGGTGTGTCGATGGCTGGGAGCAGACCGCGGCCGAGGTCGGCGCCGAGTTGGGCATCAGCCGCGGGCGCGCGTCCTCGCAGATGCACTACGGACAGGTCCTCATCGAGCGGCTCCCCACGCTCGCCGGGGTGTTCCTTGCCGGCCGGGTCGATTTCCGGGTGATCGCGGCGGCCATCTATCGCACCGATCTCATCACCGACCCCGAAGTACTGGCGACCATCGATGAGCAGTTGGCGGCCAAGGCGCCCGCCTGGAACAAGCTGTCCCGGGAGAGGGTCGCTGAGTTGGTCGACTGGATGGTAATCGACCTCGATCCCGAAGCAGTGCGGGTGGCCAAGCAACGCGACGCCGATCGCCACATAGAGGTGCGCCCCGGCCACAATGGCACGGCCGAAATCTACGGCGAGGTCCGCGGCCCCGATGGCGCGGTCTTCGACGCCAGGCTCGACGCCTTGGCCGCCACCGTGTGCTCCAACGACCCCCGCACTCACGCACAACGCCGCACCGATGCGCTCACGCCGTTGTCGGCCGGGGCTTCGAGGATGGCGTGTGCGTGTGGATCAACGGACTGCACCGCCACCGGCGACACCCCGGTCAATCCGGTGGTGATCAATGTGATCGCCGAGGCCGCCACCGTCGACGGGATAAGCGACAAGCCTGGGTATCTGTCCGGCTACGGCGCCGTACCCGCAGAGATGGTGCGCGAGATGGCCGCCACCGCCTCCCTGCGCCCGATACCCGCCCCGAAAGAGCATGTCGCCGAACCGAATTACCGGCCCTCAGCGGCGTTGACCCGGTTCATCCAATCCCGGGATCTGACGTGCAGCTTCCCCGGCTGCGATAAACCCGCCATCGGCTGCGATATCGACCACAGCGTGCCCTATCCGCACGGGCCCACCCATCCGTCCAACAACTCGCTGAAATGCCGGATTCACCACCTGCTCAAAACCTTCTGCGGGTGGACCGATCTGCAACTGCCCGATGGCACCATCGTGTGGACCTCCCCACGGGGCCGCATCTACACCAACCACCCACTGGGCGCCCGATTCTTCCCTCAACTCGGCGCACCCACCGAAACGCTCACCCTGCCCAACAGCCCGCCACCCAACCCGAATCGTGGGCTGGCGATGCCGAAACGAAAACGCACGCGCACCCAAAACCGCGCCTACCGCGTGGCACACGAACGCGCCCAAAACCGGGCCCGCTACGAAGCCGACCCACCACCCTTCTGACGCTCTAAGGCAGCAAAACCCGGTGACCTAGGCGGTAGCGTCGAACACCATGAAGCGCTGCATCATCGGAGGATTGGCCGCCCTGCTGATGGCCGCACAGCTGATCGGCTCGGCGCCGCAGGCCAGCGCTGGCTGCTGGTACGGAGGACCCGTCATCAGTAAGTGCGATGGACCCGTCCAGCCCGACGGCACGTGGCAACGTTGCGTGGCAACTCCCCAAGTGGTTCCTCGCGGCGCCAGCTCCTATTTGATACCCGTCAAGAACTGCGGATTGATGGGCGCCGGCCAGCCCCCTGGGGATCTCTTGTTCGCCGACCCACCGACGCACATCGACGACTGAGCTCCGAAGCCCCGGCTACCGTCCGTCGACGAAGGCCTCCTTGACCTCTTTGGGTCCGAACGGCCAGGTGTGCTCGGCCTTGGCGTAGATGAGAAAGGCCATGGCGCCGATGAGGATCCAGCACACGGACAGTCCGATCGAGAGCCAGCTTGCAGAGATGTAGATATAGACCCATCCGACCAGCGCGATGACCGTCGGCAGCGGATACAGCCACTGGCGGTATGGACGCGCAAGGTTCGGCTGGCGACGGCGCAGCACGACGATCGCGGCGACCTGGGCCAGCGATTGAATGATCACCAGCGTCGCGACCGCAGCGTTGATGATGGTGGTCAGCGTGAACAGCGAGCCGATCATCGTGATCACGCCCATCGTGAGCACACCGGCCGTTGGCAGGTGCAGCTTTGGATGAAGGCGCCCGAACACCGGCAGAAACACCTTGTCGCGAGCGGCTTCGAACGGAACGCGGGATCCTCCGAGGAGGCCTGCGAACACCGAACCGATTGCTGCGACGACGATCAGAACGGTGATCACCTGCGCGGTGCCAGACCCCCACGCTTGTTCCAACACCGTGGAGGCGACGGAGGTGGCGGACTTCAACTCCTCGAGCGGCATCGCACCGAGTACGCCGATCTGAAGCAGGAAGTAGAGGCTCATGATGCCGAGGATCGAGATCACGATCGAGCGCGGGATGGTCCGGCCCGGGTCGCGCATCTCGGCGCCGAGGTAGGCCGTGGTGTTGTAACCGAGGTAGTCATAGATCGCGATGATCAGGCCCGCCCCGAGGCCGGCCCAGAACGTGCCATGGCCACCGAACGCGCCTGGCGTGAAGGCGAATGCCTGGGCGCTGCTGAAGTGGGTGAACGCCGCAACAATCGTGCTCAGCACCGCGATCAGCATGACGACGAACAGCACGCTCGTGAGCTTGCCGATCTGGCCGATCTTGCGGAACAGCGCGACCATGATCAGCAGCGTGATGCCGACTCCGATGACCTTGCCGAGTGCGGTGTTCCCGGATGCATCCGTCACACCGGGTATCAGGTAGCCGAGGTACTGGACCAGGCCGATGATGCCGGTCGACATGATCAGCGGAATGAAAAGCACTGCGCTCCAAACGAACAGGAACGGCATCAACCGCCCTGTGCGGTACTGAAAGGCTTCTCGCAGGTAGATGTACGTGCCGCCCGCGCCGGGCATCGCGGCGCCGAGTTCGGCCCAGATGAGGCCGTCGGCGAGCGCGACGATGGCTCCGATGATCCAGCCGAACATCGCCTCCGGCCCGCCGATGGTGGCGACCATGGCGGGAATCGTGACGAATGGGCCGATACCGCACATCTGCGTCATGTTGATCGCGGTGGCCTGCAGAGGGCCGATCTTGCGTTCGAGTGTCGGCTGCCGGGTCACCGCTGCCCCAGACTCCTCCGAGCTGACGGTTGGGGAATTCACGAGGCCCTCCTTCGTCGATAGACTTTGTTAGGAAAGTTTCTTAACATAAAATCTCCGCGTCTGGAAGAGTTCGATTTGTAAACTTCCCGCGACTGGAACGGAGACGGACACGGTGGTGGGTCAAGCTGCGCCGCAAGCAGGTACCCCTGCGAGCATGCGTGCACTGAATCAACGACTGGTATTGGACCGGCTCAGAGGGCACGGCGAGGCGACCCGGCCGCAGATCGCCGGCGACACCGGTCTCTCGAAACCGACAGTCGGGCAGGCGCTGCTCGATCTGGAGCAGCAGGGCCTTGTGCGTGCGATCGGACGCAGCGCGGCAGGCCCGGGTCGCGCAGCGGTCATCTATCGGACAGCGCCGGACGCAGGCCACATCGTCGGTGTCGACATCGGACGGCGGGTGATTCGCGTCGCGGTGGCGGACCTCGACGGCGCCGTCGTCACCCGGGTCGACGAGCCGAACCGGAGCCGCTCGGGCACCATGTTGCTGCGCACCGCGTGCGAATCCGTCGAGCGCGCCATTGCCGAAGCGGGACTCGAACCCCACGACATCGTGGTGACTGTGGTTGGCACACCCGGCATTCCGGACGCGACCACCGGATCCGTGCTCCGGTCGCCCAATCTGCCCGGCTGGGAGCGGAAAGGTCTGCTTGGCGAGCTGATCGAGGCGCTCGGTGCGGGTGGTTCGGAAGTGATGGTCGAAAACGACGCGAATCTCTGCGTGGTCGGCGAGCACGCACGCGGTGCGGCCAAGGGCGTCGACGTCGTCGCGTGTCTGACCGTCGGCACCGGCATCGGAATGGGCGTGCTGCTCAACGGAAAACTGTTCCGCGGCGCGCACGGCGCGGCAGGCGAAATCGCGGACCTGCCGTTCGACCGGGTACCCGCGGGAGTCACGCAGCATCGGCCGGGACCCGTGGAGACGGCAGCTGCGGCGCAGGCAGTGGTGACGGCCGCCAACGAGCTCGGGCTGAGCCACGTGCGCTCTGCTAAGGCGGTCTTCGACTTGGCTCGCACCGGCGATGAGCTGGCTGTCCGAGTCGTCGAGGAGGAGGCATCCAAACTCGCGCATGTGGTTTCGACTGTCACGGCCGTGCTGGACCCGGGCATGATCGTGCTGGCAGGCGGCATCGGTCGCAACGCCGATCTGCTGGCTGAGCCGATCCGCCGCCAGTTGGCCCACACCATTCCGGTGGTCCCCGACATCGTCGGAGGCCACCTCGGCGAAGACGCCGTACTCGTCGGCGCGATCACGTCGGCGAAGGACACCGCCTGGGAATTGGTCTTCGACCGCCTTGTGCGCAGAACCGCAAGTGAGGCCTAGCCGATGGAAGTCGTCATCAGGCCACACGAACATCAGTGCGGCGTCACTACGGCCGAGATCATCGCCGACGCAGTCATTTCCGGTGCGACCACACTGGGACTGGCGACGGGCTCGTCGCCACTTGCCGTGTACCGAGAGCTGATTCGCAGGCATCGGCAAGCTGGGCTCAGCTTCGCCGCCGTACAGGCTTTTCTGCTCGACGAATACGTCGGTTTGTCGCCGAGCCACCCCCAGTCATACGCGCATGTCATCCGCGCGGAGTTCACCGACCACATCGACATCGACTCCGATCGCGTACACAGCCCCAACGGCGTCGCCGACGACATCTTCGTTGCGGCGAGGGAGTACGACGCCTTGATCGCCGACGTGGGCCCCGTCGATGTTCAACTGCTTGGTATCGGCGGCAACGGGCACATCGGATTCAACGAGCCGGGTTCGTCACTGGGGTCACGCACCCGCGTCAAGACGCTGACCGAGCAGACCCGACACGACAACGCCCGGTTCTTCACCGCCATCGACGAGGTGCCCCGCCACGTCATTACTCAGGGACTCGGAACCATCTGCGACGCCAGGCATCTCGTGCTCATCGCGACAGGCAGTCACAAGGCGGAGGCAGTCGCGGCGGCCGTCGAAGGCCCGCTCACCGCTAGCTGCCCCGCGTCGGTCCTCCAACTCCATCCCCACGTCACGGTCGTGGTCGACGAGGCGGCGGCGGCCCACCTGAAGAACGCGGATTTCTATCGATATGCCCTGAAATACAAGCCGGCCCAACAGAAGTACTGAAACGGCGGCTATTCGGGCTGGTTCAACTCGACCAGGTTGCCGAACGGATCGTGCAGAACAGCCTGGTACCCGGCGCCGGCAATGAGCGGAACTCGAAAGACCTCGACGCCGTGGTCCTGCAGGTCGGCGACTGCGGCATCGATGTCGTCGACTCGGATCGCGAAGTGGTTCGCAACGGGCGGCGGGGTGTCGGACTCCATGAGGTGTACCTGCTGACCGCCTGCATCGAGCCAGTACCCAGGGCCGAGATCCGGGCGCGGCAGCTGCGTCATTCCGAGAAGGTCACGATAGAAGGCGAGACCCTTCTGCACGTCGGCGACACAGATGGCGACATGGTGTAGACCGGCTGGCTTCATCGCTCGATTGTCACTCGTATTCCGCCGATCAGTCCAGGAAGCCGTGCAACAGGGCGGCGGAACCGGCGACGTGTGCCCGCATGGCTTCCGCGGCCCGTTCGCCGTCGCCAGCCAGGATCGCCACGACGATCGCTTCGTGCTGCTCGTCGGAGTGGGCGATATTGCGCGGCAGCAACGGAATCTGGTCGAGAAGCCCGTTGAGTCGCATCCGGTTCTCGGCGACAAGGGGAACAAGCGACGGCGAGCCTGCCGCCTCCGCGATCGCCAGGTGCAGCCGGGAGTCCAGCCGCCGGTAGTCGTCGGGCGCCGCGGCGCGGACATCGGTCAGCCGCGACCACAGCACTTCCCGCTCCGCGGCGGTAAGGGTGCGGTTCGCCGCCATCCGCGCGGCGCCGACCTCGAGGATCTCGCGCAACCGCAGCGCGTCGTCGATTTCCGCGCGGGTCACCCCTTGGCTGTCGTCCGTATGCCTTGGCAGCTCGTCGGCCAGGAATGTGCCGCCATATCTGCCGCGACGCGACACCAGATACCCGGCGTCGGCGAGCGACTTGATGGCCTCCCGGACGGTGTCGCGGCTGACGCCGAGCCGGGCCGCGAGTTCGCGTTCGGGTGGAAGGGATTCACCCGGCTGCAGAACTCCGAGCCGGATCGTCTGCAGCAGCCGTTCGACGGTGTCCTCGAACGGGTTCCCCGGCCGCACCGGGCGCAGCAGTGCGTCGCTCGCCAGCGGAACGTCCGGGTCAGCCGACATGGTCTTACATCGGAGTGACGTAGTGGCCGCTGATACCACCGTCGACCAGGAACGTCGAACCGGTGATGAACGAGGCGTCGTCGCTGGCCAGGAACGCCACCGCGGCGGCCAGTTCCTCAGGCTCGGCGAACCGGCCTATCGGGACGTGCACCAGCCGACGTGCCGCCCGCTCCGGATCCTTGGCGAACAGCTCCTGCAGCAGCGGCGTGTTGACCGGGCCAGGGCACAGCGCGTTGACGCGAATCCCGCTGCGCGCGTATTGAATCCCGAGCTCACGGGACATCGCCAGAACGCCGCCCTTTGACGCCGTGTAGGAGATCTGCGATGTCGCAGAGCCCATCACCGCGACAAACGAGGCGGTGTTGATGATCGACCCCTTCTCCGCGGGCACCATGTGCCGCAGCGCCGCCCGGCACGACAGGTACACCGATTTGAGGTTGATGTCCTGCACCTTCTGCCATGCGGGCAGCTCGGTGGTCTCGATCACGTCGTCGTCCGGCGGCGAGATGCCCGCGTTGTTGAACGCGATGTCGACCGACCCGTACGTGTCGGCGGCGGTGTCGAACAGGTTGTTGACGGCGGCCTCGTCTGAAACGTCAACGGGTACGAACAGCCCGTCGACTTCGTCGGCTGCGGCCTTGCCCGTCTTCTCGTCGATCTCGCCGATGACGATCGTGGCACCCTCGGCGCGCAGGCGCTTCGCGGAAGCGAGCCCGATACCGCCTGCGCCGCCGGTGATCACCGCGACCTTGCCGGCCAGTCGTTGGGTCAAATCCATCAGGCATCTCCGATCGCGAAAAAGACGTTCTTGGTTTCTGTGAACGACAACGGGGCGTCGGGGCCGAGCTCGCGGCCCAGTCCCGACTGCTTGAACCCTCCGAACGGAGTGTTGTAGCGCACCGACGAATGCGAATTGACCGACAGATTGCCGGATTCCACGGCCCGCGACACTCTCAGCGCGCGGGACAGGTTGTCGGTCCAGATCGACCCGGACAGGCCGTAGGGCGTGTCGTTGGCGAGCGCGATGGCGTCCGCCTCGTCGTCGAAGGGCAGCACCGTAACCACCGGACCGAAGATCTCCTCGGTGACGGTGCGGTCGGTGCGCGGCGGTGTCAGCACCGTGGGCGGGAACCAGTAGCCGGGGCCCGACGGCGCATCGCCGCGGAACGCGACCGCCGCGTCGTCGGGCACGTAGGAGGCGACGGTGTTCCAGTGCGCCTTCGACACCAATGGTCCCATCTCGGTGTTTTCGGACTGCGGATCGCCGACAACGACACCCTTGACGGCCGGTTCAAGCAGCTCCATGAACCGGTCATACACGCTGCGCTGCACCAGGATCCGGCTGCGCGCACAGCAGTCCTGGCCCGCGTTGTCGAAGACGCCGTACGGCGCGGTCGCCGCGGCCTTCTCAAGGTCGCAGTCGTCGAACACGATGTTGGCGCTCTTGCCGCCGAGCTCAAGGGTGACCCTCTTGACCTGTGCCGCCGCCCCAGCCATCACGCGTGTGCCGACCTCGGTGGAGCCGGTGAACACGATCTTGCGGACGTCGGGGTGGGTGACGAACCGCTCCCCCACCACGGAGCCTTTGCCCGGCAGGACGCGGAAGAGGTCGGCGGGTAACCCCGCCGCGACCGCAAGCTCACCAAGCCGGATGGTGGTCAGCGGCGTCCACTCCGCAGGCTTGACCAGCACCGCGTTCCCCGCGGCCAGCGCGGGCGCGAAGCCCCACGCGGCAATCGTCATCGGGAAGTTCCACGGCGTGATGACGCCGACGACGCCGAGTGGCTCGTTGAACGTGACGTCCAGACCCCCGGCCACGGGAATCTGCTTGCCCGACAACCGTTCCGGCGTCGCCGAGTAGAACTGCAGCACATCGCGGACGTGGCTCGCCTCCCACTCCGCGTTGCTGATCGGGTGCCCGGAATTGGCGACCTCGAGAGCGGCCAGCTCGTCGATATGTGCGTCGACGACAGCCGCGAAGGTCCGCAGCGTGCCTGCCCGCTCGGCAGGTGCCAGACGGGCCCACTCCCGTTGCGCCGCCTTGGCGCGCGCCACTGCGTCATCGACACCCGCCACGTCGGTCTGCTCGACGGTGCGCAGCACCTCCTCGGTCGCGGGGTTGATCAGCTCGCTCGCAGTCATGCACTCACTTTCTCTGTCGCGTACGTGGCCGCGGCCTGCACCACCGCGGCGAAAAGTCGTAGATCGTCGAGTCGCTCCTCGGGATGCCACTGCACCGCCAAAACGAAGTTCTGCCCCGGGATTTCGACGGCCTCGATGACACCGTCGGAGTCCTGTGCGCTGACGATCAGGCCGTCGCCCAGCCGGTCGATGGCCTGGTGGTGATAGCACTGGGCATCAGACGATTCGCCGATCAGCGCCGCCAGCCGGGTGCCTGGCACGGTGCGCACCGCCGACGTGGCGAACACCGCATTGCCCTGCTGGTGGTGGGTGTGGCCGATCACATCGGGCAGATGCTGGTGCAGGGTGCCGCCCAGCGCGACGTTGATCACCTGCGCCCCGCGGCAGATGCCCAGCACCGGCATGCCCCGCCGGATGGCGCCGTCGACCAACGCGAATTCGAATGCGTCGCGCTGCCGGTTGTCGGCGACGGCCTCGTCGGTCGCCGGGTGCGGTTGCTGCCCATACCCTTGCGGGTCGACATCGCGTCCGCCCGTGATGATCAGGCCATCCAGACCTTCGAGAACACGCGAGGCGATCTCGGCGTCCACGGGCTGAGGCGGAATCAGCGCAGCGATTCCACCGGCCAGGTTCACCCCGTCGATGTAGATGGCGGGCAGGAAGCTGGCGCGCACGTCCCAGACCCCGGTCTGCGCCTGCTGCAGATAAGTGGTCAAGCCCAGCACAGGCCTAGAGCCGCTCAAAGCCACGCACCCTTTCCCAGTCGGTCACCGCAGAATTGAACGCAGCCAGTTCCACGCGCGCGTTGTTGAGGTAGTGCTCCACGACGTCGTCGCCGAACGCCTCACGCGCCACTTCCGACTTTCCGAACAGCGCCGCCGCTTCGGTGAGCGTGGTCGGCAGCCGTTCCGCGCCGCTGGTATACGCGTTGCCCTCCAACGCTTCCGGCAGCTCCAACTCACGCTCGATGCCATACAGCCCGCCGGCGATCAGCGCCGACACCGCAAGATACTGGTTGACGTCGCCGCCAGGCGCACGGCATTCCATCCGCATGCCGTGGCCGTGCCCGACCACGCGCAGCGCGCAGGTTCGGTTGTCCATTCCCCACGCGACCGCCGTCGGCGCGAAGCTGCCCTCGACAAAACGCTTGTAGGAGTTGATGTTCGGGGCGTAGAACAGAGTCAGCTCGCGCAGCGTGGCCAGCTGGCCCGCGATGAAACTGCGGAACATCGGCGACATGCCGAGCTCGTCGTCCGAGTCGGCGAACACCGCGGAACCGTCGTCGCCTCGCAACGAGATGTGGATGTGACAGCTATTGCCCTCGCGCTCATCGAATTTCGCCATGAAGGTCAGGCTCTTGCCGTGCTGGTCGGCGATCTCCTTGGCGCCGTTCTTGTAGATGGTGTGGTTGTCGCAGGTGACACGGGCATGGTCGTAGCGGAACGCGATCTCCTGCTGACCGTAGTTGCATTCCCCCTTCACGCCCTCGCAATACATGCCTGCACCGTCCATGCCGAGCCGGATGTCGCGCAGCAGTGGCTCCATCCGCGTGGACGCATGCATCGCGTAGTCGACGTTGTAGTCGGTGGCCGCCGTCAGGCCGCGGTAGCCGGCCGCCCACGCTTCCCGAAACCCGGTGTCGAAAACCATGAACTCCAGCTCGGTGCCGACGTAGGGCACCAGGCCGCTCTCGGCGAGTCGATCGATTTGTCGGTTGAGGATGCTGCGCGGCGCCTGGGTCACGGGATTGCCGTCGGTCCACGACAGGTCGGCCATCACCATCGCGGTGCCCGGCAGCCACGGGATGAGCCGCAAGGTTGAGAAGTCGGGCGTCATGACCATGTCGCCGTAGCCGGTCTCCCAGCTCGATATCGCATACCCGTCGACGGTGTTCATGTCGACGTCGACGGCGAGTAGGTAGTTACAACATTCGGCGCCGTGCGCGGCGACGTCCTCGACGAACAACCGGGCCGACACCCGCTTGCCGGTCAGACGGCCCTGCATGTCGCAGAACGCGACGATCACGGTATCGATGTCACCCGCGGCGACCAGTCGCTCGAGGTCGGCCTGCGGCAACATGCCTGATGTGGCGCTCACAGTGTGCTCCCTCTCGGCGAATAATCAGTCAGACGGAAGTAACTCTAAACGTCCAAAGGTAGGTTTGCAGACCATTGCAGACCAATGGCCCAGTTGGACTCCCCTCGCGGCGGTCTACGACGGTGTCTGGGCCTTCCGGTTGATCCGGACATCGAACGCTTCGGAAACATGCCATTCCCGGGACAGCATGACGGGAGTGCCGTCGCGGCCATAGTCGACCTCCTCGATGTACAGCAGCGGCTTCCCGCGCCGCACGCCGAGCACCTTCGCGGTCTGGCTGGTGCTGGCGACGGCGCGCAGCGTCGCGGTCGCGTGGTCTGCGGCGTGCCCCGACGCACTCAGCAGCGCGAACAGTGAGGGGTCCAGGTTCTGCAGATCGAGGTCGCTGCGGAGCAGGCGCGCGGGGATGCGATCAAGCGAGTAGATCACCGGTTGGTCGTCGGCCGTCCGCACCCGCTCGACAGCCACGACGGTATCGCCAGGACTGAGTTGTAGCGGGGAGTCGTCCGGGCGGCACGGCTCGAACGCCGCGTCGAGGATGTGCATTCCGGCGCGGGCGCCAGCACTCTCGATCATCGCGAGGTAACTGAGAGTCGAGTCCAGCCCGTGGGGCATCCGCCGGCGCTCGGTCACATAACTGCCCGAACCGTGACGACGGGTGACGTAGCCGGCCTCCACCAGGGCACGCACCGCGTCTCGCACCGTCGCACGAGATACGTTGAAGCGCTTGGCCAGTTGGCCCTCGCTCGGCAACTTGGTTCCCGGCTGCAACTGCGAACTGCTGATTTCCTCCAGCAACTCGTCACGCAACCGGTCGGCGAGCAAGGTTCGGCCGGACACGCTGCCGAGCCTACGTGCGGGTTTCGCGGGCTGCATCCGCCGTCGCCTCGATGACACGGCGGACCTGGTCTGCGACGGACGGCGCACCGGGCAGCAGACCGTCGAAAATGGCGCTGCCGATGGTGTATCCCCACGCGCCTGCCTCGCTGACCGCGACCGCCCGGTCGATGCTCGCGATCGACCCCGCGACGATTACCGGGCCGTTCGAGCGCCGGA
>Ga0075364_10001070_pt1 | contig 14566 bp, 15 predicted proteins | sample EndMetdeltDD1764_FD_71517 | JGI IMG/M metagenome (GOLD analysis project Ga0075364, IMG submission 71517) | Populus endosphere microbial communities from Tennessee, USA - Endosphere MetaG P. deltoides DD176-4 | ecosystem: Host-associated > Plants > Roots > Endosphere | place: USA: Tennessee... | reverse complement strand
CGATATCGCTGATCGCCGATTCGCTGCGACGTTCGCGATACCCGGAGGCGGCGCCCCCGTTCTGGGCGTAGGTACATGACGATGTCGAGTCGGCCAGGACCAGCCCGAAGGCCGCGTTGTACTCCCCCGTCTCCTTGCCGCCCTTGACCTCGGGCTCGAGCACCGAGAACGACCCCTCGATCAGGTACGGGTACAAGATGAAGACGGTCTGCAGGCCAAGGACGTTCTCCGACAGCGGCTTGTTGGCAACCAGCAGGTCGCGCACGGCGTTGCCCAGGTCGTCCGAGTTCTCCTCGACCACGGTTCGCAGCGTCTTCGCGCTGTCGCCGCCCTTGTCGAGCAGCCGGCGAAGATCCGGGTCGGCGTCGACGAGGGTGTCGGAGAGCAGCGCGAGATTCTTCGAGAAGGTCGCCAGTTCGCCCCGCTTGTCGATCTGCGTCTGCAAGACCTGATCGGAGTTGCGGATGAGCGACCGGGTGACGTCGATGTTGTCGTCGGCGGCCTGGATGAACTCCGAGGAGGTGTCCAGGATGCGGGCCAGATCGGGACCGGTGCCCTGGAACGCCTGTCCGAGTTCGTCGACCACGGTGCGCAGGCTGTCGGTGTCGACCGACGTCACCAGATTGTTGACGTCGACCAACAGTGTCGTGGTGTCGATGGGGATGCGAGTGTCAGCCAGCGGGATCGTGTAGCCCGTCGCGAGGAACGGACCCTTGCGCGAGCGAGGCTGCAGATCGACGTACTGCTCACCGATTGCGGACTTGTTGGCGACCACCGCGAGCACGTCGGTGGGAATGTCCGGGGCGCTGTTCTCGATGTCGAGCGTGGCCTTGACTCCCCCGTTATCGAACTGCAGCTTACTGACCTTCCCGACCGGGATACCCCGATAAGTGACCTGGGCGCCCTGGAAGATGCCACCAGAATCGGAGAACTGCGCCATGACGGGAAAGCTACGGTCGACAACCAGCCGGTCGATCTGCGCATACCGCCCGCCGACGAAGGCGCCGCCGAGGACCGTGACGATCGCGAACACGATGAGCTGGATCTTGGTCAGCCTGGTGATCATGGCGCGACCACCGGTTCGACGAGGAGATCGGAGATATCGGGCGAGGTCGCGGTGGCGACCGGAGCCCGGCAGGTCCCGAGCAGCGAGCAAAGGAATCCGGCCGGCGTCCTGGTGGGCGCCGGTGCGGGCTGCACCACACCGGGAGGCGTCGCCGGTTGGCCCAGTCCCGGCAGACCCGCACTGCCCGGCACCAAGTTCTGAAGCAGGTCCCTCAGTCCTGAAGCCGGATCGACCGGCAGGTCCGGTGTCGGTAGGTCAGGTGTCGGGAGATCGGGGATAGCGGGCAGGTCTCCGGGATCGGGGGCCTGCGAGGGAACCGCGGGGACGTTGCCGCCCAGGAGCCCGTCGAGGTCGAACCCGCCGAGGATGTTCTCCAGCTGGTCGGCCCCGATGTCGAGGCTGATCGAGAGGTTCGAGAAGTCGCCGAAGCAGGCGCCCTCCTTGATCTCCTTCTGACCGGGGGCGGAGTCTTGGCAGCGTCCCGATGCAGCCGCCACCGTGTTTCCGACAAAGCCGTCCGTGAACGGGAACGTCAGCAGGGCCTGCGTTCCGGTGGCCAGATCGTCGCCGGCTTTCTGCAGATTGGTGAGCGTCGGCACCAGCGCCTTGAGATCGGCCACCGTGTCGGCCTTCGACTCGCGGATCACGCCGGTCGCCACGTCGCCGAGGCGGTCGAGGGACTCCAGCAGCCCCACCAGCTCGTCCCGCTGGTCGTTGACAACCCGCAGTGCCTCGGGCAGTTCGTCGAGCGCTCCGGTGATGGCATCGGTCTGGCCGTTCGTCGTGATGGCAAGGCGGTTGACCTTCTCCAGGGCCGTCAGCAATGCCTCCTTGTTGTTGTCGAGCTGCGTGATGAAGGTCGACGTCGTGGTCAGGAGTTCCTTGACCTCGGGCTCGTTGCCGCCCAGAGCGTTGTTGAGTTCACGCACGATCGTGTTGGTCTTCTCGAGTCCGCCACCGTTGAACAGCAGTGAGGCAGCCCCGAGCACCTCCTCGATCTCAGGATTGCGGCTGGACCGCTCGAGCGGGATCTCGTCGCCGTTGCCGAGCGTGCCGATCGCGCCGTCGGTCGGTGGAGCCAGAGAGACGAACTTCTCGCCGAGCAGGCTGGTCTGTCGGATCGTGGCGATGGCGTTGTCGGGAAGCCTGGCATCGCGATTGACCTTGACGGTGACCAGCGCGGTCCACCCCTCGAGCTTGATGTCGGTGACTTTGCCGACCGCGATGTCGTTGACCCGCACCGCGCTCTGCGGGACAAGATCGAGGACGTCACGGAACGCGATCGTGACCGTGTAGGGATCACCACCGAGATCGGCACCGCCAGGAAGCGGCAGCTTGTACGGCGAGAACCCGCAGCCGCTGAGGACCAGGGCCGAGGCCGCGGCGAGGATCGCGAACCGCACGCGACCCGTTGTCAGACGATTCGGACTCATCAGTTCACCGCCAGCATCTCGGCGACGGAGTCGTTGACCCGCTCCGGCGCGATGGTTGTCGGCGGCGCCGCGGTCGGATCGGGGGCAACCGCTGTGCGCCCCAGCCCAAGGGTGCCGAGCAGACCCTGCAGGGTCGAGCACAACCCCTGGTCGTCGGGTGTCTCGCCGAGCAGGTTGCACAACAGGGTGCTCGGGCTGTCAAAGCCACCCGCCAGCAGGTCGGGGATGTCGGCGCGGGTGTCGAGCGTGCCGTACCGCCCGTTGTACGCGAGCGCCACATTGGACAGCGCCGTCGGCGCATTGACCGTGATTTCCTCGAGATCGGCCTTGTGCTTGGCCAGCAGCTTGGCCAAGGACGCGATGTTGTCGACATTGCCCCGCAGTGCCGTGCGATTCTCCGTCACCAGGCCGTTGACGTCGACCAGCGCCTTGCTCAGTGCCGAGAGGGTGGCCGCAAGATCTTCGCGCTCCCCTTCCAGGACGGTCGAGACCTGCGCCGTGCTGTCGTTGAACGACCGCACCGCCGCATCGTTGGCCTTGAGCAGGCTGACGAACTCCTCGACCTCGCGGACGCTGCCGAACAATTCGTCCTTGTTGTTGGACAGCGTCGTGCTGAGCTTGCCGAAGTTCTTGAGGGTCTCGTTGACCTGGGCGCCCTGACCGCGGAACTGCTCGGCCGCCCCGTCGACAAGCTTGCTGAGCGATCCCTCCTGGTTGGCGCCTTCGGGCCCCAGGGCGACCGAGAGATCGTCGAGGGACTGGTAGACGGCGTCGAGCTCAACCGGCACGGCTGTGCGGTCGACCGACAGGAAAGCGTTGTCCTTCAGCGTGGGCCCACCGTCGTACGCCGGCGCCAGCTGGACGAAACGGTCGCCGACGATCGACGGTGAGACCACGACAGCCTTGACATCGGCCGGGAGCCGCTGATCACCGTCATAGGAGATCTTGACCCTCACGACGTCTCCGCGGGGCGTCAGGCTCTCGACCCGGCCGACGGGCACACCGAGGATCTTGACATCGGAGCCCTTGTAGACCGAGTTCGTCTGCTGGAAGTCGGCCGTGATGTAGCGCTTGCCGTCACCGTTGTTCAAGAACAGCAGCGTGGCCGCGATGAGGAGCAGCACCACGACGGCGGTGAGTACCTTGGAGAATCCTGCGAGTTTAGTCATGATGGCGGGGTCAGAGCTCCTCTCAGCTGGTCGGAGATCGATTCGCCCAGGCCCGACAGCGACGTCAGGCCGCCCAGGTAGGTGTCGAACCACGGTCCTGTGCCCAAGGCGCTGGAGAACACGCGAGTGAAGGCGGGGTAGACCCGCAGCGCCTCATCGAGGCTGGCCTCGTTCTTGCGCAGCATCGTGGTGACGGTGTCGAGCTGTTCGAGAGCCGGCAGCAGATCGGACCGCGTGTCCTTCACGAGTCCCCGCAGTTCGGCGGAGATCGTCTGCGTCGAGACAAGCAGACGGTGGATCGAGTCGCGCCGTGCGCTGATGGCTTGGAACAGGGTGTCAGAGTCCTTGAACAACGTGACCAGCTCGTCATTGCGAGAGTTGAGCACGCCCGAGACCTTCTTGAGGTTGACCAGCAGGGTGTTGATCTGGTCGTCGCGCTCGGCGAGGTTACGCGACAGGTCGGAGACACCCTTGATCGCGCCCCGGAACTCCTCGGGCGTCTGCGTCGAGATCTCGCCGAGGGTGTTGAGGGCTTCGGACAGTTGCGGGATGTCGATCCGGTCGGTTGTCCTGCTCAACTCGGAGAACGCCTGGACGACGTCGTAGGGGGCGATCGTGCGCTCGAGCGGAATCGTGCTGCCCTTGGCGAGCTGACCGGATCCTTTCGGCGTGAGGGCCAGGTACTCGGCGCCGAGCAACGTCCGGACGCGGATGTCCGCACCCGTCTCGGTACCGAAGTCGGTGCCCTTGTCGATCGTGAAGGTCACACGGACCTTGGGGCCGTCGAGCTCGATCTTGTTCACCTTGCCGACCGAGACGCCCGCGACCCGCACCTCGCTGCCGGGCTTCAGCGAGCCGATCTCGGCGAAGTCGGCGTGGTAGACGTCGCCGCCACCGATGATCGGCAGACGATCGGCGCGAAAGGCACCCAACAGCATCACGGCGATCACGGCGATGCCGATCAGGCCGATGACAACGGGATTGCGCTCGCGGAATGGCTTCATTGCTCATACCCCGGCTGATCGCATCGTTGGCCACCGACCTTGAGCCCGGGGCCACTCAGGTCGAGCTTCGTCTCGGGAACGATCGGCAGGTTGCCGCCGAGGTTGATCGCAGGGATCGTGATGCTGCCGTTGAGTTCGCACAGGTAGAAGTTGAACTCGCTGCCCGTCGAGGCGAGCGAGCCAATCTTCTTGAGCTTGATCGGCAGGATCTGGATCGCGGACGAGATCGTCGAGAGATTGCGCTCGGACGACAGGTTCTCGGTGAGGGCGTTGAGCTGCTTGATGTCTTCGGCCAGAGCGGGTCGGCCCTGAACCAAGAGGTCTGAGGTCTCGTCGGTGAGATCGGAGATCGAGTCGACCGAGTCGAGGATCGCCGTGCGATCATCCTTCAGCCCCGTCACGAACTGCTGCAGCGTGCCGATGGTGTCGCTCAACTCCTGGTCGCGGCTGCCGACCGTGTCGAGCACTGTGCTGAGGTTGGTGATGACATCGCCGATGAGCTGATCGCGACCTGCGAGGGTGTTGGTCAGCGAGGACGTGCGCGCCAGCAGGTTCTCGACGTTGCCGCTCTCACCCTGCAGCGTCTGGACGATCTCATACGCGAACTTGTTGGTGTCGGCCGGCGACAGGGCCTGGAAGACGGGTTTGAAACCGTTGAGCAGCACATTGAGGTCGAGCGCTTCCTGCGTGCGCTCCTCGGGGATGGTGCTGTCCGGCTTGAGGACCGTCTTGGCGCCGTCGGCCCCCTGGGTCAGGGCGATGTATCGCTGGCCGATCAGGTTGCGGAACTTGATCGTGGCATTGGTGTTGGCCGTCAGCGGGACGTCGGAGTCGACCCCGAAGGTGACCCTGGCCCGGTCGCGGTCGACGATCTCGACCTTGCTCACCGAGCCCACCGCGACCCCCGCGATGCGGACGTCGTCACCCTTGGCCATCCCGGTGACGTCGGTGAAGATCGCCTTGTACTGATGGCGGTCGCCGAACGAGCCATTGCTCAGCGTGAGTGCGAGGACCAGCGTTGACAGGCCCGTGAAGGCGAAGAAGAAGCCCAGCTTGACCAGGGCACCCATCGACTCGCGGTCGATCTGCTTCATGGGGCACTCACCGCCGCTCCACGCAGTAGCGGGCCGACCAGCAACGACCCGATGTCGGGGACGCTGTCAGGCACGAGGCCGAGCGTCGAGCCGAGGAACACCTTGAGCTCTGACCGCTCGCTCGCCGAATCGATGCCCGTGACGCTCGGCTGCACCAGGTCCTGGAGCTCCAGGCTCGAGGCGGCGGGACGATTCTGTGCGAAGTCGCCGTCGGGACCGACGGTGCCGAACTTGCCATGAGCACGTTCGATGCCAACCAGCTTGTACACGTCGGCGGGTACCGTGAACGGATTGGCCTGCGAGGAGAGCGCGTCCTGCTGGGCGCGGCCCTTGTTGATCTCGTTGAGATCGATGCACGAGGGTGTGGCCGCGTTGCTGGCGTTGATGTCCTTGCCGTTCTTGGCCGCCGGACCGCTCGAGGCACGATCGATGTCCGCCTGCGACACCTCGGTGTTCTCGTTGGCGCTGTAGGCGTTGGGCTGCTCGATGAGCTCGACGTCGATGTGCAGGGTGCCGCCGCGGAATGCGCTGTCGAGGCGGGGGACCAGCTGGGCCATGGACCCGAGGAAACACGGGAACGTTGACGAGTAGTCAGCGACCGTCTCCAGGACGGGACGTCCTTCCTTGGCCAGCCGCACAAGGTTGTCACCGTTGTCCTGGGTGAAGGTGGTCAAGGTGTCTGACAGACGGGTGCCCTCCTCGAAGAAGGCCGCGAGCTGAGCCTTCTTGGCCACGATCGTGTTGCCCGTGACCACGGTGTTGCGCAGCAGCCGGCCGAGTTCGGGCAGCGCGGCGGAGTACCCGTCGGCGACCGTGCCGAGCTTGGTCAGGTCGGTGATGAGCTGGGGGACGTCAGGATTGGTCTTCTTCAGGTAGCTGTTGAGTGTCACCAACGTCTCGCCGAGCTGCGTGCCGCGCCCCTCCAACGCCGATGAGACCGCGCTCAGGGTGTACGACAAGCTGGCCGGATCAACAGCCTCCAGCAGCGGGTACAGATCGTTGAGCAGCGTCTCGACCTCGATCGGGACGCTGGCCTTGGTGATGGTGTCGCCGGCTTGCAGCGTCTCGCCCCCGTCCCCACCGGTGGGCGGGATGAGGGCGACGTACTTCTCGCCGAACAGCGTCTTGGGAACGAGCTGGGCCGTGACGTTCTTCGGCACGCTGCCGATCAGACGGGGGTTCATGCCCAAGGTCAGCTTGACGCCATCGCCGTCGGGCTCGACGTCGCGGACCTCGCCGACGATCATGCCCCGCAACTTCACGTCGGCGTTCTGCGGCAGGTTGACTCCCGTTGTGGTCGTGGTCAGCGTGACGTTGTCGTAGTCGACAAACGCCTTGGTGAAGAAGGCATAGGTGATCCACAGGAAGAACATCATGAGGGCCACGAAGGCGACGCCGAGCATCTTGAGCGAGAGTCCGCGTTCGAGGACGGGGGTACGAGCCATGGGTCAGCCCGCCAATCTCACGGTGACGTTCGTTCCCCAGATCGCCATCGAGGCAAGCAGATCCACGACGTTGACAGCCACGATGGAAGTACGGATCGCGAGGCCCACCGCGACGCCTACGCCGGCCGGACCGCCGCTGGCGTAGTAGCCGTAGTAGCAGTGGATCATGATGACCACGATCGCGAAGATCAGCACCTTGACAAACGACCACAACACGTCGCCGGGTGGCAGGAAGGTGTTGAAGTAGTGGTCGTAGGTGCCGGTGCTCTGTCCGTTGAGCTGGGTCACGGTCAGTCGGGTGGCGAAGTAGGACGCGAGCAGACCCACGATGTAGAGCGGCACGACGGCGATCAGGCCAGCGATCACACGGGTCGTCACGAGGAACGGCAGCGAGGGGATGGCCATCGTCTCGAGAGCGTCAACCTCTTCACTGATCCGCATCGCGCCGAGCTGCGCCGTGAAACCACAGCCGACGGTGGCCGCCAGGGCGATGCCGGCGACAATCGGGGCGATCTCGCGGGTGTTGAAGTAGGCGGAGATGAAACCCGTCAGGGCCGAGGTGCCCAGTTGATCGAGCGCCGCATAACCCTGGATGCCAACCGCCGTGCCGGTGAAGAAGCACATCGCGGTGATGACGCCGACGGTCCCGCCGATGATGGCCAATGAGCCTGATCCCAAGGTGACCTCGGCCAGCAGGCGCAGGATCTCCTTGCCGTAGTTGGCGAGCGTCCGCGGCACCGAGCGGATGACACGGAGATAGAACAGCATCTGCCGCCCGAGATTGTCGAGCGCGTCGGCGGGCTTCTCGTAAATCGCTGCGAAGTTGGCCACGGCGCTCACATCCCCTTCGGCGGGACGAGCTGGATGTAGACCGCCGTGATCACGAAGTTGACGATGAACAGCAAGGTGAACGTGATGACAACCGCCTCGTTGACCGCATCGCCGACACCCTTCGGCCCGCCCTTGGCGTTCATGCCCTTGTAGCAGGCGACGATGGCCGCGATGAAGCCGAAGACGACGGCCTTGAACATGCCCTGGTACATGTCAGGCAGTTGGGCCAGCGCCGTGAAGGAGGCCAGGTAGGCACCCGGCGTGCCATCCTGCAGGACGACGTTGAAGACGTAGCCCCCGGCAACGCCGACCACCGTGACGATGCCGTTGAGGAACACCGCCACCAGCATCGTGGCGAGCACGCGTGGCACGACGAGCCGCTGGATGGGGTCGATGCCCAGCACCATCATGGCGTCGAGTTCCTCGCGGATCTTGCGCGCACCGAAGTCGGCGGCGATCGCCGATCCCGCCGCGCCGGCGATCAGGAGCGCCGTCGCGATGGGGCCGGCCTGCTGGACGACCGCCAGGACGGCGGCGGACCCGGTGAACGACTGCGCGCCGAACTGCTTGATCAGCCCGCCGGTCTGGAGCGCGATGACGGCACCGAACGGGATGGCGACGAAGGCAGTCGGGACAATCGTGACCTTGACGATGAACCAGGCCTCGAGCAGAAACTCCTTGAGCTGGAAGGGGCGGCGGAACAACGCCACCAGCACATCCAGCGCGAAGGCGAACAGGTTGCCGGCGACCCTGGCCGGCCCCGTGACAACACGGGCGCTCACGAGCTGCACCTCGCGGGTGTACGACAGGCAGGCGGCGCCAAGACGGCCGCCCGGGTGTGCATCGTGCTCACGCCGTGACGGCCTGGTCGGCGTCGCGCGCGAACGATCCCGGCGGTGGGGTGACGCCGTTGTCACGGCACCACGCGCCCGGATCACGCTCACCGCGGCGGGGACGGCCGTCCGAGGTCTCCAACTGCAAGGGGACCGGCGGAAGTGGCGGCATGGCGATACCGGCTTCGGAGGCCAGCTCAGAGGCGTCCTTCTCCTCGCTCATACCGATCGGGCCGACAGTCTGCGCATTCAAGAACTGCGCGACGACCGGTTCCTGTGAGGTCAGGAGCATCTCACGCGGGCCGAACATCGCCAGGTGCTTGTGGTAGAGCAGGCCGATGTTGTCGGGAACGCGGCGGGCCGTGTTGATGTCGTGGGTCACGATCAAGAACGTTGCGTCGATCTGGGCGTTGAGGTCGATGAAGAGCTGGTTGATGTACGACGTGCGGACCGGGTCGAGTCCCGAGTCCGGCTCATCGATCAGCAGGATCTCCGGATCGAGCACCAGGGCTCTGGCCAGGCCGGCACGCTTGCGCATGCCGCCAGAGATCTCACCCGGCAGCTTGCGCTCGGCACCGACGAGACCGGTCAGCTCCATCTTGTCCATCACGATCGAGCGGATCTCCGACTCGGACTTGCGGGTGTGCTCGCGCAGCGGGAAGGCGACGTTGTCGTAGAGGTCCATCGAGCCGAACATCGCGCCGTCCTGGAACAGGACGCCGAAGAGCTTGCGGATCTCGTAGAGCTCCTTCTCCTTGCAGTTCGCGATGTCCACGCCCTCGATGAAGACGTGTCCGGAATTGGGCTTCAGCAGACCGATCAAGGTCTTGAGGAACACGGACTTACCGGTACCCGACGGGCCGAGCATCACGGAGATCTCTCCCGCCGGCAAGGTCAACGTGACATCGTTCCAGATCGTCTGACTACCGAACTTCTTCGTCAAACCCTCGACGACAACTTCAACGCCCACGGACGGCCCCTCCTTGCTTACCGCGGCTTGCCGGCAACTGCCGACAGAGCTTCCCGTCGACGATCAGTGTGACCGCGGACACAAACTTAACGAGGCTTGGCAACCGAGGTTACGTGCTCCCCGCAGGTTAGTGACCCGCCAGTAACAATCGCAGACCCGAGGAACATACCCCATGTAACTCCGAGTCACAATCGTGACCGGGGTCACGTTCAGGATATGGCACGAGGGACCTCGCCGCCCGAGACGGGACCCATGTCCCCGAACGCGCAACAGGGCGCCCCCTCCGAAGAAGGGACGCCCTATCGGCGGATTCAGCGACGTGTCACTTGACGGTGACGCTGGCGCCGGCGGCCTCGAGGGCCTCCTTGGCCTTGTCGGCAGCTTCCTTGTTGGCCTTCTCGAGGACGGGCTTCGGCGCACCCTCGACGAGGTCCTTGGCCTCCTTGAGTCCGAGGCCGGTGATCGTACGGACTTCCTTGATGACCTGGATCTTCTTCTCGCCGGCACCCTCGAGGATGACGTCGAACTCGTCCTGCTCGGCGGCGGCGTCGCCACCGGCAGCGCCGGCCGCGGCGGGGGCCGCGGCAACAGCAACAGGAGCGGCCGCGGTGACGTCGAACGTCTCCTCGAACTCCTTGACGAACTCGGAGAGCTCGATGAGGGTCATTTCCTTGAATGCATCCAGCAGGTCGCCGGTGCTGAGCTTCGCCATGGTGGCGTCCTTCCGTTATGAGACCCCGAGGGGGTCCCGATGTGAATCGGGCTTTCAGCCCTCGGTGGTCTCGGCGTCAACAGACGCTTCGACAGGGGCGGCGTCGGCGGGTGCCTCGGCCGGAGTTTCAGCTGCTTCGTCGGCCACGGGGGCCTCCTCGGCGGCAGCGGCGACAGGCTCGGGGCCCGCAGCCAGGATCGACGGGTCGGCCGCGGCCTTCGCCTGCAGGGCACCCAGCACACGGGCGGCCTGCGACAGCGGGGCGTTGAACAGCGACGCGGCGTTCGAGAGGCTGGCCTTCATGCCACCTGCGAGCTTGGCGAGGAGGACCTCGCGCGACTCGAGGTCGGCCAGCTTCGTGATCTCCTCGGCGGAGAGGATCTTCCCGTCGAGGAAGCCTCCCTTGATGACGAGGGGGGTGTTGCCCTTCGCGAAGTCACGCAGACTCTTGGCTGCCAGCACCGGATCGCCCTTGATAAAGGCGATCGCGGTCGGACCGACGAGGAGCTCGTTGTCGAGCTCGACGCCTGCGTCCTTGGCGGCAATCTTGGTCAGCGTGTTCTTGGCGACGGCATAGTGCACGTCCTCACCAAGTGAGCGCCGCAGTTCCTGCAGCTGCTTCACGGTGAGACCGCGGTACTCGGTGAGGACTGCGCCGCTCGACTCACGGAAATTGTCCGCGAGCTCGGCAACGGCGGCAATCTTTTCCGCGTTAACCATGGGTCTCCTTCCAGCACATGGGTTGCATACCTCGACTGCGATCCCATGTGCGTACACGGGCCCGACACAAGAAAGCGCCCCGGGCACAGGGCCACGGGACGCGAATTGCTGCATCTGTTACGTGATCCTGCGCGGGCCGCCCTCTCGGGCGCTTGTGGACGACCCGTGAGGGTCGACCGACCAGCGGTCTTCGGCGTCCCCAGCATAGGACACCGCCCACGTCCCCACCAAATCGCCCCGTTGTCGGATTACCACGAGACCGTGGGAATCCAGCACCTACCCATGGTTACAACCCTCGGTGAGTGACTAATCCCCACGGTCTCGTGGTAACCCGACAACGCACGGGAGGGCGGGGTGCAGAACGCCCCCGCAGCCGGGCTGCGAGGGCGTCCAGGTGGCGCGAGAAGAGGCTCAGGCCTGCTCGTCGACCGCGTAGTTCTTGGTACGGCTGGGGTCGACCGGGATGCCGGGACCATTGGTCGTGGAGACCGTGATCTTCTTGACGTAACGCCCCTTGGAACTGGCCGGCTTGATGCGCAGGACCTCGTCGAGCGCAGCGCCGTAGTTGTCAGCGAGCTGCTCGGCGGAGAACGACGCCTTGCCGATCACGAAGTGCAGGTTGGCGTGACGGTCGACACGGAACTCGATCTTTCCGCCCTTGATGTCACCGACAGCCTTGGCGACATCCGGCGTGACCGTGCCCGTCTTCGGGTTCGGCATCAGGTTGCGCGGGCCGAGGACGCGGCCGAGGCGACCCACCTTGCCCATCATGTCGGGCGTCGCGACGACGGCGTCGAAGTCGAGCCATCCCCCGTTGACCTTGTCGACCAGCTCGTCGGCACCGACGAAGTCGGCGCCGGCCTCACGAGCGGCATCGGCATTGGCTCCGGTGGCGAAGACCAGGACCCGTGCGGTCTTGCCCGTGCCGTGGGGGAGGTTGACGGTGCCGCGCACCATCTGGTCGGCCTTGCGGGGATCGACACCGAGGCGGATGGAGACATCTACCGTCGAGTCGTACTTCTTGCTGCCGGACTCCTTCGCCAAGACCGTGGCCTGAAGCGGCGTGTAGAGGTTGTCCTTGTCGATCTTCTCGGCGACCGCGCGGTACGCCTTGCTGTGCTGTGCCATCTCTGGTGTTCCTTCTGTGTTGACCAGTCGTGGTCTGAACGGGCCCAGCCGGCCCTGCCACTAGTGGTGCTGATTGGTGTGTCCGACGTCAGTCGGTGGTGACGCCCATCGAGCGTGCGGTGCCCTCGACGATCTTCATCGCGGCATCGATATCGGTCGCATTGAGGTCGGGCAGCTTGGTCGTGGCGATCTCGCGGATCTGATCCTTGGAGATCTTGCCGACCTTGTCCGTGTGCGGAACAGCCGATCCCTTGCTCAGACCGGCAGCCTTCTTGATCAGCTCAGCCGCAGGCGGCGTCTTGGTGACGAAGCTGAACGTACGGTCTTCGTAGATCGTGATCTCGACCGGGACGACGTTTCCACGCATGGCTTCTGTGGCCGAGTTGTAGGCCTTGCAGAACTCCATGATGTTGACGCCGTGGGGGCCGAGCGCGGTACCGACGGGCGGTGCCGGGTTGGCCTGGCCGGCCTGCAGCTGCACCTTGACGATGGCTGCGACTTTCTTCTTGGGGGGCATTTCTCGGGTCCTTTTAAATGGTTGTTGCTGGTGATTCGGACGGCTCAGGGTCCGGAGGGGACGACCAGGTGACGGTCAGACCTTCTGGATCTGGGTGAAGCTGAGCTCGACCGGGGTCTCGCGACCGAAGATCTCCACGAGGGCCTTGACCCTCTGTGCATCGATGTTGATCTCGGTGATGGTCGCGTGCAGCGTGGCGAATGGTCCATCGACGACCATGACGGAGTCTGCGACGGCGAAGTCGGAGAACTCGACCTTGGCGGCCTTCGTCTGCTGCTGGTTGGGAGCATCGGCCGCAGTCGCGACCTCTGCCTCCACTGCCGGGGCGAGCATGCTCTCGACCTCGGCAAGACTGAGGGGGACGGGCTGGTGGGAGTTGCCCACGAATCCGGTGACCGACGGGGTATGGCGCACGACGCCCCACGACTCGTCGGTGAGGTCCATGCGGACCAAGACGTAACCCGGCAGCACGGTGCGCTTGACCAGCTTGCGCTGACCGTTCTTGATCTCGGCGACCTCTTCGGTCGGCACAACAACCTCGAAGATGTAGTCCTCGGCATTGAGCGAGGTGACGCGGTTCTCGAGGTTCGACTTCACCCGCTTCTCCATGCCGGAGTAGGTGTGAACGACGTACCAGTCGCCGAACTGGCTGTACAGACGGTCCTTGAACTCCTGCAGCGCATCGACCGGAACGTCCTCAGAGGCCTCATCGCTCGCCGGCACCTCGGCGTCGGAGGACTCGATCGCGTCAACGTCCTGCACCACCGGCTCTGCGGCCTCGGTCGCGTCGACGTCGGACGTCTCCTCGACGGGTGCGTCGATGGAGTCAACGTCGACGTTGTCTTCGTAACCTTGAGTCACAGTGATCCTTTGGCCTTGCGGGTGTTGTTCGGGCGGGTGCTGCGGGCGGTGCTTACGCGAAGATCTTGAACGACGCCTGCCCGAACCCGTAGTCGAGTCCGGCGACGATCGCCATCATGACAAGCACAAACACCAGCACCACCCAGAAGTAGTTGACGACCTGCGGACGGGTCGGCCAGACGACCTTGCGGAGCTCGGCGATCACCTGCCGATAGAACGTGATCGGCGAGGTGCGCTTGCCGGACGTGCCGGCCAGCTCGTGACGATCGCTCACGTGAGTGCTCCTTGGGTCTGTGGTGGTGTCGCTGTTGTCATGTGTCGCAGGGCACGAGGGACTTGAACCCCCAACCTTCGGTTTTGGAGACCGATGCTCTGCCAGTTGAGCTAGTGCCCTATGTCAATATCACCGCGGCATCAGAGGCCTTGAGGGCATGACGATTGAGAGTGAATATTCACCGGTGGATCAAGTGTACGGGGTGGGACACGGCCCCGTCGAACCGAGTCGTGCCCGCCGGGACGTGGCCCTGACTGGCAAGATGGCGGGGTGTCGACGACAGGTGCGCAAGTCCACCCTGACCCGTCGAGGCCTTCACGTCTGATCTCGTCGCTGCCCAAGGCACACCTGCACCTGCACTTCACGGGGTCGATGCGCCACGGCACCCTGCTCGAGCTCGCCGAGCGCGATGGCATCCGGCTGCCGAGTTCGTTGACGGACGAATGGCCGCCCGAACTGAGCACGATGGACGAGAAGGGCTGGTTCCGCTTCCAGCGGCTGTACGACGT
>Ga0075364_10001069_pt1 | contig 14575 bp, 11 predicted proteins | sample EndMetdeltDD1764_FD_71517 | JGI IMG/M metagenome (GOLD analysis project Ga0075364, IMG submission 71517) | Populus endosphere microbial communities from Tennessee, USA - Endosphere MetaG P. deltoides DD176-4 | ecosystem: Host-associated > Plants > Roots > Endosphere | place: USA: Tennessee... | reverse complement strand
GCGCTGCACACATCCCGAATTTTGTGTATCATGCGCCCTCGTTGTGTCGGCCCGGTAGCTCAGTCGGTAGAGCAGAGGATTGAAAATCCTTGTGTCGGTGGTTCGATTCCGCCCCGGGCCACCACCGCATGGTGGTGGCCTATGGACACGACGAAGTTGGCCCGGTAGCTCAGTCGGTAGAGCAGAGGATTGAAAATCCTTGTGTCGGTGGTTCGATTCCGCCCCGGGCCACCAAAATTCAAACCCTGACCGGTTCCGGTCAGGGTTTTTTTATGCCTGCCTGGCGGCGGCAGGGCCGCAACTCCGACGTCGTGGCGCAACGCTGCAGCGCCGGGGTTCGCACTTACGGTGCAGCGTTGGGGTGCCGCGTGTGAATCAGTTCGATGGCCGCACGCACGTCCGGCGTCAGCACGACATCGACACTGTCGATATTCTCCTTCAACTGATCCAGTGTTGTCGCTCCAACGAGATTGCTCGTAACGAAAGGCTGTTCGTTCACGAAAGCCAGCGCGAGGTGGGTGGGCGACAGGCCTGCCTGGCGGGCAAGCATCACGTAGTCGCGCGTCGCCGATTGCGCCTCTTCGTTGCTGTAGCGCGTGAAGCGTGTAAACAGCGTGACACGCGCCCCGGCCGGTCGAGCGCCGCCCAGATACTTGCCCGACAGCACACCCATCGCCAGCGGCGAGTAAGCCAGCAGGCCGACCTGCTCGCGATGGCTGAATTCGGACAGGCCGATCTCGAATATCCGGTTCAGCAGGCTGTATGGGTTCTGGATAGTGGCCACGCGTGGCAGACCGTGCGCATCGGACGCTTTCAGGTACTGCGCCAGCCCCCACGGCGTTTCATTCGATACGCCGATCTCGCGAACCTTGCCATCGCGAACGAAGTCCTGCAGTACTGAGAGCGTTTCCTCGATACTCACGGTCGAGTCATCCTCTACCCACGGATAGGCCAGCTGGCCGAACGTGTTGGTCGTGCGATCCGGCCAGTGCAACTGATAGAGATCGAGATAGTCCGTTTGCAGTCGCTTCAGGCTGGCATCCAGGGCAGCCGTCAGGTTCTTGCGATCCAGAAACGTCTTGCCGTCACGGATGTGCCCGGGCCGCTTGGCATCGCGCACAGGACCGGCGACCTTGCTGGCGAGCACGATGTCCTGGCGTCGTCCGGTTTTGGCGAGCCAGGTGCCAATGTAGGTCTCGGTCAGGCCCTGTGTTTCAGGCTTCGGCGGGACCGGGTACATCTCGGCCACATCCACGAGCGTCACGCCACGCGACAGTGCGTAATCCAGTTGCGCATGGGCATCGGCCTCGGTGTTCTGCTCACCCCAAGTCATGGTGCCCAGGCCGATCAGGCTGACGTCGATGTCGGTGCGTCCCAGTTTTCGATATTTCAATTTGCAGCTCCCGTGGGTGTCGCGCGGTCCTGAAACAGCTTCTGACCTGGCGCGCCAATGATCTTACTATCGCGCCGCAGCATACAAATACGCAAGAAAGGCAAAAAGCCGCAACGACCTTCAGTCCGATATCAATGGCAACGCAATGCTACCGAGGCAACTCACTAGACGATGGTCGTTTCAGGCTGGCAGCGCCCAGCATGGCGCAGCCCTGACGCCTGCGCTATAGGTCAATGGCAGGTCAATTGCCGATAACCCGCCCCTCACGCACCTGACCATTCCAGGTCGATACTCGACGACCCAGGCCCGGTACTCGGCGTTCCAGCCGAAAGCGCCCTGCCCGCGGGCCAGGTTGGCGCGCATCGGCCTGAAAACTCGCGTCATCGACCTGTAGGGCTCAAGCCCCGGCCCGTGGCGTAGAAGCATGCAGCGGAATGCGCGCTTCTGACACATGCGTTGACATTCATCGCCACAGATACTGGTTTAATCCGCAATATTGTCTAGCGCCCGCGCTGATGTGTGGTGCAAATCAGACGCTGCACCCACCCCCGCCCCCTCCTGGCACATTGCCAGACCACGACATGCTTACGCCAACATGTCCCTATGTGAAAATGGCGCATTCGTTCGGCGCGCTGTGCGCCAGAACAATCCTTGTTTAGGTGGTAATGGCATGGATGTAAACGTGACTCGAGCAAAGTGGGCCCGCGCCATGTTCTGCGCTGCAAGCTTGGCAGCCGCACTCTGTTCGCCTGCTGCACACGCCTTCGGCTTTCTGGATGTCGACAGATCGGCGAAAGAACTGGCACAGAAAAGCTACGAAGCGCCCAAACCCAATCTGCCTGAGGCCCTGTCCAGCCTGAAATTTGCCGGCTACCAGGAAATACGCTATCGCGCCGACCGCCTGCACTGGCGTGATACAGGCACCCGTTTCCAGCTCGGCTTCTACCATCAGGGCATGCATTTCAATGCACCCGTGAGAATCAACGAAGTTGATTCTGCAGGCGTAAAGGAAATCAAGTTCAGTCCTGATGACTTCGACTATGGCAATTTGAAGCTGGACAAAGCTGCGCTGAACAATCTGGGCTTTGCCGGATTCAAGGTGCTCTATCCCGTGAACAAGGATGACAAGCCTGACGATGAACTGGCGACCTTCCTGGGCGCGAGCTATTTCCGTGTAATCGGCAAGGGCCAGATCTATGGTTTGTCTGCACGCGGGCTGGCATTGAACACCGCTTTGCCCTCCGGCGAGGAATTCCCCGCCTTTCGCGAATTCTGGATCGAGCGCCCCAAGGCTGAAGACCGGCATCTGGTCATCTATGCCCTGCTGGACTCGCCGCGCGCCACCGGTGCGTATCGCTTCACGATTCGCGTGGGCGAAGATACCGTGGTCGATGTGAAATCGCGCATCTATATGCGTGACAAAGTGGACCGTCTGGGTCTTGCTCCCCTGACCAGCATGTATCTGTACGGCTCCAACCGTCAGTGGAACGCGCCCAACTACCGTCCCGAGCTCCATGATTCAGACGGCTTGGCAATGCACACCGGATCGGGAGAGTGGATCTGGCGACCGCTGAACAATCCCCGTCGTCTGGCAGTCAGTGCTTTCTCGATGGAAAATCCGCGTGGCTTCGGCTTGTTGCAACGTGGTCGTGAGTTCAGCCGCTATGAAGACCTGGATGATCGCTACGAATTGCGGCCCAGCCTATGGATCGTGCCCGAAAGCGACTGGGGCAAAGGCAGCGTTCAGTTGGTGGAAATTCCCACCGGCGACGAGACCAACGACAACATCGTGGCGTTCTGGGTGCCCGAGACGCAGCCCGAGCGGGCAGTGCCGGTGGATGTAAACTACAAGATGATCTGGACGCTGGACAACAAGCGCACGCACACCACCGATCTGGCATGGGTCGCTCAGACACGCCGTTCGCGTGAAGAGGACAAAGGCCCTGACCTGGTCCGACGTGCCGATGGCACCGTCACCTATATCATCGATTTCGTGGGGCCGAATCTGGCCGCACTGCCGGCCGACCGCGCGGTACGCGCTCAGGTTTGGGCCGATGACAACGGTGAAGTGACTGAAGCCAGCGTGCGTTCCAACGACGTCACGGGCGGCAAACGCCTGACAATCAAGGTCAAGGCGAAAGATGCCGAGAAGCCGGTAGAAATGCGTGCCTCGCTGCTTGACGGCGACACCACCCTTACCGAGACCTGGTCCTATCGAGTACTCGTGAATGCTCAACCGGAAAAGTAACGCGGAAGTACTGGAAAGCGCGCCGCTGGAGTATTGTGGCGACGACGTTTTCCTGAGCACAGCACCCGAGCTGGCGCGCACGCCCATGTCGCCCGAGCCCTGGATCACGAATCCTCTGGTCCGTGGGTGGCGACGGCTGCGGTCGCGCGGCCGCACCTCGCGCTATGAAGAAAACCCCAACCATGCGCGCCCCAGCGGCTGGCGCCTGGCGGGGAGCCGCCGGCGCCTCTGCCTGCTCTTTGCCGTGACCGTGCAAACGGTGATTGCAACCTACTACATGAAGTCGGTGCTGCCCTACCAGGGCACCCAACTGCTCGAGATGGCGATTCTGGCGCTTTTTGCGCTGCTCTTCCTGTGGGTGTCGGCCGGGTTCTGGACAGCCATGATGGGGTTTCTGCAGCTGCTGATCGGGCGCGATCGCTACAGCATCTCCGCCAGCAGTGTCGAAGATGGTCCGATCGATGCGTCGGCCCGCACGGCGGTGGTCATGCCGATCTGCAACGAAGACGTGGACCGTGTCTTCGCCGGGCTGCGCGCAACCTTCGAATCCATCGCGCGCACCGATGTGGCGGATCGTTTCGATGTGTTCGTGCTCAGCGACAGCTACAAGGCCGACGTCGTTCTGGCCGAGCAGCGCGCCTGGGTCGAGCTGTGCAACGAGGTCGGCGGCTGGGGCAAGATTTTCTACCGCCTGCGTCGACGTCGGGTCAAGCGAAAAAGCGGCAACGTCGACGATTTCTGCCGTCGCTGGGGCTCGCAGTACAAGTACATGGTCGTGCTGGATGCCGACAGTGTGATGAGCGGCACGGCGCTGAAGCAACTGGTCAGGTTAATGGAAGCCAGCCCGGATGCCGGAATTATCCAGAGCGCGCCAATGGCATCGGGCATGGATACGCTCTACGCACGCATTCAGCAGTTCGCATCACGCGTCTATGGTCCGCTATTCACCGCCGGGATGCACTTCTGGCAGTTGGGCGAGTCGCACTATTGGGGTCACAACGCCATTATTCGACTCGAGCCCTTCATGCGCCACTGCGTGCTCGCGCCACTGCCCGGCCGGGGCTCGTTTGCTGGCGACATTCTCTCGCACGACTTCGTAGAAGCAGCGCTCATGCGTCGTGCGGGCTATGGGGTGTGGATCGCCTATGACCTGCCCGGCAGCTTCGAGGAACTGCCGCCGAACCTGCTGGAAGAGCTGCAACGCGACCAGCGCTGGTGTCAGGGCAACCTGATGAATTTCAGGCTGTTCCTGATCAACGGTTTCCATCCCGTGCACCGGGCCGTGTTTCTCACGGGCGTGATGTCCTATCTTTCGGCACCGCTGTGGTTTCTGTTCCTGGTGTTATCCACGGCCCTTCTGGGTGTGCACAGTCTGACAGAGCCCACCTATTTCGTTGAACCCAACCAGTTGTTCCCGATCTGGCCTCGCTGGAATCCGGGTCAGGCGCTGGCGCTGTTTTCGACGACGGCGGTACTGTTGTTCCTGCCCAAGGTGCTGGGCATTCTGCTGGTGTGGGTGCGGGGTGCCCGGCTCTATGGGGGACGCAAACGTGTCGCCTACAGCCTGGTGCTCGAGGTGCTGTTTTCGATGTTGCTGGCACCGGTGCGCATGCTGTTTCACACGCGTTTCGTGCTGGCCGCCTTCCTTGGCATCGCGGTGAAGTGGGTGTCACCCTCGCGAGACAACAACGAGACGACCTGGGGTGACTCGTTCCGCCGCCATGGCGTGCAGACGTTGCTCGGTATCGCCTGGGCCGCGCTGGTGTGGTGGCTGGATCCCGTCTTCCTGGTATGGATGGCGCCCATTCTGTTGGCGCTGTTGCTCATCATTCCGTTGTCGGTGTATTCCAGCCGCGTGGACCTGGGCCGTCGCAGTTATCTGGCACGGCTGTTCCGCATTCCCGAAGAGACGCAGCCCCCGACCGAGCTGCAGGCGACCCGGCAGTACACCGCGATCGCACGGCAGGATCACGACAAGGTGACGTTCCGCGACGTGATTTACGATGCATCGACCAACACCCTGGCCCGCGCCATGGGGCGGGCTCGCCATCAGGATGTTCCTGTGCAGGATCGCGCGCGCGAACTGACCGTTGCCGCCGCACTGGCTTCGGGTCTGGATAAGCTCACGGAGCCGCAGAAGATCAAGCTGATCAACGATCCGTATGCGCTGGCCAAGCTGCGCGCGCGCCTGGTGGGTACGACGCCTGTGCAAGCGCCTGCGCAAACACAGGCACCCACAGCCTGATGCAAAATGGGGCGATGGTGTGCTGCGTGCACACCATCGCCCCATTGCCATGCGATCAGATGAAGATGTCTGGCGCAATCGCCAAAACCCTTACAGACGTGGCTGCAACTGCTCCAGCGGCAACGCGCCTGCTGACCGCGAGCCATCGGAGAAGAAGATGGCGGGCGTGCCACGCACCATGAGTTTTTTACCCAGGTTCAGCACCGCTTCGAGGGGCGCGTCGCACTTCATTTCTGCGGGCACCTTGCCGCGCAGCATCCAGTCGTCCCACGCTTTGCCCTGATCCTTGGCGCACCAGATATTGCGTGCCTTTACGGTGGAATCCGGGGAAAGAATGGGGAACAGATAGGTGTAGACGGTCAGGTTGTCCACACTCTCCAGCGTTTTGCGCAGTTGCTTGCAATAGCCGCAGTTGGGGTCTTCAAATATGGCGATCGCGCGCGAACCATCGCCCCTGACCTGCTTGATGGCGAGATTCTTGGGAAGATCGGCAAAATCGATGGCCGAGAGCTGCTCCAGCCGCTTGGCACTGACGTTCTCCCGCGTTTGCGCGTCGATCAGCGGCCCTTGCATGACCCAACTGACGTCCTGATTGGTGTAGACCAGATCGGTATCCAGCTGAACCTCGTACAGGCCATAGGGCGTGAGTCGAACGGCCGTGACATCCATGCCATCGAATCGCGACGCAAAACGCTGGGCGACCTGCCTGGCAAGCGGATCCAGCGTCCAGTCTGCCTGCGCACCGGCTTTGGGTGTGGCGGGTGCCGCTGCGGACGCCGGTGCAGGCGCGGTGCCATGTGCAGCTGCGGTAGCAGACGTGGCCGCAGCTGCACCTGCGGGGGCGGTGCCCGTTGCACCGGCAGCCAGCACGGTGCCGGCCGACATGGCACAGGCCCACGCGGCCACCATTGCGGCTTGGGTGGGACGGCGCGAAAGATAGGACAGTACGGGATGAGTCATGAGTGATTCCATCAGGATCGGGATGCCTGGCCCACCAGCACGCGTTTGAGCGCCGGGACGGCATCCACCCAGGTCAGACCTGCGTTGCGCAGCCAGACGACTGGGGCGGAGCGGAGTGTAAAAAGTTTGTGCAGACCATCTGTTACTGCGCGCATGGCCGCCACAGGTTCTGCGCGGGCTCGGCGGTACCTGCGCAACACCTGCATGTCTCCCAGGCTTCGAAACGACTCACGCGAAGCCAGCACCCGGGCCAGCGCCTGAACGTCGCCCAGGCCCAGATTCAGCCCCTGCCCGGCCAGCGGATGCACACGATGCGCCGCGTCGCCGACCAGCGCGATGCCGGGCGCGATCACGTCGGCCTGTTCGACGAACAGCGGAAAACCATGGACCTCGCTGTTCAGTTTCAGCGCGCCCAGGCGATCGCCTGCGACCTGCGCCAACATGCCGGGCAGTCGCCGGGCGCGTTCTTCGGGCATCAACGAAAGCACGTCTTGCGCACGCGCTGCCCGCACGGACCACACCATGGACACCTGGGGGCCCCGCACACTGTCCGGCAAGGGCAGCAATGCCAGCACGCCCTCTTCGCCGAACCACTGGAAAGCCGTGTTCTGGTGAGGCAGCGTGGTGTCCAGATGGGCAACCAGGCCAACGTCGCCGTAGGGCCGGGAGTGATGCGAGAGCCCGGCCATTTTGCGCAGCGGCGAGGCCGCACCGTCGGCGCCCACACACAACTCGCAAGGCAGCACCTTGCCGCTGGCGGTCACCGCCTGGCCGGGCTGCCACCGTGCGATGGTGTCATCGATCCACTGCGCGCCGGACCAGGCCAGCGCCTGGGACATCACGCGTTCGAGTTCGGAGGACTCCACAATCCAGGCCAGATGGGCCGTCGCAGCCTGCCAGGCATCGAGATGCAGCCGGGCACCCGTGTCACCCTGGATTTCCATGGCGCTGACCGGTGCCACCCGGCGGTGGTTCAGCCCTTCCCAGACACCCAGGTCTGCCAGGAAGGCCTGGCTCGCAGGCGAGATCGCATAGACCCGGGGATGGTAGGTGTCCGTCGGGGCTGACAATTCCCGTGGCGCAGGCCGCGGCGCAACCAGCTGGGCCTTGATTCCGGCGCGGGCGAACGCCAGCACCGCTGCCATGCCGACGATTCCTGCACCGCACACGACGACAGGCTGACTCATCGCGCGCTGGGCTCGCCGGCCTGTTTGGGCCACAGCACCCACATCTGGCCGCGCTGCTTCATGCGTCCGGCCTGCTCGCCTGCGGCATCGCCGAAGCCCCAGTAGTAGTCGGCCCGAGCCGCGCCCCGGATGGCGGCACCGGTGTCCTGCGCAAAGACCAGCCGATTGAGCGGAACATTCGACGCGGGCTGTGTCGTGGACAGATAGACCGGCGTTCCAAGCGGCACGAAGGTGGTGTCGATGGCAATGGAGCGCCCGGCGCCCAGCGCCAGGCCATAGGCGCCCTTGGGCCCCAGTTCCGGATCGATGATGGTTTCTTCGCGGAAGAACACGACCGCCGGGTTGGCGTTGAGCAGCTCGCGCACGCGCTGAGGGTTGCGTGTTGCCCAGGCCCGGATGTTCTGCATCGACGCCTGCTCGAGCTTGAGCTCGCCCTGATCGGCCAACCACTTGCCGATGGAAGCATATGGCTGACCATTGTGATCGGCATAGGCCACACGCAAGGTCTTGCCGCTATCGGGCCCGTCCGTCAGCAAGACCCTTCCGGATCCCTGCACCTGCAGAAAAAACGCATCGACGGGATCGTCGACGTATACGATTGCCGGCGGCTTGTTCGACGAAGTTTCCAGCGCGGCACGGGTGTCATAAGGCACCACACGACGGCCATCGAGCTTGCCCCGAACCCGCTTGCCTGCCAGTTCAGGATAGATGCCTCCCAGGTCGATCACCAGCAGATTGGCCGGCACCGTGTAGAGCGGCCATTGATAGCGTCCGCCCTGTTTGCGTGAACCGCGCACCAGCGGTTCGTAATATCCGGTAACCGTGTTGGCCGCCGGTCGGCCATCCGCCCCCAGCAGACGCCATGGCTGCAACCAGGTCTGGATGAAGGCCTTCATGGCGGCACTGTCGCCCGCAGCAGGCGCTCGTGCCGGATCGGCCGCTGCCGCACAGACGGGTTGCCACGCGCGTGGGGTGGCTCGTGCCGGCGTCGTCAGGCTGCCGCCCGTCGGGCGCATCAGTCCCTTGCAATTCCGTATGAAAAGCGCCCAGACTTTGGAGAGATCGTCTTCGGCGTAGCCTGGCAACTCGTTCCAGCCCGCCCGCTGGAAGCGGCCAGCCAGGGTGCGCGCAGCCGAATCAGGCAGGGCCGAGAGCGCAGGCACCCGCAAGGGGCCGTCCAGCGCCGTAGCGGCTGCAGGGCCTGTTGCGCCGGGAGAAGCATCGGTGCCGGGGGCAGTGTCGGGTGGCAGGTGGGTGGTCGAACACGCAGCAAGAAGAGACAGCGTCGCCAAGGAGAGAATTCGTTTCATAACGCCCAAAGAGGAAAGACTTAGTGCAGCGTGCGGGGCATGGCGAGCATGAACTCGGCTATCGGCACTTCGAAAGGAATGCCGTTCTCGCCCACGCAGTGGTAGGTGCCTCGCATGGTACCCACCGGCGTGGTCAGCGGGCAGCCGCTGGTGTATTCAAACGTTTCGCCCGGCGATAGCAGGGGCTGCTGACCGACGACGCCCAGGCCGCGGACTTCCTGCTCGCGCTGGTTACCGTCGGTAATCACCCAGTGCCGACTGATGACCTGTGCAGGACGTTCGCCCGTATTCGTAATACGAACCGTATAGGCGAACACGAACTGGCTCTGCCCGGGATCGGATTGCTCGGGGACATATTGGGGCGCGACGAGAACAGTGAGGTCGTAAGGTTTCAATCGTGTGCTTTCCAAGGAGGAAACCGCCGTCGGGACAACGGCCGGCTCAGCAAATTACAATGATGGCACATTTCGTCTCCGACATCGTGGAACATCATGACTCAGGCCCCTGACCGCAGCACCCGAATCGCTCCCAGCATCCTCTCCGCCGATTTTGCCCGCCTGGGTGAAGAAGTGCGCAACGTCGTCGCCGCTGGGGCCGACTGGATCCACTTTGACGTGATGGACAACCATTATGTTCCCAACCTGACGATCGGCCCGATGGTGTGCGAAGCCATTCGTCCGCATGTCGACGTGCCCATCGACGTGCATCTGATGGTGGAACCGGTTGACGCGATCATTCCGCAGTTCGCTCGTGCCGGCGCCAATATCATCACCTTTCATCCGGAAGCGTCGCGCCATATCGATCGCAGCCTATCCCTGATCCGTGAAGCCGGCTGTCAATCGGGTCTGGTGTTCAATCCCGGCACGCCCCTGTCCTTTCTCGACCACGTCATGGACAAGGTCGACGTCATCCTTCTGATGTCGGTCAATCCGGGCTTCGGCGGGCAAAGCTTCATCCCGTCCACACTGACCAAACTGCGCGAGGCACGCCAGCGCATCGATCGCTACATGCAGGAAGGCGGTCAACACATTTCCCTGGAAATCGACGGCGGCGTGAAAGTCGAGAACATCGCCCAGATTCGCGCTGCCGGCGCCGACACCTTCGTCGCCGGGTCGGCCATCTTTGGCAAGCCGGACTACAAGGCCGTGATCGACGCCCTGCGCCAGCAGATCGCACAAGCCGATTCGGTCGCCGTATGACAGGCACCGCGCACGCGATCAAAGCCGTGCTCATCGATCTCGATGGGACGTTGCTGGATTCCATTCCGGACCTCTCCGATGCGGCCAATGCCATGCGCATCGAGCTGGGTCTGCCGGCCCTGCCTGTCGACCTGGTGACCACTTTCGTGGGCAAGGGCGTGGAACATCTGGTCAGGCGCACGCTGGTGGGCAATCTGACTGACGCCGATCCCGACCCGGCGCTGTTCGAGCAGGGGCGAGCCGTTTTCTTTCGGCACTACCACGCGTTCAATGGCAAGCGCGCGGCCTGCTATCCGGGCGTTATCGAAGGATTGCAGGCGTTGCGCGCGCAAGGCCTGCGCCTGGCCGTGGTCACCAATAAACCCGAGCAGTTCACGCTGCCCCTGCTTGAACGAACGGGCCTGGCCCCCTACTTCGAAGCAGTGGTCAGCGGCGACACCTGCGAGCGCAAAAAACCCGACCCCATGCCGATGGCACATGCCTGCACGCTGCTCGACGTGGCCCCGCAGGCAGCGCTGGCCATCGGCGACTCGGGCAATGACAGCCTGTCGGCCCAGGCGGCGGGCCTGCGCGTGCTGCTTGTTCCGTATGGCTACAACGAGGGCCACGATGTGCGCACGCTCGAAGTCGATGGTATAGTTTCATCGCTTGTGGAGGCGTCGCATTGGGTGGCGCGTGCCAACAAGCCCTGGAACGAACCTCAGTCTGAATAGACGCATGATGACTCGACCTGCGAATCTGCAAATGCAAGCTGGCGCCTATTGGCGCTGGTGGCGTTTGTCTTCCGGGTGGCGATGATTCCTCTCCCGGCCGATGTGTGTATTGACCTCATCAGCCGCTAGTAGCAACCGTATCTCCAAGCCCGGAACCAGACCACTGGCCGGGCTTTTTTGTTGAGCGCCCGGCCCCCACCGAATCGAAAACATCACGCCTCACCACACAAAGACGCCGACAACATGACCGAAATCGAATTCAAAGCACTGGCCGCACAGGGCTACAACCGCATTCCGCTGGTCAAGGACACCTACGTGGACCTGGATACGCCACTGGCGATTTATCTGAAGCTGGCACACAACACGCCCCAGCGCGGCCACATGAGCTGCCTGATGGAGTCGGTCGTGGGAGGTGAGCGGTTCGGTCGCTATTCATTCATCGGCCTGCCCGCCCGCACGGTCATTCGCGCCACAGGCCAGACGACCGAGGTGCTGACCGATGGCAAGGTCGTGGAAACGCACGAGGGCGATCCGCTGGCATTCATCGAGGCCTACCAGGCCCGATTCAAGGTCGCCCTGCGCCCGGGCATGCCGCGTTTTGCGGGCGGTCTGGCCGGCTATTTCGGTTATGACACCGTGCGCCACATCGAGACCCGCCTGGGCCCCGCAGTCAAACCCTTCCCGCCCGGCATGGGCGAAGGCACGCCCGACCTGATGCTCATGCATGTCGACGAACTCGTCATCGTCGACAACCTGGCCGGACGCACCTACCTGATGGTGTATGCCGACCCTTCGCGACCCGAGGCCTACACGCGTGCGCAGAAACGGCTGCTGGACCTGCGCGCCAAGTTGCGCAAGCCGCCCGAGCTGCCCTACAGCCTGGCCAGCCTGCAGACCGAGGCCAGGCGCGATTTCAAGAAAGAAGACTATCTGGCCGCAGTGGCCAAGGCAAAGGAATACATCGCCGCCGGCGACCTGATGCAGGTGCAGGTCGGACAGGTCATCGCCATGCCGTTTCGCGACGCGCCGCTGTCGCTGTACCGCGCACTGCGCTCGCTCAATCCTTCGCCTTACATGTATTTCTGGAATTTTGGCGACTTCCAGGTCGTGGGCGCGTCGCCTGAAATCCTGGTGCGCCAGGAGTCGGTCACCGAAGACGGCCAGACCAAGTCCAAAGTCACGGTGCGTCCCCTGGCCGGCACACGCCCGCGCGGCAACACGGCAGCCGAGGACGCCGCATTGGCTCAGGAGCTGCGCGAGGACGTCAAGGAGATCGCCGAGCATGTGATGCTGATCGATCTTGCCCGTAACGACGTGGGCCGGATTTCCGAGACTGGCAGCGTGGAAGTCACCGACACCATGGCAATCGAGAAGTACTCGCATGTCATGCATCTGGTGTCGAATGTCACCGGTACGCTGCTGCCTTCAATGAGCAGCATGGACGTGCTGCGCGCCGCCTTCCCTGCCGGCACGCTGACCGGCGCCCCTAAAGTGCGCGCCATGGAAATCATCGATGAACTCGAGCCCGTGCGCCGAGGCATTTATGGCGGTGCGGCGGGTTACCTCAGCTATGGCGGCGAAATGGACGTGGCGATCGCCATCCGCACGGGCGTCATCAAGAACGGCACGCTGTTTGTGCAGGCGGCGGCAGGCATTGTTGCCGATTCCGATCCTGAAAAGGAATGGGCGGAAACGGAAGCCAAGGCGCGTGCAGTCCTGCGCGCCGCCGAGCAGGTGCAGCTCGGCCTTGACGAACCCATCTGATCGGCCAGGTCCACAGGCGCCGACGGCATGCCCGCACCTGTGGCCCCTGCCGTTCAGTGCTCGGGCCGGCGCATGAACCAGCCATACAGGCCGATCGCCGCATAGCACAGCGCGGGCACGATCAGCGCCGTAGCCAGAGAACTCAGGTCAGCGGCCAGGCCCATCACGGGTGGCACGATGGCGCCGCCAACGATCGCGCAGCACAGCAGCCCCGACCCTTGTGCCGCCCGTCTGCCAAGCCCCTGGGCAGCCAGCGAAAAAATGGTGGGAAACATGATCGAATTGAACAGCCCCACCGCCAGGATCGCCCACCCTGCCCAGGCGTTGTGCGCCAGCATGGCGACGGCAATCAGCGTGATGACGGCAACGGCGGCGCAGGCCAGTACCCGGCCAGGCGAGAATACCTTCAGCACACCGGCGCCTATGAACCGCCCCACCATGGCCCCTCCCCAGTAATACGCCACGTGCTTGCCTGCCGTGGCGGCACTGAGCCCAAGCGTAGAGTCCTGCATCAGGAAGTTGACCAGGATGCTGCCCAGTGCGACCTCGGCACCCACATAGAAAAACAGGCAGGCCGCGCCCATCGAGAACCGGGGAAGCTTGAGCAGGCCAAGCGCCGAGAGCGGGTTGGCGGGCTCGGGACGGGTGTCGGCCGGCAGTTTCGCGCGGTGCTGCCAGACCAATGCGGCGATCAGGAACAGGGCGACCGCGATGCACACATAGGCCGTGCTGATGACCTGAGCGCCTTGCGCCAGTGAAGCGTCCGAAGCGGGGGTGAGCGCCGATGCGGGGTCGGCGTCGGTCAGGGCACCCAGTATGGCGATCGCACCCAGGTACGGGGCAACCGTGGTGCCCAGTGAATTGAATGCATGCCCGAAGGTGACCCGGCTGTGGGCCGTTTTGGCCGGTCCCAGCAACAGCAGCAGGGGATTGGCCACGACCTGCACGATCGTGACGCCCCCTGCCAGCACGAACAGCGCGCCCAGAAAGGCGGCAAACAGTTCCGCCTGCGCAGCAGGAATGAACAGCAGGCAACCCGCAGCCATGGTGAACAGACCGATGACCGCAGTCTGCATATAGCCCAGTCGCGAGATCAACAGGCCTGCGGGAATGGACACGATGAAATAGGCGAAGAAGAACGCCGATTGCACCAGCATGGCTTCGGCGTAGGTGAGGTCAAACAGACTCTTCAGTTTGGGAATGAGCACATCGTTCAGACTCGTGACGCCACCGAAGACGAAGAACAGCAGAAACACCAACGCACTGAGGCGGTGAACGCTGCGCTCGTGCAGCGCTGGCGGTGCAGGGGTTTTTTGGGCGGTGTCATACATATGGTCGGCTCCTTCATCCCTTTTGCAGGGGATTCGATCAATCAGGCGGTTTGCCTGGGTGGAGCGGCGAGAATGCCTTGTGCGGCATGCGTCACCCAGGGCATTTCGCGGCGTTCGCTGATGTGATCGTGGCGACTTTGCCGACGCATCTCCCTACACTTGCCGCATGAAGTCCCGTTTCGAGCCGATCGTCTTCGAGCCGCACACATCGTGGACCCTGCTGGA
>Ga0075364_10001067_pt1 | contig 14593 bp, 10 predicted proteins | sample EndMetdeltDD1764_FD_71517 | JGI IMG/M metagenome (GOLD analysis project Ga0075364, IMG submission 71517) | Populus endosphere microbial communities from Tennessee, USA - Endosphere MetaG P. deltoides DD176-4 | ecosystem: Host-associated > Plants > Roots > Endosphere | place: USA: Tennessee... | reverse complement strand
GCTATGGGTGGGCTCGAACCACCGACCCCAGCATTATGAATGCTGTGCTCTAACCAACTGAGCTACATAGCCAAAACTTTTTAACCTCAAACTACTCTGTCTGTGCTCCTTCCTGCGCTACGCAATCCTGCTCCGCTTGGAAGCCGGCCCTACGCTCCTGCTCCGGGCGTTCGCAAGGAAAAAGCGTTGCTTTTTCTTGTTCTTGCTCACCCAACTGAGCTACATAGCCAAACTTCTTCAACTTCGGTGCCAAACGGTCGCCTATTGTGCTAAAGGCAGGCTCAGCCTGTCAAGCTAAAACCTTTAAATAGTGAATTTTATTGGGTAGTATAATATCGTTTTGTTTGCGATAGGGCGCTTAATATAGTTTCCATGGGTAATTTATCATTAGTTAGTATTTTTGCGTGCATATCCTGAACTTGAAAATAACCTGAAGGATAAATGCTAATAATATGCTTATCTTTGATAATGCCTAAGTTAGTATAGCTATGTAGGAGTAAATAAGGACGCTTTTTCTTGTCAAATAATGATTGGCCAATACTGTAATCATCCGTCGGGTTTTGACACCCAAAGAGTCGCTTTAAAAAAGTGGGAACGATATCGTAATGGGTGGTGCGATGTTTTATAACAGCCGGTTTTTGGCCTGGCCAGTGTATGATTAAAGGCGTTTGTGTTTGATAGTGCGTGAAGTTGCTCGCATGTCCCCAGTAACCTAGATGGTTATCATTAAATTCATTCCCGTGGTCACCGGTGATGACAACAATCGTATTATCGAGCAAATGTTGTTTTTTAAGTAACGCTAAGTCTTGTCCTACCAATTCGTCAATATAATACAAGGCATTTTTATAACGGTTAAACGTAGGCGTTGGATCGGTATGGTTGGTGTAGGTCAGGCGATCGCAAACCCCAATACTCGGTTGAAATGGGTTGTCTGGGCTATTGCCGTAGCAGAAGCTATGCGCGGCATCATAGAAGAGGAAGCTGAAAAAAGGCGATGAGGTGTGACTAACAAATTGTTTAAATTCACTGGTAATACGTTTGTCTCTATCCGGAGGCAAATCGCCTGGTGTTGTGGTTTGCAGATTTTTTATCTTGCTAAAAACATTTTGATTAAAGGCCGGTGCGAGTAAGGTTGCACTGGCAAAAACGCCGGTATGGTAACCCTCATCTAAAAGTTTATTGATGAATACGGGGCTTTTATGTTCATTAATCGTGGCGGTCCAATACGAAGCGGGTAGGCTATAAAATAGTGAGAAAATACCCGGTTGTGTGCCATTGCCACCACTAAAATGCTGCTGAAACTGCCAACTTTCTTGCGCAAAACGATAAATATTCGGGGTATTAACCGCATTCATCATATCGAATCGCCAGGTATCAATAAGAATAAAGACGATATTCAGCGGCTTTTGGGTCGTTTTATAGATTAAAGGGTGAAGAGGATAATGTAATTTTGCATTAGTATGATTAATTTCTACAAAATCAGGTCGATATAAGCTTTCTAGTGCTGGCAATCTATTTCCAGGTAAAAATTTAGCAAGAACCTCATAGTAAAGTGGAATGGTATAGGCTTGTTGATTCAACGATAAGGAGCCTGAAAAAGGCACAATCAAGGCTAACATGTAATAGGAACCTAAAAGACATCCTACTAAAGAAAGCGGATATTTCGAGCGAAAGGGCTTGTTGTTATATTTTTTCCATATCAATAGGGCTAAGCCTATTTCTAAACCGAGTAGAAGAAGGGATAGTAATCCAGTCGCAAGCCATTCTAGCCAAGATAGGTCAAAGATTTCAGTGGCTTGGCCGCTAGTGACTAAATTCCATAGAATTCCATTTAAGTGAAAACGGTATTGGCTAAATACAAAGGTATCTAGGCAAAGTAGCCACGCGATTAAAAACGCACTGATCAATGCGCTAGTGAAAATAAGGTATTTTTTTGGGTATATAAATACGAGTAGGGTCGGTAAAGCAGCGGCTAAGATGGCAAATAGGCCTAATTGACCAAAGTAGGCGCTTAGTAAAAATAGCCAGGCAATAAATTGATTAACGACGGTAGACGTAGATAGATGAAAAGGAAGGATGACGGCGAAATAGTGTAGTCCTATCACCCAAAATAAAATGGCGTTACCGACAAAAAACCAGAATACCCAGTTTAAATAAGCTTTCTTGATAGCCGAAGAAGACATTGTTTTTTATTTTTATTGTTGTTTTTTTATAAGAAAGAAGCTGAAACTAATTAGATATTCATGGTTTGTTATGCAAGATCATATTGTTTTAATTTTTTGCGCAGCGTACCTCGGCTAATTCCAAGCAATTTTGCTGCTTTGGTTTGGTTGCCTCGGGTTTGTTGTAACACAATTTCTAGTAACGGGTATTCAACCTCACTTAAAACGAGTCCATAAAGGTCCAGTTTAGGTGGTGTAGAAGACAAGTTGTTTTCAGTCGTTAAATGTGAAAAATAATTTTCTAATGCCCGTTTTACGTAAGTTTTCAAGGGTTGTTGAGCGGTATCCGTGCTAGGACTAGCTTGAATGGATAGAACGGGTAGTTGATCAATTGCATTTTGCATATACAGTATCCTTTGAATCTTGACTAGGTCAGAGGAGTTCCCATGATATAGTAGGGGCGATGCGGGGACAAGCGTATTATAGCAATCATTTTAATTTTTTAGGGATAATGTGAAGAGGCTTGAGCATTAAGCCCAAGATTTTAAAGGTTTAGTGCTAGATCGCATAGAAAAGAGGGTTGGGATTTTTATAAAATTACTGTGTTTTTCGCGGTTATTTTATTGATTGGCTAGAAAAATCTTCTGAAAAGGGCTATCTATTTAAAGGTAATAAATCTGGTTTGAGGTTTTCACGCTTCAACGGGTTTTCTAGGTTGTTGCTTATCTAAAGAGGGCGTATTTTGTTATTTTTTCCTAAACTCATTAAAATTTTCGTCTTAGGGCTACTGTTAGGCGGGGTATTCACCCCCAGCTATGCAGACGAACCTCTACCGGTGGAGCAGGTTTTTCAAGTAACAACCAAGCAACTCGATGCTGCAACCATGTCGGTTCACTGGGATATCAAGCCGGGTTACTATCTTTATCGTGAAAAAATTCATTTTAAAAGTGATCAGCCTATAAAATCCGTGGTTTTACCGCCAGGTATCCCTAAACACAATAAATTTCTCAATAACTATCAAATCTATCAAAGTGGAACGACCGTTTTATTAAAGTTTCTTCACCCTTTACAAAATAACTTAAAGCTCAGCATCCACTATCAGGGCTGCGCGGCGGCCGGTTTTTGCTATCCGCCGGTTACTCGCCAATTGACTTTGCCATTGCAGAAGGGAGCAGGCATGGATCAATTGACAGCAAAAGGCGAGCAAGGTAAAGCAATGCGCTTATTGGCCAGCCATAATATTGGCTTAATTTTATTAGGTTTTTTTGGTTTTGGTTTATTGTTATCACTAACCCCTTGTGTTCTTCCCCTGATTCCCGTGTTATCCGCCATTATTTTAGGTCAGAAACAACAATTAACGACGCTGAAAGCCTTTAGTTTATCGTTAACCTATGTGCTCGCAATGGCGTTAACGTATGCGCTGGCAGGTGTTTTTGCGGGGTTAGCCGGTAGTTATTTACAATCGTTTTTACAAAGTCCGTGGGTGATTATTTTTGTCAGTTTAATGTTTGTATTCCTGGCTTTTTCTTTATTTGGTTTTTATGAATTACAGCTTCCGGCCAGTTGGCAGGAAAAACTCAATAATTTAACCAATCGTCAGCAGGGAGGAAATTATTGGGGTGTCGCCTTGATGGGTTGTTTATCCACGTTGGTTATTTCGCCCTGTATCACAGCGCCGTTGGTCGGGGTATTAACGTATATTGGGAATACCGGTAATGCGGTGTTGGGTGGTTTTGCGTTGTTTATTTTAGGCTTGGGTTCGGGTGTACCCTTGTTGATTATTGGTACTTCCGCGGGGAAATGGTTACCTAAATCGGGCCCTTGGATGAATGGTGTGAAAATAGTCTTGGGAATAATGATGTTAGTCATGGCGGGCTGGCTATTATTACGCATTGTTCCGCAAAATTTACAGCCTTTTAATGGGTTTAAATCACAGCAAGTTGCGGTTAATGGTAATTTTCAGGCCATTAAAGGTATTCCGGAGCTCAATCGAGCGCTGATTAAAGCGAAACAAGAAAATAAACCAGTATTATTAGATTTTTATGCGAACTGGTGTATATCGTGTAAAGAAATGGAGCATGCGGTGTTTCCTGAGTCGCAGGTGAAATCGTTGTTATCTCGTTTTATCGTATTACGTGCTGATGTCACGGCAAATGATGCGATGGATAAAGCGTTAGAGAAAAAATTTAATGTGATTGCACCACCGACGTTTTTATTTTTTACGCCGGATGGCAGAGAGTTAAATGGGCAAAGGATAGTGGGCCAATTAGGTCATCAAGCGTTTGCCAAGCATTTGCAGCAGGTTTTATCCTCTAAATAGAGGTACCATTATCGTCATGGCGAGCGAATGAAATGAGCGTGGCCATCCAGGTTACGGCACTTCCTAGATTGCCGCGCGCCTACGGCGCTCGCAATGACGGAAATGATAGCTATTTAATGCAGTTCGCTTAGATTCAAGGCGTTGGTTGAAGACGTCTGTTTTTGGGTAGTTGTATTAAAACGACGCCTAATAAGATCGTAATAATGCCTAAACCTTCTGTCCATTGTGGTTGATTGTGAAAGAAAATAAAATCCCACAGTATCGCCATAATAGGAACTATATACATGACTGCACTGGCTCGAACGGCATCCCATTCTCGAATCAGATGGTAGTAAATAATCCAGGCCAAGGCGGTAGAAAATAAACCCATATAAATGCTGGCTACCCAGAGTAAAGGCGTATGCAGTAGCAAGATTTTGCTAGGTAAACTTTCAAAGCAAAGCGAAGCCAGTATTAAAAAAACTAGGCTGGCCCAATGTTGATGATAGATATTGGCATAAAAATCTAATTTGATTTTGCCAGATAACATACGTTGGTTGAGTAAATTTCCTATTGAATAGCTAATCGCCATCAACAATACGGATATCGTGCCTAATAAATAGGAAGGCGCATTGTTAAAGTGCAGCATGGGCCAAAAGATAATACAAATACCTAATAAGCCAGTGGATAAACCGATGCCTTTCAAGGGCGAAAAGTTTCTTGTTCTAGGCGAAGTGAGGCTAAATAATAATGTCCAGATGGGGACGGTTCCATTTAATATACCGGCTAAACCGGATGAAATGTGTTGTTCGCCCCAGAATAGAAAGAAAAATGGAATCCCCTGCGAGAAAAGACCCATAATCCAAATACGCCAACGGATGGAAAACGGTACGGCCACCTTTTTTCTCAAACAACATAACATAATCGTCAGGAAAAATAAGGCCAATCCAACGCGTAGCGCGGCCCCAAAAAAGGGAGGAACAGTGTTGACCACTTCTTTAATAGCAACAAATGAACCACCCCAAAACGAGGCGAGTAAGAAAAACCAAAGATAATTAATGTGTTTATTTAGCATAAAATCAACGGGTAGAAACGGCTAGCCGATCAAGCTTTTGTAAACCGCGTGGTAGTTTGTGACCTCGTTGTCCACGTTTTCCTCGGTAATGGGCTAAGTCCGACGCTTTTAAGGTAACTTGTCGTTTTCCGGCAATGATATCCAGTGAACTATTTTTGCTAGGTAATACCGCGATATCAATGACAAATTCTTCACGTTGTTCTAATTTTTCAGAGGGTATTTGTATTATTTTATTGCCTTTGCCTCGAGGTAAAATCGGTAATTCCTTGGCGGCAATAATTAATAAATAACCGCTGTTTGTCGCAATGGCAAGGTAATTTTCTTCGAGATTATCTATTCCTCGTGGTTGTAGTACCTGACTTTGTTCCGGTAATTTTAATAAGTTTTTTCCATTCCGATTTTTAGAATAGAGCTCACTGATTTGTGTAATAAATCCATAACCGGCATCGGATGCGACTAAAATAGATTGTTCAGGATTACCCGTCATCATGGCTTGAAAGCTAGCACCGGGTGCAGGATTAAAACGACTGGTTAACGGTTCACCACTACTACGTGCAGAGGGAAGGGTATGAATAGGGGTTGAATAGCTGCGCCCTGTTGAATCGATGAAGGCAACCAGTTGATTGTTACGGCCTGGAATGGCCATTTTAAATGAATCGCCGGCTTTGAAATTTAGGCCGTTGACATCAAAGTCATGACCTTTGGCGGCACGTATCCAGCCGCGTGTAGAAAGAATAACAGTGACGGGTTCGGAAGGGATAATTTCTGTTTTCTGAATTGCTTGCGCGGCGCTGCGTTGCACCAGCTTTGAGCGGCGTTCATCACCATACAGTTTTGCGTCTTTTTGTAATTCATCACGAATAAGACGTTTTAATTTTGCATTAGAAGCAAGGATTTTTTCTAATTCATCACGCTCAGCGGCCAGGTTTTTTTGCTCCGTGCGTAGCTTAATTTCTTCAAGCTTAGCCAATTGACGTAAGCGTATTTCTAAAATAGCATCGGCTTGTATATCACTTAATTTAAAGCGTTTAATTAATTGTGCTTTGGGATCGTCATGTTGTCGAATAATTTTAATGACTTCATCGATGCGAAGGTAAACGATCAGAAAACCTTCCAATAAGTGCAATCGATTTAAAATTTTGTCTAAACGAAATTCTAAACGTTTACGAACCGTTTGTTGTCTATACTCTAGCCATTCTTTTAAAATGGTTAACAGATTTTTGACATGCGGACGTCCATCAAGGCCGATCATGTTGAGATTAATGCGGTAGCTACGTTCTAAATCGGTGCTTACAAATAAATGTCCCATTAAGGCTTCGGTGTCTACACGATTTGAGCGCGGTGTAATCACCAGGCGGGTGGGGTTTTCATGATCCGATTCATCACGTAAATCTTCGATGAGAGAAAGTTTTTTTTCACGTATTTGTTCGGCAATTTGTTCAATAATTTTTGCACCGGATACTTGATAAGGTAAAGCGCTAATAATGAGCTGGCCATTTTCTTCTTTATAAACAGCACGTGCACGTACAGCGCCTTGACCTTGTTGGTAAATTTTACGAATTTCATCGGCAGGGGTGATAATTTCAGCCGCGCTTGGAAAATCGGGTCCTTGAACATGATCAAAAAGATCGTTAAGTGTTGTTTTGGGATCATCGAGTAAACGAATACAGGCGCTGACGATTTCTCTAAGATTATGTGGAGGAATATCGGTTGCCATACCTACTGCAATACCCGCTGCACCATTTAAAAGAATATTGGGCAAGCGGGCTGGTAAAAGATGTGGTTCCTCTAAGGTCGCATCAAAATTAGGTACCCAATCAACCGTACCATCCGCGAGCTCTGAAAGTAAAGCTTGTGCATATTGGGTGAGACGTGATTCGGTATAACGCATCGCGGCGAAGGATTTAGGATCATCTTGCGATCCCCAATTGCCTTGACCATCGACGAGTGGGTAACGATAGGAAAAAGATTGCGCCATTAATACCATGGCTTCGTAACAGGCGACATCACCATGTGGGTGAAATTTACCCAGTACATCACCCACTGTGCGCGCTGATTTTTTATATTTTGCTACAGCGGTTAACCCTAGCTCGGACATGGCATAAACAATACGGCGCTGTACCGGTTTTAGACCATCACCGATATGTGGTAATGCCCGGTCAAGAATGACGTACATGGAATAATCAAGATACGCTTTTTCAGTAAAAACACGTAACGGTTGATGCTCAGTAGTAGATAATTCAGTGGTTTTAGTCTTGGCCATGGTTAAGCCCCTTTATAAGGATGGATCCCATCCAACTTGTAAGTGTGTGCAGTATAAGATGCTTAATAGATTTTACAACACTTGGCTTTTTCACATTACCAATATCACTTAACCTTGCCATGATGGTTCCTATTACTAATTAAATTCATATCCCAAACTAAATAAATGTTTTACGTCGATGCCTTGATTGGGCGGTAGCAGATGCGCATTAGAGTAGTGTACGTAGTGGTAGCTCAATGACCAGATATGGGTTGCTTTCCTCCAGCTCAACCCTATGCCGAGTAAATCCTGGAAGGCGAATTGGCCGCCTAGATTTCGATGTCCGAAGTGATTATTGGACAACAGGCTAGCGCCTATCCCCAGCTCTAAATAGGGTTGAGCGTATAAAAAGCAATATTTTTGTGTTTGTAGTCGGATGACCGGTGAGACGGCGACAATGGAAATATGACGCGGCTGATTCGCTAGCGGCGGGTTGTTTGTCCAATGAGCAAGGCTCAAATCCCAGTAGCCTGTTAAATTGAGGGCTGATTCAGGAAACCCTACAAAGGGCCAAAAATCTTGTAGCGCTACTCTATAGCCTTCTAAATGGTCAGGTTTCCCTGTCCCATAAGAAAGACTTAATCCAGGCCTGAAGGCAAAGGCTTTTTCAGGGCAAAAACAAACAAAAATAAGGGTGATAATTAGGCTGGAAAGACGGAGTTTTTTATTTGCGTACAAGCTTGTTTTTAGCAAAATAGACCTATCCTTTTGTCTCAATGAATCTCATCTCACAGGCCCTTGCCAAGGGCTGCTGTTCCATGGCCTTTTGTCCAAAAAAGGCTTACTTTTTAGTGCTTTAACCACTTTATATCTGAATTTATCTCCGATGAGAAGTCTTTTTTCGCAAGCAAAATTTTGTTTTGCAGTTCCTTCTGTTATAATGCCGCCCTAATTTGTTTTCAAGGGATATAAAAATTATATGCAGCAAGATATCCATCCAGGTTATGAAGTGGTTACGGTGACGTGTAGCTGTGGCAATAGCTTTAAAACTCGCTCTACCTTAGGCGATGCAAATCTTTCTATAGAAGTTTGTGCGAAATGCCATCCTTTTTATACGGGTAAGCAAAAGATCGTTGACTCCAGTGGGCGTATTGATAAATATAAACAGAAGTACGGAAATCGCTCCTCTAAAGTGTCTTCTGCTAAATCCAGTGATACTGCAGAAGTTGCTTAATCTCTTATCATTTCATTGAATCGGCTTGCTTCTGAATTAAGTACTTACATTAAGGCTTAATTCAGGGACAAAGCTAGCCTAATTTACTAATTATTATAACGGTGGGGTAGATTTATGCCGAAAAAGCCTATTAGCTTGTTTCCCTGGTTAGTATGTGGTTTAGGAGCCCTTTTCTACTGTTATGAATATTTTTTGCGAATCTTACCGAGTGTTATGACGGAAGATTTGCTAAAAATGTTTAGTATCGGTGGGGTTGCCTTTGGTAACTTAGTGGCCTTCTACTATTACGCTTATACGCCGATGCAATTGCCAGTCGGTATTATGATGGACCGATTTGGCCCGCGTAAATTATTGGTATTTGCATCCTTAGTCTGTGCCTTAGGCACTTATTTATTTGCTCACCATTCTTTGCCTACGGCACAAATCGGTCGTTTTTTAGTCGGATTTGGTTCAGCGTTTGCCTTTGTAGGTGTTCTCAAACTTGCTTCCCTTTGGTTTCCCCCCTCGCGTTTTGCTTTTATTGCCGGTATGGCTACCTCGCTCGGTATGGTCGGGGCGATGGTGGGTGATATTACCTTATCAAAGTTGGTCGTTTCTATAGGCTCTAATACTACACTCTATCTTGCCGCTGTTGTCGGTGTAGGTTTAACCATCGTGATGTGGCTGGTGATTCCAGAAACGAAAGCGGTTAAAACAGCCGCGGCGTCTGCATCATCTAAATTAAGCTACCGGGAATTTTTTCAGGCGGTTTTTAAGTTATGTAAAAATCCTCAAATGTGGTTGATTGGTGTCATAGGCAGCCTTTTATATTTATCACTTTCTGGTTTTGCAGAGGTTTGGGGTATTCCTTATTTAATACGTGTGTATGGTTTATCAAACGTTTCGGCAGCAACGGCTATTTCCTTTGTATTTCTAGGCTGGGCGATTGGAAGTCCGCTGGTGGGTTGGATTTCAGATAAAATGGGTAATCGACGTTACCCGATTATTTTAGGTGCTTTATTAGGCGCGGTATTATTTTCATTGATTATTTATTTCCCTAGTATGTCAACCCATTACCTGAAAGTGTTACTTTTTACGTTTGGTGTTTGTAGTTCGACACAGATTATCGTTTTTCCTATTGCAAGAGAACTTAACGTAGCTGCTTTGGCAGGAACGGCGATTGCTGTGATTAACTCTTTAGTCATGTTAGGCGGTGCATTATCACAACCGTTAATAGGAAAAGCGTTGGATGTTTTAACCGGCGTGCATGTCAAAGGCAATTTAATGGCATTTTCAACGACAAGCTTTCAACATGCGCTGAGTATTATTCCTATTGCATTTCTTGCGGCGGCAGCGCTGACATTTCTTGTCAAAGAAACACGCGGTACGATCGTTAAACAATAAAAAATATTACAAAAACTCGTCATTGCGAGCGAAGCACGGCAATCGCAATGACACAAGTAGGTTTTATTTAAAGTCTTTCAATGCTTCTCTTAATTTAACCAATGCATTTTTTAGATTAATGTCATCGGTAGCAAAAGAAAGCCGTAAATGTCCTGGCGTGCCAAAAGCTGAGCCCGGGACAGTGGCGATATCCGCTTTGTTAAGCAAATAATCCGCTAGTTCATAGTCAGAATTAAATGCTTTTCCTTCACCAATAAAATGGCTGAAGGAAGGGAAGCAATAAAACGCACCCATCGCCGCTAAGCAGTTTACACCGGGAATATCATTAAGACCTTCAGAAAAAAACTGATGTCTTTGTTGGTAAATCCCGTTCATTTCGCGTACGCAATCTTGATTGCCGGTTAATGCGGCTTTTGCAGCAACTTGAGCAATGGAGTTAGGATTGGAAGTGCTTTGAGATTGTATATTGGTCATGGCCTGGATGATTTCTTTAGCACCAGCGGCATAGCCGATGCGCCAACCCGTCATGGCATAGGCTTTTGAACAACCATTTAATACAATGGTTCGCTCATAGAGTTCAGGGCATACATTGACTATATTCTCAAATGCTTGCTCTCCCCAATAGATATGTTCATAGATATCATCCGTTAGAATAAAAATCTGTGGGTTTTTTAATAAGACCGCTGCCAGTTCGCTAAGTTCCTCACGCGTATAGACCATACCGCTTGGATTTGAGGGGCTGTTGATAATCAGTAGACGCGTTTGCGGCGTGATGGCTTTTGTAAGCTGCTCCGCGTTAATTTTTAAATGCTGTTCTATAGTGGTGGATATAAAAACAGGTTTTGCTTCAGCCATCAGTGCCATATCAGGATAAGAAACCCAATAAGGTGCAGGAATAATAACCTCATCACCTGGGTTTAATAGGGCTTGCATGAGGTTGTAAATACATTGTTTAGCGCCGCTAGAAACAATAATTTGATTCGCTGCATAGCTTAATTTATTTTCATGCTTAAATTTATCCATGATCGCTTGCTTTAGGCTGGCGATGCCATCGACGGCGGTGTACTTAGTGCAACCTTGATCAAGTGCTTGATGGGCAGCTTGCTTAATAAATTCAGGGGTATCGAAGTCTGGTTCACCGACTGTGAGGTTGATAATAGGTCTTCCCGAGGCCTTTAGACGATTAGCTGCTGCTGAAAGACTTAAAGTAGGCGAGGGTTTTATCTGCGCAACACGGCGCGAAAGTGTTATTTTCATAGAATGAGCTAGCTGAGTTAAAATAAAGAGTTAATGATTCATTTAATGGCGCTATTATCGGCGAGAGATTAATAATAAAGCAAGTTTGGCTTTTTCAGGCTAGATAGGTTATATACCCATTCGACCTTAGATAGCCTAGATTTAGTGCGCTATGATTCAGTTTCTCGTTTGATTAAGAGCAAGTCCTATGTCAAAACCCTTTGAATTAGTTTCAGATTTTAAACCTGCCGGCGATCAACCGCAGGCTATTAAAGGGTTACTGCAGGGTTTAGATGCCGGTTTAGCGCATCAGACATTACTCGGTGTTACCGGTTCGGGTAAGACCTTTAGTATTGCGCATGTGATACAAAAAATACAAAGACCCGCCATTATTTTAGCGCCTAATAAAACATTAGCGGCACAATTATATGGCGAAATGCGTGCTTTCTTTCCTAATAATGCGGTGGAATATTTTGTTTCATATTACGATTATTATCAGCCAGAAGCGTATGTGCCTACAACGGATACGTTTATAGAAAAAGATGCGGCCATCAATGAACATATTGAACAGATGCGTTTGTCGGCGACTAAATCTTTATTAGAGCGTCGCGATGTCATTATTGTGGCGACGGTTTCCGCTATCTATGGTTTAGGTGATCCAAATACGTATATCAACATGATGTTGCATGTTCGTCGCGGCGATAAAGTCGATCAACGCTTTATCTTGCGACGTTTGGCTGAATTACAATATACCCGCAATGATACGGATTTTCGTCGTGCCAATTATCGTGTACGTGGTGATGTTATCGATATCTATCCGGCAGAGTCCGCTGAAGAAGCCGTACGTATTGAATTATTCAATGATGAAATTGAAAACTTAAGTTATTTTGATCCGTTAACGGGTGAGTTATTAAGGCGGGTGCCGCGTTTGACTATCTACCCAAAAACGCATTATGTGACGCCGCGGGAGCGTATTCTACAAGCCATAGAGTTTATTAAAGTAGAATTAAAAGAACGTTTAGCTCAACTTAAGCTGGCTAATAAGTTGGTGGAGTATCAACGTTTAGAGCAGCGTACCCGATTTGATATTGAGATGTTATTGGAGTTGGGTTATTGCAATGGTATTGAAAACTATTCGCGTTATTTATCTGCGCGTGATCCAGGTCAACCACCACCTACCTTGCTGGATTATTTACCTCGTGATGGTTTGATGGTAGTAGATGAATCACATGTCACCATACCGCAGTTGGGCGCTATGTATAAAGGTGATCGTTCCCGTAAAGAAACCTTAGTAGAATACGGATTTCGCTTACCATCCGCCTTAGATAATCGACCGTTACAATTTCAAGAGTTTACAGATTTTGCATTACAAACGATTTATGTTTCTGCAACACCGAGTGCTTACGAATTAGAACATTCAGGTGCAGTGGTTGAACAAGTGGTTAGACCCACCGGTTTAGTTGATCCCGTTATTGAAGTGCGTCCTGTCGCCACGCAAGTGGATGATTTGCTTTCCGAAATTCATCAACGTGTTGCGTTAAAAGAGCGTGTTTTAGTCACCACGCTGACCAAGCGCTTAGCCGAAGACTTAACTGAATACCTGGCTGAACATGACGTAAAGGTACGCTATCTACATTCGGACATTGATACGGTGGAGCGGGTAGAAATCATTCGTGATTTGCGTTTAGGTAAATTTGATGTATTGGTAGGGATTAATTTACTGCGCGAAGGCTTAGATATGCCAGAGGTTTCTTTAGTTGCTATTTTAGATGCAGATAAAGAAGGTTTTTTACGTTCAGAACGTTCACTTATCCAGACCATTGGTCGTGCAGCGCGACACATCCATGGCCGTGCTATTCTTTACGCCGATAAAATGACCGGTTCGATGGAGCGGGCAATAGGAGAAACCGATAGGCGTCGTGAAAAGCAACAAGCCTATAATAAAAAGCACCATATTACGCCTAAAGGGATTGCTAAAGCGGTGCATGACATTTTAGAAGGCGCGCGATCCGATGTGTCAACCAATAAACAACATCTTCTCAAAGTGGCTGAAGAGCAAGCCCACTATGCCGCTTTACCACCCGAAGAGTTAGTAAAAAGAATTAAACAATTAGAGCGAGAAATGTTGCAACACGCCAAAAATATGCAATTTGAAGATGCCGCGAAAGTAAGAGATCAATTAAAACTTTTGAAAGAAAAAATAATAGGTATTGATTAATATAATAAATCTATAAATACTTACATTTTTTTATTCTTTATGACATAATCCATTTTTATTATCAAACATAATGATGTATGGATGTTCATAATCCTGCGCCAATTCTGTCTACCAGCATGTCTATGGAAACAGCAAATGCTTTTTTCGATTATTTTAAATCTTTATCGCCCGATCAGCGTAATGTTATTTTTCCGTATATAAAAGATAAGCTGCCTCATTTAATCAAAGACTCATATGATTTTTTTCTAGTTTTTGTTTATTTAGATGATGACCAGCAAAGTCAGTTATTGGTTAATTTTAAAGGAGTAGTGCCACCGATAAAAAATTTTAGTAATTTTTACGATATTTTCAATGCGTTGACTCCAGAGAAACGCATTAAACTTATTAAGTTTTTCCTTGATAAAGGAAACATAAGATTGCTGACTAATGGTTTATTAGAAGTTTATTTGATTCTTTTACGTTTCGAATGTACAGATCGTCTCGTCGTGCTTAATACGTTAAATAGAGAAGGGAACGTAAGTTCCTTGTTTGATAATTTGCTTCGTTTTCAAAGGTTTTTAGACCGTTTCGAACCTAGAAATTATTTAACTGTGCTTAATGAATTAAATAAAGAAGGAAAAATAAGTACATTGCTTAATTTTAAGGATACTTCAAGTGTCATCATGTTTCTTAAAACATTTCCTACTATAGATCGTTTAGAAGTATTCAAAATTCTGTTAACTATAAAGGGAACCGCAATATTAT
>Ga0075364_10001066_pt1 | contig 14595 bp, 9 predicted proteins | sample EndMetdeltDD1764_FD_71517 | JGI IMG/M metagenome (GOLD analysis project Ga0075364, IMG submission 71517) | Populus endosphere microbial communities from Tennessee, USA - Endosphere MetaG P. deltoides DD176-4 | ecosystem: Host-associated > Plants > Roots > Endosphere | place: USA: Tennessee... | reverse complement strand
AATCGGGACGCGACACAAAAAGGATAAGGGCTACGCTTCGCGTTCAGCGCCCGTGATCCAATAAGTGTGCGGCATGTACATGACGAGAATATGGCAGCGCCTGGCCGACGAGGATGCCAAGCGCCGAGGGCGGGGTGCGCCGCCGCCGATTAAAGCGTCTCGATCGCCCCGCGTGCACTGTGTACGTGCACATCGACCTGTTTGTGCGGGACGGTAATCCCGACCGACTGGAGCGCCTGGAGCAGATGCGCCAGAAGGTCACCTTTCACGCTGGCGAATATGCTCACGTCCTGGGTCCAGGCGCGCACGATAAAGTGCAGGGCGCTCTCGTCATAGCCATTGAGTAGGACGACGGGCGCGGGCGAGTCGGCCACGCCCGGCGTGGCGCGCGCGGCGGTGGCCAGTACGCCGAGCACTTGCGCGGAGTCGGCATCCACAGGGACCTGGATCGTGAGCTCGATGCGTCGCGTGCGGTCGAACATCGTCCAGTTCGTGAGGTTGCTGCTGATCAGCAGACTGTTTGGCACGATGACGTCGGCACCGTCGAAGGTACGAATGATGGTCGAGCGCAGGCCGATCTCCCTGACGGTACCGAACGTATCCGAGGCTTCGACCATGTCGCCGGGTTGGACCGGGCGCTCGAACATCAAGACCAGCCCGGAAATGAAGCTGCTGACCAGATTCTGCAGCCCGAAGCCGATCCCCACGCCCAAGGCCCCAAACAACAAGGCCAGTTGGCCCAGCTTCACCCCGGCGGCCGACAGTGCAACGAAGAGCCCGAACATCAATACGGCGTAGTAGCTCAATGACGCAATGCTATGACCCGCCCCTCGGGGCAACTTGGTGTGGTGTTGCAGCTCGTCTCTCAGCAGCCGGCGAACCATACGCGCGATCCAATACGCGATCCAGACCGAGAGCACGAATATCAAAATGTCGCCGATGTGCAGCGCGAACTCGCCCACCTCGATCCCCACGTTCATCACCGACAGACTGGCTTGGTAAACCGGACGCAGAATGCGGAAACGCTCCATGCTGTAGAGCATCCAGCCGACCGATGCGCCTGCGATCAGGATTCGCATCAACGCAACGTGAAGCGTCTGTTCCTGATCGCGCACGAAGTGGCGTCGGGACAGCTCCGGCTGGCGCAGGAAGGCTCGGAACAGGCTGGCGCACACGGCGACACTGGCATAGAGAATCAAACCCATGTAGCCGCTATCGATGACGCCGCTGGTCAGGGTCTCCGAGAGCGTCAGGTTCCCGGCAATGTTCGACACTGCTGCCGCTGAGAGCAGCGCCAGGGCGATCCAACTGACGGGGCGCAACAGCCAGGGTCTGCCAACCGTCGGGGCAGGGTGCGTCGGCGCGCGCCGGCGCAGAAAAACGATCGTCAACCCAAGTGCCAACGCATTGAGCGCGAACAGGAAAAGCCGGTAGAGCTCGCCATCGCCAAGTGCCAGCACGCTCAATCGATCCAGCGCGTACAGCACGATGGCCACGTACGACCATGCGCCCAGTTCGTTGAATTTACCCGCAGGCAAAAGCCGCAGTAACGGCACGAGCGCGATGAGCAGGGCAAGTTCCTGAACGAGCAGGGGCGCATCCGGTTCCAAGATCAGCACGGCGAGCATGGACAGCAGCAACCACGCTGAAATCGGACGCCTGAGCGCCAGCATGACCTGGGGCAACGCACCGGACAGGGTGGGGTCGCGCCGACCCCGCACCGCCAGCCAGAGAATCACGAGCAGGAGCACGCCCTGTATCAGCCGCAACGCCTGCTGGTTGCTCGTCCCGGCAGCGTGATAGTCGAGTGCGAACTGGCGCTCGATCTCGAAGCCGCGTTTGAGCGTATCGAAAGTGGCTCGCCGGTCAACGCCGGGCGACGCGTCCAGGCTCACCCCACGCCACAAGGGCGCCACGTCGGTGCGCAGCAGGCCCCGATCCATGTCGCCCAGGATGGCGGCAACCTCGCTTTCGCCTGTCTGGATCCGGGCTTTGACCTGATCGGCACGCTGCGATAATTCGAATTGCCGCGTCAATACGATATCCAGCGCGCGTTGAGCGGCGTCGAACTGCGCCAGGATGACGTCGACGCGATTGATCAGGGCTGGCGTGACCCCATACTTGATGCCTTCTTCACGCGTCGCTGCCCAGGCGGCCCGCCGCTGCGCCAGCTGGAGCGCGGTCTCGGCGTAGGGCATGAATGCGCGCCTGGCCTGCATGTCCCATCCCTGAAACCGTCGCGCGTCGAAAGACCAGTGGCGGGCCAGACTCTCCAGGCGCATCGCCGGCAGGTCGCTCAGGGCGGTGCGATCCAGCAAGTCGCGCTTGGCGTCTACCGGAAGCGCGATGTCATCGAGCTGCTTTTGCAATATGTGCGTAGGATCGGGCGCGGCCAGCAAGCGTTCGGCAGCCTCTACGCGTTGGTGGTCGTCCTCGACGCGGGTCAGGATGTCGGCCACGCCAATGGGCCCGACGGGTGCACGGGTCGGTATCGTTGTCGGGTCGGGGGCAGCGTGAAGGCCACCCGCCGCGCCCAACGCGATCATGACCAGCAGCGCGATGACAACGTGCCGGATAAACCACTGCTTCGAAAAATAGGCTTTCTGAGGCATGCTCGTGGCGGTCCCGGCGGATGAGTCGGAGGTGGGTGGCTATTTGCCCAATGCGGCAATCAACTGATGTTCCGCGTAAGGTTTTTCACAACGATTCAGATGGTGATAGTCGGCATGCAGCGCGTCCGATCCGTAGCCGCTGGACAGCACGATATGCTTTCCTTGCTGACTGAGCAGGTCGATCAGCGGATAAGACTTCGACCCATGCAGATCCACATCGACGACGGCCGAATCGAATGCCGTGTCGTGGGCGGCCGCGTACGTGAGCGCTTCTTCCAGAAAGCCGATCGGCCCAAGGACTTCGGCGCCCATATCCTGCAGCATCTCCACAACCGTCAAGGCAATGAGATAGTCATCTTCGACGACGAGTATCGACCGACCTTGAAGTTTTGGCGCTAAGGACATTGCTGCGGATTCCTAATTGATCGGGGGATCAGAGAACGAGGTGTTGGACATCGGGATTTCGATACGGCAGTGCACACTGTCGTCGTTGAATGCTAAAGCGGTTTTAGCACGAAGCGAATAACTGACGGCGTGTTCGATCAATTCGCGCCCGTACCCCTTACGTGAAACGTCAGGGGCCACGACCAAGCCCGTCTCCCACCAATCCAGTACCAGCGTGCGCGAGGCCGCGCTATCCGGGTCGATCTGCCACTGCACCGACAACTTCGCGCCATCCTGCATGAGCGCGCCGTACTTGACCGCGTTGGTGGCCAGCTCGTGTATGGCGAGTGCGACGGTCTGCATGGATTCGAAGTTAATGAAAATGCGCGGTCCGCTGATGGTGATGCGTGACTCCTTGCCTGCACCAATGGCTTGTAATTCGAGCCGAATGATTTCTTCGAAATCGATCAGGTCGCCATTGGCCTTGCCCAGCAGACTCTGCAGTCGGCCCAACGCGCTCAGGCGCTGAAGATACTTCTGCAGCGACGGATCCTTGCCCAGCGTGCGGCCTGCGATGGCCTGCACCACCCCAAGCAGATTGCGCGTGCGGTGCTGCAGTTCGGCGATCAGCACCTGCTGGCGCTCTTCTGCGCGTTGCAAGGTCGTCACATTGACGAAGGCCACGACGACACCGTCGGTGCGTTGATGCCCATCTCGATAGGGTGCCAGGCGCACCAGATAGTGTTGGCCGTCCATACTGGAGATGCGACGTTCGACGACGCGGTGCTCTTGCAGCACGGCGGCGACGTCATCCTGGAAGTCCGGCAACAGCAGGCGGCACGCCAGATCGGTGATCGGACGTCCACAATCGCCCGGCAGGATGCTGAACACCTCTCCCATCGCGGGGGTGAAACTGCGGATGATCAGATGACGGTCGAGAAACACGGTGGCCACGGCCGTACTGTCGAACAGATTCTGCAGGTCGCTGTTGGCCCGGTCGAGTTGACTGACTTTGGTGGTCAGCTCGTTGTTCAGCGTCCTGAGTTCTTCGTTCAGCGAAACCAATTCCTCCTTCGAGGCCTGCAGCTCTTCATTGGTCGATTGAAGTTCTTCATTGACCGAGACAAGCTCCTCGTTCGAGGATTTGAGTTCTTCCAGCGCGGTTTCGTACTCTTCGATCATCGACTGGAGCCGCTCGCGCGTGTCGCGCAGTTCGCGCTCCGTTTGCATTGCGGCACCATCATGGGCCAGATGGGCGCGGGCCAACGCCTCCTCCTGGCTCAGGATCGGCCCCTGATCGGTGAACAGGATCAGGAACATCCGCTCCTCGTTCTCACGCTGGTGCAGGGGCTCGACGGTCAGGTTGATGAGTTGCACGCGGCTATCGTCATCTTCCACGCCTACGCTGTCGCGCGTGGCAACGCGGCCCGACTCGACGGCTTCGCGGAACAGCGTGCGCAAATCCAGTGCGAGCCCTTTGCGTGCCATGGACAGGACCTGCCGGGTGGGCGCACCCGGCGCGGCCTGCAGATACTTTCCGGTCCGACCGGAGTAATAGACCACGTCGCCATCGCGATTGACCACGACGTGCGGTGGCGCGAAACGTTCGAGCACATGGGCATCGACCATCTGACGGAACACGACGCTACCCGCAGGCGGGCGACGCGCCGGCAGGTCGGCCTGTTCGGCGATCTGCAACGACGATACCGAAAGCGGCAGTCGCCTTGCCTTGTTCGAATCGCTTCGACGCTGGAATATGCGGTGGTTCTTCTCGACCGGGGCAAACAGATCCGTGAACTGCGTGACGTTCTCGGACATGCCCAGGAACAGAAAACCGTCCGGACGCAAGGCGTAGTGGAACGTCGGGATGACCCGACGTTGAATGTCTGCGCCGAAATAGATGAGCAGGTTACGGCAGGACACCATGTCGATCCGTGAGAACGGCGGATCACGAATGACGCTGTGCGGCGAGAAGATACACATGTCGCGCACCGCCTTGGCCACCAGGAAGCTCTCGCCGTCGCGAATAAAGAAGCGCTTGCGGCGCGCCGGCGACACGGCCTGGAGCAGCGCCTCGGGATAACGGCCGGTTCGGGCGACCGACAGCGCGCTATCGTCGATGTCGGTTGCAAAGATCTGAACCCGTGGCACGATCTCAAGGCTTTCCATGTATTCCAGCATCAGGATGCCGAGCGAAAATACTTCTTCTCCCGTCGAGCATCCAGGCACCCAGACCCTGACCGTGTCTTCGTTATTGCGCCCTTCAAACAGTTTCGGGATCACCAACTGTGCCAGATTCTGGAACGCTTCCTCATCCCTGAAGAACGATGTGACGTTGATCAGCAGGTCGCGAAACAGCGCGTTGACCTCCGGGGCGTCGTGAGACAGCTTGCCGACATAATCCTCGATACTTTCGACCTGCACGATCTGCATTCGCCGTTGCACACGCCGCAGGAATGTCTTGAATTTATATCCACTGAAATCGTGGCCGCATTGTTTCAGGAGAATCGAATAGATCGATTTACGCGCTTCAGAAAGGCGCCGCACCTCGGTGTCATGGCGTGACTCCAGGTCGATATTCTCCAGAAGTTCTAGGCCGCGGGTGAATTCGGTCAGCCGTTGGCCCATGCCTTCGACCGGCAGCGCGATATCGACCACGCCCACCGTGACCGCGCTTTCGGGCAGATCGTCGCGCGCCGATTCGTGCAGCGCAACCGTCTGCGCCAGCGTCAGACCGCCGCGCTCCTTGATGGCCTTGATGCCCAACGTGCCGTCGCTGTCGGCGCCTGCGAGCAGAATGCCGGCCGCACGTTCGCCCACATCCTCAGCGAGCGAGCCGAAAAATGTGTCGATTCGATTACGTGTCTTGGTCGGGTCGACTTCCGGGCGCAGGCGAATGGCACCCATGTGCATGGTTGCCACGGTGCCTGCAGGCACGACATATACCCGATTGGGTTGCAGGACCGTATCGTTTTGGGCGGTCTCGACAGGCAGGGGCGTGAATCGCTCGATTAATGCATGGAGTGCGATCTCGCGGGCGCTTTTGACATGGGTCACGAGCACCAATGCGGCGCCTGGGTGCGCCGAGAGGCCCCGGAACAAGCCTTCGATTGCTTCGATCGCACTCGCCGAGGCGCCTATGCCTACGATGGGATGTGAGGGCGTTGCCGAAGCGTCGTCGAATAGCTCTGTCACGATAAACCTTGATTCTTTTAAAGCTGCGGACGGGTTGCTCGTCGAGCAAGCACCTTGAACCGTCTGTTTTGGAAAGGGTTTATAAGTGTAAACGCCGTTTAGTTCGAGGTCGAGGCACGGGGATGCCTACAGGACGGCGCCGTCCAGCCAGTCTGGGGGCCGCGCGCGTCTGGCTCGGGGCTGACCGGTTATGATAGGCGCGCCCAGCAAAGTTGAATGATTCCGCCTTTCTCGAAGGAGGGAATGCGATGCTGATTGAGGAATTCTGTGCCTGCTAATTTACGCGCTTTCGACTGGAGCGCCTCACCGCTTGGTCCCAAAGAGGCGTGGCCACCCGCGCTTGCGACCACGTACGACATCATGATGGCGAGCGATTTCGGCATGTGCGCCATGTGGGGCCCCGAAAGAACGCTGCTCTACAACGAAGCCTACATCCCCTTCCTGGGCGCGCGTCATCCTGGCGCGCTCGGGCAGTCGATCGACAGTGTGTGGCAAGACGTCTGGGCCGATATCGCCCCCTTGGTCGACGCCGTGTTGGTGGGCAAGACTCAAAAATTCGAAGATATGCGTCTGCTCATGACGCGCAACGGCTTCGAGGAGGAAACGTACTGGACCTTTTCGTACAGCCCACTGCGAGACGGCGAGCGCATCTGCGGGTTTCTGAACGTCGCGATGGAAACCACCAAATTGATTCTGGCGCAGCAGCGCGCGGAGCAGTTTGCCGAGCGGGTGCAGCTCGCGTTGGCCGCGGGCGCAATCATCGGCACCTGGGTTTGGGAATTACCGTGCGATCAGTTCGCCGTCGATGAGGCGTTTGCCAGTAATTTTGGCCTGGACCCTGCGTTGGGTCACAAGGGGCTCAGCCTGGAGCAGGTGATTGCGACCGTGCATCCGGAGGATCGCGACGGACTGCTATCGGCCATCGATCTCGCCATTGCGCGGGGCGGCCTGTTTGCCCATCAATATCGAGTGCGCCGTGCCGACGGTCATTATTACTGGATCGAGGCGAACGGTCGGGTAGAGATGTCGGCGCAGGGCAAAGCGACCCGCTTTCCGGGCGTGTTGATCGATATCGAAGGCCGGCGCGCCGTCGAGGCGGAGCGCGACCAGGCGATTGCGCGGCTGCGTGCTCTGAATACGACGCTGGAGCAGAAGGTCGCTGCGCAGTCACTCGCCCGAGGCCGCAACTGGCAGTTGAGCCCGGATCTGCTGGGCGTGCTGGATACCAAAGGGCGCTTCGACACCTCCAATCCCGCATGGCAGGCCGTTCTCGGTTGGAGCGAAGACAAAATATCGTCTTGCACGTTCTTCGATCTGGTGCATCCGGATGACGTACTACGCACCCGGGAAGCCTGGGATCGTACGTTTGGGCAGGGCCAGCTCTCGTTGCGCCTCGAGAATCGGCTGCAGCACCGCGAAGGCGGGTGGCGGTGGCTGTCGTGGGTTGCCGTGGCCGACGAGGATCGCGTTTATTGTTCGGCACGGGATATTACGCTCGAGAAAGAGCGGCAGACCGCATTGATCGAACGCACGGCCGAGCGCGATCGCCTTTGGGAAAATACCAATGATCTGATGGGAACGGGTGATTTCAATGGCCGACTCCGTTCCATCAACGGGGCGTGGGAGCGGCTCCTGGGCCGAGGTCTTTCCGACATTCTGCAGCGCCCCGTCATGGAGCTGGTAGAGCGGGCGGACATCGTTGCAACACGCGAAGTGTTGTCACGCTTGAGCAAAGGCGAAGAAGTATCGGGATTCGTGAATCGGCTGCTCGCCCACGACGGCAGCACCCGAACCATTATGTGGACGGCCAAACCGGATACGCTCAGTCGCACGTTCTTCATGGTGGGCCGGGACATGACCGCGCTTCACTCGGCTGAGGAGTCGCTGCGCCAGGCACAGAAAATGGAGGCCGTGGGCCAGCTCACAGGTGGCATCGCCCATGATTTCAATAACCTGTTGTCAGGCATCATGGGCTCGCTGGAGCTTATGGCGGTTCGTATCAAAGAGGGCAAAACACAGAACATCGAGAAATACCGCGCGGCAGCACACACGGCGGCTGAACGTGCTGCATTACTAACCCACCGTCTGTTGGCTTTTTCGAGACGACAGGCCTTGGCGCCCAAACCCATCGATCTGAATGATGTCGTTGCAGGTTTGATCGACATGATCGAACGGACCGTCGGGCCTTCGATTACCGTCGAAACCACGGTCGAGTCGGCCATCTGGCTGGTGCTTGTGGATGTGTCCCAGTTAGAAAACGCCTTGCTCAATCTTGCCATCAATGCACGCGATGCGATGCCGAACGGCGGATTCATCACGATAGAAACGCGCAACGATGCGATCAGTGGCGAGCGTGCCCGCGCACTCGATCTTCCCGAAGGCAAATACGTTTGTCTGTCGCTGATGGATACGGGGTCGGGGATGTCTGACAGCGTGATTGCAAAGGCGTTCGATCCGTTCTTTACGACGAAACCGATCGGCCAGGGCACGGGTCTGGGTCTATCCATGATTTATGGGTTCGCCAAACAATCCGGCGGGCAAGTGAAAATATCTTCGGTGGTCGGGCGGGGCTCGCAAGTGTGCATCTACTTTCCGCGCCACAGGGCAGAACTTTTTCCTGAATCCAGTTTTGATGGTGCGCTGTATCTGCCGCCGCAGTCCGAACCCGAGCCTGTCGCGCCGGTGCCCTCGGGCAAGACCATACTGGTGGTTGACGACGAAATTACCGTACGCGAGCTCATTGCCGAGTCGTTGAGTGATTCGGGGTATGTGGTGATTCAGGCAGGCGATGGCAATGCGGGACTCAAGATTCTGGAGTCGGACGTGCACATCGATTTACTGGTTTCGGATGTCGGCTTGCCAGGCGGGATGAACGGCAGGCAAATGGCCGACTTCGCCCGCATCGCACGCCCCGATCTCAAGGTGCTGTTCATCACGGGGTACGCCGAAACGGCGCTGTTCAGCAAGACGCAGATCGACAGCGGCATGTCACTGCTCACCAAACCGTTCAACATCCAGACCTTGCAGGACAAGATCAGCGAGATGGTGTGAGGGCGGCAGTATCCGCGCGTGGACACCGGTCCCGAGCCAGTATTTTCATCAGAACGTATCGTCGGTTTATCAGTTCGACTGCAGGGTTGCTATCAAGGATTTGAGCGACCAGCCCCTGTTGATGTTTTGGGACTGCAAGATAAAACGGACCATTGCAACTCGTGGCGTGTCGCAATTGGGCCATTTCGATTTGACGTGCGCGCCCGCGTGAATAGAACTGCGCCGAAAATGGTGGAGTGGAGAGGTAGAGCACAGGTGTATTCGGAGCGCTGTGTTGCTGAACGTAGCTGACGAGCGTGCGCTCGGTGTTACGAAGGTCGGGATAAATCCCGTCGATCAAACTGAAAATTAGAAGCGCAAATGGGACAAGGCCAGCCAGCACGAGAAATCGGCGTGTCGGGAATGTGAATCGCGCTTTGATTTGCATGGCAATGCTCGCGGCCAGCACGCTGAATCCAGCGAGTGAGGGGAGCAGGTAAGTCCAGAGAATATTGGCTGAAAACGTAAAGAATACGGGTACGAACAGTGCGCATGCGAGCCAGTAGCTCAACAGTGGATCCTGGCGAAGCGCCGCGAGGCTGTCCCTGAGTCGTGCACTGAACAATGCACCGATGAGGGTCGCGAGGAGCAATGGTCCGTAGGGAAACGTCGCCTGTAGCCAAAGATACCAAATGGTCCCGTACGCACGCTTGTGAGCTGATCCATATAAGTCGCCCGCCCAACCCGGATCCACGAACCGACGAAAATGTTCTCCCACGATGAAGTAGGATAGAAATCCCGGTGTTTTGACCTCGGCGAGGACATACCACGGCAGGACGAGAATGGCGACCAGGAGCAGCCCGCGGCGCCACGGGAGCAATGTCGCCAGACGGACTTCTTTACGATTCAACACGCTCCAGGCCGCCACGGGTACACCAATGAGTACCAACGCCAGCGGACCCTTGGCGAGTAAACCGATGACTAGTCCAGAAAAAAAGCCGTAGGACCACCAACCCGTTCGAGGTGAATTGGCAAGGTTGCCGAACGCAGGAGTGCGGTTGTCACGATTACCGTAGGTCGTATGACGGCGTTGAGTAATCGTTGCGAACGACATCAACGAAAGGGTCGTCCCGAGCGTCAGAAAAGGGTCTGTCAGCACTGCGCCAGAACTGATGTAGACGAGCGCGCAAGTGCTGTAGATAATGGCAGTCCACAGTGCGATCTTTCTCCCTTTGAGTCGTTGAACGCCTGATATCAGAATGGCGTTACTCAACAAAAGACACACCCAGGAAGGCAAACGAGCGGCGAATTCGTTCAGACCAAACAATTTCATCGATAGTGCCTGGGCCCAGAATGAAAGGGGCGGTTTGCCCCAGAACGGAACGCCGGGGCTGAACCAGGGTGTTATCCAGTCCCCCGACGTCATCATGATTCGGGCGATCTCCGCATATCTTGGCTCACTGGTGTCATAGAACGGAATAATGGTCATTGAAAGCAGCGGCAGAAGCAGCACCGCAACGAGTGTCGCCCAGGTTATGCGGCGTGTTTCGGATTTCAATGTCGTCGCGCGCGGGTGCGAGACCGGAGCGGCGACCAGGTTGCCAGCAAAACTGTTCATGCTATCTCCGCCTTTGAGATAATTGGTGATGGCGGGAGGATAGGCGTGCAAGCAACAAAAAATCGTCAAGCGAATATCAAGAAATCATCAAGACGCACCGGAATACAGGGCTAAAGATGTGCGAGGCTTGTATCGACTGTAATTCGGGTGCCGCCGGCTTCCCTTTCTTTGATATCGATCGTCCACCCCAGGCGCTCTGTTATCAGCGTGACGATATATAAGCCCAACCCGCCGAGCGGTGTCTCGTCCTGGGGCTCGCCTGCTTTTCTGAGGAGAATACGTTTTTGAGTGGGGGAAAGTCCTGATCCCTGATCTTCTATTTCGATCAGCGTGCCAGCGAACGTCACGTGGATGGCGTTACGGGTGTGTTGCGCTGCATTCTGGATAAGGTTGCGCAACAACAGGTGCAACATGATTCCATTCGCGTATACGATGAACGGATGAGTGGCAGTGAGCGAAATCCGTCCGCCGGTTTGATGGCTAATCGTCAGGTCGTCGATGACGTGCTGGATGATGCAACGTACATCTATGGGCTCGCGGATATCGTGGTCTGTTTCACGTCGAGCGAGTTGCAGTAAGACGTTTACGTTGTCACGCATCTCATCGCAAGCTTCTCGTATGCGTTTTAGCGTCACGCGATCGTTCGGGGAGAGTTGGTCGCGCAGCTCGATAATATCCAGCGCACCCGACATGACCGCGATGGGGGTACGCAGTTCGTGGCTCGCCATGTTCAGAAGCGATTGTTCTCGTTTCACATACGACTCCAGCTCCTGCAGGAATCGGTTGAAGGTGGTCGCGATGGCATGGAGTTCGGTATCAATATAGTCAGTTTGCATGCGCGGCATGCTCGGACCGACCGGTGTTCGGCTGATCCTTTCGGACAGACGTGTCAAAGGTCGAACGATCCGGCGGCTGCTCACTCGTGCCAGTACCAGACTGAAAACAATGATGACTGCTGCCATCCCGATCAAAATGCTCTGGAACAACGCCTCTCTGTTTTCGAAATGCGTAATGTTTTTTCCTACGTAGAGCACACCACCTTTGACCGTGCCCACGTCGACGAGATACGTTTCGCCGGCTAATTCGATTTCGCCGGAATAAGGATCGGCAAGCCCTCTGAATATGTCAGGCAGGGTGGTGGGACGAGGTTTGCCCGTGGGTATGAAGACGACGTTCAAATTCGGTGACTCCCAGATCAAAACGTCTTCCCCCGTATTGTTGCCAAGAATAAAATCTCGTTGCTGAGTAAAGTCCACTTCGAGCATGGTTTGCTCCAGATCCTCGTTCACGATAAGGACTGTCATGACCATCGCGACCATGCTGAGCGCACTGACTGCAAGCATGGCAAGATATACGCGGCGGGAGATGGACCTCAGTGACATGTCGGGTCTTTCTCGGACGGCAAGAGTCGGTAACCTCGTCCGTGCATGGTTCGGATCATCTGAAATCTGAACGTGTCGTGCAGCAGCTTTCGCAAGGCGTAGACATGGGTGCGCAGCGTGTTCATGTCCACCTCCCGATCGCCCCACACCTGGTGTTGTATGTCGGCGTAGGACAGATAATTTGGGTAAGTCTTGATCAGGAGTTCGAAAATTTTGGCCGCTGTACCGCTTAACTCCAACTCGACGCCTCCATCCGTACGGACCATGGAGGTACCAGGGTCAAACTGAATTCCCGGAATGCACACGTTCGGCATCTTGTCGAATCCGGATTTGCGACGATATAGTGCGTGGACCCGGAGCTGCAATTCCCTCAGGTCAAAGGGCTTGACCAGATAATCATCGGCGCCCACCTCAAAGCCCTGTTCTTTGTCGCTTAACTGATCCTTGGACGTCATCATGATGACGGGAGTCGCACAGTGCAGGTCTTTGCGGATGCGGCGGCAGAGGTCGAATCCGGATACACCGGGTAGCATCACATCGAGAATGATGACGTCGTAAGTGTTAACGGCAGTAAGATGCAGCGCAGTCAGGCCGTCAGACGCGAAATCCAGGACATAGCGTTTTTCATCGAAGAATTCCAGAAGGTTTGCGGTCAGCCCGGCATGGTCTTCCACAATCAGCATGCGGATGGTTTGCATTGTGTCCGTACCTCATGGAGCGGATTACGGGCCCACTCGTTTCAACGCCAGCAACCCGGCACCGAACGTGACGAAGATTGCGCCGGTGACTCGATCGACCCACCGCGCAACCCGGGGCTTGGTCAAGGCCGAGCGGGCCTGACGTGCGAGCAGCGCGTACACATGCAATGACACCAGCGACATCAGCATGAAGATGCCAGTGAGCACGAGAAATTGCGGCAGCAGCGGCGCTTTCGCCACGACAAATTGCGGAAAGAGTGCGGCAAAGAAGAGAATCGGTTTTGGATTGGTCAGCGCCAGGACGATGGCTTCGCGGAAATACGAAAAGCGGGTGCGGTGCGGCATGGGTGCCGTTTCGTGGATGACGATGGATGCGCGGCCACGGATCTGTTTGAAGCCCAGATAGAAGAGGTAGGCTGCGCCAAGCAGTTTGACGGCAAGAAACAGCGTGGCGGAGGTACGCAACAGGACGCCGAGCCCCAGCATGGAGGCTGCCGACAGGCAGAACATGCCCGCCATGTTACCTAGCGCCCCGAAAAAGACGCCTTGCATGCTGCCAGCCAGCCCGTTTCGGATGGCCAATAGTGTGGCGGGGCCTGGGCTGACGACCGAGACGGCAGCAAACGCGCAATACGCTAGAACCACTTCGACCTGCATGGCAGGCGCTCCTGAATATGATGCGGACCACGTCGGCCCGACACCTCATCATAGCCGAGGGGCGTCGGCCAGGTGCCGGATTTTTTGCGCGATGGCCGGCCCGTCGTCGCTTGCGTCTACCCGATCGAGCGTTGTACGGCGACCGCACCGTCGAAGACTGCCAATTGCGTGATGAAGGGCGTCATGTACGCCTTCATCGCCACGTGCGCAGGGCTGATCTGGTAAGCATCGTGCGCAGCGGCATCCGAGAAGGCGCACACCGTGGCGTGGGTGTAGCCTTGCGCGCGGTCCGCCTCGTTGGCTCGAAATGCATAGGCGATCACGCCATCGCATTCGTTGCGCACACGATCGCAGAAGCCTTGGACGGTGTCAAAGAAGGCGGCGTCGGCTTTCGGGTCCAGGGCCAGCATGACGACATGAAGATACATAGTGAGCTACCGGTGATTGCGTGGAAGAAAGCGGGGGTACCGCTACATTCTTGCCAGCATGCCGCCATCGATGGCGAGCACGTGACCATTTACAAAAGCGCCTGCGCGCGAGGTCAGATAGATGACCGCGGGCGCAATGTCGTCGGGTTCGGCCCAGCGTCCGAGGGGCACCGCATTCTGCAGGAAGGCATCGAAGCCCTCGCGGGTTTGCAACCCTTGGGTGAACTGGGTGCGCACGAAGCCCGGAGCCAGAGCATTGGCGGTGATGCCGTTCGGACCATACTCCACGGCCAGGGCACGCGTGAACGCAGCAATCGCGCCTTTGGCGGAGGCGTAAGCGGCAATGCCGGGCATACACGCCTGGCCCGCCACCGACGACATCAGCACGATTCGCCCGAACCCGTTGGCTTTCATTCGAGGGAGGACCGCTTTGGCGCAGTTGAACGCACCGTTCACATGCACATCGAAGAGCGATTGCCAGGCCTGTGCAGACATCTCGGTAACGGGTTGCCGATTCTGGTTGCCTGCATTGCTCACCAGGATGTCGGGGATCCATCCGCGCTCGGCCAGGGATTCGAACGCGTGCTCCAC
>Ga0075364_10001065_pt1 | contig 14596 bp, 14 predicted proteins | sample EndMetdeltDD1764_FD_71517 | JGI IMG/M metagenome (GOLD analysis project Ga0075364, IMG submission 71517) | Populus endosphere microbial communities from Tennessee, USA - Endosphere MetaG P. deltoides DD176-4 | ecosystem: Host-associated > Plants > Roots > Endosphere | place: USA: Tennessee... | reverse complement strand
CGACCACTGGGTGGTGAACGGTCAGAAGATCTGGACGAGTTTCGCGAGCAAGGCCGACTACTGCTACCTGATCTGCCGCACAGCCCCCGGCAGCACGGGGCACCACGGCATCAGCGAACTGATCGTGCCCATGGACACCGAGGGCATCACGGTCCGCCCGATCCGCGACCTCGCCGGCCGAACACACTTCTGCGAGGTCTTCTTCGACGATGTCGCGGTGCCCGCCGAGAACCTGGTCGGCGTCGAGGGTGCGGCGTTCTCACAGACGATGCGTCAGCTCGAGCACGAACGTGGCGGCATCGACCGCCTGTACTCCAACCGCGGCCTCTACCTCCACGCGCGTGCCCACGCCGACCTGACACGGCCCGAGATCAGAGCCGAGATCGCAGCGCTGGAGACGGCCTACCAGACCGGTCGGTTGATGGTTATCCGCGAGGCGCTTCGACAGGGCCCAGCGGGGTACTCCGCCGTCACCAAGACATTCTGTACGACCCACGAACAGCGAGTCGCTCGCTTCGCGTGGCAAACTATGGGGGCGGACGGACTGCTGTGGAACGAGTTGGTCAAAGGCCTGGCGTACTCCCCCAGCTACACCATCATGGGCGGCACCAACGAGATCCTGTTGAACATCATCGCGGAGCGGATGCTCGAATTGCCCCGAGAACCGAAGACCACACGTTGACCGCCACGTCAAGCCCCACGCGATGGATACGCACCATTCGGTGTATCGTCGCATCCTAAGAAAACCTGGCGGGCGTGCCGGATACTCGTCGGCGTCCGGGGGCTCATTCCAGAACATTCTTCCAAGGGAGCGACGTGCACCATGACGCAGACGCGTAGTCGATCCAACCGCATCCCGCCCGAAGAGCGGTACGCGCAGATCCTGCGTTGTGCCACCGACCTGTTCGCCGAGAAGGGTTTCATCCCCACGACGATGGACGACGTCGCCGAGCGCGCGAACATCACCAAGCGCACGCTCTACCGGTACGTCAAGTCCAAGGACGACCTGCTGTTCGCGATCCACGACACCTTCTCCGGATACGCCTGGGTCACCCAGACCGAGCATCACCTGGAAGAACCCGACGCCGCTCTGCGACGCGCCTACGATCAGCACGTCCGCATCGTCTGCAGCCACCTCACCGAGATCGGCGTCTTCTTCGACGAACGCAAACATCTGTCTCCTGAGAATGCATCGCACGTCGAGGCCCGGCGAGGCGCCTGGCAGGGGCATGTGGAATCGATCGTCGCCGAAGGAGTCCGCACCGGGACGTTTGTCGACCTACCGGTACGACCGGTGGTGCAGCTGACCCTGGGTGCGATGACCGAGATGTACCGGTGGTACCGCCCTGACGGACCACGCACTCCGGACGAGCTGGCACAGGACTACGAACAGCTCTTCATGAATGGCGTCTCGACCGCCGACCACCGGAACCTGGACGTCGGCGCCTCGTCGCCTCCACAGGACCGCAAGCACTACCAGGCCGCCGAATCCGAGAATCGCGACCGGGTGCTGGATGCCGCTGTCGCAACGTTCGCACGATTCGGCTTCCACGCCACCTCGATGCAGGATCTGGCGGAGGAGGCTCAGGTCACCAAGGGCGCGGTGATGTACCACGCCGGGCTGAAGAACGCCCTCCTCGCCGACGTGCATATCAGAACCTTCAAGCACGGGCTGACAACTCTCGAGACGGTCCTCGACGATCTGCCCGCGGGCGCTGGCTCCTTCGTGACCCTCCACGCGATGATCGCGGCTCACTTCGCGTTCCTCGCGGCAGACCGCGATGCCGTCATCGTCATCAACGACAACCTCCGCTATCTCAAGGGCAAGGATCTGCGCAAGATCCTGCGACTTCGCGAGAAGTGGGTCAGCATGTTCGCCGACGTGGTCGAGGACGGCTACCGCACCGAGCAGTTCAAGGGCGTCGAGGAGGCCTTCTTCCTGCGGGTTCTCGTCGGCATGCTCAACTCGGCGGCCCGGTGGTACCAGCCGGGCGGGCGGCTCAGCACCAACGAACTCGCCGATATCGCGATGCGAGTGCTGATGTTCGGCATCAGCAGCCCAGACGCCGCACACGGCGTCGACTGAACGACCACCCGGTCCGGTGACGATCGCCGAGAGGCGTCGTCACCGGACCAGCAGGTCAGACCGGCGCGAGGTCGAGAAGTTTCGCCAGCCGCTGCCGATGAGCCGACGGGTCTCCCAGCCACAGTTCGGTGCTCTTGGCACGCTTGAAGTACATGTGCGCCGGGTGCTCCCAGGTGAAGCCGATGCCACCGTGGATCTGAATCGTGTCGCCGGCGACCTTGCTGTACGTCTCCGAGGCGGTGATCTTCGCCATGGCGGCGGCGACCGGAAAGGCATCCGCGTCGTGATCAGCAGCCCAGAGGGCATGCCGGGTGGCAGCCTGGGCGCTTTCGATCTGGATCAACATCTCGGCGCACCGGTGCTTGATCGACTGGAATGAGCCGATCGAACGCCCGAACTGCAAGCGTGTCTTGGCGTAGGAGACCGCGAGGTCCAGGCAACGGCGGGCTCCGCCGATCTGCTCGGCGGCCAGGGCGCACAACGCCAGGTTGCCCACCCGCTCGAGCACTTCGGCGGCGTCTTCGACAGCCAAAACGGCCGGAGTGTTCGACAGCGCCACTGAGGCGTACCGCCGCGTCTGATCCATCGTCGTCAGCGGGTCGACAACCAAGCCGGCCGCCCCCTTCTCGACGAGGAACAGCGACGGGGTGCCCGCGGCGTCCGTGGCCACCACCAGCAGGGCATCGGCCACATGCGCATCGAGCACCAGGTCGAAGCTGCCTGAGAGCTGCCAGCCGGTCTCGGTCTGAGTCGCCTCGGCGCCTCGAAGAGGATCTGTCAGCCATGGCGTGCGACCCTGGCCCGCCGCGAGCGCCAAGATGGCCGAACCGTCGGCGACCCGCGGAAGCCAGGCCGCCCTGAGCTCATCGGAAGCCGTGGCCAGACTCGAAGCGCCCAGCACCACGGTCGAGAAGAAGGGTACGCAGGCCAACGACGTACCCAGCGCCTCCTGCACGATGCCCAGCTCGACAGCCCCGAGGCCGGCGCCGCCGTACTCCTCGGGAATGGCCAGCCCCAGGACACCGAGCTCGTTGGCGAGTCCATCCCACAACGACGTGTCGAGACCGTCCTGACTCGCCATGGCTTCGCGAACGGACTCCTCCGACGACTTCTCGGCCAGGTACTTGCCGAGAAGCTCGCTCAAGTCCTGCTGATCTTCGCTGAACAGGAAGTTCATCGTGCTCCTCTCTCAGGGGTGCGTGCCGCTGCGCGCGATTGGCCGTACCAGGGCTGGGTTGCCGTCCAGGCCTGCCGATCAAGCTCCAGCTCGAGCGTCTCGGCGTGGCTGAGACCCCAGGTGTCCTTCAGGGTTTGCTTGACCAGCGACGTCAACTCGGTGGGCGCGCCCGCGGCCTGTGATGCCAGGTTCCGAGCAGTCGGCAACAGATCGGCCTGCGGGACACAGTCCCAGGCCAGTCCCTTGGCCACACATTCGGCACCTGTGAACCGCAGACCGAACAACAACATGGCCGAGGTCAGCTCCGAACCGGCAGCCTGTCGCAACAGCCAACTGGCGCCACCGCCTGGGTGCAGACCGATCCGCAGGAATCGGCTGTCGAGGACTGCCTCTTCGCTGACCAGACGCAGATCGCAGGCCATCGCGAGATTCAGTCCGGCGCCCACGGCCGGACCGTTGACCGCCGCGATGGTGGGCAGCGGAAGATTGTAGATACGCAGGAAGGCCTCGTAGATGCCCCGCAACACCGACGCGTTCGCCGAATCCAGTTCGGTCAGCGCCGCGCCGGCGCAGAAGGCCGACCCGGCGCCCGTCACGATGACCACTCCTACGTCATCGCGCGACTCCAACCAGTCGGCCGCCGCGACGATGTCGGACACCAGCCCGGGGGTCAGCGCATTGCGCCGGTCGGGGGCGTTGAGGGTCAGGACGCCGATTCCCTCTGCGACAGCGAGGTCGACCTCGCCGATCGTGATCTGCGTCATCAGTCCTCCCACATCGCCAGGAACTGAGCCAGCTCGTCGGCCGGCGTCTCAGGGACCGTGAAGGCGCTGAGGTCGCGCGCTTCGTCCCAGTGCTCCCGGACCTCCTCGACCGTCAGGTCGCGGCTGCCGTAGCCCGCGGTCAGACCGATGAAGTAACGCGCCACGCGGCCGCCACCCGCCGAGATCACCTCACCGGTGGTCCCACACTCTTCGTGCGCGAGCCAGGCGACCACCGGCGCGACCCGCGCAGGACTGAGCGCAGCGGCTGCCTCGGGAGTCAGCAGACCCTCGGTCATCTGGGTCGTGGCGGCCGGCGCGATGGCGTTGACGTGGATGTTGCGGCCCCGGCCCTCGATGGCCAGCACCCGAGTCAGGCCCACGATGCCCATCTTCGCGGCTCCGTAGTTGCTCTGCCCGAAGTTGCCGATCAGGCCGGAGTTCGAGGTGGTGTTGATGATGCGTCCGTAGTTGTTCTCGCGCATGTGCTGCCAAGCGTTGAGGCACACATAGAAGCTTCCCCGAAGATGCACGTCGATCACGACGTCGATCTCCGGCTCAGTCATCTTGTTGAACGACTTGTCGCGCAGGATTCCCGCATTGTTGACCACGATGTCGAGCTGGCCGTACGCCTCGACCGCTGCATCCACCATCGCCTTGGCCCCCGCGCGATCGCTGACCGAATCGCCGTTGGCGATCGCCGTGCCGCCGGCGGCCACGATCTCGTCGACAACCCGTTGAGCGCTGCCGGTGGTGCCCGCGCCACCGAGGTCGTTGACTACCACCTGCGCACCACGGGATGCGAGCAGGAGAGCGTACTCACGCCCCAGGCCGCCTCCCGCGCCGGTGATCAGAGCTGTGCGTCCCTCGAAGTTGTTGTCCGTCACGTCGCTCACCGGCCCAGGAATTCAGGCTTGCGCTTCTCGGAGAACGCGATGAGCCCTTCGGCGGCGTCGTGAGAGGTCAGGTTGTACCGCGCGGCCCGCTCGAGCTCGAGGCGCATCTGAGCACCCACGCCGAGCCCGGTCTCAAGGCTCTCGTTGATGACGAACTTGACGTTGCGAACGGCCAGCGGAGACATCCGTGCGACCAGTTCGCTGAACTCCAGCCCTGCTGCGATCAGTTCGTCATCGGGCAGCACCTTGCTGACGAGATTCCACTCGAGCGCCTCTTCGGCCGGGAGGATGCGGCCCGAGAAGATCAGTTCGCGAGCTCGCTGGGCTCCGATGGCGCGCGGAATCAGGGAGAGTGCTCCACCGCCACCCATCTGACCGAATCGCAGGTGTGCATCGCCGATACGCGAGGACGCCGCGGCATATGCGAAGTCGGAGCAGACGATGACCTCGAGTCCGCCGGCGACCGCCACGCCGTTGACCAAGGAGACAACGGGCTTGCCGATGGTTCGCATCGCCAGGAAGGTCAGGTGCGCCTCTTCGAGGAACTCCGCCCAGACCGTGGGGTTCTTCTGCATCTCGATGTACTTCTTGAGGTTGCCGCCCGCAGAGAACGCATCCCCGGCGCCCGTGATCAGGACCGTTCGGACGGTGGGGTCCGTGTCGGCGTCTTCCAGCAGCTCGCGCAGGCGGATCAGCATGCCGAGATCCAGCGGATTGAGCTCGGCCGGACGGTTGAGGGTCAATAACGCGGCATATGCCGAATCGTGGCCCTCGATCGGCAACTTCTCGTACAGAACCGAGTCCCGGTTCTCCTGTGTCGACCCTTGTTGGCTCGGCATGGTGTGTGCTCCTCCTGCTAAGGCTGGTGTGATGTCTCAGTTGCGAGGAATCTCTTGCCAGGCGATCCCCTTGTCAACCCGGACGTCGCCGGGTAGTCCAAGGATCCGCTCGGCCACGACATTCTTCATGACTTCGCTGGTTCCGCCTTCGATGGAGTTCGCGCGGCTGCGCAAAAACGCCTTCTGTGGGCTGGTGTACGTGTGAGCGACCGGTGGCCGAGTCATGGTGTATCCCTCGTAAAGCAGGGACTGCGGGCCCATGACATCGAGCAGCGTCGCATAGATGTCCTTGTTGAGGTCAGCCGCGAGGATCTTGGAAATCGATCCCTCCGGACCGGGATCGCCCTCGGTGCGCTGCTGGCCGAGCTGCAGGTTCAACAACCTGAGCATCTCGGCGCGGACCCACAGCCGGACCACGGTGTCGGTGTAGTCCTCAGCCGCCTCGGGATCGTCATCACGGAGTTCACGGTACGCATCAACCAGGTGCTCGACCGGCCCGGAGCCTTGCGGCGGAGCGGCACCACCGATCGACACTCGCTCGTTCATCAGCGTCGTGATGGCGACCTTCCAGCCCTGACCCACCTCGCCGACCAGCGCATCGCCGGGCAGCTGCACGTCGGTGAGGAAGACCTCGTTGAACTCCGCCTCGCCGGTCATCTGCACCAACGGACGCACCTCGACGCCGGGGGCGTGCATGTCGACGACGAACGCGCTCATGCCCGCGTGTTTGGCAAGCGTCGGATCGGTCCGCGCGATCAGCAGGCCGTACCTCGCTTCGTGGGCCATGGTCGTCCAGACCTTCTGCCCGTTGACAACCCAGTTGTCTCCGTCGCGGCGAGCCCTCGTCGCCAGACCGGCGAGGTCGCTACCCGCGCCGGGCTCGCTGAAGAGCTGGCACCAGACCTCCTCGCTCGAGAACAAGGGGCGGAGCATGGCCCGCTGCGCATCGGTGCCCCACGCGGCAATGGTGGGGCCACACATGCCGTGACCGATCGGATTGCTCTCGAAGGGATCAGGCGCGCCAGCCAGCGCGAGTTGCGCGTTGATCGCCGGCTGCAGCGTCAGGTCCAGGCCAAGCCCGCCTAGGCCGGTGGGATGGTGCACCCACGCCAGCCCACGGTCGAACTGCTCCTCCAGGAACTTCCGCGCGGGAGTCGTCGCCGGGGGGAACTCCTCGAGTAGCTGGTCGACCAGCTTCAGGACACGCGCGGCGTCTTCGGCCTTCGTCTGCTGCTGCATCACGACCTCCTCGTGTTATCGACCACCGCAACCGGAACGCGGTGATCGCCTCCGGGCAGATCTCGGAACTCGATGCGCACCTTGGCGTCCGGCCAGGCATCATCGGGCGCGGAGTCGACGACGCGCATGACGACGCGTGGCCCGTCCGGCTGGCCCACCGCCACTACCGCCACGGTGTACGGCGTCGGATAGAGCGGAACAGAGCTGTGGTGCATCACGGTGCTGCTGTAGATGTAACCCTCGAGCGGGGCTGCTTCGGCAACCAGTTCGGTCGCGCAGTGCCGACACTTCTCCAGTGGCGGGTGCTGCCACTGCCGGCAGGCCGGACACCGGGCGATCATCAGCTCGCCGCGCGCGGCGCCTTCCCAGAACGGCGCGGTGAGCACGCTCGCACGTGGCTGGTAGGCGGTCAGATCCGGTTCGGTGAGGTTCGTCATCACGCCACCTCGTACAGGAAGGCGCCGCCGTACGGGCCGCCACCGGCAGTGACAACGGCGGTGCGGGCGTCGGCGACCTGCCGCTCCCCCGCTGTACCGCGAAGCTGCTCAACTGCTTCGACATGGTGGTTGAAGCCGTGGATGTAGCCCTCCGACAGCAGTCCTCCGTGTGGGTTCACCACGACGTCCCCTCCGTACGTTGCGCGACCCTCTCTGAAGAAGTCGCCACCTTCGCCCGGCTTGTAGAAGCCGAGACCTTCCATCGATACCAGCAGCGTGTAGGTGAAGCAGTCGTAGACACATGCGACATCCACGTCGGTGGGGCTCATCCCGAAGCGGTCGAGCAGGCGCGGGCCCACCCGTGCGGTGAACATTTCGGTGAAGTCGGGCCAGTTGTTCCACGATCCACCGGAGTTCCAGGTGAACTCCCCACCGCGCAAGATGACCGGCTTGTGCTTGAGGTCGCGAGCGCGGTCCATCGTCGTCAGCACGATCGCGCAGGAGCCGTCGACCTCCAACGAGCAGTCGAACACCCGCAAGGGCTCGCTGATCATGCGACTCCCGAGGTACTCGTCCAGGGTCAGCGGCGCGCGCATGGCCGCGTGAGGATTGCGGCCCGCGTGCTCTCGCAGCTGGATCGCGACCGCACCCAGGTCTTCGGAGGTCGTCCCGTATTGGGACTGGTGCCGGCGAGCCCACATCCCGAACCACTGCGGGGGGATCGCGTAGCCGGAGGCGAAGTCGAACTCCTGGTCGGGATGGCTCAGCATCGACGCCATGCCGCTGGCCTGGCTGTACCGAAGCCCTGAACGGCCGCACAGCGCGCGAAAAACCACGGCAACCGTGCAGTCACCGTGTTCGAGTGCCGTCTTGGCGGCCTGGACGGACGTGTAGGCGCCGGTACCGCCGCCGTACACGTCCAGGTTCCAGGTCAGTTCCCCCACGCCGATCGCGTCGGCGACCTGCCCGAAGGTGGCGCTGTCGTTCATCGCGTACGAGCCGAATCCGTCGACGTCGGAGGCTTGAAGACCTGCGTCGGCCAGAGCTGCTCGGCACGCGTCTGCGGCCAGGCTCAGGGGCGAGCGATGTGCGTTCCGGTCACGGGAGTACTCACTCCGGCCAACTCCGACGACAGCGATCTCCATGAAGAGCACCTCAACCTTTCGCATTGCCTGCGTCGCGCGAAACCGCACTAATCGAGCAGTATACTATAGCCGCTATCGCTTGAGCGATAGTACACTTAACACTTAGTATACAACCGCGTGCGAGCGTCGCTTTCGGCTCGGAACGCCTCAGCAATGCTTCGAACGAAAAGAGACGTGATGAACTCCCTTCCAGACCTCACCGGGCGGGTCGCCGTCGTGACTGGCGCCAGTCGAGGAATCGGTCGCAACATCGCCAAGCTCTTCGCTGAGCACGGCGCCTCGGTGGTGCTGGCCGCTCGCACTCTCGAATCGGGCGAAGGCCCGAACGAAGGCGGCATCCTCGACGCTGTGGAAGAGATCACCGCCAAGGGCGGTAAGGCGATCGCCGTCGCGACCGACATCTCTCGCGAAGACGAGCGAATCCGCCTCATCACCGAAACGATCGATCAGTGGGGTTCTGTCGACATCTTGGTCAACAACGCCGCCGTCACCTGGTTCGCCGCGGTCGACGAGATGCCTCTGAAGCGCTACGACCTGATGTTCGAGATCCAGGTGCGCGCAGCCTTCCACCTGATGCAGTTGGCCATTCCCAGCATGAAGAGCCGCGGCTCGGGCTGGGTGCTGAACATCTCCTCGATCGTCTCCGAGCATCCAGCCGTACCGGCCGTCGAATGGCAAGAAGAGATCAACGGCACCGTCTACGGCATGTGCAAGGCAGCACTCGAGCGCCTCAGCACCGGCGCCGCTGCCGAGCTGTACGACCACAACATCGCGGTGAACTCCCTGGCCCCCAACCAGGTGGTGCCGACGCCCGGCACGGTGTTTCACGGCCTCGTGGCCAGCCAGGGCGACCAGGTTGAAGACCCCGAGGTCATGCCGCGGGCAGCTCTGGCGCTGTGCTCGGCCGACCCGACCGCGCTGACGGGCCGGAACGCTCGGTCGGCAGATCTTCTGCGAGAGCTCGGAGTGGCCCTGCCGTAGGCCGCACATCCTCCATCGTCGTCCAACCGTCGGCCCCGGACACGGGTCTGCGTCCGAAAGGAATCACATGTCCGACACGGGTGCGCGACGATGGCACGAGTCTGGGGTCGTGGAGGAGGGTGATGGTGTTTTCCGGATCCCTCTTCCGATCGCCGACTCCAGCCTGCACGCGACAAACGTCTACGTTGTCCTCGGCGAGCAAGGCCTGACCTTGGTCGACGCCGGATGGGCTCTGGACGAGGCTCGCCAGGAACTGTCGGACGGGCTGGCGACCATCGGGCACCAACTCAGCGACATCCGGGACATCCTGGCCACGCACGTCCATGCCGACCACTACACGATGGCCATGCCGCTGCGCCGACTGACCGGAAGCACCGTGGCGCTGGGTTCTGGCGAGCGTCCGTTCCTCGACAGCGTCATGCAGCAGATCCATCCGGGTGTCTTCCTCTATCCGTACCTCGAACAGGCCGGAGCTGATGACATCGTCCGCGAGCTGATCGCCGAAGGATTCGGACGTCGCCTGCCTGCGGGCTCCTGGGAGCTCCCCGACCGATGGCTTGACGGTGGCGAGGTGTTCCGCATCGACGAGGCACGCGACCTCAGAGCGGTCGCCACGCCCGGCCACACGGCCGGCCATGTGGTCTTCATCGACGACCACGCGGGGGTGACCTTCACGGGTGACCACATTCTGCCGACCATCACCCCCTCGATCGGGTACGAGACACCCCTGTCGGACTCGCCGCTCAGCGACTACATCGCCTCCCTGAACCGCGTGTTGGACGAACCGGACACGATCCTGCTGCCTGCTCACGGCATGCCCTCCCCCAGCACCAACAGCCGTGCGCGCGATCTCCTGGATCATCACGAGGTACGACTGGAGTCATGCCTGCTGGCGGTCGAGGACTCCGGATCCAATGGGGTCGACATCGCGCGGCGACTCACCTGGACCCGTCGGGCCAAGGGATTCGAAGAGCTGAACTGGCTTAATCAGATGCTCGCCGTCACCGAGACGGTCGCCCACCTCAAGGTCCTGGTGGAACGCGACCAGCTCACCGTCTCCCAGCGCGGCGGTCAGTTCATCTATCGCCCTCGCTGACCCGGTGGCAGCATGCTGACCGAATACCGCCACCACGACACGACCACCGGAGGAACCCTGTGAATGATTCGGCAACCGAGACTTCGTCAAACGAAACGGCCTTGGTCCACTCGATCCTGGCGGCCTTCGAGGCCCACGACGCCGACCGCCTACTGGCCCTGTGCACGTCCGACGTGGTCTTCGAATTCCCCTTCCTCAGTCTGACCGTGGCTCCGGACGACCTGGATCGCAAGGTCATGAGGACGCTTGCTCTGATGAACGACCTGGCCTTCTCCGACGTCACGGTCGAGCCGTTGGCCCGGCCCGGGTGGCACTTGGCTCGTTACCGCGCCCAGGCGACCATATCGACCACCGGCAAGGACTACCGGCAGACCTACATCACCCTCGTCGGAGTTGACGACGGACGGGTGACGCACTTCGTGGAGCACTTCAACACCGCGGCGTTTATGGCCGCCATGCGGCCGGACTGATCTGCCAGATCCCTGCGTCACTGATCTGCCACATCCCAGCGTCACTGATCCCAGCGTCGACGTCCGGCAGCGACAGCACGAAGCCGCGAGGGTGTCAGCATCACACCCTCGCGGCTTCCAGCCGATCGGCTTACTTCAGCGTGCTGCCGGCGTCGATCTTGAGGGACATGCCCGTCACCATCCGGGCCTTGTCGGAGACCAGCCACTCGATGGCGTCCGTGATGCGCTCCGGCTCCATCAGCTCGGGACCGATCAGACCGAGTCCCGCGAGGCGAGGCAGGGCGTCGGCCGCTGTCGGGTTCTCGATGTCGGGGCAGAACAGGTCGTACGTCGCCTGGTTCTGCACCAGGGCGGTGTTGACCGCCGTGGGCTGCACCGTGTTGACACGGATCTTGTGCGGGGCAAGTTCGATCGCCATGGACCGCATCAGGCCTTCGACGCCGAACTTCGCCGCGACGTAGTGAGCCAGGTTCGCGTGCGCCTTGGTCGCCATCGACGAGCTGGTCAGGATGATCGCGCCACCAGCGCCGGCCTTGACCATGTGCCGTGCGGCAGCCTGGGCGACGTTGAACGTTCCCGTCAGGTTGACGTCGATCATCGTCTGCCACTGGTCGAAGGTCATGTCCAGGACGCCCGTGTAGGCGCAGATCCCGGCATTGGCCAGCGCCACGTCCATGCCGTCGAGCTCGGCTGCGCCGGCGTCGAACGCCCGCTGGACATCTTCGGGGCTGCGCGTGTCACCCTCCGTGACGACAACCTTCGCGCCGGCAGCCTCGAGCTCTTTGACGGTCTGCGACAGGTCGCCGCCGGATGCCATCGGGTACGGCACGGTGGCCATGTCGCTGGGAACGTCGATGCCGACGATGTCGTATCCGTTCCTGGCCAGCATCAGCGCATGCGTACGGCCCTGTCCGCGGGCCAAGCCGCTCACGAAGGCCACCTTGCGCCTGTTCGTTGCCTCGCTCATGAGTGTCTCCTTCAGTCTTCGGGGGTGGTGCACCGACGCCCGCGGCTCGGCAGTGGTCCGTTCAGTGCTGCTTGGGTGCGTCTGGCGGGTAGACCACAATCCGCTCGACCGCGCCGTCGAACCGCGCCTGCAGAGCCGGGCGCAATGTCTTGGTGCCCTCGACCACGGCGAACGCGTCGAGGACGTCGTCGGTGATCAGGGCCGACATGTCAGACCAGCGGTTCTCCCGGGAGAGGCCATGGAGCTGCTCACCCAGACCTCCCCAACCGTGCAGATCGAGCACCGTGCGGTAGGCGGGAGTGGAAGCGTAGAAGGCGATCTGCGACCGTGTCTCGGCAATACCCTTCTCGATCGCCGCGTCGTCGTCGCCGGTGGCGATAAACGGCGGATAGACGATTTCGAAAGGCCGATCGAGCGGACGCTTGCGTTTACTGAGTCCGGCTTGAACCCGAGGAATCGTCACCTCACGGATGTACCGCTCCGTGACGAACCTGTGAACCACCAGGCCGTCAGCCAACTGCCCGGCGAGCTCGGTCATCGCAGGTCCGAGGGCACCCAGGTAGATCGGAGGCCGACCGTACGGATTGGGACCCGGTGAGAAGGCCGGCGTCATCAGGGTGTGGGTGTAGTACTCGCCCTGATGGTCCAGCCGGCCGCCGGTCTCCCAGCTGTCCCAGATCGCGTGCACCGCGGTCACCAGTTCGCGCATCTGCCCGACCGGCTTGCCCCACGGCATGGAGTAACGACGTTCGATGTGGGGTTTGACCTGCGTACCCAACCCGAGGACGAAGTTGCCCTGGGTTGAGTACTGCAGGTCATTGCCCATCAACGCGAGGATCATCGGGCTACGCGCGAAGCCGACCGCCACTGCCGTCCCGAGCCGCAGGCCGGAGTTCAGGTTGGACGCGGTGTTGAGCAGCAGGAACGGATCGTGCTTGGTCTCGATGACCCAGCCGCCGTCCATCTCCTGCTCCACCGCATACTCCACCGACCCCCGGACCAGGTCCGGTGTGGCATTGAGCATCAGATCGAACTTCATCGATGAACCTCCTTTACCTATCAGTCGACCGCGAGGTGCTGATACAGCTTGAACGTCGGTGGTGAGTTGTCGATCGCGACGACACGGAACTTACGGCGCGCGAACTTCCACACCCCGTCACTCTTGACCACTTCGTCACGGTAGACACCCAGCACCTCGAAGCCCTGGTCCGCATTGACGCGGCCGATCTCGATGATCGAGGTGATGCCCACCAGACGATCGGGATGCACCTCGGTGACCGCCGCAGATGCGACCACCTGGAACAGCGAGTCCAGGCCGCCGAGCTTCTCGGTGATGAGCTGGCGGATCGCCGCCGGCCCGACCGCTTCGAACTTCAGCGGCGGGCCGATGAGCCACTCGCAGTCATCGGAGAAACACGACGTGAACTGATCACCGAAGGACTGCTCATTGATCAGCGAGGTGAACATGTTCGACAGGCGAAGGTACTCCGCCGTCGCTTCTTGGGTCGAGATGGTGCTCATCGCCGGTCAGGCGTCCTGGAGCTGACCGGCGATCGTGGCGACCCGCTCGCGAAGGACCGGGTCCTTCGACCACGACGGCAGCGGTGCGCCGTACAGGATCACACGGTCGACAGCACCGTTGTAGCGGTAGATCAACTCGTCGGCAACTTCCTCCCACGGACGGACCACGGCGAAGATGTCGAGCACGTCGTCACTGATCAGCGCGCCCATCTCCTCACCGGATCCACCAGCGGCCTGCAGTTCGAACAGCTTCAGGGCCAGACCGGGCAGGTCATGCAGCTCGAGGATGCGGTTGTAGTTCTTGGACTTGCCGTCGCCATAGAGCGCGAGGTAGAAGGCCAGACGCCGACGAACCGTCTCGACGCGAGCCAGCTCCTTCGCATCGTCATAGCCCGTCGGCACGCAGAACACCGGAACGCCGACCGTGAACTTCTGCTTGGTCGCCGCGTTGCCCGAGTTGAGCTCTTCGTCGATGGCCGGTCGGATGATCTCGTGCAGGTAGGCGCGCGAGTGGACCGCGTGGGCCAGGAAGCCGTCGGCGACCTGCGCAGCTGCGCGAGCCAGGTTGTCGCTCAGACCCGACATCATGATCGGGATATCGGGATGGTCGATCGGTCCGCCGGAGAACTCGTCGGTCAGCAGGGTGAAGTCGTAGAACTCACCGTGGAAGTCGAGTTCGGAGTTGCCCTGGAACGCGTCGAAGATCGCGCGGAGCGCCATGCAGTACTCACGCAGTCGCGGAACCGGACGGCTGAAGGGGACGGAGAAGCGCTGCTCCATCTGGACCTTGACCTGGGGGCCGAGGCCGAGCATGAAACGACCGCCGGACAGGCGTGAGAGATCCCATGCGATCTGTGCGGTGATCATCGGGCTGCGCGGGAACGCGAGCGCGATGGCCGTGCCGAGTCCGATCGAGTTGGTCTCAGCGGCACCCAGGGCGGCACCGATGTACGGGTTGTGCTCCGCCTCGGGGAACCACGC
>Ga0075364_10001064_pt1 | contig 14598 bp, 10 predicted proteins | sample EndMetdeltDD1764_FD_71517 | JGI IMG/M metagenome (GOLD analysis project Ga0075364, IMG submission 71517) | Populus endosphere microbial communities from Tennessee, USA - Endosphere MetaG P. deltoides DD176-4 | ecosystem: Host-associated > Plants > Roots > Endosphere | place: USA: Tennessee... | reverse complement strand
CGCCGGCTCGAGATCGTGCCGGTGCGCGCGCGCGCCGACGAGTGACACAGCAGTAACGGAGCGGGCACGTCAGGCGGGTTCGCGGTAGCAGTCTGCCTTCTGCGAGGTCGTAGCCATGGCCCTTGTCTTTCAGGAACCATCGTCATCGTTCGCGCCGGGCGATCCCGGCTCGGAAATCCGTGCGCTGCGGGTGGAGCTTCACGAAGCCACCGCGCTGATCGTGCGGGCACAGGTCGCCGTCGGCCAGCTGGAGATGGCCAAGCGGCGCATCAACCAGCTCCAGGCGCAGATCATCGCCGTGCGCCGCGACCTCGCCGCCGAAGCGGCGAGAAAGGAGAAGCCGGCGGCCGCGCTGAAGAGCGCCGAGTCCAACGTCGCGGCCGGTCTCCTCGGCGCCGAGACCTCGGTCAGCCAGCTGCGCGCCGAGATCGCCGCGATCGAGCACCGCGAGCGCGCGCTGCGCGCCCAGGAATCCGAGCTCGCGATTCAGCTCGGCGGCGAAGAGCAGCGCTGGTTCGCCCTCAGCTCGCGGTTCGACGAGCTCGAACGCGCCGTGTCGCCCGCCGACAGCTACCGCTAACGGCTCCCCAGCCGTCAACGCGCGCGCGGACTCAGCGAAAACGGGAAGCGGACGCGCCGCGCGCGCGCGCACCGCCGCCCGGCCTCGAGGTTCCGCGCGCGCGCGCCTTCAGCCGGTCGTCCGGCGCCACCATGTCCCGGCAGCGGCCGCCAGGCCCCCGCTCCACGCCAGGATGACGGCCGGGACCGTGCCCCCCATCCGTTCAGGTACAATTCCCGGCGATGTCCCCGGCGACGCCCGAAGCCGCCCCCACCAGGCGCGGCCTGACCCTCACACAGCAGATCTTCATCGGCCTGGCGGTCGGCATCCTCGTCGGCGCCGCCGTCGACTACTACAACCCCGCCTGGGCCGTCTATTTCCGGCCGTTCAGCCAGATCTTCCTGCGGCTGATCAAGATGGTCATCGCGCCGCTGATCTTCGCGACGCTGGTGGCCGGCATCGCCGGGGCGGGCCACTTCAAGGTCGTCGGGCGCATGGGGCTGCGCGCCCTGATCTACTTCGAGGTCGTCACCACGCTGGCGCTCATCATCGGCCTCCTCGCGGTGAACATCACGAAGCCCGGCGTCGGCGTGAACCTGCCGATCGGGCAGGACTCGGGGATCACCGCCAAGGCGCAGACGTGGGACCAGATCCTGCTCCACGTCGTTCCCGAGTCGGTCATCGACGCGATGGCGAAGGGGGACGTGCTGCAGATCGTCGTCTTCAGCATCTTCTTCGGCATCGCGCTCGGCATGATCGGCGAGAAGGGCCGCCCGGTGCTGGCGTGGTGCGAGGCCGTCGCGGAAACGATGTTCAAGTTCACGAACATCGTGATGCACTACGCGCCGATCGGCGTCGGCGCCGCGATCGCCTACACCGTGGGGCACGGCGGGCTCGGGGTCCTGTTCAACCTCGCCAAGCTGGTGCTGACGCTCTACGCCGCGCTGATCGTGTTCATCCTCGCGGTGCTGCTGCCGGCGGCGCTGCTGTTCCGCGTCCCGATCCGCAAGTTCATCCGCGCGGTGAAGGAGCCGGCGATCATCGCCTTCTCCACGACGTCGAGCGAGGCGGCGCTGCCGCGCGCGATGGAGGTCCTGGAGCGGCTCGGCGTGCCCCGCCGGATCGTCTCGTTCGTGCTGCCGCTCGGCTACAGCTTCAATCTCGACGGCACGACGTTGTACCTGTCGCTGGCGGCGGTGTTCGTCGCGCAGGCGGCGGGCGTGCAGCTGACCGTGGGCCACCAGATCACGATGATGCTCACGCTCATGCTCACGAGCAAGGGGGTCGCCGGCGTGCCGCGCGCGTCGCTCGTGATTCTCGCCGCCACGCTGGCGTCGTACGGACTGCCGCTCGAGGGGGTGACGCTCATCCTCGGCGTCGACGAGCTGATGGACATGGCCCGGACGATGACCAACGTGATCGGCAACTGTCTCGCGACGGTCATCGTGGCCAAGTGGGAGGGCGAGTTCCGCGAGGCCAGCGACGCGGACCTCGATGCCGCGGCCGTCCGCGGCGAAATCTGACGGCATGTCGTCGTCCCTGCCGCACCGGCAGCCGACCCGTTTTGCCTCCTGGTTCTTCGAAGGCGCCCGCGACGCGGGGATGGAGGAGCCTCACCAATCCGCGTGGTGGAAGGTCATGTGCCTCACGGGCGTCGACTACTTCTCGACGCTCGGCTACCAGCCAGGCATCGCCTTCATCGCGGCCGGCATCCTCTCCCCTCTCGCCACCCTGGTTCTCGTCGCGCTGACGCTGTTCGGCGCCCTCCCGATGTATCGACGCGTCGCCGAGCTGAGCCCCAACGGCCAGGGCAGCATCTCGATTCTCGAGGAGCTGCTGCCGCGCTGGCGCGGCAAGGCGCTGGTGCTGTGCCTGCTCGGCTTCGCGGCGACCGGCTTCATCATCACGATCACGCTGTCGGCGGCCGACGCGGCGGCGCACGTCATCGAGAACCCGATGGCCCCGCACTGGATGAACCATCCGGTCGGCGTCACCTTGATCCTGCTGGCGGCCCTCGGCGCGATCTTCCTCAAGGGTTTCCGCGAAGCGGTGTGGCTCGCGGTGCCGATTGTCTTCGTCTATCTCCTGCTGAACGTCGTTGTCGTCGGCTGGGAGCTGATCGACGTCTGGAAGAACCCGGGCGAGCTGAGCGACTGGTGGCAGTCCGCGCGCGGCGGCCACGGAGGCAGCACGAGCCGGATGATGCTCTTCGCGCTGCTGCTCTTCCCCCAGCTCGCGCTGGGCCTGTCGGGATTCGAGACCGGTGTCGCGGTGATGCCGCTCGTCGAGGGCGACCGCATCCCGAACACCAAGAAGCTGCTGACCGTGGCCGCGCTCATCATGAGCGTCCTGCTCATCGGCAGCAGCGTGGCGACGACGCTGCGGATCCCGGCGGAGGCGTTCGCGGAAGGCGGCGCGGCGTACGGGCGCGCGCTCGCCTACCTGGCGCACCGCGATCTCGGCGAGACCTTCGGCACCATCTACGACTTCAGCACGGTGACGATTCTTTGGTTCGCCGGCGCGTCGGCGCTCGTCGGGCTGTTGAATCTCGTCCCGCGCTACCTGCCGCGGTACGGCATGGCGCCGGAGTGGGCGAAGGCGAACCGTCCGCTTGTCGTCATCTTCACCGCCGTGACGTTTCTCGTGACGATCGTCTTCCAGGCGGACGTCATCGAGCAGGGCGGCGCGTATGCGACCGGCGTCCTGATGCTGATGGGATCGGCCGCGCTGGCGGTGACGCTGGCCGCGCGGAAGGCGGGACGCCGGTGGATCGGTTTCGCCGTGCTCACGGTGATCTTCGCCTACACCACCGCGGTGAACATCTACGATCGGCCGGAAGGCCTCAAGATCGCCAGCATCTTCATCGTGTCGATCGTCGTCGTTTCGCTGATCTCGCGGGTGATGCGCTCGACCGAGCTGCGCGTCAGCGGCATCGAAGCGGACGAGATGGCGCGCGCGTTCCTTCGCGAGGCGGCGAACCGGCCGGTGCGGATCATCGCCAACCGTCCCGATGCCGGCGACGCGGCCGAGTACGAAGGCAAGCTGCGCGAGGCCCGCGATTCGCACCACCTGCCGCTGGACGAGCGGCCGCTGTTCGTCGAGGTGCGTCCCGGCGACGTCTCGGCGTTCAGCGATCGACTCGCGGTCACCGGCGTGGACATCGAAGGCCACCACGTGCTGCGGTGTACCAGCCCGGCGATTCCCAACGCGATTGCGGCGCTGCTGCTGTTCATCCGCGACCAGACAGGGCGGATCCCGCACGCATATTTCGGATGGACGGAAGGCAACCCGATCGTGTACCTCTTGAAGTTCCTCGCCCTTGGCGAGGGGGACACGGCGCCCGTCACGAGGGAAGTGCTCCGGCAGTCCGAGCCGGATCCCCTGCGGCGGCCGCGGATCCACGTAGGATGAAATGACGTTAGGGTTGACGGCGCGGCAGAGGCGCCGATTCCGGGTCTGGCTCTTCGAGGGCCGGCGCGAGGCGGAGAGTGCGAGCGCGCATCAGCACCACCAGGAGTCCTGGTGGAAGGTGATGTGCCTGACCGGCGTGGACTACTTCTCGACGCTGGGCTACCAGCCCGGCATCGCCTTCGTGGCGGCCGGAGCCCTCTCCCCCGTCGCGACGCTGGTCCTCGTGCTCCTCACGCTCCTCGGCGCGCTCCCCATCTACAACCGCGTCGCCGAAGCGAGCCCGCACGGCCAGGGCAGCATCTCGATGCTCGAGGAGCTCCTGCCCCGCTGGCGCGGCAAGGCGTTCGTGCTGTGTCTCCTCGGTTTCGCCGCCACCGACTTCGTGATCACCATCACGCTGTCGGCCGCCGACGCCACGGCCCACATCATCGGCAACCCGTTCGTGCCGCCGCAGTTCAACCATCCGATCGCGCTCACGCTGATCCTGCTGGCGGCGCTCTGCGGCATTTTCCTGAAGGGCTTCAAGGAAGCGATCGGCCTGGCGGTCGCGCTCGTCGCGGTGTATCTCGCGTTGAACGTCGTGGTGATCGGGGTCGCGCTCGAGCACGTGTTCCAGCACCCGGACGTCATTCCGTCCTGGAAGAGCACACTTCTGCAGCAGCACGGCAGCTGGACGATGATGGTCGCCGTCGCGCTGCTGCTGTTCCCGAAACTGGCGCTCGGGCTCTCGGGGTTCGAGACGGGCGTCGCGCTGATGCCGCTCGTCAAAGGCGGCGCGGCCGACACGCTGGAGGATCCCGCCGGACGGATCGAGAGCACGAAGAAGCTCCTCAAGACGGCGGCGCTCGTCATGAGCGTGCTGCTGATGGGCAGCAGCATCACGACCACCCTGCTCATCCCGCCCGAGGCGTTCCAGGACGGCGGACCGGCGGCGGGACGCGCGCTGGCGTACCTCGCGCACGAGTATTTCGGCGAGGTCTTCGGGACGATCTACGACCTCAGCACGATCTCGATCCTCTGGTTCGCCGGCGCATCCGCGATGGCCGGGCTGTTGAACCTCGTCCCGCGCTACCTGCCGCGCTACGGCATGGCGCCCGACTGGGCGCGGGCCATCCGTCCGCTCGTCGTGATGTTCGGCCTGATCACGATCCTCATCACGATCCTCTTCGAGGCCGACGTCGAGGCGCAGGGCGGCGCCTACGCGACCGGCGTGCTCGTCCTGATGACGTCCGCGGCCGTCGCCGTGACGCTCCACGTCCGCCGCAAGCGGGAGCGGACCGTCTTCGGGCTCATCACGCTCGTCTTCGTCTACACCACCATCGTCAACATCTACGAGCGGCCCGAGGGCATCAAGATCGCCTCGTGGTTCATCGCGACGATCATCGTGACGTCGATGATTTCCCGCGTGCTGCGTTCCACGGAGCTGCGCGTGCAGGAGGTGAAGCCGGACGACACCGCGCTCCGGTTCCTCCGCGCCGCCGGCGAGAGCCCCATCCGCATCCTGGCCATCCGTCCCGGCGACGGACGGCGCGAAGCGTACGAAGCGAAGATGCGGGAGGCGAACGAATCGCATCACCTGCCCGAGATCCAGGGCGTGCTCTTCCTCGAGATCAGGCCGGGCGATACGTCCGACTTCTCCGACACGCTCGAAGTCGCCGGGGCGGAAGTCGGCGGGTTCCGCGTGCTGCGTGCCACCAGCCCGGCGATTCCCAACGCGATCGCCGCGCTGCTGCTGCACATTCGCGACGAGACCGGGCACATCCCGCACGCGTACTTCGGATGGACCGAGGGCAACCCGATCGTCTACCTGCTGAAGTTCCTCGCCTTCGGCGAAGGCGACACCGCGCCCGTCACGCGCGAAGTCCTGCGGCAGACCGAGCCTAATCCGCTGCGTCGTCCTCGAATTCACGTAGGGTGACGGCCGCTTCGTCCACGCCGTGTCCCTTCACGGCGGTGACGTCGATCTGCAGGCGATCGTAGGCGACGGAGTCGCTGATGCGGGGCGGCCGTCCGAGCAGCGCGAGCACCAGGCCGCTCACGCTGTCCACTTCTTCGTGCGCGAGCTCGAGGTCGAAGAGCTGCCCGAGTTCGTCGAGGCGCATCGTGCCCGGCACGCGCAGGCGTCCGTAGGAATCGCGCCGCGGTCCAGGTCCCTCGTCGAATTCGCCGACCACTTCCTCGAAGAGATCCTCGAGCGTGACGATCCCCGACGTGCCGCCGTGCTCGTCGATCACGATGGCGAGCTGCGCGCGTTCGCGGCGCATCGTGGTCAGCACCGCGTCGAGCGGGGCCGTCTCGGGGACGACCGGCGCCGGCCGCGCGCCCGCGGCCGTGACGCCCTGGCCGTTCAGCAGGAGCCGCAGCAAATCCTTGATGTGGTACGTGCCGACGATGTGATCGAGATCGCCTTCGTAGACGGGGTAGCGCGTGCGCGGCGCGCCGCCGAGGATCTTGCGGAGCTCCGCCGGCGTCGTGCCGATGGGAATGCCCGAGATCCGGACGCGCGGCACCATGGCTTCGCCCGCGGTCAGCTCGCCGAACTCGAACAGCTCCTGCAGCACCCGCCCGGACTCGGCCCGCAGCGCGCCCTGTTCCTCCGACTCTTCGACGATGAGCTGGAGCTCCTCCGACGTGTAGTACTGCTCGCTCCCGTGCGTCTGCGGCGCGATCCCGAACGGCTTGAGCATGAGGTTGCCGATGCCGTTCAGCGTGGTGACGAAGGGATACAGGATCGTCTGCACCCAGAGCATCGCCGGCGTGAGCCACAGCGCGAGGTGCTCCGCCGACTGGAGCGCGAGCGACTTCGGCAGCATCTCGCCGAGGACGATGTGGAAGTAGGTCAGCACCGCGACCGCCGCGGCGCTCGCGAAGCCATGCGCGGCGAGCCACTGTCCCCAGCCGCCTGCTCCGAGCCGCGCGAGGATCCACTCGGCGAGCGCGTGCTCGCCGTACATGCCGAGGCCGAGCGACGCGACGGTGATGCCGATCTGCGCCGTGGCGATGTAGAGATCGCGGCGGTGGGGATCGACCAGCACGCGCAGGACCAGCCGCGCGAGCCGATCGCCGTGGGCCGCCCGCGCGTCGAGCGATGCCTTGGGCACACCGACGATCGCGAACTCCGCCGCGACGAAGAACGCGTTGATCAGCAGCAGGATCAGGACGATGAGGATGCCGATCACGGCGGGCCCTCGTCACCCGCGGGACGCGGCTGCACGCGCGGGGCCTTGAACTCGTCGGGCACCGATCCGAGCAGCTCGCCGAGCACGTCCTCGAGCGTGATCATGCCGACCACCGCACCGCCCGCGTCGACGACGAGCGCCTGGTGGCTGCGCCGCTCGCGGAGGAACCCGAGCAGGCGATCGGCCGCCATGGTGTCGGCCACGCGCGGGATCGGACGGACGAGCGACGCCAGCGTGCCGCTCGTCTCGCGCTGCAGGAAGTGCGTGACGACGTCCTTCGTGTGCAGGATGCCGACGACGTCGTCCAGCGTCCGCCGGAAGACGGGCAGGCGGCTGTACGGACTCGTCGTGGCGAGACGCAGGACGTCGCTGATGGACGTGTCGATCTCGATGGCCGAGAGGCGGGCGCGCGGGACCATCAGGTGGTGCGCGTCGCGGAGGCCGAGCCGCAGCGCGCGGTGGAGCCGGACCTGTTCCTGCGGCTCGAGCAGGCCGCCGTCGCGGCTCTCCGCGATCAGCAGGTCGATCTCCTCGGGCGAGTGGACGTGGCGGTGGCTCGCCGTCGGCATGCGCAGCAGCGCGCGAAGGGCGGCGGCGCTGCGGTCGAGGATGACGATGAACCACGAGTAGAGGCGCCCCGACCAGAGCATCGGCCGCGTGGTCATCAGCGCCACTTCGGTCGGATAGCGGAGCGCGACCGTTTTCGGCACCATCTCGCCCACGACCACGGAGAGCGTCGTCAGCGCGATGAGGACGCCCACGTTGGCCGCCGATTCGGCCGTCTCGTGCTCGAGCGAGGCCCACTGCTCCAGGAGCGGACTCACGCGCGGCGACAGCGCCGCCTGCGCGTAGGCGCCGAGCATCAGGCCCGACAGCGTGATGCCGACCTGCGAGGCGGCGATGTACTGGTTCAGCCGCTGGGGGCTTTCGACGACGGGCAGCAGGCGTGCGGCGGTGGGATCGCCGTCTTCACAGAGGCGGCGGAGACGGCTGCGACGGACGCCGACCGCGCCGAACTCCGCCGCGACGTAGAACCCGGTGAGCGCTATCAGCAGCAGGATGATTCCCGCGCTGGTGAGCATGCGCCGGGATCGTACCACGAACGCGAAAAGCACGAAGGAAGACGAAGGACACGAAGGACAGGAAGGGCACGAAGGGCACGAAGGAGCTTGAGGCAGCCGTCAGTCGGAACGGAGCGCGATCATCGGATCGATGCGCGTGGCGCGCAGGGCCGGGACCAGCGCGGCCGCGCCGGCGACCGAGGCCAGCAGGACTGCCACCGCCCCAAACGTCAGCGGATCCGACGGCTCGACGCCGAAGAGCAGCTTCTGCATGAGCCGTGTCAGCATCCAGGCACCGCCCGCACCGGCGGCCACACCGATGACGGCGAGCGTCATCGCCTGGCGCAGCACCATCCGCAGCACCGCGGTACGCGCCGCGCCGAGTGCCATGCGGATGCCGATTTCCTGCGTGCGCTGGGTGACGGAGTAGCTGATGACGCCGTAGATCCCGACGGCGGCGAGCAACAGCGCGAGCACGGCAAACGTGACGAGCAACAGCATCGTGACGCGGCGCTGCGCGGTCGAGATCGACACGACCTCGCCCATCGGCCTGATGTCGGAGACGGGGACGTTCGCATCCAGCTCGCGAACCGCGTTGACGATCGCCGGCGCGAGCGTCATGGCGTCGGCGGACGCCTTCACGACGACCGACGCGTAGGGATACGAGAAACGCGCGGGAGGCAGGTACGTCGTCGGGCGCGGTTCGGTCTCGAGGCTTGCCGCGCGGATGTCTCCGACGACGCCGACGATCTCGTCCGGACCTTCGTCGTTCCATGCCAGGACGATGTGCCGGCCGATCGGATCGCTGTTGCCGAAGTACTTTCGCGCCAGTGACGCGCTGACGATCAGCCGCCGCGTCCCCGGCGCGGAATCCCGGCCGTCGAACAGCCGGCCGCTCACGAGCGGGATGCCCATCGCCCGGAAGTAGTCGTGCGTGACGACGCGGACGTCGGCGACCGGTTCGTTGCCGGCCGGGAAGGGGGGCGCGCCGGCGATGGAGAAGCCCGTGGCGGCGCCAAGGCCGACGAGTGGCATGAAGCTGACGCCGCCGGACGCCTGCACGCCGGGCAGCGCGTCGATCCGTTCGAACAGCCGATCGAAGAAGCCGATCCGCTTCGGCGCTTCGCCGTACGAAGCGGTCGGGAGCGTGACTTTCATCGTGACGGTGCGCGCCGGATCGAACCCCGTGTCCACCCGCATCAGCGTCCAGAAGCTGCGCGCGAGAAGACCGGCGCCGACGAGCAGAATGAGGGCGAGCGCGATCTCGACGACGACGAATGCCTGGCGCGCGCGGCCGCCGTGTGCGCCCGTACCCGTGCGGCCGCCCTCCTTCAGCGCGTCGGTCAGCGATCCGCCCGAGACCGAGAGCGCCGGCACGACGCCGAACAGCAGTGCGCTCACGCACGCGACGCCGGCCGCGAAGAGAAGGACCCAGCCGTTCAGCCCGACCGTCTCGAGACGCTGGATGCCGACGTTCGACGCCACCGCCGCGCGCAGAATCCGGAGCCCCCACCACGCCAGCGTCACGCCCGCCGCGCCGCCCGCCGCGGCGAGCACGGCGCTCTCCGCGAGCAGCTGACGGATGAGACGCCCGCGATCGGCGCCCAGCGCCGCGCGGACGGCGAACTCGCGCTGCCTCGTCGTCGCGCGCGCGAGGAGCAGGTTGGCGACGTTCGCGCACGCGATGAGCAGCACGAAGCCGACGGCGCCGAGCATGACCAGCAACGCGGGCCGGATCTCACCAGTGAGCTCCTCGGTCAGCGGGACGACGCGCGCCGTCCAGCCGGTATCGGCGGCAGGGAACATCTTCGTGAGCTGTGCGGCGACCCGCGTCATGTCCTGCTGCGCCTGCTCGAAGGTGGCCCCGTCCTCGAGTCGCGCCACGACCATGGCCCATCGTCCCCGCGGCGTGCGGGCTTCCGCGGAGAACGTGGCCGGAAACCAGAGATCGACGTCGGTGTCGAGGATCGAGAAGCCCGGCGGCATGACGCCGATGATGGTTCTCGGATTGCCGCCGAACTTGACCATCCGGTTGACGATCGCCGGATCGGCGCCGAAACGGCGGCGCCACAGGCGATCGCTGATGAGCACGACCGGCGCCGCGTTGAACGTGTCGTCGGCGGTCGAGATCACGCGGCCGTGCGCGGCGCCGACGCCGAGCATCGGAAAGAGCGTCGCGTTCACGACCTGGTAGGGCAGCTCCTCGGGCGCACCCTCGCCGGTCATCGCCGTGCGGAACGTCATGCTGACGACGGACATCTCCGCGAACGACGTGTTCATCTCGCGCCAGTGCAGGTAGTTGCCTGGCGACACGACGTTGTTCTTCCGGTCGCGCGGGACGTTGTGCTCCCAGACGACGGCGAGGCGATCGGGATCGTGGTACGGCAGCGGCTTCAGCAGCAGCGTGTGGACGACGCTGAAGATCGCGGTGTTGGCGCCGACGCCGAGCGCCAGCGCCAGCACCGCGACGGCCGTGAATCCGGGCGATTTCAGAAAGGAGCGAAGCGCGTAGCGGACGTCGTCGAGCACGGGAGCCTCCCGGGACAAGGAACTTCCGCCTGACGGCGGAAGCTACAGATGAACTCCGTAGTTTCCGCCTTCAGGCGGAATGCCGGCGCCGTGAAGTTCCGCCTTGAAGGCGGAAAGGACAGAGAGAGAGAAGGCTTAGCCGCCGATCGCGCCGAGCGCCCATGCCGACTGCTTGCGAACGCCGGCGTCGGCGTCCTTCAGCGCGCGCATGAGGCCCTGGACGGCGCGGCGATCGCCGATGGCGCCGAGCGCCCAGGCGGACTGTTTCCTGACGCCGGCCGCGGAGTCGCTGAGCGCGCCGACGAGGCCGTCCACCGCGCGCCGGTCGCCGATGGCGCCGAGCGCCCAGGCCACCTGCTCCCTGACGCCGGCGTCGCTGTCCTTCAGCGCGTCGATCAGCGCGGGCACCGCTTCCGACGCGTCGAGCGCGCCGAGCCCCCACGCCGCGTTCTTGCGCGCGACCCACGCGGGACCGGCCAGCGCCTTGAGGAAGATCGGCTGCGACGGCGATCCGATGGCGACCAGCGCCGACGCCGCCTGCTCGCCGGGCGTCGTCAGGTCCTCGTTGCCGCGGAAGCGCCACGTGCGCTCGCCGCAGACGGCCGGATCGACGGGCGACGCGTCGTCGAGCATCGAGGCGAGACGCCCCATGAACGGAGACGCCTGGGTGCCGAACGCGCGCAGCTCGCACGCGGCCCGCGTGCGAACGGCGGGATCGGCCGAGCCGAGTCCGGCCGCGGCCGCACTGGCGTCCTTCTGCGCCGCGAGCGCGACGAGCGCCACGGCGACGAAGCAGGCCTTCATCACCGCACCACCACGACGGGATGAACCGACGTCACCGGGTGCACCGTGACGACGGGACGGATGGACGTGATCGGGTGAACCTTGACCATGGGACGCACCGACACGACCGGGTGCGGGTGCGGATGTGGGTGCGCATGCGGACCGTCCGCACCGCCGATTTCGGCGATCGCGGCGGCGGCGCCGCGGCGGACGGACGCGTCCTCGTCCTTCAGTGCCTGGGCGAGCGCGTCGAGCGCGCGGTCGTCGCCGATCTCGCCGAGCGCCGACACCGCGCGCTTGCGGACCTCGGGGCTCTTGTCCTTCACGGCGGCGATCAGGGCGTCGACGGCCCCGCGATCGCCGATCTCGCCGAGCGCCGACGCTGCGCGCGCGCGGACGGTGACGGACTCGTCCTTGAGGGCGTCGCGCAGCGCGGGGGCGACGCTGCTGTCGCCGATCTCGCCCAGCGCGGAGACGATCGTCGCGCGCATGTCGGGATCGGCCCCCTTCATCGCGGCGGCGAGCGCCGGAGCCGCGCGCCGGCTGTTCAGCTCGGCGAGCGCGTGGACGGCGGCGCGGCGGACGCCGGCGTCGGTGTCGTTCAGGGCCCCGATGAGCGCGTCGACCGCGCCTTCGGTGCCGGACTGCTGCGCGCCGACCGCGAGTCCGCTGCTCTCGGCGACGGTGCCGGCGGCCTGCGATTGCGCGGGTGCCCTCCACTCGAGCGACGGATGGAGGAAGACGGCGACGGCGCCGATGAAGATCGCGCTCGACTTCAGGAGCGTGCGGACGAAGACGGCTGCTGGACTCATGTGCGGAGACTCCTCGTTGTCTTGCTAAAAATTCAGCACCATTGCATGCACCGCGGGCGTCGCGATGACCCGAAGGCCATCGCGGCGTCGCAGGTCGAGCTAGTAGCGGATTTGTCCGAGCGCGAAGGCCGCCTGCTTGCGGACGTCGACGTTGCCGTCCTTCAGCGCGGTCGTGAGACCGTCGATGGCGCGCGGATCGCGAATCTGTCCGAGCGCGAAGGCCGCCTGCTCGCGCACGTCGGCGTTGGCGTCCTTGAGCGCGATGACGAGCGCTTCGACCGCCTTGGCGTCGCGGATCTGGCCGAGGGCGAACGCCGCCTGCTCGCGTACGTCCGGGTTCTCGTCCTTCAGCGCCGAGATGAGCGGCTCCACCGACTTGGGACTGCGAATCTGGCCGAGCGCGAACACGGCCTGCTCGCGGACATCGGCGTTCGGATCGCGCACGAGGCTCGTCAACGGCTCGACGGCGCGCGCGTCGCGCAGCTGGCCGAGCCCGAAGGCTGCCTGCTCGCGGACGTCGGCGCTCGAGTCCTTGAGTGCGGCGACGAGCGGCTCGTAGATGCGCGGATCGCGCATCTGCACGAGCGCGTGCATCGCCGTCTCGCGCACGTCCTTGTCGGTGTCCTTCAGCGCTTCCATCAGCGCGGCGACTGCGCGCGGATCCGCCTTCGACTGTCCTTCACCGTGACTGGGATTGGGATTCGGGTTGGGGTTCGGGTTCGGATTTGGATTCGGCCGCGGCTGCCAGTCGCCCGGCGACGCGGTCTCCCACGCGGACGGCGGGAGCGCCTGTCTCAGTGCCTGGTCAATCCCGCCGGTCACGCCACCGACCACTCCGCCGACGACACCACCAACGACACCGCCCACGGCACTGCCGACGACGTGTGACGCGGTTTCGGCAGCGGCGTGGATCTGGCCTTGAATATCGCCGTGAATCCGGCCCTGCACCGCACCCTGCACGGCGCCCTGGATCGTTCCCTGCAGCTCGTCCTGCAGCTTCGTCTGGCGCTCTGATTCGTGCCGCGCGTTCGCGCGAGCGTCGGCCGCGGCCTGGCCCGGGTAGGATTCGATCGGACGTGCTGACGACTGCGCCGCATCGGGCGCGGTGACGGACACGTCGGGCGCTTCCGCCCACGGCTGCACCGACGCGACCGAGAAGATGAGGATCGCGAAGACCGCCGCGGCGGCCGCGATGCGGGCGCGCGTGAGACCGCGGCGCTGAATGCTCGGATCGAGAATCGCCATCAGACGTCCCTCCAGTTGCGAGCGGTGCGCCATCGCGAGCGTGGCTCCGGCGAGGACGGCGGGGAAGCGCCGTGCCTGCATGAGACGCGCGATGTCGAGCAGCTCGTCGGCGTAGTCGGATCCGCGCGTGCCTGTCGCGAGGACGAGATCGTCGCAGGCACGCTCGCGCTCGGTGCGCAGGCGGCGCACGGCCATCCAGACCAGCGGGTTGAACCAGTAGGCCGCGCAGACGATCTGCGCGACCAGATGCGTGAGGCAGTCGCGACGCTTCACGTGCGCGAGCTCGTGGAGCAGGACGACGCGCAGGCGGTGCGCCGGCCAGGTATCGGCGGCTGCCGGCATCACGACCGACGCGCGGAAGACGCCCCACGCCATCGGCATCGACGCCGTCGCGCTCTGCACGAACCGCACGCGCGTCAGGCCGAGGTCCTCCGCGAGCTCGCGGGCCAGCGCCACCCACGGTCCGTCGGTGACCACGCGGGTCCGGCGCGACAGCCACTGCACGGCGAGGAGCCCGAGCAGCATGCGCCCGAGCACGATCGCGGCGCCGAGCGCCCAGACGGCGAAGAGGAGCGTGGTGGTGGGGAGGTTCCGGACGGTCTCCGAGAGCGGCTTCGCGGTGGATTCCCGGGTCGCCGTCCCGTTCTGGATCGCCGGGCTGAGGCCCGGAGCTGGCGAGCGATCGCTTCCAGAGGTGAGGTGGTTCGGGGCTTCAGCCCGGAGATCACGAACGTCCGGTGTCGCTTCGACAACCGCCGGCGCGGCCACGCGGACGATCGGCACTTCGAGCTTCGGCACGGCCATCGACAGCGCCGGCACCACGAGCGCGCTCGCGAGGCCGAACACCCATACGAGATGCCGCGTCGAGGCCGACGACCGGCGCAGCGCGACGGCCACGAGGCCCGTCGTCGCAAGAATCACCGATGCGCGGGCGGCGGCTTCGGCAAACAGCGGCAGCGAAAAGGCTGACATGACTACACTCCGCTCTTCCGCGCCGTGTCGATGAGGCGCGCCAGACG
>Ga0075364_10001062_pt1 | contig 14631 bp, 14 predicted proteins | sample EndMetdeltDD1764_FD_71517 | JGI IMG/M metagenome (GOLD analysis project Ga0075364, IMG submission 71517) | Populus endosphere microbial communities from Tennessee, USA - Endosphere MetaG P. deltoides DD176-4 | ecosystem: Host-associated > Plants > Roots > Endosphere | place: USA: Tennessee... | reverse complement strand
TATACATCCTTCCTGTGCCGGGCGCAGCAGACTTTGCATGACCTATTAGCTACCCAGGGCCAAACAAGTCTTTCTGGCGCATCAATTAAAGCCTTTAACGAGCGAGACTACGGCGATTACACCAGCAAGAATAAACAAAAAATGAAGGAAATCCTTGGTCCAGAAAAATATCTTCAAATTATTAAAGATTGGGACGAACCCATACCTGGTGGCGAAACGCTCAAAGAAACATCTGCACGAGTAATCGCAGCCTACCAAAAGTTTCTCCTCCCCAAATTGCAGCGTGGCCATACTGTGCTTCTTGTTTCGCATTGTCATGTAATGCGGGTCTTAGTAAAGCACCTGGAAGATATATCCAATGAGGATTTTGGACATTTGGACTTGGATTGGAATAAAGCCTATGTATATCCAATAAGCCCAGAGGGGCACGTGGGCATCCTCCACCAGCACTCTCTTGTTCCAACCCTTGCTAAAAACCAGTAAAGTGGAATAATGGGACCGATATGGGAAAACTACTTTTTATTCGACACGGAGAATCAGAATTAAATGTTAAGGGCGTCTGGACAGGCAAGACCGATGCAAGTCTGACCGACAAAGGTCGCGCCGATGCAGAAAAGATGGGCGAGGCCATCAAGGACATCGACGTCGCTCACGGTCATACTTCTCAGTTACAACGAACTCAGCAAACCCTTGAGCATGTGCTTAGAGGACATGGTAAAACCGATCTTAGCCGCTCTGCGCACATTGAATTGGATGAGCGTGATTATGGTGAACTAGCCGGCAAGAACAAATGGCAAGTCAAAGAAGAGATTGGCGACGAAGCATTTAACGGTATTCGCCGGGGCTGGGATTACCCTGTACCTGGCGGCGAAACTCTTAAGGACGTACTTGACCGTGCCTTACCCTTTTACCTGCAACAAATCGTACCCCGATTGCAGCAAGACGAAAATCTAATCGTCGTCGCCCATGGAAATACTATTCGCGCCTTGATGAAACATATTGAGGATATTGACGAAGTTGACATTGCCAATGTCGAAATGCCTTTTGGTACCATCGTAATATATGAAGTCGACGACAAAGGCAAAGCCAAGAATAAAGAAGTTCGCAAAGTAGAGATCACCGAGACTAAAGCATAGAACCTATTTTCAATGGCACATCCCGAAAACCGTTTTGGCACTGGCGTTATATTACCTCCCACGGCCGCAGAGCGGATCGCGGAGCTTGCCGAACCGTTCGGTGAGTCGGGCCAAGAGATTATTGGGCTCCTCAGTGCTCATGCATTGCGACAGACAACACAATCACCACATACAGGGGTTATTGTGCCTGCGGAACGTCACTCTAACACCTTTGCGCCGCGACACCGGTATCACGATAGTACAGTAAACGTGGGAGACCTCCTCCAGCATGCCTCCAGAGTGAGCCCTAAGGATGTCGAAAGCGGTATGTGCACCAAAACATGGAACGCAATCTGTAGAGAAAGAAGATACTTACAGCTCCGACCAAGTCCTCATAATGTATGGGGCGAAGTATTCTTACGCGACCTGGTTCAACTCACCGATTCCTTACGGGGAGAACACGGCGAACCCCTTCCCAAGAATGTAACTGGCATCCTTGGAAGCGGTACCGGATCGGCATCATACCGCCTTATACTCGGATTTGTTGATGAAATCAGAGAGACAGCTCCGGTAAAAAAGCCTGACCATACCCCGATCATCACCGCACAGGCCCAAATTGGCGCTACCGCACGAACGACATTCCCAAAAACTTAGCTACCCGGACTACTCAGCGCTTTCGTAATCGCCTGATTAAAGGCCGGAATATCATCCGGTTCACGGCTGGTAATAAAATTGCCGTCAATAACCACTTCTTCATCTACCCAATCTCCTCCCGCATTACGGATGTCATCTTGAATAGTGGCATAGGAAGTGAGTTTGCGACCTCGCACCAACCCACTCGAGACAAGTAACCAAGGACCATGGCAAATCGCTGCCACCAACTTGCCGGTGGCTTCCATTTCCATGACAAAATCGCGTGCCGCTTGGCTCATACGGAGGTGGTCAGCATTCACTACCCCACCAGGAATGACCACGGCGTCATATTCTTCGGCCGCGATTTCTTCGACAGACATATCAGCCGTAAAGGTATCGCCCTTGTCTACATGGTTCAAGCCTTGTAGTTCTTCACCATTAGCGGTTATTACATCTACTTCTGCGCCCGCTTCTTCTAAAGCTCGCTTAGGGCCAGTAAATTCAACCTGCTCAAAATAATTGTGGACGAGTAACGCTACTTTTTTGTTAGTCAGTTGTGCCAATGCAATGTCCCCCTTCCTGCATTTATTATACCGGGCCGCTCAAGTTGCTCTCGCGGCGCTACGGGAGTAGCATAAGGAATATGAATAGGCAGCAGCGGTTAGTGATTGTAGTGGCAATTCTCGCTTCGGCCGTGGCATTCTTGGATGGTGTAGTGGTGAATGTCGCCCTCCCGGTGATCCAACATGAACTGGGCGGCGGACTAGCTGCGCAACAGTGGATAGTTGACGGCTATCTGCTTACTCTCAGTGCGTTCATGCTGGTTGCCGGTTCTCTCTCGGATGTGTTTGGCCGATTGAAGATATTTCGATATGGCTTAATCGGTTTTGGCATTAGCTCTCTCTTCTGCGCATTTGCACCCAATGCAGCCATACTTATCCTAGCTCGGCTTTTGCAAGGTATAGCGGGCGCGCTTTTAGTTCCTAGTTCGCTTGCCTTAATTGATGATCGGGTTCCTGAGCGTTCTTTTTCTAAAGCAATTGGGCAATGGACAGCTTGGACAGGTATGGCTTTTTTGGTTGGACCGCTACTTGGCGGCTTTTTTGTTGATCAGTTAAGCTGGCGATATATCTTCGCCATTAATGTCATTCCTATATTTCTCACCTTGTGGCTTATGCGGCAACTTCGTGCCGATGCCGCTCATAAAGTCGACGAAAGTCGGATTGACCTTATTGGCGCCCTACTTTGCACGCTTGCATTAGGGGGCATTGTTTTTGCCTTTATAGAAGTAGCCCGCCTCGGTTGGCGCTCGCCACTCATATGGAGCGCGCTTGTCATCGGTTCAGGGAGCCTCGTTGGCTTTATTCGAAGAGAACAAAAATGTCCTTATCCAATGTTGCCACCAGAATTATTTAAGTACCGTAATTTTACGGCTGGTAACCTCGCGACATTTGCTATCTATGGTGCCCTAGGGGCGATTACTTTTATTGTGGTACTCTTTTTGCAACAGGTAACTGGCTATTCGGCAACTGCCAGTGGTCTCAGTTTAGTGCCAATCACACTCATCATGTTTTTGGGCTCTCCATGGGCGGGCAGCCTCTCGCAACGCTTTGGGCCGCGCTTTTTTATGGCTGGTGGGCCAATGGTTATTGCGGCAGGACTCGTCTGGCTAGCCATGGCTGCTGCACCCCAGATACATTATGTGAAGGATATCTTACCTGGCGTGATTCTCTTCGGCATTGGCCTCACCTTGACGGTTACGCCGCTCACCGCAACGGTGTTAGGTGGCGTTGCCCACAATAAGGCTGGAGTCGCCTCTGCCGTTAACAATGCCATCTCACGCATCGCCGGTCTTATTGCCGTGGCCGGAATCGGTATTGTTCTCGCTTCTCAGTTCAATGCCAGTCTCGTCGCCAAACAGGCCGAAGCACCTACGGCTACAGCCAAACAAGCCTTGCAAGCTTCAGAGGATCAAGTCCTGCAGGTCACTCCTGACACTAAAGTCACCGAAGCCGACAGCCAATTTGTTACTAATGCGCTCACCGACGCCAGCATCTCCAGCTACCGCACCAGCGTGCTCATTACTGCTGTTATTGTGGCGCTTGGTGGCGTCATTTCACTCATAGGAATCCACAATCCACAACGACCCATAAAACCATAATGTGTTGTAACACACCTTACATGTGCCTATAATGAGCCATAGGGCATCTCACACCATGAATTAAAAGAGATTGGTCGGCCCTGTTAAGTTAAAGGATTTTGTATCTATGTCATTCAAATTGTATGTTGGTGGTCTACCTTATAGCACCACCGATGATGAACTCCGTGACCACTTTGCTCAATACGGCAACGTAGTGAGCGCACGAGTTATCACTGACCGTGAAACTGGCCGTTCAAAGGGCTTCGGTTTTGTGGAAATGGAATCAGACGAAGATGGCCAAAACGCCATCAAAAATCTGGATGGAACAGACATGGGCGGTCGTAAGATTGTCGTCAATCAAGCACGCCCAATGGAAGAACGACCTCGTCGTACCTTCTAATAGTCGGTTACTATCAAAAAAACCTCGGTTCTTGGACCGAGGTTTTTTATTGTGTGCGGATAGATTAATTAAGACTAAACCACTGCACGTTATCCACGTAAGCCTTGATGCCCGAATTAGCCGAGACAGCAATCTGCAAGCTCGCTTTCTTCACATTAACCGAGGTAGGTTTATAGGTGAAATTCAGGCTCTCGACGAACGCACTAGGCTCACCCTTCTTGTACTGGCCAGATATCCAATTACCATTTTGGTCATATTCATCAATGTAGTACGTGACTTCACCACTGGTGCGCTTCTCAACATTCAAAAAGCTTTTGAGCATATAGGTGGTATTCGCATCTACGCTGAGCTTAGGCGCAAAAAGGTGAATTGACTTGGTAGTAGCGGTAAATTCAATTGAGTTAGTAGGACTCGGGTAGCTCCCCTTGGTAGCAGTATTCTTCTTTACTTGAGTAGCGTTATCAGTGCTCCAGCCAGCCGCAATCCCTTGGTCAAAGGTAGGGTTAGCTAAAAGGTTAGTTGTACTTGTTACCGTAGCTTTGGAGACATTCACCGCAGGCACATTCTGCGCCTTTACATAGGCTGCGATTTCTTTAAGATCGGCGGTTTTATATTCGTAATCATCGGGGTCGGTGCTCGCGTTGTCCGCGATTTCGTGGAAGACCAATACGAGCCAAAGATTCTTTTGCTTAGCTTGATCAATATAACCCTTTACTTGGGCCACACTTACCCCGGCCTGCACTTGTTTTACTTGTAACAAGTAGTCATTGTAAGGCCATACATTAGTCCCCTCGGTATCATGGAAAGGTCGATGCGTCTGATAGTGACGAGCGGCCGCGGCAATTACATTATTATTATAGTCGCCGTACGGGGTGGCAAACGAGGTAGGATTAAAACCTTTGGCTTGTAATGCCGTTTTACTATTAAGCATTTCGTTCTCTAGACGAGTGGCGCCTACGGTAGTAAGAAGTGGATGCGTCACCGTATGCGAGCCAATTTCCCAACCATACTGATTCTGGAGCTTAGTGATTTGATCCCAAGTCATATAGTCAGCTTTACCCACTTGCCCGGTGATCACATATTCAGTACCAGTAAGTCCATACGCTGCCAAAGTTGGAGCTGCCTTCTGGAAAGCGCCAACGTAGCCATCATCAAAGGTAAATGAAACCTTTGGTGTAGGCTGTGGATTCGAAACAGCAGCGTATGTATGCGCCGGCATGGCAATAGTTAACCCCAAAAAGCTCAGCATTGCCAGGCTAAGTGCGAGGCTGCCGCGTAGGGCGGTCTTGTGTAAGAATGTAATTTTGGACATAGGCCCACCTCCGTTATTTTTATTAATTTAGTAATTTTTGAATATAGACATATCCAGGGCGTGGCTTCATGTCCGTACTAAACAGTCCATCCGTGCCTTGCTGGATACTTCCGTCATCATCCTTCCAGAAGTTGTAACGATCAGAAAGGATCCAGGTTCGCCAACCAATACAGGTTGGTTCATTCAAACAGGCTTGGAAGACTTCGGCATATTGCTGGCCTTGTCCGTCATCGCCTAGTTCACTCGTCACATCCATTTCGGAAATTTGCGCTTTAAAGCCTAATTCTCCGAGTTGTTTAAGATGTGCAGTGAGGGTAGCAGGATTAATGCGATCAGCGGTGTCATACACATGTGCCTGGAAACCAACACCAATCTTGTCCGCAGGCACTCCCTGAGCGGCCAAGGTCGCCTTGAGGGCGGTCATTCGTGCCAAGAAAGCGTCCCAACGTTCGCCATCTTCCTCTAAGCCCCACTCATTAATAAACAGGGTCGCCTGAGGATTGGCTTTGTGAGCAGCAACGAGCGCTTTTGCAATGTATGATTCACCCATTGCTTTGTACCATTTGTGGTTACGGAACGCCGTACCAGAACCATCGCCTTCGTCATAATCCGCCATTGGTTCATTCACCACATCCCAAGAGTTAATCTTATCGCCAAAATGCGTGACCACCTTGGTGATATGCTCTTCCATAATTTTCTCGATGTGTTGTTTTTCCTCGGAAGTGTTCACTGGTAGATCATTGAACCAGCGGGGGTTTGCCTCGCCGAACACCAAGGCGTGACCATGTACGGCAATGCCGTTTTGTTGCGCCAACTTCACCAACAGATCAGCATATTGGAAGTAATATTGACCTTCTTTAGGCTGCAGGAACTGCATTTTCATGGCATTTTCCGGGGTCCACGTGCCAAGCTGTGATTTATCCAAAGCAATGGCGGCATAGGCAGGATCATCCACAATCGTGCCCGGTGAAATCGCGGCCCCGACCATAAAACCTGGGCGTTTTTTAGCGGCCAACGCCTGCAGACCCTTATCATCATGTACGGTCATGGTTTTGCTAGAGACATCTACCACCTTCAGGCTCGTTTTATTTTCGTTGAGCTCTTTAATCTGCAGGCTGGCGAGCGTCCAATCGCTTTTCTCGGCTGTTGCCCCAAACCAGAGTTTATCTTTAAAAACACCTGGTGCCTTCACCTCACCAATCGTTTTGCCATTGACGGCAAAGGAAAGCTTGTCATCTTTGATAGTTGTGGCAATGGTTACCGTAGCTGCTGAAGTAAATGTGAACGTCTGCGTAGAAATTGGTTCTTGCTTACCATCCCACATGGTTACCGACAGATGGCCATCATCCAAACCCAAACGTACCCGAGGACGTTCAATACGAAATTCATCAGCAATAACGGGCACTTGCCCATACAGAGAAATAGTCGCGTCGCTATCTTTGAAATCGGTCGCTGTAGCCTCGATGGTATATTCACCCTTAGTCTCGATGTAAGAGCTGAGGTTCAATGGTGGATTGGGCTGACCGCCACTCCCATTCTGTTCCACAATAGATAGGCTTGTGGGACTAATCTTGAGACCGTCACCTACTTTAATGGCGCCTGGCAGTGTGGCAGCTTGCCAAGGTATAAGATCAGCGTTAGTTTTCACTTCTTGCTCCTGTTGTTGGGCGGCGGCATTATGAGGATCAGAGGGGTTACCGGTACCAACCACCCCATAGCATAATAAAAGCCCAGCCCCCACGAGCCCGATCGCACCCATATTCCATAATCTTCGTGCGCCAAATGTTGGCACTGGTATTTTACGCATACATAACCCTTCTGAGTTAGCTTAAGCTTACACCGTATGTCTTCTTACGACAACTTTTATATAGCTCTCATCAGTGAAAATTAAGCATCTAAATAAATAATTACACTCAAGTGGGTTAAATGTTGTGAAAAGTAGTTGTGATAATGAACAGTCAGTGCTACTATTTGCGTAAGCGAACCATTAAGGTGAGGGAGTGTGTGTAATGGGCATAGTGCTGGAAAGCACTGCATCTGCGGGGGCATTTTGGGGCGGCTATTTCGCAGCGCCCTTAAGTGGCCGAACCGCTGGGTTTTTCATGTTTGTGACGTTAGTGAGCGTGGTGAGTTGGGCAATTGTCATTACCACGACCATCGCCCGACACGGTGCAAAGCGAGTATATCGAGTAAAGGGTGGGAAGCGGAGTCCTACTAGAACAAAGAAGGCGTAGATATTATGGATCTGGGGAGTGTATTTTTTTACCTGTTTGCAATTATTAGCACTATTTATGTAGTGCACCTAGGAGTCTATCTTACGGGTGCCAATTTTTATGATATCTGGTACTTCCGTCACCAAAAACGTCGCACTATCAAGAAACACACTAAGAAACAGCCACTAGTGACAGTTGCCATCTCGGCCCATAACGAAGAAAAAGTTATTATCCGTACGCTTGAATCGATTCGGCGCAACACCCATCCCAAGGTGCAAGTGATCATTGCCGACGACGGCTCCAAAGACAGCACATACAAACTAGTCAAACGTTACATCAAGCATCACCCTCGGCAAAACGTGCATATTTACGCCATGCCCCACAATATGGGTAAGGGTAGTGCCCTCAATTTCATCCTTAAACGCTATGCCAAGGGTGAATTTGTAATGACCCTTGACGCCGATTCTATTCTTGCCCCAGATGCCATTGCCAATGCTATCAGTTATTTTGAAGATCCAACTATCGCCGGGGTGGCTGCAAATGTACAGATTATCGAGGAGCCCAGTGTCTTAGGCGTGCTCCAAAAATTCGAGCATATGATTGGCTATCGTTCCAAGAAGACCTATTCGCTTCTGAACTGTGAATTTATTGTGGGCGGCGTCGCTTCCACCTACCGGATGGATATCCTGCGTAAAGTCGGCTTTTACGATACCGATACCGTCACCGAAGATATCGGCCTCAGCCTTAAAGTAGTCAACCAAGGCAATCGCGCTCACAAAGTCATCTATGCCGTAGATGTTCGGGCTATGACCGAGGGTGTCGAAACTTTCCCCGCCCTCATCAAACAGCGTTACCGCTGGAAATATGGCAGTTTACAAAACATCATCAAATACTACCGTCTTATAGGCAGCCACGATCGCGCCTTCACCTCAACACTTACCTACTACCGTATGCCAATGGCGGTGCTCAGCGAATTTGCGTTGCTGCTCTCACCTGCCATCTGGGGTTATGCGCTCTACATTACATTCAGCCAACGCACTTTGACACTGGTTATTGGAGCCTATCTGACCATCACAGTCTATACCTTCATCACCCTCTGGTGGGACGAACACGCCAACATGCGTGACCGCCTGCGCCTTTCACTCTTCGTGCCAGTGGCTTACTTCATTTTCTATCTGATGGACTTTGTGCAGTTAATCGCTATTTTGCGTTGCTTAGGCAAAGCCCATCACCTCATTACCCGCAAAGATGTTGGCGGTACCTGGGTTTCTCCCACCCGAATTGGCAGGCAAGTCAATCCAAGTTAGAATTTTAGGAAGTACCTATGAGCAAGAGCCACCCCAAGCAACCCAAAAAACAGCAAGCCCCAAAACAGACTGCTCGGCAGCGTATTCGCACCCTCCTTTCGCATCCTTGGGTGGCTATTCTGCCAATTGTGGTCTTGCTATGGCTGGGGTGGCAACACTACTTAGATGTTAGCCGTCCGGTTAATGTCTCTAATCGCAATCTTCTCACTGGTGGATCATTCGAACAGATCAATAAAAAAACCGGCTTGCCAGATGGCTGGAAAGTGACCGCCACTAGTGACACCAAGGTGACCACTGGTTCGCCAAAAGGCTACACCAAAGGCAAGGCCCTGGGGCTATATGTTCGTAATCACCAAAGTAGCGATATCACACTACAAACCCCTGAGATCACTGTTCAATCAGGCAAAAACTACCTTTTTAAAGGCTACTACATAACTACTGCTCCTTTTGAGTTGCTAGTGCGCTACCACTACAAAAACGGCAGTAGTCGCCTAGAGGATATTCGTGAATATCCTGCCAATAGTGACCCATGGTCTACGGTGAGTCATGCTTTTACCGCTACTCCTGATCTTGCGGCAGTAGAGATGCTCTATCGCATGGACGCCAATGGCGACTTAACCCTCGATGATACGTACCTGGAGGAAAAGGACTCTGGCATTTACCTGCCTCCCGCTCGCTCGAATAGCCCAAACCTCATTCCAAATGCGCAACTATCCGAAGCTACCGATGGACAACCCAAAGACTGGGTAAATTATCATACTGGCAATAATAAAAGCACCTTTAGCTACATCAAAGAAGATGACAACCCTATGCTGCGTACCGAGGTGAGTAACTATAAAGATGGCGAAGCTAAATGGCAGTATCTTCCCTTACCGGTCAAAGATGGCCAGTATTTTGAATATGCGGTTGATTATCAAAGCACCACTCCAGTTGAAGTAACTGCCGAATATGAAATGGGGGACGGTCAGCGACAATTCGAGCTGGGCACTACTCTCAAACCAGCTAGCGAATGGACTCACGCCAAAACCACCTTTGAAGTACCCGCGGGTGCTAAAAGCATGTTTATCTCCGCGATACTGCATGGCAACGGCACACTCACCACCGATAACTACGAATTACACGACGCCACTCGTCCAGGTGCCAACGGGAAATATCGTTTTGACCGACCACTTGTTTCTATCACCTTTGATGATGGCTGGCAGTCTTCTTATACCGAAGGCGTCACCGAAATGAACAAGTTTGGCTATCTTGGCACATTTTATCTAAATTCATCAACGATCAATACCGGCATCTTCATGAATCACCAGCAACTGCTCGACCTCAAGAAGCAGGGGCACCAATTAGCTGCCCATGGGGATGATCACGTGGATATGACCTCCATCAACGACCAGCAACTCAACAAAGAATTGCAGAATACTTATACATATCTACAAAAGAATTTTGGCCTAAAGACTCAGGATTTCGCCACTCCTTACGGCAAGAGCGATGCCGAGGTACAATATGCGGCACGTCATTATTATCGTAGTCATCGGGGCACCGATACCGGCATTAACACCAAGCAGAATTTTGATCCCTACAATCTCACCGTCTTGTTTGTCACCAAGGACACTCCTTTAGAAACCGTTAAAACAGCTATCGACGATGCGAAACACCAAAATGGCTGGCTTATCTTAGTATACCACCGGGTTGAACCACAAGTGCAAAGCTCAACAACTATCAGCCCGGCAACTTTCCGGCAGCATCTCGAGACTATTAAGAAACAGGAACTTCCCGTCGTCACCGTCGAGCAAGCGCTCAACGAGTTGCAGAAGCAGTAAACGGCCAGACGGCTATCTGCCGAATACAAGTACCGTGCTCGCCCATCTCAAATAACCCTAGTATGCCAAATGTTGCATTAAAGCTGGCTACTGGCGGCAAATGAAAGTGCGGCGTCCGTCGACCACGTTTGGTAAATCGCGTAAAAGTAATATGCGGCTTAAAGAATGAGCCGACCTCATCATAACCATATGTAACCAAATTGTGATGCAATTCGCCCTTTGTCTCGGCCAAGCGCTCACTAAGCAAACGACCGACGGGATCTTTTATACGCAGACCTACGCGCAAAGGATTGAGCGCCGTAATAATATCATGCTGCAAAGTTTTAATGGCTGGGGTCTTGCGGTAAAACACTTCACACATGCCCTGTTCATTGGCATGGTATTTAGTAGCCTCCAAGGGAATGGCTACCCGCTTGGCGATATCGTCTAGGGCTGCTTGCACCTGAGAAAGTGCTTCCGGAGTGAAGTTGGCCATGTATAACGAGAGGTGCGGATAGATACGCTGGCTTAAGGTGAATGCTGTTCCAAGCTTGGCTACATCCTGACTCACTCGAATGGCTGCTTGGTTAACATCAGTCGGTGGCAATAAGACTACATCATATACTGGTAAACTCACACGCTACTCCTCTCTTTTACCTGGGCAATTAATTCTGGCAGGCTACGGGCCATAATCGCACCGGCAGCTTGCAAGGCTTTGGTTTTGGCTGCTGCCGATTCTTGCTCGCCACCCATAATGGCGCCGGCATGCCCCAACTGGGTCTGTAAGGGTGCGCTTTGGCCTACTACATAGGCAAAGACGGGTTTAGTAACAGTACTGGCGATATACTCAGCAGCAGTTTGCTCAGCCTGACCGCCGATTTCGCCAATGAGCACAATAGAGGCAACTTCTGGATCAGCCTGAAATGCTTGCAAGCAAGCCACAAAATCTGTCCCTTGCAAAGTATCGCCTCCAATACCCACGATGTATCGTTGTCCAATTCCTTCGACAGTGAGTCCGGCAGCAGCTTCGTATGTCAGCGTCCCGGAACGACTCACAATAGCCACATTCCCGGGCTTCCCCGTGGTCTGGGGGATAATACCTAGTTTAATCTGTCCTGGCACCAAAATCCCCGGACAATTAGGACCAACAATGGTCACTCCTCTGGTTTTCGCTTCGGCAAGTATAGTACGCATATCATGCACCGGGATGCCTTCCGTGATACAAACAATAAGCTTGATCCCTGCATCCATCGCTTCCTGCAGAGCCCGCTGAGCGTGGGGAGCGGGTACAAATACTACGCTAATCGTAGCGGGATGTGCTTCTATAGCCTCTGCCATCGTGTCATACACTGGCACGCCCTCTACTTCTTGGCTAGCCTTCCCAGGCGTCACACCAGCTACAATTGGCGTGCCAGCAGCGAGCATTGCTTTGGTATGAAAAGAGCCGTGAGTACCAGTAATACCTTGGACGATGACGGCTGGTCGCTGGTGCAATTGCTCAAACATGGCGCACCTCCTGTACCGCTTGCGCGACACATGATGCCAAACTTGGAAGCATGGGAATGTGCTGAGCGGACAGCAATCGCTTGCCTTCTGCTTCATTAGTGCCACTAAGGCGAATAAATAGCGGCGGTAAATCTGGCAAGGCCGCTTTGGCAGCAATAACTGCCTGAGCTACTTGATCGCAACGAGTAATACCGGCAAAAATATTGATTACAATTGCCTTTACCTCCGGCAAATCATGTATCTGCATAAACGCTGCGGTCATCCCCTCAACACTAGTACCACCACCGACGTCGAAGAAATTGGCCGGAGTAGCCCCAGCCGCGGCAATTGCATCCATGGTTGCCATGGCCAGTCCTGCACCGTTGGCCATTGAGGCGACCGTGCCCTTGGGGTTAAGAACTACAAATTGGGTTGAGCCCGGTTTTTCCTGGAATTGCCATTCGGCATGACGAAACACCGCGGCGTTATCGAGCTCGATCTTGGCATCAGCAGCCATAAGCCGACCATCTTTCGTACGCACCAAAGGATTAACCTCTACCAAAAGCGCGTCATCGGTAAAAACTTTCCATAGCCGGTGGAGGAGTCGGGCAAGTTCTTTTGTGTGAGTAGTCAGCTCTAGGTAATCAGCTACCTGCCCGGCAATAGTCTCATCTGGCGCATCCGGCAACACAATCCGCAAAAAATCCGTCGCCTTTTCGATTTCTACTCCGCCTTCTTTGTGGGCAAGTAATACCGCTGACTGCTCAGTCCGATCTAACACCAAAGCCACATAGTACTCCTGGGCAATGGCTAGTTTTTCTTCTATCAACAGAGTTGCGACCTTGAATCCTTTTATTTCGCCGCCCAGCAGATCAGCCACCGCTGCTTCATAGGCGGCTGCATCATCCACCACACGCACCCCGCCAGCTTTGCCTCGGCCACCAATCGGAATCTGCACCTTCACTACACAGGGAAACGACAAAGGACAAGCAGCAGTAGCACTCGTGATTATCTCTCCCCGAGGAACCACAACCCCTTGGGCGGCCAAGAGGCCTTTGGCTTCATGTTCAAGTAAACGCATTATTGGTAGTATACCTAGATCGTGGTTGGCGGCAAAGGCGTGGTAGGCTTTGGCGGTGGCAAAGATGTACGTTTGTGGATCAGTTTAGCGGCGAGCAATAGCACCAGACCAATAAGAACCAGAATTCCGGCATATGTTATAAGCACATTACGCACATCCTGAGTAAGTAACTGGATGATAGAGCCAATTTTCTCTTGAAGTAACGTGCTCTGTTGGGCCGAAGAGGCCATTTGACTAACCGCCTTATCAATGGCCGCATTACCAAGCCATGCCATAAGACCGCTGATTACCCCAGCAGTAATAAGCACGATACCAGCCCGGGCCACGCCCGCCCGCCGCGGTTTATACAACCAGATAGTGAGCAGGGCAATGATGGCTGCTAGGACACCTAGCCCATAGGTAGCGATATGTAGATTCTGATAGAGCGCGGGAGCTCCCTGGAATTGCTCGGTAAGTGAGCGACCGCGGCCGTCTTTGAGGGTGTCAGCGGTCAATACAGGCTCCTCTAGTGGCCCACCAGCACCCAACACATCACGTTTGGCTTGATCGCTCGCCGCCACGATATCCAACTGTGGCGGCACGCATTCCGTAGTAAAGACATCAATGTCAGTAGCTACACCAGAAGTACATTTCGGCAGCCCCTCTAGTCGGTGTCGTACATATTCGCCAATAGAAGCAGCGAAGGTTTCTTTAGGTCCAGTCAAATCAACACGAAACTCCGGCTTATCCGTCTTTCCTTGCAGCCAAGCGTACATGCCATCAATAATCTGCTCAGCGTCTTTCTCAAGGAGTTCAGGTGGAAAGGCATTATTAACCGCCGTCTTTACTTCAGCGCGGTCCACCGGCACGCTACTCGTTTTACCCTCAGCATTTTCTTCATGGAGTAAATTCTCGGGCAAAGTAGTATAAATGCCACTCTCAAGCAGCACCTGTTTGATTGAATCTGGCTTGCTCAAGATCATGAGCGCACTCATCATCAATCCAAAAACCAAGAGTGTCGTCGTCAAAAAAGAAAGTAAAGCAGTGACCGCTAAGCGGCGCCAAGTAGACTCCATCTCAGAGCTCCTCCTGATCGCGAAAGTCAGTGCTGACGAGGAATGTACCTTGACGGGCGAAACTGCCAAGGCGTGCCGTCAGCATAGTTTGCAG
>Ga0075364_10001061_pt1 | contig 14636 bp, 13 predicted proteins | sample EndMetdeltDD1764_FD_71517 | JGI IMG/M metagenome (GOLD analysis project Ga0075364, IMG submission 71517) | Populus endosphere microbial communities from Tennessee, USA - Endosphere MetaG P. deltoides DD176-4 | ecosystem: Host-associated > Plants > Roots > Endosphere | place: USA: Tennessee... | reverse complement strand
GCGCCTCGAGGCGCGGGTTGGTCCCGACCAGCAGGACCACGTCGGCCTCTTCGATCCCGGCGATGGTGGAGTTGAACAGCCAGCTCTCGCGCGGGCCATCGCCCAGCGCCATGCCGTCCTGCCGGCAGTCGGTTGAGGCCACGCCCAGGCCCCGGAACAGGTCCAGGGCCGCCTTCATGGACTCCGCGTCCTGCAGGTCGCCGGCGATCACCCCGACCTTGTCCGGCGCGGTCGCCTTCAGCTTGGACGCGACAAGGTCCAGCGCCTCGCCCCAGGTCGCGGGCCGAAGCTTGCCGCCTTCGCGCACATAGGGCCGGTCCAGCCGCTGGCGCGCCAGGCCGTCGACGACGTAGCGGGTCTTGTCGCTGATCCACTCCTCGTTGATGTCGTCGTTGGTCCGCGGAAGGATGCGCAGGGCCGCCGGGCCCCGGCTGTCCACCCGGATCGCCGATCCCAGCGCGTCCATGACGTCCACGGTCTCGGTCTTCTTCAGCTCCCAGGGCCGGTAGTTGAAGGCCCAGGGCTTGTGCGTCAGCGCGCCCACCGGGCACAGGTCGATGACGTTGGCGGACAGTTCCGAGGCCACGGCCTTGTCGAGATAGGTCGTGATTTCAACGTCTTCGCCGCGAGAGATCAGACCGATGTCAGGAACCCCGGCGACCTCGGTGATGAACCGAACGCAGCGGGTGCACTGGATGCAGCGGGTCATCACCGTCTTGATGAGCGGGCCCATGTACTTTTCTTCGACGGCCCGCTTGTTCTCGCTGTAGCGGCTCCCGTCGCGACCATAGCCCATGGCCTGGTCCTGCAGGTCGCACTCCCCGCCCTGGTCGCAGATCGGGCAATCGAGGGGGTGGTTGATGAGCAGGAACTCCATCACCCCGTGGCGCGCCTTCTTCACCATCGGCGTGTCGGTGAAGATCTCCATGTTCTCGGCGGCCGGCAGGGCGCAGGAGGCCTGCGGCTTGGGCGGGCCGGGCTTCACCTCCACCAGGCACATGCGGCAGTTGCCGGCGATCGACAGGCGCTCGTGGTAGCAGAAGCGGGGGATTTCCTTCCCCGCCAGCTCGGCCACCTGCAGCACGTTCATGCCGGGCTCGAACTCGACCTCGACCCCGTCGACCTTGGCGATAGGCATGCCGCTTACTCCGCCGCCACGGCGGCGCCGGCGTAGACGCCTCTGCGCGCGCGGTAGTTGGTGATGCGCTCCTCCACCTCATGGCGGAAGTGGCGGAACAGGCCCTGGATCGGCCAGGCGGCCGCATCGCCCAGGCCACAGATGGTGTGGCCCTCCACCTGGGAGGCGACGTCGAGCAGCAGGTCGATCTCGCTCATCTCGGCCTCGCCCGTGACCATCCGCTCCATCACCCGCCACATCCAGCCGGTGCCTTCGCGGCAGGGGGTGCACTGGCCGCAGCTCTCGTGCTTGTAGAAGTAGGAGGCCCGGGCGATCGCCTTCACCAGGTCGGCGTCCTTGTCCATGACGATCATGGTGCCGGTGCCCAGCCCCGAGCCCCTGGCCTGCAGGTCCTCGTAGGTCATCACGGCTTCCTCGCACTCGGCCGCCGGGATCATCCGGACGGAGATGCCGCCGGGGATCACCGCCTTGAGGTTGGACCAGCCGCCGCGCACCCCGCCGAAGTGATCCTCGATGAGCTGCTTGACCGAGATGCCGACCGCCTCCTCGACCACGCAGGGCGTGTTCACGTGGCCGGAGGCGGCGAACAGCTTGGTGCCGGTGGACTTCTCGGTGCCGAAGCCGGCGAACCAGTCCGCGCCGCGGCGCAGGATCGTGCCGACCACCGAGATGGTCTCGACGTTGTTCACGGTCGTGGGGCAGCCGTAGATGCCGGCGCCGGCGGGGAACGGGGGCTTCAGCCTGGGCTGGCCCTTCTTGCCCTCGAAGCTCTCCATCAGGGCGGTCTCGTCGCCGCAGATGTAGGCCCCGCCGCCGTGGGTCACGGCCACGTCGCAGTCCCAGCCGTGGATGTTGTCCTTGCCGATCAGCTTGGCGTCGTAAGCCTGCTGGATCGCAGCCCGCAGGCGCTCGCGCTCATGCACATATTCGCCGCGGATATAGATGTAGGCCTGGCGCGAGCGCATCGCCTTGCAGGCGATCAGGCAGCCCTCGATCAGCAGGTGCGGCTCGTTGCGCAGGATCTCGCGGTCCTTGCAGGCGCCCGGCTCACTCTCGTCGGCGTTGACCAGCAGATAGTGCGGACGCTCGCTCTCCTGCTTGGGCATGAAGGTCCACTTCAGCCCGGTGGCGAAGCCCGCCCCGCCCCGGCCGCGCAGGCCGGACGCCTTGATCTGGTCGCAGATCCATTCCGGGGTCTGCTTGACGATGTCGGCGGTGCCGTTCCAGGCGCCGCGGCGCCTGGCGCCCTCCAGGCCCCAGTCGTGGACCCCGTAGATGTTGGTGAAGATGCGGTCCTTGTCCGCCAGAAGGCCGGCCATCACGCCTTCTCCTTCTTTGCGGGGGTGGGAAGGTTGGGGATCTTGATCTTCTTCGCCGCCGAGCCGTCGTAGAGCGCCGGGTCGGTGAGCGTGGTCTGGCCGCCCGCGGGCGCGCTGCCCTGCCGGCCGATCGCCGAGCCGGGCTTGGGCGTCTTGCCGCCGGCGAAGTCGTCCAGCAGCTTGCCCAGGCTCTCGGCGGTCAGGTCCTCGTAGTAGTAGTCGTTGATGGCGGCCATGGGCGCATTGGAGCAGGCGCCCATGCACTCGACTTCCTGCCAGTAGAACTTGCCGTCGGCCGAGCGGTGGTCGCGCGGCCCGAGCTTGCTCTGGCACAGGGCGATCAGCTCGCCCGCGCCGCGCAGCATGCAGGGCGTGGTGCCGCAGACCTGCACCAGGGCGTGCGTGCCCACGGGCTCGAGCATGAACATGGTGTAGAAGGTGGCGATCTCCAGCACCCGGATCACCGGCATGCCCAGGAGCTCGGCCACGGCGCGGATGGCCGGCTCGGAAACCCAGCCCTCCTGCTTCTGCACCAGCCACAGGATCTGGATCACGGCGGACTGCTGACGGCCGGCGGGAAAGTCCTGCATGGCCCGCCGCGCCTTCTTCAGCGTGTCGGGCTTGAAGGCGAAGCTCTCCGGCTGGACCGCGGCTAGGCGACGGACGCTCAATTCGGCCTCACTTGGCGAAGTCGACGCGGGCGATCTTGCCGCCCGCCAGGGTGTAGATGCAGATGACCTCGAAGGTCTCGCCGCCGGGCGAGCGCACCACGCGCTCATGCTCGACCACGGTGTTCCCGACCACCATCTGGTTCAGGACTTCCGCCTTGTTCTTGGGGAACTGGGCGAAGGTGTTCTCGTAGCGCGCGCGAAGCTCGGCATAGCTGCGCTGGGTGATCTGGCCGTTATAGTCGGCCACCACCACATCGTCCGTGAAGAACGCCTGGTAGGCGTCCAGGTCCTGGGCGTTGTAGGCGTCCAGCGCGCCCTGCATCAGCGCCGTCACGCTCACCGGTCGATCTCCCCAAAGACGATGTCCAGCGAGCCCAGGATGGCGGAGACGTCGGCCAGCATGTGGCCGCGGTTCATCCAGTCCATCGCCTGCAGGTGCGGATAGCCCGGCGCGCGGATCTTGCAGCGGTAGGGCTTGTTGGTCCCATCGCTCACCAGATAGACGCCGAACTCGCCCTTGGGCGCCTCCACCGCGGCGTAGATGTCGCCAGGCGGGGTGCGGTAGCCCTCGGTGAAGAGCTTGAAGTGGTGGATGAGCGCCTCCATCGAGCGCTTCATCTCGCCCCGCCTGGGCGCGGCGATCTTGTGCTCGTCCGACAGCACCAGGCCCGGCGTCTTGAGGAGTCTGAGGCAGGCCTCCTTCATGATCTTGGTCGACTGGCGCATCTCTTCCATGCGGCAGAGGTAGCGGTCGTAGCAGTCGCCGTTGACGCCCAGGGGGATGTCGAACTCGAACTCGCTGTAGCACTCGTAGGGCTGGCTGCGGCGCAGGTCCCAGCCAATGCCAGAGCCGCGCACCATCACCCCGGAGAAGCCCCAGGCCAGGGCCTCCTCCTTCTTCACCACGCCGATGTCGACGTTGCGCTGCTTGAAGATGCGGTTGTCGGTGATCAGGCCCTCGATGTCGTCGAGCACCCTTGGGAACTTGTCGCACCAGTCGCTGATGTCCTGCACCAGCTCGCTGGGCAGGTCCTGGCGCACGCCCCCGACGCGGAAGTAGTTGGCGTGCATCCGAGCGCCCGAGGCGCGCTCATAGAACACCATCAGCTTCTCGCGCTCTTCGAAGCCCCACAGCGGCGGGGTGAGCGCGCCCACGTCCATCGCCTGGGTGGTGACGTTGAGCAGGTGGTTCAGGATCCGGCCGATCTCGGAATAGAGCACCCGGATCAACTGGCCGCGCAGGGGGACCTCGACGCCGATCAGCCGCTCGATGGCGAGCACATAGGCGTGCTCCTGGTTCATCGGGGCGACGTAGTCGAGGCGGTCGAAATAGGGGATCGTCTGCTGATAGGGCCTGGCCTCCATCAGCTTCTCGGTGCCGCGGTGCAGCAGGCCGATGTGCGGGTCGACCCGCTCGACGATCTCGCCGTCCAGCTCCAGCACCAGGCGCAGCACGCCGTGGGCCGCCGGGTGCTGGGGGCCGAAGTTGATGTTGAACTTGCGGATCTTGGTCTCGCCGGACGCCTGCGGGTCCAGGGAGACGGCGGGGGTGTTCTCGCCGGTCATTCCTTGGTCCCCCGCTCGTCGCCCGGCAGCGCCGCGAAGCCCCGCTCGGCGCCTTCCCAGGGCGAGAGGAAGTCCCAGTTGCGCCACTCCACCGACTTCACCGGCTCGTAGACCACGCGCTTGAGCTCGTCGTCGTAGCGGACCTCCACATAGCCCGTCATCGGGAAGTCCTTGCGCAGCGGATGGCCGTGGAAGCCGTAGTCGGTGAGGATGCGGCGCAGGTCCGGGTGGCCCTCGAAGAAGACCCCGTACATGTCGAAGGTCTCGCGCTCGTACCAGTCGGCGGCGGGATAGACCGCCACCACCGAGGGAACGGCGGTGTCCTCGTCGGTCTGGATCTTGACCCGCAGGCGCAGGTTCCGGGTCATGGAGAGCAGGATGTAGACCACGTCGAAGCGCCGCTCGCGCTCGGGGTAGTCCACGCCGCACAGGTCGATCAGCACCTGGAAGCCGTGGTCGTCGCGCAGGGTGCGCATGGCGTCCACGATGCGCGGCATCTGGGCGGTCAGCGTCAGGTCGCCGAAGGCCACCTCGGCGCTGGTGAAGAGCCCGGCGCCGTTGGCCACCAGCTCCTGGCCGAGCGTCTGCAGCTCGGCGTCGGACTTGGGCCAGCTCATCGCACGATCGTCCCGGTGCGGCGGATCTTCTTCTGCAGTTGCAGCACGCCGTAGACCAGGGCCTCGGCGGTGGGCGGGCAGCCGGGCACATAGATGTCCACCGGCACGATCCGGTCGCATCCGCGCACCGTCGAATAGCTGAAGTAGTAGTAGCCGCCGCCGTTGGCGCAGCTCCCCATGGAGATGACGTACCGGGGCTCGGGCATCTGGTCGTAGACCTTGCGCAGCGCCGGAGCCATCTTGTTCACCAGGGTGCCGGCGACGATCATCACGTCCGACTGCCGCGGGCTGGCGCGCGGCGCGAAGCCGTAGCGCTCCAGGTCGTATCGCGGCATCGAGGCCTGCATCATCTCCACGGCGCAGCAGGCCAGGCCGAAGGTCATCCACATCAGCGAGCCGGTGCGCGCCCAGGTGATCAGGTCGTCGGCGGCGGCGGTGATGAAGCCCTTGTCGGCCAGCTGGCCCGAGACGCCATCGAAGAAGGGGTCGTGCTTCTTGGGGTCGTACCCCTCCACGACGCTGCGGCCGGCCTCGCCCGCGGGAACGATCACTCCCATTCGAGGGCCCCTTTCTTCCATTCGTAGATGAAGCCCACGGTCAGCACGCCAAGGAAGCTCATCATCGACCAGAAGGCGAAGTGGCTGGCCGCCACCGGCAGCTTCATCAGCGCCACCGCCCACGGGAACAGGAAGGCCACCTCGAGGTCGAAGATGATGAAGAGGATCGAGACCAGGTAGAATCGGACGTCGAACTTCATCCGCGCGTCGTCGAAGGCGTTGAAGCCGCACTCGTAGGACGACAGCTTTTCCGGGTCCGGCGCCTTGGGCGCGAGCACCGCGGCGGCGAGCAGGAAGGCGATACCGAGCGCCGCCGCGATCCCCAGGAAGATCGCGATGGGGAGGTACTGCAGAAGGAAGGCGTCCATACGGTCCTCGACGGGAGTCGCGGGCCCTTCTAGACCAGCGCCTGCGTCGTTTCAAACAAGGCTTTGAGCGGTGTTCGCCGCGGCCTCGGAGCGGGCTGTTTCGCGGCCATTGACGCTGTTTTCCACCGCAGTCGCCAACCTCTCGCGCACTGCGGCGTTGACTCGATTCCAGGCGGGACGTATCAGGCCCGCCTCGCCGGGCCGATGCCCTGCATGCGGGTGTAGCTCAGTTGGTTAGAGCGCCGGCCTGTCACGCCGGAGGTCGCGGGTTCAAGTCCCGTCACTCGCGCCACTTCTCTTCGACAATTCGACAGGGTGCGCGGATCATTCCGCAAGCTCGATGCTGGCGATATGCCAGCGGCGCTGCTCGGGGCTCGATCCCGGCACGTCGTTGACCCGCCGCAGCGTGACCTTGCCCGACTGGTGCAGGGGTCGGCCGTCCCGGAATGCGCCGTAGATGACCACCGGCGTCTCCACATAGAGCGAGCCCGCCGCCGCCCCGATGTCGCCGGGCCCGCCCACCTGGGCGCGATAGCTGGCGTAGGGCGCAAAGCTTTCCACGAACTGCGCCTGTGTCTTGCCGCTGGCCTTGCCGCCGTCGCTCCACAGGCCCCAGGCCTGCGCATAGCGGCCGGTCCCGATCAGGGCGTAGTAGCTCTGCACCACCTGGGCCGCGCCTTGGGCGCTGCTGGGCGCGATCGGCCCTTCCGCCAGCGGGGTGCGGTCGTCGGGCAGGCCCCCGGGCGTCCCGGGCGCCGGCGGCTCCACCTCGGCGGGCCCGGCATGGCAGGCGACGCCGGGATCGCTGGCGACCTCCTCGCCGGGCTTGAGCCGCGAGAGCCGCGCCTCGCGCATCCCCTTGGTCCACCACTGCAGGCCAAGGCCCGCGTAGCGCACGCCGCTGGCCGCCATGGCGGCCTTGAGGGTGTAGGCGTGGCCGCCGACGCTCACCACGGCCGTGTCGCGGTCGGGATAGCCCGCCTCCACCGTCGCGCCGTCGTCGCAGCGGTAGGTCTGCACCTGGGCGGGCGGATTCACCGGCTGGGGCGCGGCCGCCACGGGCTTGGGCGGCGGCGCGTCCGCCGCCTCGCGCCGGCAGCCGCCCAGCGCCAGCGCCGGGACGGCGAGCAGGAGGAGACTATGGCGCATGGCGGCTGGCTCCCTCCTCGATGTGCGGGAAGACCGGGCGGAACGGCCGGGGCGCCCAGCCGAAGTCCCGTTCCGCGGGCGACCCGTCGAACACCAGGTCCTGGTCCATGCGGGTCCCCATGGCCGGGTTGGCCCCGGCGAGCCGGCCCCGCATCAGGCGAAAGCCCAACCGCCACAGCGGCTCAGGCGCGCAAAGGATGCGCGGGGTGCGGTCCAGGCCCAGGAAGATCCGCTCGACCATGGCCTTGTAGGTCAGGGTCTCCCCGCCCGGCAGGTCGTAGCTGCGCCCCGTCGTCACCGGCGAGGCCGCCGCCGCCAGCGCCGCCCAGGCCAGGTCCTCGGCGTGAACAGGCTGGCGAAGGCCCCTGCCCGCCCCGGCCAACGGGATGAAGCCGCACCGCTGGATGATGCGCGCCAGCCGGCTGACGTTGCCGTCCAGCCCTTCGGAATAGATCATTGTCGGCCGCAGCACCGTCCAGGCCACGCCCTTGCCCTCGCAGAAGGCCGCCAGCTCGGCCTCCGCCTGGGCAAGGCTCGCGGCCACCGCCCGCTCCTGCGGCTCGGCCGAGGCCGCCTTGGTGCTGGAGCTCGTCGAGGAAAAGGCCACCAGCCGCCGCATGCCGCCCCGCGCCAGGGCCGGCAGCGCCTTGGGCAGGAGCCAGATCGGGCCAAGGCTCAGCACCGTCTCGGCGAAGGGCGCGGCGAAGTCGTCCGCCTCCAGGTCGCCGGCGATCCAGCGCACGCCGTCGGCGCCGTCCTTTCGCGCCGCGCGGCTGACCGCCACCGTCACCGCACGCTGCGCCGCGAGCCTGGGCGTCACATAGCGGCCGATCAGGCTGGTCGCGCCGAGCACCAGCACGGGCTCGCGAAGGCGATGAAGGCTCATGTCCGCCTCGGCTGTCCCTGCCCGCCCGATCTATAGGGCGCGGCGAGGCGCCACAACCACCCGCCGCCCCTAACGGCCGGCGAAGCGCTGGCCCAGCCAGTCATCCAGGATCGCGGCGACCCGCCCCCGGGGATCGGCCTCGCCCAGGCCCTCCACGGGCATGCCGAAGTGATCGCCGTCGACCATCCGCAGCGTCTTGTCCGCCGCCCCGCTGAGGGCGTGCATCTCCTCGCCGTGAGCCGGATAGACGCCGGAATCGGCGGTGTAGTTGACGATCAGAGTGGGCGCGGAGATGTCCGGCAGGGCCAGCCGCAGGGAGCTTTTCGAAAGGCCCGAATAGGCCGACAGCCAGGCCCTGGGCGAGATCACGTGGGTGGAGATCCCCCGCGAATAGTTCATCGCCACGGGATCGCGGCTGAGGAAATCCCCCACCCCCCGCTTCGAGGGCGAGATCGACAGGTCGCAGTAGGCCAGCCGCGCGTCGGTGCGATGGACCGTCAGCCATGCGGTGTCGATCGCCTGGCGGCGGATCGAGGCGCGCTCGCCGCCGCAAAGACCGGCAAAGCCTGGATCGCGCATCAGCGCCTGCGCCCGCCGCTGCTCGGCCACCAGGCTCTCGGCATGGTCGTCGATCCGCGCCAGGCGCGCGGCCTGGGCGGCGCGGTAGCGCGCCGCGAACGCCGGATCGTAGCGGCTGGTCTGCGGCGGATCGCGGTAGCCGTTGGCCGGATCGTACATGTCCAGCGACGCATCGCACGACAGCGGGTCGTGCTCGTCGATCACCGAGGGGTCGATCCCCTCCAGCATCAGCTCGCTCAGGCTGAAGGGCGCGGCCAGGACGATCAGCCCGTCGGCCGGCGGCAGTTCCACGGTGTTGAGGTCCAGCAGGTCCCCGGCCGGGGTGTGCGTCAGGCGCCCGGGCGGCGGCGTCTCCGCCTGCTGCTGGTAGAGCCCGGAGATGGGGCCGCCGCCGCAGTTGGCGAACAGCACCACGTGGTCGAACCCGTGGTCGGCCTTCAGGGCGCCGATGGCGCCGGCCATGTCCAGCACCATGGCCTCCCGCGTCAGCGTGACGTCGCTGGTCCCGAATCGCTGCCGAAAGCCCAGCACCGCATGGCCGGCCTCCAGCAGGGCCGGGATCATGTAGTGACGGGTGAAATCGCCCCGGGGGTGGGTGAGGAAGATCACGCTCCGCTCGCCGCCGCGGCGGTACAGCATGCCAAAGCTCTTGGCCCCGTCGGCGGCGACGAATGTGTGGGGATGGGCGCTCACCCCGTCCGGCAGGGTCTCGAAGGCGATCGGCGGCCCGGCGGGCGCTGGCGGGATCGCCGGGGCGCCGCGGCTCAACCCTGTGATCGGGACGTTCATCGGCCGAGCCTCCCTGCAAGCCGGTGGGCCGGCCTTTGGCGAATGCTAGGTCCGCGACGACGGCGGCGCAACGGCGGTGGCGTGGTGGGCGGCGAGGGGTTCGAACCCCCGACCCCCTCGGTGTAAACGAGGTGCTCTGACCAGCTGAGCTAGCCGCCCGACCGCTCGGTTCTACTGAACTCGCCGGCGTGAGCCTAGAGCACCCCGAACGCATTGAGCAGCGCCAGGACGCCCATGATCGCGAAGATCGCGGCGGCGACGATCCGCACGATGTGCAGGGGCGCCACCTTGGTGGCGGCCTCGCCCAGCAGCACGGCGGGAATGTTCGCCGCCATCATGCCCAGCGTGGTGCCCGCCGTGACCAGGGCGATCTCGTGGAAGCGCGCGGCCAGCAGGGAGGTGGCGATCTGGGTCTTGTCGCCGATCTCCACGAAGAAGAAGGAGACCAGGGTCGTCAGGAACACGCCACCCTTCGAGCGGTTCAGGGCCCCCTCGTCCTCCTTGTCCGGCACCAGCGCCCAGGCCGCCATGGCGATGAAGGCGACGCCCACGATGATCTGGAAGATGCGCCCGGTCAGCCACTTGGAGATCAGGAACCCCAGGGTCGCCGCGGCGGCGTGGTTGAGCAGGGTGGCGGCCAGGATGCCCAGGATGATCGGCACGGGCTTGCGGAACTTGGCCGCCAGCACAATGGCCAGCAGCTGGGTCTTGTCGCCGATCTCGGCGATGGCGACGACGCCGGCGGAAATGAACAGCGGTTCGAGGATCATGGGACGCTCCAGGGCCTGGCGAAACGCACGACGACCCGGATCCGCGCCGGCCCGGCGCACGAATCCGCATCGTCGGTCTCACCAATCCGGGCCCCGAAGCGCGCGAGCGCCTCAACTCAAGGTCTGGATCACGCCAGGTGACCCAGGGGCTCGTCGCCGCGCCATGCCCGGAAACCCCGGAGCAAGTCTGTTGACGCGGGCTTCGCTGTCTTGCGAACGGCTACTCCCCGAACATCGCGAGCCCTAGTCGATCGGGCCGGGCAAGGCAAGCCGCCGGCGCGCGCCGGGGTCTCAGCCGTGGCCGTTGAGCGAGGCCTTCAGGGAGTCCCCCGCGCGGAAGCGGCAGCTGGTGGCCGCGGCGCGGTGGACAAGCTCGCCAGTACGCGGGTTGCGCGCCTGGCCCGCCGGGCGGCTGACGGGCACGAAGCTGCCAAAGCCCACCAGCCGCACTTCCTCGCCCGTCTTGATGGCGTGGGCGACCACGGTGGTGAATGCATCCAGCGCGCTCTTCGCCTGGTCCCGGCTCAGGCCCGCCCGGTCGGCGATTGCGGCCACGATCTCGGCCTTGGTCATTCCGTCGTCTCCCACCCGCTCAGCTATTTTTCTTATCGCGGCGGGGAGACCCTCTTGGGGAGCCGCCCTCGCCGTGGCGGCGGATTATGTCCGCTCTACGACACAGGTCAAACGACAGCGGCGCGGGAGAGGCCTCCCGCGCCGCGTTCTCATCAATTGTGATCGAAGATCAGTGAGTGATCACTGTCCCGACATCGTCCACCTCCTCGGCCGCCGGGGCGACCGGAGGGTGGTCGGCTTCCGACCATTCGATCGGCGTGGGCTGGCGCACCAGGGCCCGGGCCAGGACCTGATCCATGGTGGAGACCGGAATGATCTCCAGCGCTTCCCGCACATTGGCCGGAATGTCCGCCAGGTCCTTCTCGTTCTCCTCCGGGATCAGCACCGTCTTGACGCCCGAGCGGAGCGCCGCGAGCAGCTTCTCCTTCAGGCCGCCGATGGCGGTGACGCGGCCCCGCAAGGTGACCTCGCCGGTCATGGCGATGTCCTTGTGGATCGCGATGCCGGTCAGCACCGAGACGATGGCCGTGGCCATGGCCGCGCCGGCGGACGGACCGTCCTTGGGCGTGGCCCCGTCCGGCACGTGGATGTGGACGTCCGTGCGCTCGAAGGCCGGCGGTTCGAGGCCGAACTTCGTCGCCCGGCTGCGCACATAGCTGTTCGCCGCCGAGATGGACTCCTTCATCACGTCCTTCAGGTTGCCGGTGACCGTCATGCGGCCCTTGCCCGGCATCTTGACCGCTTCGATGGTCAGGATGTCGCCGCCGAACTCGGTGTAGGCCAGGCCGGTGATGATGCCGACCTGATCCTCCTCGTCGGTCTCGCCGTAGCGGTACTTGCGCACCCCCGCGTACTTGGCCAGGCGCTCGTCGTCGATGGTGATCGAGACCACGTTCTCACGGGCCAGGTCACGCACCGTCTTGCGCGCCAGGTTGCCCAGCTCCCGCTCCAGGGAGCGGACGCCGGCCTCGCGGGTGTAGTAGCGGATCAGGTCGTGGATCGCCGCGTCGGGGACGACGAACTCCTCGGGCTTGAGCCCATGGTCCTTGGTCAACTTGGGCAGCAGGTGCCGCTTGGCGATCTCCACCTTCTCATCCTCGGTGTAGCCGGGGATGCGGATGATCTCCATGCGGTCCAGCAGCGGCTGGGCCATGTTCAGGCTGTTGGCCGTGGTGACGAACATCACCGGCGAGAGGTCGTAGTCCACCTCAAGGTAGTGGTCGGCGAAGGTGGAGTTCTGCGCCGGGTCCAGCACCTCGAGCAGGGCCGAGGACGGGTCGCCCCGCCAGTCGGAGCCCATCTTGTCGATCTCGTCCAGCAGGAAGAAGGCGTTGGTCGACTTGGCCTTCTTCATCGACTGGATGACCTTGCCGGGCATCGAGCCGATGTAGGTCCGCCGGTGGCCGCGGATCTCGGCCTCGTCGCGCACGCCGCCCAGGGAGACGCGGACGAACTCGCGTCCCGTCGCCTTGGCGATCGACTTGCCGAGCGAGGTCTTGCCCACGCCGGGCGGGCCCACCAGGCACAGGATCGGGCCCTTCAAGGTCCCCACGCGGCTCTGCACCGCCAGGTACTCCAGGATCCGCTCCTTGACCTTGTCCAGGCCATAGTGGTCCTCGTTGAGGATGTCCTCGGCCCGCTGCAGGTCGATGGGCTTCTGCTTGGCCTTGCCCCACGGGATCGACAGCAGCCAGTCCAGGTAGTTCCGGACGACCGTCGATTCCGCCGACATCGGGCTCATGTTGCGCAGCTTCTTCAGCTCGGCGTCCGCCTTGGAGCGGGCCTCCTTGGAGAGCTTGGTCTTCTTGATGCGCTTTTCGAGCTCGAGCAGCTCGTCGCGCGAGTCGTCCTGTTCGCCCAGCTCGCGCTGGATCGCCTTCATCTGCTCGTTCAGGTAGTACTCGCGCTGGGTCTTCTCCATCTGGCGCTTCACGCGGTTACGGATCTTCTTCTCCGTCTGCATGACGCTGATCTCGCCCTCCATCAGGGCGTAGACCTTCTCCAGCCGCTTCACGACGTTGAACACCTCCAGAAGCTGCTGCTTCTCGGAGATCTTCACCGACAGGTGGCTGGCGATGCGGTCGGCCAGCTCCCCGGGGTTCTCGATCTGCGGGATCGCCGCCAGGGCTTCGGGCGGGACCTTCTTGTTCAGTTTGACGTAGTTCTCGAACTGCTCGACCACCGCGCGCGACAGGGCTTCCGCCTCGGGCGAGGCGCCGCCGTCTTCCTGGACGGGCGTGGTTTCGGCTTCGTAGTAGTCGGCCTGGTCGGTGAACCGGGTGATTCCGGCGCGCTCGCGCCCTTCCACCAGCACCTTCACCGTGCCGTCGGGCAGCTTCAGGAGCTGCAGGACGGTGGCCACCACGCCGACGTCATAGATGGCGCCGGGCGCGGGATCGTCGTCGTCCTTGTCCTTCTGCGTCGCAAGGAGGATCTGCTTGCCCTCGGCGCGCATCGCTTCTTCAAGCGCGCGCACCGACTTCTCCCGGCCCACGAAGAGCGGCACCGGTTGATGCGGGAAGACCACGATATCCCTCAGCGGCAATATCGGCAGGATCTTGATCTCAGACATTATGCTTCAACTCCTGGCCGGCCCGTTTGGACGCGGGCTCGGCGTCCGGATCGTGGTCACCCAGACGATGCGCCTGAGTCGGACGACCCGTCCCGCCGTGGTGCGGCGGCTTGTTCTGGATTTATGTGGACGGTTTCGCGCGGCGATCAAGCCGAGCAACACCCTTGCGCGACATCGCGCCCCAGCCCTGCTGGTTTCCAGCTTGGCCATGGGAAGGTGCGTGGCGCACGCAAGGATTTGCCCCGTTCACGCCTCCTCAGATGGGATTTCGTCCCAACGACCGCAAGACCGCGCTCAGGGCGTCTGCCGCCTCAGGTTCCGCCCCCTCGCGGGCGGCCGGAGGCCAGGGCGGCCAGGACCGCTGCGGCCATGGCCGACACCGCGGCGGCGATGAGGGCGCGGCGGTAGCCCACCAGCACGGCCTGCGCATCGGCGCCGGCCATCACAAAGCCCACCAGGGCCACCGCCAGCAGGCCCGCCACCCGCGCCACCGCCGTGTTGATCCCGGACGCCGCGCCCTCGTGGGCGGCGTCGACCGCGCCCAGGACGGCGTTGGTCAGGGGCGCCACGGCCGCTCCCATGCCCACCGCCAGGAGGACAAGGCCCGGAAAGGCGCCGCTCCAGTAACTCGCCGCCGGCGCGCGCCAGGCCAGGAGGGCGAAACCCGCCGCCGCCAGCAGGGGGCCCGCCACCAGCAGCCCGCGCGGACCGAACCGCGACGCCACCCGCCCGCTCAGCGGCGAGAGCGCCGCCAGACCCAGCGAGATCGGCAGCAGCGCCGCCCCCGCCGCTCCGGCGGCGTAGTGGTGGACCTTGAGGAGCAGGAAGGGCAGCAGGAACAGCGCCCCGCTGAACGCCGCGTACAGCAGCAGGGTGTAGGCGTTGAGCCCTGAGAACATCCGCGAGCGGAAGAGGCCAAGCGGGGTCAGCGGGCTTGCCGCCCGGCGCTCGCGCCACACGAACCCCGCCAGCAGCAGGATCGCCCCCGCCAGCGCGCCCGCCACGGCGGGATCGGCGAAGCCGGCTGCGGGCGCCGCCGTCAGCCCCCATGTCAAAAGGCCCAGCCCCGCCGTGACCAGGGC
>Ga0075364_10001058_pt1 | contig 14669 bp, 16 predicted proteins | sample EndMetdeltDD1764_FD_71517 | JGI IMG/M metagenome (GOLD analysis project Ga0075364, IMG submission 71517) | Populus endosphere microbial communities from Tennessee, USA - Endosphere MetaG P. deltoides DD176-4 | ecosystem: Host-associated > Plants > Roots > Endosphere | place: USA: Tennessee... | reverse complement strand
CGCGCCGGCGCGACGGTCTATGCCGGCACCGTGTGCCGCGAACAGCCGGCACGGATCCGTGTCACCGGCATCGGCAGCGAAACACGGCTCTCGCAGCTGGTCCGCCTGGTCGACCAGGCGCAGGCGCACCGGCCGGCGCTGGCCCGCGCCGCCGACCGCATCGGCGGACGCTTCGTGATCGCCCTGCTTGCGGTCGCCGCACTGACCTTCGCCGGCTGGCAGGTCTACGCGCCCGAACGCGCACTGGAAGTCACCCTCGCCCTGCTGGTGATCAGCTGCCCCTGCGCGCTCTCGCTCGCCATCCCGGCCGCGCTGGCGACCGCGCACGGCACCCTGGCCAAGGTCGGCCTGCTCGCGGTGCGGCCGGATGCGCTGGACTCCCTGGGTCGCGCCACCGACATCGTGTTCGACAAGACCGGCACGCTCAGCGACGGCCGTCCGCAGCTGGCCTCGGTGGACGTCTTCGGCCCCCTCGACCGTGCCGCCGCACTGCGGATCGCGGCAGCGCTGGAGTGCGACAGCGGGCATCCGATCGCGGCCGCGTTCGCCGGTATCGACGCGGCTGCCGCCAGCGAGGTGCGCGCCGTGCCGGGGCTCGGGATCGAGGGCCGGGTCGATGGTTACGCATGGAAACTGGGGCGGGCCGACTTCGCCGCCGGCCGCGACGACGACGGCGCGCTGTGGCTCGGAGACGGCCGATCGCCGCAGGTGCGTTTCGTGCTGCAGGAACGCGCCCGGCCCGATGCCGTCGAGGCGCTGGACGCACTGCGTGCGCTCGGCCTGCAGGTGCACCTGTCCAGCGGCGACGCCGCCGCGCCGGTGCAGCGACTGGCGGACGGGCTGGGCATCGGCGCGGTGCATGCGCGGCAGTCGCCCGAGGACAAGCTGGCACTGGTGCACCGGCTGCAGGCGCAGGGACGGATCGTGGCGATGGTCGGCGACGGCCTCAACGATGCGCCGGTGCTCGCCGGCGCCGACGTCTCGATCGCGATGGGCGAAGGCGCCTCGCTGGCGCACCGCGCCGCCGACCTGGTCACCACCGGCGGCAGCCTGGGCCGCATCCCCGCGGCGATCGCACTGGCGCGCCGCACGCGCCGTGTGATCCGGCAGAACCTGGCCTGGGCCGCGCTGTACAACCTGCTGGCGCTGCCGCTGGCGATCGCCGGCCTGGTCACGCCCTGGCTGGCCGCACTGGGCATGGCGCTGTCCTCGCTGCTGGTCACGCTCAACGCGCTGCGCCTGACCCGCCTGCAACGCCGAAGCAACGACACTGCGCACGCCCCCCTGCCGGAGACCGCGCGATGAACATCCTGCTGATGCTGATCCCGATCAGTCTGGTCCTGCTTGCCGCCGCGATCGGCGCGTTCGTCTGGGCGGTCAAACGCGGCCAGTTCGACGATCTCGACACCCCCGCGCTGGACATCCTCGACGACGACGATCGCCCTGCTGCCGGCCGCACCACGTCCCGCGCGCGGCCCGGCGACGCCGCACCGCCGGAGCGCTGACCCCCGCGATGCCGATCGATGTGCCGATGCTGGTTGCCGCCGCCCTGGCCGGGCTGCTCGGTGGCGTGCACTGCGCCGCCATGTGCGGCGGCATCGCCACCGGCTTCTCGGCGATGTCGCGCGGCGGCGGCCTGGCGGTCGCGCTGCAGGCCAATCTGGGCCGGGTCGGCGGTTACGTGCTCGCCGGCGCCCTGGTCGGAGGCTTCGGCAGCGGCCTGCTGCAGCTGGCCCGGCTCGAGACGCTGGCACTGGGGCTGCGCATGGCGACCGGTCTGGTGCTGGTGCTGGTCGCGTTGCGCCTGCTGGACCGCAGCGGCAGGCTGAACGTCCTCGGCAAGCCAGGCACCCGGGCCTGGCGCTGGCTGCAGCCGCTGCAGCGGCGCCTGCTGCCGGCCGACACCGCCTGGCGCCGGCTCGCGCTCGGCGCGTTGTGGGGCTGGCTGCCCTGCGGCCTCAGCGTCAGCCTGCTGACCGCCGCCTGGCTGCAGGCCAGCGCCCGCGACGGCGCGCTGACCATGGCCGCGTTCGGCCTGGGCACGCTGCCGGTGATGCTGCCGCTGACCTGGTCTGGCGCGCGCATGGGCCGCTGGCTGCAGCGCCCTGCGCTGCGCACCGCACTGGCCTGTGTCGTCCTGGCCGCCGGCCTGCTGACCCTGTCCTCGCCCTGGCTGATGCGCATTCCCGCCCTGCACGGCCCGCTGGCCGCATTGGGCTGCATGCCGGCCTGAGCGCAGGCGCGCCATCACATCCGGTGCCCCCATCGCAGCGCACGCAGGCAGTTGCAGCGCGCCTGTCTGCGCAGGCCTGGCGCGGATCCTACGCGTCGTCGACGCACGAAAGCGCCGCCTTGACCGACTCAGGTCCGCGCTTGTCCGGCGACGCGTCGACGCCGCATCGGCGGCCTTCCGCGCGCCCGTCACCTGGGACGAAGACCGTTCCCGCGGCAGAACGGACACCGCCGCTCACGAGGAGGCGCACTGCGCATCGCCGACGGCCGTCGCGATGCGGCCGATGCCATCCGGGAACACGCTGCAGGCAACGCTTCTCCATCGCAGCTCGCCATGCTTCACGCTTCAACGCGGAGGCCGCGGCGAGCTGCGAAGCGCATCGCCAGACACGCACGGCGCGCCGCAGCACGGGACCGATTCGCGAACGCACGCCGCTGCGATTGCGCAGCCGGATCCGACGCAAAAAAAAACCAACCTTGCGGTTGGTTTTTTTCGTATTTGGCAGCCCCGGAAGGATTCGAACCTCCGAATGCCTGAGTCAGAGTCAGGTGCCTTACCGCTTGGCGACGGGGCTGTAGGGGTGACGATTATAGAGCGCCTCCGCGAGGAATGCACGCATTCGTCGAAGGAAAAAGTGAAAGAAATGCACCGCTTTTTCCTCGAGGCGGCCCGGCAGATTGCCGGACCACCAAGTGGCGACGCACCTGGCGTCGCCAGATCCCGATCAGCGCTTGGAGAACTGGGTCGCGCGACGGGCCTTGTGCAGACCGACCTTCTTACGCTCGACCTCACGGGCGTCGCGGGTCACGAAGCCAGCCTTGCGCAGATCGCTCTTCAGCGCTTCGTCGTACTCGACCAGCGCACGGGCGATGCCCAGACGGATCGCACCGGCCTGGCCGGTGGTGCCGCCGCCGGTGGCGGTGACGACGATGTCGAACTTGTCGGTGTTCTGGGTCAGTTCGAGCGGCTGGCGCACGATCATGCGCGCGGTCTCACGGCCGAAGAACTCGTCCAGCGGACGGCCGTTGACGGTGATGTTGCCACTGCCCTTGCGCAGGAAGACGCGGGCGGTGGAGGACTTGCGACGGCCGGTGCCGTAGTTCTGAGTGGTAGCCATCGTTATGCCTTAGATGTCCAGCGGCTGCGGCTGCTGGGCCGCATGCGGGTGTTCGGAACCAGAATAGACCTTGAGCTTGCGGTACATCGCGCGGCCCAGCGGGCCCTTCGGCAGCATGCCCTTGACGGCGATCTCGATGACGCGCTCCGGGTGGCGCTCCAGCGCCTGGCCCAGGGTCTCGGTCTTCAGGTTGCCGATGTAGCCGGTGAAACGATGGTACAGCTTGTCCTGCAGCTTGTTGCCGGTCACGGCGATCTTCTCGGCGTTGATCACCACGAGGTAATCGCCGGTATCGACGTGAGGGGTGTACACGGGCTTGTGCTTGCCGCGCAGGCGGCTGGCCAGCTCTGCGGCCAGGCGGCCGAGGGTCTTGCCGGAGGCGTCAACGAGATACCAGTCGCGCTGGACGGTCTCGGACTTGGCGATGAAAGTCTTCATGGGAACTCTGGTGGTTGGTCGAGCTGATTCCGTCCCGGCAGGTGCCGCTGGGAACTTCGCCTCGCGATGTGAAGGGTGCAACAAAGAGGCGGGAGGATACACCCCGGAGCCGGCGCTGCGCAAGTCGCCCATGCCACGCGGCTTGGCAGGCCGGCGGCCGGCGACGGACAATCGGGCAGGGCCAGCCCGGCCCGCCGCCCGCATCGCCCCATGACCACCAGCCGCCTGCTCTCCCCGCTCGACCGCCTGCTGATCGAGGCCCAGCGCGCCCTGGAAACCACGCTCGGCGATCCACCTCCGGCGCGGCCCTGCCCGGCCACCGCTGAGGATCCGGTGATGCCGTCTGCGGCGCGCCGCCATGCCGCCGGGCTGATGCGGATCAACCACGTCGGCGAGGTATGCGCCCAGGGCCTGTACTTCGGCCAGGCCGCGGTCGCGCGCGAGGCGGCCACCCGGGCGCACCTGATGGAGGCCGCCCAGGAGGAGACCGACCACCTGGCCTGGTGCGCACAGCGCCTGCGCGAGCTGGACAGCCGCCCCAGCCTGTTCAATCCGCTCTGGTACGCGGGCAGCTATGCGATCGGCGCGCTGGCCGGCCTGCGCGGCGATGGCTGGAACCTGGGCTTCGTGGTCGAAACCGAACGCCAGGTCGAAGCGCATCTGGACGAGCACCTGCACACCCTGCCCGATGCGGACCAGCGCAGCCGGCAGATCATCCAGGTGATGAAGGAGGACGAGGCGCGCCACGCCGATCATGCGCAGCAGGCCGGTGCGCGCCGGCTGCCGCAGCCGATTCCGGCGCTCATGGCGACCGCTTCCCGGGTGATGAAAGCGGTCGCCTACCGGCTCTGACGCTTCGGACGGGGAATGGCGCCCGCGGCCGGGCCAGCCTCGACGACAGGCCCGGCCGACAGGATCACTTCACGGGCGAGGCCAGCTTCAGGCCCACGATGCCGGCCAGGATCAGGCCGATGCAGACCAGCCGCGCCACCGTCGCCGGCTCCTTGAAGATCACCATGCCGAGCAACGCGGTGCCGACCGCGCCGATGCCGACCCAGATCGCATAGCCGGTCCCCAGCGGGATCGATTTCAGCGCGGTGGCCAGCAGCCAGAAGCTCGCCACCATCGCCACGCCGGTGACCAGGCTCGGCCACAACCGGGTGAAGCCTTCCGAGTACTTCAGGCCCACCGCCCACACCACTTCCAGCACACCCGCCAGCACCAGATACAGCCACGGCATACATCGTCTCCTTCAAGGTGGAGATGCCCGGGCCGGACAAACGAAAGCGGCCCGGAACATCGGTTCCGGACCGCCGTCGGTCCTGGTGCGCGGCCTGCGCCGCGGGCGGGTCGTCCCGCCTGTTTTCAGGGTGATGCCAGCGTACGCGGCACCACCCGAACCGCACGTAACCCCGTTACTCGACCAGGTTGCGGCCGTGGAACAGTTCCTCGATCTCGCGCTTGAGCAGCGCCTCGATCCGCATCCGGTCCTTGAACGACAGGTTGCGCGCCTTCTCCTCGAACAGGTAGGTGTCGAGGTCGAACTCCTTCAGGTGCATCTTCGTATGGAAGATGTTTTCCTGGTAGACGTTCACGTCGATGCTTTCGTAGCGCGACTTGATGTTCTTGGCCAGGAAATCCTGGATCGAATTGATCTTGTGGTCGATGTAGTGCTTCTTGCCCTTGATGTCGCGGGTGAAGCCGCGCACGCGGTAGTCCATCACCACGATGTCGGACTCGAAGCTCTCGATCAGGTAGTTCAGCGCCTTCAGCGGCGAGATGACGCCGCAGGTGGCCACGTCGATGTCCGCGCGGAAGGTCGCGATCCCGTTCTGCGGGTGCGTTTCCGGATAGGTGTGGACGGTGATGTGGCTCTTGTCCATGTGCGCGACGACCGCGTCGGAGATGACCTCCTTGCCGGCCTGCTTCTTGTCGATGACCGGCTCTTCGGAGATCAGGATCGTCACCGAGGCACCCTGCGGGTCGTAGTCCTGGCGGGCCACGTTCAGGATGTTGGCGCCGATGATCTGGGCCACGTCGGTCAGGATCTGGGTCAGGCGGTCGGCGTTGTACGCCTCATCGATGTACTCGATGTAGCGCTGGCGCTCGTCTTCCGAGACCGCGTAGCAGACGTCATAGATGTTGAAGCTCAGCGCCTTGGTGAGATTGTTGAAGCCTTGCAGCCTCAGGCGCGGCAGCGGTTTGACCACGGCGGTCATGCCTCTGGGGTGGATGGGAGCGGCGCATTATGGGCCAAATGGGGTGACGGGGGTATGCAAACCGTATGGAAGCGTTTGCGGCGCCGACCCCATGCGGCTACTCTTCCGGCACCTGCCGCGCCCCCGCCCATGACCTCCAGGACTCCTCCCATCGTGTCCCCAGTGCGCTTCGCCAGCAGTCCGCTGACGCTGGATCAGGCCGCCACCGATCGTTTTCTGGCCCACAGCCAGCGTCGGCGCTATCCGAACCGGACCGACGTTTTCCGCCCCGGCGACCCGGCCGGCACCCTGTATTACGTGGTCAACGGCTCGGTCAGCATCATTGCCGAGGAAGAAGACGGCCGCGAGCTGGTGCTGGGCTACTACGGCGCCGGCGAGTTCGTCGGTGAGATGGGCCTGTTCATCGAGTCGGACAGCCGCGAGGTGATCCTGCGTACCCGCAGCGCCTGCGAGCTGGCCGAGATCAGCTACGAGCGGCTGCAGCAGCTGCTGCTGGGCGGCCTGTCCGCCGATGCGCCGCGGCTGCTCTACTCGATCGGCATCCAGCTCTCGCGGCGCCTGCTGACCACCAGCCGCAAGGCCAGCCGCCTGGCGTTCCTGGATGTCACCGACCGGATCGTGCGCACCCTGCACGACCTGGCCAAGGAGCCGGAGGCGATGAGCCATCCGCAGGGCACCCAGCTGCGCGTCTCGCGCCAGGAGCTGGCGCGCCTGGTCGGCTGCTCGCGCGAGATGGCCGGGCGCGTGCTCAAGAAGCTCCAGGCGGACGGCCAGCTGCATGCGCGCGGCAAGACCGTGGTGCTGTACGGCACCCGCTGACCGGCGGCGGCGTCCGCGCCGCCCGTTGCCGCGTCACGCCAGGCAGGGGACCGGATGATGGAACTGGGCCCGGACTTCTACTGGTTCGTCCTGATCGGGCTGTGCGCCCAGCTGATCGACGGTGCGCTGGGCATGGCCTACGGCCTGGTGTCCTCGTCCGTCCTGCTGGCGATGGGCCTGCCTCCGGCGCAGGTCAGCGCCAGCATCCACGCCGCCGAGGTCTTCACCACCGGTGCGTCCGGTGCCTCGCACGCGGCGATGGGCAACGTCGACCGCCGCCTCTTCCTGCGCCTGGCCATTCCCGGCGTGATCGGCGGCATCGCCGGCGCGTGGCTGCTGAGCCAGATCCCCGGCGACCTGATCCGTCCCTTCGTCTACGCCTACCTGCTGGGTCTGGCGATCCTGATCCTGCTGCGCGCCAGCGGCCGCATGCGTCCGCGTGGCGAGGTCCGGCGGGTGCCCGTGCTGGGCTTTTTCGCCGGCCTGCTCGATGCCAGTGGCGGTGGCGGCTGGGGACCGCTGGCGACCTCGACTCTGCTCGCCGGCGGCGGCAAGGCGCGGACGGTGATCGGTTCGGTCAATGCGGCCGAGTTCGCGGTCACCCTGGCGGTCTCGCTGACCTTCCTGTTCACGATCGGCATCCAGCATCTGGAAATCGTGCTGGGCCTGCTGGTCGGCGGCGTGCTCGCCGCGCCGCTGGCGGCGCTGCTGGTCAAGCGGGTTCGCGAAACCTGGGTCCTGGTGGCCGTCGGCGTGCTGGTGCTGTGCATCAGCGTGTACCAGATCGGACACGCACTGCTGGCGTGATGCCGTGACGCGCGGCGCCAGCCAGGCGCCATGCGCTCAGCCCCTGTGCGGCGGCGCCACCGCATCGCCGGCGCGATCGACGCAGCCCCAGTTGAGGATCCGCGTCCCTTCCGGCAGCACCTGGCGGAAGTGCGCGACGGCCGAGGCCTTGGGATTGACCACCACCGGCGCCCTGGCCGCCAGCAGCAGCGGCAGGTCGGCACGACTGTCCGAATAGGCGATGGCGATGTCGGCGTAGCCGCGCTCGCGCAGCATCCGCATCTTTTCCTCGTTGTGGCAGTGCCGCCGCGCACCGACCGCACCGAAACGCGGGCCGATCAGGCTGCCGATCACCGGCACGTCCTGGTGGGCGACGAAGGACAGGATCGCGCGCGCCAGCTCGGGCGGCGCGCCGGTCGCGACCACCACCCGGTCGCCGGCGGCCCGGTGCGCAGCGAACACCTCGAGCGCATGCGGCAGCAGCTTGCGCTCGATCTGCTCGCGGTGCGTGGCCACGTAGCGGTCGATCCACAGGTTGAACTCGCGCGCGCGGTGCAGGCCGAAGGTGGCGATCCACACGTAGCCGGAAATACCGAAGCGCCGCGTCGGCAGCATCGCCACCAGCGGGCCCAGCACCGGCGTGGCCAGCAGCGCCGTCAGCAGCCGCAGCGGGTTGCGCCGGATCAGCCAGGCGAACAGATGGCTGCCGGAGTCGCCGTCGTAGAGCGTGTGGTCGAAGTCGAACACGACCAGCGGCGCGTCCTCGCGCGGCTTCGGGTACGGCGCACTCATGGATCGAAAAACAGCTGACGCAGCGCCTCGCCCGGCTCGGGCGCGCGCATGAAGGTCTCGCCGACCAGGAAGGCGTGCACGCCGGCGGCGCGCATGATCGCCACGTCGGCCGCGCCGAGGATGCCGCTCTCGGTGACCAGCAGGCGGTCACGCGGCACCGCGTCCTTCATCTGCAGGGTCACGTCCAGCGATACCTCGAAGGTGCGCAGGTTGCGGTTGTTGATGCCCACCAGCGGCACCGGCACTTGGATCGCCCGCTCGAGCTCGTCGATGTCGTGCACCTCGACCAGCACGTCCAGGCCCAGCTCCAGTGCCAGGCCCGACAGGTCGGCCAGCTGCACGTCGTCTAGCGCGGCCACGATCAGCAGGATGCAGTCGGCGCCGAGCGCACGCGCCTCGTGCACCTGGTACGGATCGATGGTGAAGTCCTTGCGCAGCACCGGCAGCGTGCAGGCGTTGCGGGCCTGCTGCAGGTAGGCGTCGCTGCCCTGGAAGAAGTCCTCGTCGGTCAGCACCGACAGGCAGGCCGCGCCGCCGAACTCGTAGCTGACGGCGATCTCGTCCGGGCGGAAATCGGGGCGGATCACGCCCTTGGACGGACTGGCCTTCTTCACCTCGGCGATCACCGCCGGGTCGCCGTTGGCGATCGCGGCCTTCAGCGCCGCGGCGAAACCACGCACCGGCGGCGCGCTGCGCGCACGCGCGACGACCTCGTCCAGCGGCGCGCTGGCGCGGCGGGCGGCGATCTCTTCGGCCTTGCGGGCCAGGATGGTCTGCAGGATGTCGCTCATGAAGTTCCCGTGCTGCGCGCCGGCGCCGGGCCGGTGCACGCATTCTCGCATGCCGTCACCGGCCCTACCGGCCCGCAGATGGCGGTTGGCGGTTCAGCCCGGCAGGCCGCCCGCGGCCAGGGCCTGCGTCGTGGCGACGAAGCCATCCAGGCGCGCACGTGCGGCGCCACTGTCGATCGCCGCGCGTGCGCGCTCCAGGCCCTCGCCGATGTCCGCTGCGACGCCGGCGACATACAGTGCGGCGGCGGCGTTGAGCGCGACGATCTCCCGGGCCGGCCCGGTCGCGCCGTCGAGCACGCCCAGCAGCATCGTCCGCGATTCGGCGGCATCGGCGACGCGCAGGTTGCGGCTGGCCGACATCGCGATGCCGAAATCCTCCGGATGCAGCTCGTACTCGCGCACCACGCCATCGCGCAGCTCGCCGACCAGCGTGGCCGCGCCCAGCGACAGCTCGTCCATGCCGTCGCGCCCCCACACCACCAGCGCCCGCTCGGCGCCGAGTTCGTGCAGCACGCGCGCCTGGATGCCGACCAGGTCGGGATGGAACACGCCCATCAGGATGTTCGGCGCGCCGGCCGGATTGGTCAGCGGGCCGAGGATGTTGAAGATCGTGCGCACGCCCATCTCGCGCCGCACCGGTGCGACCACCTTCATCGCCGGATGGTGGATCGGCGCGTACATGAAGCCGATGCCGCTGTGCGCGATCGACGCGGCGACCTGCTCGGGCTGCAGCTCGATCGCCACGCCGAGCGCCTCGAGCACATCGGCGCTGCCCGACTTGGACGACACGCTGCGGTTGCCATGCTTGGCCACGCGCGCACCGGCTGCGGCGGCCACGAACATCGAACAGGTCGAGATGTTGAAGGTATGCGAACCGTCGCCGCCGGTGCCGACGATGTCGACCAGGTGGCTGCGGTCGGCCACCTCGACGGTGCGCGAGAACTCGCGCATCACCGTGGCGGCGCCGGCGATCTCGCCGACGGTTTCCTTCTTGACCCGCAGGCCGGTCAGGATCGCCGCGGTCATCACCGGCGAGACGTCGCCGCGCATCACCTGGCGCATCAGCCCGACCATCTCGTCGTGGAAGATCTCGCGGTGTTCGATCGTGCGCTGCAGCGCTTCCTGGGGGCTGATGGTCATGCGGTGCGGTTCGCGTACGGAAAACACTGCGAGTCTAACCGCTGCGCCCGGCGCGGCGGCTGCCGTTGCCGGCCACGCGGCGGCGGAATGCAGCCAGGTGCCGGCGTGTCGCCCGATGCCACCGCCACCTCTCCGGCTGCATCGACGCGGACCGTGACGGCGCAGAAACGCAAACGCCGGCCACGAGGCCGGCGTCGACGTCACCCATGTCCGACCCGAAGGCTGGCGTGGATCAGTGCTTGAGGTTGCGGCGCAGGCGCTCGAGCGCCTGCAACTGGGCGGTGACCTCGGCCAGGCGCTGCTGCGCCTCGGCGATCTCCATCGCCTCGCCACGCCCGGACAGGGCACGCTCGGCTTCTTCCTTGGCCTTGCGCACCGCGGCCTCGTCGATGTCCTCGGCGCGGATCGCGGTATCGGCCAGCACCGTCACCACCTGCGGCTGCACCTCGAGGATGCCGCCGGAAATGGCGAAGTCCAGGTGGCTGCCGTCAGCCAGCGTCACCACCACCTTGCCCGGCTTCAGGCGGGTGATCAGCGGCGCGTGGCGCGGCGCGATGCCCAGTTCGCCGAGCTCGCCGGTGGCCACGACCAGGGTCGCTTCGCCACGGAAGATCTCCTGCTCGGCACTGACGATGTCGCAACGGATGGTGCTCATGTATCTCTCGCTTCGCTCAGGGCGTGAAGGGTGAAGGGAGCGCCCGCCGGGCGGGCTCAGGAGCGAAGGGGAAGCACGTCGCTTCACCCTTCGCGCCCCTCGCTTCGCGGCTTACGCCTTCTCGGCGATCTTCTTGGCCTTCTCGACGGCTTCGTCGATGGTGCCGACCATGTAGAACGCCTGCTCCGGCAGGTGGTCGAACTCGCCGTCCACGATGCCCTTGAAGCCGCGGATCGTTTCCTTCAGCGACACGTACTTGCCCGGCGAGCCGGTGAACACTTCGGCCACGTGGAAGGGCTGGCTGAAGAAACGCTCGATCTTGCGCGCGCGCGACACGGCCTGCTTGTCTTCTTCCGACAGCTCGTCCATGCCCAGGATCGCGATGATGTCCTTCAGCTCCTTGTACTTCTGCAGGGTCTGCTGGACGCGCTGCGCGGTGCTGTAGTGCTCCTCGCCGATGACCAGCGGGTCCATCTGGCGGCTGGTGGAGTCCAGCGGATCGACCGCCGGGTAGATGCCCAGCGAGGCGATCGAGCGCGACAGGGTCACGGTCGAGTCGAGGTGGGCGAAGGTGGTCGCCGGCGACGGGTCGGTCAGGTCGTCCGCGGGCACGTACACGGCCTGGATCGAGGTGATCGAACCGGTCTTGGTCGAGGTGATGCGTTCCTGCAGGACGCCCATTTCCTCGGCCAGGGTCGGCTGGTAACCCACCGCCGACGGCATGCGGCCCAGCAGCGCGGACACCTCGGTACCGGCCAGGGTGTAGCGGTAGATGTTGTCGACGAAGAACAGCACGTCGCGGCCCTTGCCCGAGGCGTCCTTCTCGTCGCGGAAGTACTCGGCCATGGTCAGGCCGGTCAGCGCGACGCGCAGGCGGTTGCCCGGCGGCTCGTTCATCTGGCCGTAGACCATCGCCACCTTGGACTCCTTGGGGTTGTCCTTGTTGACGACGCCCGACTCGATCATCTCGTGATAGAAGTCGTTGCCTTCGCGGGTACGCTCACCGACGCCGGCGAACACCGACAGACCCGAGTGCGCCTTGGCGATGTTGTTGATGAGCTCCATCATGTTGACGGTCTTGCCCACGCCGGCGCCTCCGAACAGGCCGACCTTGCCGCCCTTGGCGAACGGGCACATCAGGTCGATGACCTTGATGCCGGTTTCGAGCAGCTCGGTGGCCGAGGCCTGCTCGTCGAAGCTCGGGGCCTCGCGGTGGATTTCCCAGGTGGTGTCGGCTTCGACCGCACCGGCCTCGTCGATCGGGGTACCCAGCACGTCCATGATGCGACCCAGCGTGCCGGTGCCGACCGGCACGGCGATGCCGCGGCCGGTGTTGGTGGCGACCAGGTTGCGCTTCAGCCCGTCGGTGGAGCCCAGCGCGATCGCGCGGACCACGCCGTCGCCGAGCTGCTGCTGCACTTCCAGGGTGATGGCCGTTCCCTCGACCTTCAGCGCGTCGTAGACCTTCGGTACTTCACCGCGCGGGAACTCGACGTCGACGACCGCGCCGATGATCTGGACGATCTTGCCTTGGTGGTTGGTGGCGTTCATGTCGCTACTCGTTTGTCCAAAAGTGTCGGATGCTCTGGAAAGCCGCGCGGCTTTCCAGAGCCCCCGGGGAAGGACCGCCCGCGACGGATCGCGGGCGGTCCGGCTCAGCGGCTTACTCGCACTTGAGCATGGCCGCGGTCTGGCCGAACTGGTCGTTGGCCGACTTGCAGGCCGTCTCCAGTGCCGCCTTGTCGGTGATCGACTCCCACTGCGCGCGGGTCTGGTCGACGCCCTGCTGGAACGCGGCCGCCGAAGCGTCGCCGCCCGACTTGGCGAAGCAGGCCTTGGCGCGGGTCAGGTAATCCTCGCACGCCTGCGGCATGCCGGTGCCGACCGGAGCGGCGGCGGCAGCTGCGTCGGCAGCCGGCTCGGTCACCGGAGCGGGCGCGGCCGAAGCGGGCGCAGCGTCGGCCGACGCCGGAGCAGCGGCTTCGTCCTTGGCGCAGGCGCCGAGCAGCAGGGCCAGCGAGGCGGCGATCAGGAGCTTGTTCATCTGGTTCATTCCTTTGGTGTGGATGAGGCGTTCAGCGTTCAGGCAGTCGATACATCGTTCCGCAAGCGGCGCCGACTGCAGGCGTCGCCTCCCCCTGATGGTGCGTCAGACCGCCGCGGCGCCGCCGACGATCTCCGAGATTTCCTGGGTGATCGCGGCCTGGCGGGCCTTGTTGTAGACCAGCTGCAGCGTGCCGATCATCTTGCTCGCGTTGTCGCTGGCGGCCTTCATGGCCACCATGCGCGCGGCGTGCTCGGACGCCACGTTCTCGAGCACGGCCTGGTAGACCAGCGACTCGATGTAGCGGGTGATCACGTGCTCCAGCACGGTGCCGGCATCCGGCTCGTACAGGTAGTCCCAGTCGTGCTGCGGCACGTCGGTCTGCGCCGGCGGCAGCGGCAGCAGCTGATCGAACGTCGCCTTCTGGGTCATCGTGTTGAGGAAGTGGTTGTACACCACGAACACGCGGTCGACCTTGCCCTCGGTGTAGGCGTCGAGCATCACCTTGATCACGCCGATCAGCTGGTCCAGGTGCGGGATGTCGCCCAGATGGGTGACGCTGCCGACCATGTTGACCTTGATCCGGCGGAAGAAGGTCGATGCCTTCTGGCCGATCGTGACCATGTCGACTTCCACGCCCTTTCCGTTCAGCTCGCGGATCTCGCCGAGCACCTTGCGGAACAGGTTGTTGTTCAGGCCACCGGCCAGGCCCCGGTCGGACGAGACCACGATGTAGCCGACCCGCTTGACCTGCTCGCGCTCGACCAGGAACGGGTGCTGGTAGTCGGTGCTGGCCTGCGCCAGGTGACCGATGACCTGCTTCATCGCCTGCGCGTACGGACGCGAGGTGCGCATCCGGTCCTGCGCCTTGCGGATCTTGGAGGCCGAGACCATCTCGAGCGCGCGCGTCACCTTGCGGGTGTTCTGCACGCTCTTGATCTTGGTTTTGATTTCGCGTCCGCCTGCCATTGACTCGCTCGCTCTGCTCGCTGTGAAGGGTAAAGGGTGAAGGGGGCGCCGTTGTGCGGCTCGAGGGTGAAGCCGCGTCGCGTCTCCGCGTCGCCCTTCACCCCCTGCCCTTGACCGCTGTTACCAGCTGCCGGTGGCCTTGAAATCGCTGATGCCCTGCTTGAAGGCGGCCTCGATCTCGTTGTCCCACGCACCGGTGGCGTTGATCTTCTCGACCAGCGCGCCCTGGGTGTTGGCGAAGTGGGCGTGCAGGCCGGCTTCGGCGGCCAGCAGCTTGGCTACCGGCACGTCGTCGAGGTAACCCTCGTTGACGGCGTAGATCGTCAGCGCCTGGTCGGCGATGGACATCGGCGCGTACTGCTTCTGCTTCATCAGCTCGGTGACGCGCTGACCGCGCTCCAGCTGCTTGCGGGTGGCTTCGTCCAGGTCCGACGCGAACTGCGCGAACGCTGCCAGCTCGCGGTACTGGGCCAGCGAGATGCGGATGCCGCCCGACAGCTTCTTGATGATCTTGGTCTGGGCCGAGCCACCGACGCGCGACACCGAGATGCCGGCGTTCACGGCCGGGCGGATGCCGGCGTTGAACAGGTCGGTTTCCAGGAAGATCTGGCCGTCGGTGATCGAGATCACGTTGGTCGGCACGAACGCGGACACGTCGCCGGCCTG
>Ga0075364_10001055_pt1 | contig 14681 bp, 12 predicted proteins | sample EndMetdeltDD1764_FD_71517 | JGI IMG/M metagenome (GOLD analysis project Ga0075364, IMG submission 71517) | Populus endosphere microbial communities from Tennessee, USA - Endosphere MetaG P. deltoides DD176-4 | ecosystem: Host-associated > Plants > Roots > Endosphere | place: USA: Tennessee... | reverse complement strand
GGCCGCTTCATCATTCCGGTTCCCGAGCTCCAGATTGTCTGATCTCATCGGAGGGGCCCTGGCATGATCTTCCACGAGACGGCGCTGCCCGGGGTCTTCGTCGTCGATGCCGATCCGATTGCCGACGAGCGGGGGTTCTTCGCGCGGTTCTGGAGCGCCGAGGTCTTCGCGGCGCGGCAGCTGGTCACGCGCTTCGATCACGTGAGCGTGTCGTTCAACACGCACGCCGGAACGCTGCGCGGGATGCACTACCAGGCGCCGCCGTTCGCCGAGACGAAGATGGTGCGGTGCATCCGCGGCGCGATCTTCGACGTCGCCGTCGACCTGCGGCCGCAGTCCCCGGCGTTCCGCAAGTGGACCGGCGTCGAGCTGACGGCGGACAACCGCCGCGCGATCTACATCCCGGCCGGCTGCGCGCACGGCTTCCAGACGCTGACGCCCGACGCCGAGGTGCTCTACATGATCGACGCGCCCTACAGCGCGCCGCACGGGCGCGGGGTGCGCTGGAACGATCCCGCGTTCGGGATCGTCTGGCCCGGCGACGTTCGCATGATGAACGATCGCGACGCGGGGTATCCGGACTTCTCGGGATAGCGCCGTGAAGAGGATTCTGGTCACCGGCGCCGGCGGGTTCATCGGGCGGGCGGCGATCGCTCCGCTGGTGTCGCGCGGCTTCGAAGTCCACGCGGTCGCGCGCACGCAGGCCTCCGGCCGCGACGCACGCGCCACCTGGCATCACGCGGATCTGCTCGCGCCCGGCGAGCCGGCCCGGCTCGTCGACGCGATCCGCCCCAGCCACCTGCTGCACCTCGCCTGGTACGCGGTGCCGGGGAAGTACTGGACCGCGTCCGAGAACGTCGACTGGGTCGCGGCCAGCGCGTCCCTGGCGCGTGCCTTCGAGCGCGCGGGAGGCGCACGTTTCGTCGGCGCCGGCACGTGCGCGGAGTATGCGCCGTCCGACGGCGGCTGCGACGAGCGCACCACGCCGCTCCTGCCCTCGACGCTCTACGGCACCTGCAAACACGCCGTGCACCGCGTGGTGGGCGCGCTCGCGGCCGGCCGGTTCTCGTTCGCCTGGGGGCGCATCTTCTTCCTCTACGGGCCGCACGAGGACCCGTCGCGGCTCGTGCCCGGCGTCATCCGGTCGCTGATGGAGGGACGCGAGGCCCTCTGCACCGCCGGCACGCAGGTGCGCGACTTCATGCACGTGGAGGACGTGGCCGACGCGTTCGCCGCGCTCGTGGACAGCGGCGTCGACGGCGCGGTGAACATCGCGTCGGGACGGCCCGTACGCATCGCCGACGTGGTGTCGTCGATCGCGGAACAGATGGAAGCGCGGCCGCTCGTGCGCCTCGGCGCGCGTCCGATGCCGCAGGGAGAGCCGCCGTCGATCACGGCGTCGGTCGCGCGCCTGCGCGACGAAGTGCGATGGCGCGGCGGCCGCGATCTCGATCGCGGACTCGCCGGCACTATCGACTGGTGGCGTCAGACGCGCTGACGCGCGTCGATTTCACGAGTCCGCAACTCCACGACGCCCAACGAACTCCCACACACCGGACGTCAATTGGGCGTTGGGCATTGTGGTGTTGCGCCCGTTCACGGGAACGCAGGAACGGGCGCGTAGCCGGAGCCGCCCCAGCTCTTCGACAGCGTCGTCGTGTAGTTCGCGGCCGACAGCAGCACGTACCAGTTGCCCGTCGAGACCTGATAGAGCACGAGATCCTGACGCCCGTCGCCGTCGAAGTCGCCGCGCACGTGCTGGTACCCGCTGCCGCCCCAGCTGATCGCGAGCGTGGTGGTGTAGTTGCTGCCGGACTTCAGCACGTACCACAGTCCGGTGGACGTGTTGTAGACGCCGAAGTCGGTCTTGCCGTCGGCGTCGTAGTCCCCCTGCGCCGGCAGGTACCCGGCGCCGCCGGCGTTCTTCGAGAGACTCGTCGTGAAGTTGGCGCCCGACAGCAGCACGTACCAGTTGCCCGAGCTGCCCTGGTAGATCGAGAGGTCGGCCTTGCCGTCGCCGTCGAAGTCGCCTGGCGCGGCGGTGTAGCCGGTGCCGCCCCAGCTGCGGTTGATGGTGGTCGTGTAGTTGGTCGACGAGAGCAGGCCGTACCACACGCCCGACGTCGTGTTGTAGACGACCAGGTCGGTCCGGCCGTCGCCGTCGAAGTCACCGGACACCGGCGTCCATCCCGTGCCGCCGACGTTCTTCGACAGGCTCGTCGTGAAGTTGGCTCCCGACAGCAGGATGTACCAGTTGCCGCTCGACTGCTGGTAGATGCCGAGATCGGTCTTGCCGTCGCCGTCGTAGTCGCCGGAGACGGGCGTGTAGCCCGCGCCGCCCCAGCTCTTGTTCATCGACGTCGTGAAGTTGCTCCCCGACAGCAGCGAGTACCAGAATCCGGTCGAGACCTGGTAGATGTTGAGATCGGATTTGACGTCGCCGTCGAAGTCGGTCGCGCGCGTCGTGTCGCTGCCGCCGGTGGCGATCGCGCTGCTGAGCGGCACGTCCGTCGCGGCGCCCCAGCCGCTGATCGTGAACGACGTCGTGAAGTTCGACGACGAACGCAGCACGAGCCAGTCGCCGCTGCTCCGCTGGAACACGGCGAGATCGTTGATGGTGTCGCCGTCGTAGTCGCCGGGGACGGGCAGGTACCCGATGCCGCCCCAATTGACGATCAGCGACGTCGTGTAGTTGGTCGACGACTTCAGCACCAGCCAGGCGCCGGTCGCGGCCCGGTAGACCGCGAAGTCGGCCTTGTGGTCGCCGTCGTAGTCGCCAGGCACGAGCGTCGATCCGCCGCCGCCCCACGCCGCGCCCATGGAGCCGGTGAAGTTGGTGCTCGACTTCAGGATGTTCCAGTTGCCGGTCGTGATCTGGTAGACGCCGATGTCGGACTTGCCGTCGCCGTCGAAGTCCTGCCCGCCCACGGGCACGTAGCCGGCGCCGCCCCAGCTCACACCGAGCGTACCGCCGGCCGACTTGAGGATCGACCACGCACCGGTGCTGGTCTGATAGACCGCTGCGTCGGTCTTGCCGTCGCCGTCGTAGTCACCCTGCACCGGCTTGTAGCCGGGGCCGCCCAGGCTGATGCCGATCGTCGTGGTGTAGTTGGTCGACGACTTGAGGATCGACCACTGCCCGGTCGACTCGAGGTAGACCGCGATGTCCTGCTTGGAATCGCCGTCGTAATCGCCGGGCACCGGCGTGTAGCCCGCGCCGCCCCAGTTCTTCACGATCGACGAGGTGTAGCCGCTGCCGGACGTCAGGATCGCCCAGTCGCCGTTGGCCTTGTAGAGGCCGAGATCGCCGCGCGCGTCGCCGTCGAAGTCGCCGCCCGACTGTCCCACCGGCGTCGCCGGGATCACTCTCACCGGGCCCGACGAATAGCGGCCGACCGAGCTGCGGCCGTCGTTGGCGACCCCGTAGATGTAGTAGAGCCCCGCCGGCACGCTCGTCCCCGGGCGCCACAGATACTGTCCTGCCGAGATCGCCACGCCGGACACGATCAGCGTCTTCCCGTTGTCGGGGTTCCTGTCGGTGTCGTAGTAGAACGCCATCGTCGTCGGATCGCTCTCGGGATCGCTGCCCGTGAAGCGGATCGTGAACGTGCCGCCGCTCGTCTGGTCGTCGGCCGCGAGCTTGACGTCCTTCAGAGTGAAGGTGGTCACGTTCGGGAACTCGAACGGGTCGAGCCGCAGGTGGCGGATGTTGAAGGTCGTCCACGCCGTCGCGTTGGCGCTCTCGAGGCCGCCGTTGGCGACCGACATCGTCGCCAGGTCGAGCGTGTAGGCGTTCATGCCCGGAAAGACCTTGATGTCCTTCGACGTGGTGACGTTGTACGGCGTGCCGCCGCCGCCCGAGGGCTGGCTCGTCGAGCCCCACAGGATGCGCGCCACGGAGCCGAGGCCGAGACTGTAGGCACGATCGACCTGCAGGCTGTAGGTGAGCCGGTGATACTTGTTGCTGTCGATCACCGGACCCTGGCTGTCCAGCTGCTTCGAGATGAAATAGACCTGCGGATCGCCGGCCGGCGGAGGATTGCTGACCGTCTGGCCGTCGCTCGTGCCGTGGAACCCGCCGCCGTCGGTGACCCGCGACGTCAGGTGATCGACGATGTTCACGTTGACGAAGTAGTCGCCGGAGTCGTGCATGTCCCACGGGTTGCCGAGCACCGTCGTCGCGTAGTCTTCACCGCCGCTCTCGTCGGGATCCGTGATCTGGAAGTCGGGCGGCGCGTTGACCGTGAACGGCCGCGTGGCCGTCCCCACGTTCAGCGTGTAGGCGCCCGGCGGCAGCACGCCGTAGTTCCAAACGATCGGGGAGGTGCCCGGGATCGAATACGAGACGCCGTTGCCGTCCGTCACGGACACCGCGCAGCTGCCCGTCCACGCGATGGTCATCTTCGCGGCCTCGGCTCGCGCGTCACCTGCCGTCAGCCGTATCCAGTCCACCGAGATGTTGCTCGACACGTTGCTGTGGTTCGGGTAGAAGTACAGGCCCTTCACGGGCGATGAGTTCCACGCCGGGCCGCTCAACAGCCCGCTCGGAGCCGAGAGCATGTCGAGGACGTAAATATGTGTGCCGGAGGCGGACGGCGCGCCCTCGAAGAGCCGCGTTCCCGCGGGATCGGACCCGCCGCTGAACGGAACGTCCTGGAGCCACCAGAGGAAACGCGGAAACTGGTCGTTGCGGTTCGTCGTGAACTTGATCGCGGCCTTGTTGTACTTGGCGCTGTCGATCGGAAAGTTGCGCCCGTTGCGGCCCGGATTGTTGATCCCGTCCAGCGCGCGGGTCACCATGGCGAGGCTGTTGTCGCCGTTCGCCGCGGCGGTCACGCCGCTGACGACACCGCCGCTCACCGTCGGACCGCTGCTCCAGTTGCGGTGCTGCTCGGGATCGGGCGAGATGTCGGTCGCATGACTGAAGTCCCACGCGTCGCCCAGGACTTCCGTCGCGTAGTCAGGCCCCGCCGCGAGAATCGCACCGCTTGCCGGCGACGTTATCGTGCAGGTCTGGGCGGTGATGGGATCAGAGAAGAAGACGGCCCGGAGAGCGGCGGCACACGCCACCGCGGCGATGAGCCGCGTCCACGCCGTTGTGTTTGCTTTCATGGTTCGTAAATGAACACACCGCAAGGCGGGTGCCAATGAGATCCGGCGTAAAGGCATGAAGGGGGCTCTGAGGGGTGCCTCGGAAAGTGACGCTTGGTTACGAATTGTGCACCCCTGGACGGATCCGTAACGGCCGAGGCTTACCTGGAACGAAAATCGTCACCCGCCGACGGGAGTCGGCGGATGAAGGATGAGTTTTTGATAGACGGCGAGGCCTTCGTCGGCAGGGCCGTCGAAGAGCAAACGGCCGTGCTCGAGGAGGCACACGCGGCGGCAGACTTCGCGGACGGTGTAGGCCGAATGCGAGACGAAGAGGATCGTCTTGCCGGCGGCGAGGAACTGCTCCATCGTGCGGCGGCACTGCTTCTGGAACTCCTCGTCGCCGACCGCGAAGATCTCGTCGAGCAGCAGCACGTCGGGATCGAGATTGGCCGCCACCGCGAACGCCAGCCGCATGTGCATGCCCGACGAATAGTTCTTCAGCTGCACGTCCATGAAGTCGCGCAGCCCGGAGTACTCGACCACCGCCGGATAGATCTCGGCGATCTGCGCCGCCGACATGCCGTGGATGGCGGCGTTCAGGTGCACGTTCTCGCGGCCGCTCAGCTCGAGATGGAACCCGATGCCGAGCTCGATCAGCGTGCCGATCTGGATGCCGCGCGACACCAGCACCGAGCCGGCCGTCGGCCGATGGATGCCGGCGATCAGCTTCAGCAGCGTGCTCTTCCCGGAGCCGTTGCGGCCGATCAGGCCGACCGCTTCGCCGTGGCCGACGGTGATCGAGACGTCGCGCAGCGCCCACAACTCTTCGCGCATCTCGCGCTTGTCCTTGTGGACCATCGCCAGGACGCGCGACTTCAGGTCGCCCGATCGGTTCTTGCGCAGCCAGTAGCGCTTCGAGACGTTGCGGAGGTCGATGAGCGGCGTCATTCAGACCTGCTCCACGAAATCGTGCTGGAAGCGCGTGAAGAGCAGGAACCCGCCGCAGAACGCGACCGCGGCATACAGGATCGCGGCGATGCACACCTCGAGATCGGGGACGCGTCCGTAGAAGCAGATCTGCTGGTAGGCGAGCACGAACGGGGTCATCGGGCTCAGGAACAGCACCTTCCGCCACACCTCGGGGATCTTGTCGTACTCGTAGATGATCGGCGTCGTCCAGAACATCACCATCAGGACGATGTCGAGCAGGTGCCGGACGTCGCGGAAGTAGGCGGCGCCGGCGGCGAGCGCCAGCGCCACGCCGGCCGTCATCGCGAGCTGCAGCACGACGACGAGGGGGAAGAGCAGCAGCGCCGGCGACGGCGTCCGGTAGATCGCCAGCATGACCGGCAGGAACACCAGGATCGTGAGCAGGAACTGCGCGAGGTTGAAGAGCACCGAGGAGATCGGCAGCACCGCGCGCGGGAAGTGCACGGTCTTGAGCAGCCCGCCGTTGTCGACGATGGCGCCGGCGCCCATGCCGGCGGAAGAGGCGAAGAAGGTCCACGGGAGAATGCCGAGCAGGAGCAGGAACACGAACCCGCTGCCGCGGATCGCCATGATGTACTTGAAGGCCACCAGGTAGACGACGATCATGACCATCGGGTTCAGCAGCGACCACAGGAAGCCGAACACCGAGCCGCGGTACTTCAGTTTCAGATCCTTGAAGACGAGATTGCGGATCAGCTCGCGGTACTGCACGAGGGAGACGAGGGATCCGATGGGACCGAGATCGGCGCCCGCGGCGTCGACGAGCTCGGGGTCGGCGGTGGAAGTCTTGCGAATCAAGGCGTCTGTCTACAATAGCATCCTGGTGCGCCACGCCGAACGCGCCGCGAGCGCCGCTTTCGCGGCCCAGCGCATCGGGTGCCACGGCGACGGGACGACGTGCGTCGCGTAGTAACGATAGGCGCTGCGATGAAAGGCACGCGTCGCGAGCGCCGATTCGGATCGCGCGCTGGCCCCGCCGTCGTGGGTGACGAGGGCGCGCGGCACGTAGCGCGTCGAGCAGCCGCGGTCCCAGAGCCGGCGGCACAGGTCGGCGTCTTCCCAGTAGAGGAAATAGCCCTCGTCGAAGCCGCCGACGGCGTCGAACATCCCGCGCCGGATCAGCATCGCGGCCCCCATCACCCAGTCCACCGGAGCGCTCTCGACGCCCGAGGCGACGAGATCGCGGGCGGGCAGGTTGCGCCGCGCGACGGCGGCCGACGGGAGGATCTTCGTCAGCAGCGTGTTGCGGCCGAACAGGCCCGTCCAGGCCGTCGGGTTGCCCCGCGCGCTCGCCTGCACGCTGCCATCCGCGTTCAGGAGCTGCGGCGCGGCGATCGCGCAGTCGGCGTGGGCGTCGAGCGTCTCGGCCAGCGCGGCGAATGCCCCCGGGTGCACCACGCAATCGGGGTTCAGGATCCAGAGGAGCGGCGCGGCGGATTGCGCCGCCGCCTGATTCACGGCCGCGCCGAACCCCACGTTGCCCGCGTTGCGCACGACGGTGGTCCGCGGCAGCGCCGCGAGCGCGTCCGCGCCGCCGTCGCTCGACGCGTTGTCGATCACGACGGCGTTCCAGTCGCGCGATCCGAGATCGGCGGCCGCCGACTCGAGGCAGCGCCGCGCCAGCGCGCTGGTGTTGAAGTTGACGACGACGGCCGTGACGCTCACGTGCGCCGTCCTTCGGCGGCGCAGCGGCGCAGCACGCCGAGCGTCTGCTCGGCCGTCCGCGCCCACGTGAACCGCGACGCGTGCTCGAGGCCCGCGCCGCGCAGGCGCGCGCGCATGCCGGCATCCTGCCACAGGGCCGTCAGGGCCTCGCGCCAGGCGCGCACGTCGAGCGGGTTGAGGACGACGCCGGCGCCGCCCGCGACCTCCGGCAGCGATCCGGCGCTGGCGACGGCCACGGGCACGCCGCACTGCATCGCCTCGAGGACCGGCAGGCCGAACCCTTCGTACAGCGACGGATACGCGAGCGCGAACGCGCCGCGATAGAGATTGAGCAGCGTGTCCTCGGACACCGGTCCCGTGAGGACGAGCGCCTCGGGATCCGCCGCCGCGGCGGCCGTGAGCTCGGCGCCGATCCCGCGATCGATTCCCGCGCACACGAGTCGCGGGAGCGGCGGATGCCAGGCGTGCTGGCGCCGCAGGTCGAGCATCGCGTCGAGCGCCGTCCTGATGTTCCGCCGGACGTGCAGATCGCCGACGTGCAGCGCGTACGGCTCGAGCACGCCGGCCGGCGCCTGGGCCGCGTCGAACGGACCGGGCCCGAACACGTCCGACGCGGCCAGCGCCACGACGGCGATCCGCTCCGGCGGGATTCCGTACGCCGCGGCGATCTCGCTCCGCGAGAAGCCCGAGTCGGTGATGACGCAATCGGCCGCCAGCGCCGCCTTCCGGTAGAACGCGCGCCGCAGCGGATCGTTGCGGTAGGCGTTCCACTCCGGCTTGCGCTCGTAGCTGACGTCGTGGATGGTGACGGCCTGCGGGTGGACGCCCCACAGCGGCGCCGTGTAGGCGGGCGCGTGGAAGACGTCGAGCCCGGCGCCGCGGACCGCGAGCGGCAGCGAGACCGCCGTCCACCCCAGGTTCGTGGGGAACGGCGTCGCCGTGCGCACCGTCACGCCGGGCGGCAGCGGCGTACTCGCCGTGGCGCCGACGGCCACGACGTCGACGTCAGGCGCGACGCGCGTCATCGCGCCGTACAGCTCCGAGACGTAGCGCCGGACGCCGCCCGCCGGCGACACGAACGCGCGGCCGTCCACGCCGATCCGGAAGCGGGCCTGGGTCACCGTATCTCGTAGAACAGGCGCGCCACGCCGATGCCCCTGGCGGCGCAGACGGCGCGCACGCGGGTTTCGGCGTCCGCGCCGATCGCGGGCGTGCTGATGACCAGCTCCTCGATGCGGTACTTGGTGAGCAGCGCGTCGAGATCGCCGGCCGCGCCCCGCACGGGTACGCCGACGACGCGTCTCGAGAGCTTCGACTCGTCGTCGTCGACGAACACCACCGGCATGCGATCGGATTCGTCGTTGGCGAGCAGCTCGCGCGCGAGGAGCTGGCCGCGTGCGCCGGCGCCGTAGATGGCGACCCGCCTGCGCACGCCGGTCCGCGCCGCCATCCGGCCGAACACGCGGAACGACGATCGCGTGGCGACGATCGCCAGCGTCAGCAGCACCGCGTAGATCAGGAAGACGCTCCGGGAGAACGCCTGGAACTTGTAGAGATACGCGGCGGCGAGCACCGAGAGGATGACGCCGCTGCCGACGGCCCGAATGACGGTGGCGAGATCGTGGAGCCCGAACGTGCGCCACAGGCGCTTGTACAGCCCGGACGCATAGAGCGCCGCGAGCTGCGTGCCGAGGATCGCCGGCAGCGACTTCGAGAACGTCGCCAGGAAGACCGGCAGGTTGGGGTCCCCCTCGAAGCGGATGCGGTAGGCGGCGTAGTAGCACGACGAGATCAGGACGAGGTCGAGCAGCACTTCGCCGGCGTGCCAGCGGAACGTCAGGTCGGTGATGAGCGGCGCGAACGGCGCGTTCTGGAAGGCCTGGAAGTCCTGCCCCGCGTAGGCCGGCACCCGCGCGAGCCACAGTCCGATCATCAGCGCCCCGACCAGCACCGCCGCCGCCACCGGCAGGCCCGTACCGGGATGCGTGCGGACGAACGCGCCCGCCGCCGCGCCGACGACGCCGAGGCCGTACAGCATCCACACGGCGGTGCGATCGCTGAAGCCGGCGGAGACCAGCCGGTGCGACGTGTGATCGATGTTGCCGCGCGTGGTGCTGCGCCCCGCGAGGCGGCGCAGCAGGACGATGAACGAGCTGTCGAAGACCGGGACGATCAGGATCAGTAGCGCCGCCATCGCGTCGAGCAGCGTGCCCGCGCGCGCGATGGCGATCGTCGCCGACGCCGCGAGCACGCCACCGATTGCCAGGCTGCCGCAATTGCCCATGAACATCCGGGCGGGATGGTGGTTCCAGCCGAGGAAGCCGACCAGCGCGCCGGCCAGCGCCAGCAGCACCGTGACGATCGCGGGCCCGAGCTCGGGGCCGAACGTCAGCGCCAGGCCGGCGGCCGCGATCGCGGTGACGCCGGCGGCCAGGCCGTCCATGTTGTCGAGCAGGTTGATCGCGTTGTCGAGGCCGCCGAACCAGAGGATCGCCGCCACCGTGAGCACCGCGTGCATCGGCGTCATCAGGCTGGTCTCGACGATGGTCAGGACGAAGAACGCCGCGACCGCGAGCGAGCTGACCATCTTCGCCAGCGCCGACATCGGCACCACGTCGTCGAACCAGCCGATCACGAAGAGCGCTCCGCCGGCGAGCAGCACGGGCCAGGCGTCGGCGCCGAGTCCGCCGGAGAGGGCGGCGCCGGCGAGGACGCCGACGAAGACCCCGATGCCGCCATAGGTCGGTGTCGGCACCTGGTGCCAGCGATCCGGCCGCGGCGCGACGACGATGCCGCGGGCCAGCGCCGCGCGGCGCACGAGGCCGGCCGCCGTGAAGCTGACGGCCGCCGCGACGGCGGCGGCGACCAGATCCATGGACAGCAGCGTCATCGGAAAAGACGAACAAGCGTACAGCAGGCGTATAGGTCTGCGCTACACTCCTCCCGGCCCAGCAGGCCGCCGAAGGGCGGCCTGAACGCCGAATGCCCAATGCTCAATGCCGGTCGGTCCCGCCAGGCCGCGATGCAATCCTGCGCAACCATCGTCATCCTCACCCATAACGGCCGGCAGTGGCTGCCCGCGTGCCTGGACGCGGTGACGGCGCAGCGCGGGGCGCCGCCGTTCGACGTGCTCGTCGTCGACAACGGATCCGCCGACGGCTCGGCCGCGCTCGTGCGCGAGCGCTGGCCCGGCGTGCGCGTCCTCGAGACCGGATCGAATCTCGGCTTCGCCGAGGGGAACAACGCCGGCGCGCGCGCGGCGGACGGCGAGTGGCTGGTGTTCCTGAACAACGACACGGTGGCCGACGCCGGATGGCTCGCGGCGCTGATGGCCGAAGCGGCCGCGCATCCCGATTACGATCTCGTCACGTCGCGGATCGTCTTCATGCACGACCCGGCGGTGCTCGACAGCGCCGGCGACGGGTACTTCCTCGCCGGGGGCGCGTTCAAGCACGGGTACGGCGCCGGTGCCGAGGCGTTCGGCCGGTCGCGTGAAGTATTCGGCGCGTGCGGCGCCGCGTTCATGATCCGGCGCGGCGCGTTCGAGCGGCTGGGCGGCTTCGACCGCCGGTTCTTCATGAATTTCGAGGACGTCGATCTGTCGTATCGCGCGCGGCTGGCCGGGTCGCGCGTCTGGTACGCCGCCACGGCCGTCGTCCGCCACGCCGGCAGCGGGTCGCTCGGCGCCGTGAGCGCCAACGCGGTCTATTACGGGCAGCGCAATCTGGAATGGGTGTGGATCAAGAACACTCCGGCGTCGCTTCTGTGGCGGACGGCGCTGCCGCACGCGGTGTATTCCCTCGCCGGCATCGCGCACTACGTCCGGATCGGTCGCGGCTGGCCGGCGCTGCGCGGCAAGCTGTCGGCGCTCGCCGCGCTGCCAGCGATGCTGCGCGAACGGCGCCGCGTGCAGGCGCTGCGCCGCGTGGCGGCCGGAGCGGTCGCGGGGTTGATGGAGCGGGGATGGCTCGCGTCGAAACGGCGCGAGAAGGCGTTTGCCGCGACGCGCGCGGTGCGCGGTGACTACAATGGCACCCGTGGATAGTCTCGAGCAGGGACTCGAACTCGAGCGCGAATACGAGCGCCGTTTCGCCTCGCGCCAGGACTACCGCTGGCGCGTGTGGACGCTGCTGACGCGACGCGTGTTCCAGCGCTACGTGCCCGCGAACGGATCGGTCCTCGAGCTCGGATGCGGCTGGGGCGAGTTCATCAACCAGGTGCGTGCCGGCCGCAAGTTCGGGATGGATCTCAATCCCGCGAGCGGCCGGCGTCTCGAGGCCGGCATCGAGTTCCTGCACCAGGATTGCTCGCAGACGTGGCCGCTGCCCGACGGCACGCTGGATCTCGTCTTCACGAGCAACTTCTTCGAGCACCTGCCCGACAAGCAGGCGCTGGCGCGGACGCTGCGCGAAGCGCACCGCTGCCTGAAGCCGGGCGGCCGCATCGCCTGCCTCGGTCCCAACATCCGGGCGCTGCCCGGCGCGTACTGGGATTTCTGGGATCACTACCTGCCGTTGACCGAGCTGTCGCTGGCCGAAGGGCTCGAGCTCGCGGGGTTCACCATCGCCGAGTCGCGCGCGCGCTTCCTGCCCTACACGATGGCGCGCGACCGGAACCCGCCGCTGTGGATGGTGTCGCTCTACCTGCGGCTGCCGTTCGTGTGGCCGCTGCTCGGACGTCAGTTCTTCGTGGTCGGCGTCCGTCCGTCCGCCGACGTGCCGGGGCGGCGATAGTCCCCCTTGGCGAGGTGCTTCTCGAGCCACACGTAGAGCACGATGAAGAGATAGCGGCTCCCCATCTCCTGCAGCTTCAGCTTCGAGACGCCTTCGGTGCGGTTGCGCCAGCCGATCGGAATCACGCTGAACGTGTAGCCGCGGACGATCGCCTTCAGCGGCAGTTCGACCGTCAGGTTGAAGTGGTGCGAGAGCAGCGGCCGCAGCCCGTCGATCGTCTCCCGCCGGTAGACCTTGAACGCGTTGGTGGTGTCGTTCAGCGGAATGCCGAAGAGCAGGCGGATGAACAGGTTGGCCAGCCGGTTGATCGTCAGCTTGAACCGCGGGTAGTCGACGACGCGGCTGTCGGGGAGGAAGCGCGAGCCGAACACGCAGTCGTAGCCCTTGACGATCTCGCGGTAGCAGCGGACGACGTCCTCGGGCGGATCCGATCCGTCGGCCATCACGACCGCGACGACGTCGCCGGCGAACGCGTCGAGCCCGGCGCGCACCGCCAGGCCGAAGCCGCCGGGGCCCTCGTTGTCCACGCAGCGGACGGCGGGGAACTCGCGCGCGACTTCCTCGACCGCGTCGCGCGTGCGATCGCGGCTGTGGTCGTTGACGACGACGATCTCGTAGGGGATGCCGCCGGCGGCCAGCGCCTCGCAGAGCGTGCGCAGGACGGGGCGGATCGAGTCTTCCTCGTTGTGTGCCGGGATGACGACCGAGTAGGTGGGACCGCCGGGCGTCGCCGGAGCGCCGTCGCGCATCAGCCGAGCGCCGCGCGCAGCGCGGCTTCGTTCGCCGTGACCCAGGCGTGCAGATCGCGCGCGATGTCGGCCACGCTTCGCGCGGGACGCCAGCCGAACCGCGCTTCGATGCGCCGGGTGTCGGTCACGTAGACCGGCACGTCGCCGGGCCTCGTCTCCGGCGTCGACGTGATGTCGAGCCGCACGCCGGTCAGCGACTCGCAGATCGCGGTGAACTCCGCGAGTGACACGGCATTGCCGGGACCACCGCCGGCGTTCAGCGGCTCGCCGGTCCAGCCGTCGGCCTGGCGGAACTGCGCGTCGATCAGGTCGGCGAGATCGGCGACGTGCACGACGTCGCGGACCTGCTGCCCCTGGCCGCCGTAGCCGATGTAGGCCAGCGGACGGCGGAACACGTGCGCGATCATCCAGTGCGCGAACACGCCCTGCTCGGCGTGGCCCATCTGCCACGGTCCCGAGACGACGCCGCAGCGGTTGACGACGGCGCGGACGCCGAACATGTCGACGTACTCGGCGATCAGGAGCTCGGCGGCGAGCTTGGTGGCGCCGTAGAGCGTGCGGACGCCGTCGAGCGGGAAATCCTCGGCGATCCCCTGCGCGCTCGCGCCGGCCACCGGCTGATCGTCGGTGAGGTGGAAGCGCGTCCCGCGCGCCTCGTAGCGCAGCCGCGAGAGCGTGGCGGTGGGATACACGCGGCTGGTCGAGAGGAACACGAAGCGCGCACCCGAGGTCCGCGCCAGCTCGAGGCAGTTCACGCAGCCGGTCAGGTTGGTGTCGACGACGTAGCGGGCCTGCCCGTCGCGGCCGGCCATGACCGACGGCTCCGCCGAGCACTCGACGATGGCGTCGAGACCCGAGGCGAACGGCTCGAGATCGCCGGGCGCGCGGACGTCGCCGTGGCGGAATTCGACGCCGGCCGCGCGCAGGCGCGCGAGATTCAGCTCGGCGCCGCGGCGCCGCAGGTTGTCGAACGCCACGATCCGGTCGTCGGGATGGCGCGTCTTGAACGCGATGGCCAGGCTGGATCCGATGAACCCGGCGCCCCCGGTGATCAGCAGCGTCCGCGGCATCAGACGCGTTCGCGCTCCCACCGCTCGACGTTGCTGTCGTAGATGTCGCGCAGGAGCGCGTCCATGTCGTACTGCTGCCGCCAGCCCGGGTAGTCGTTCTGGAACTTGCGCAGATCGCTGACGTACCAGATGTGATCGCCGATCCGGTTGGTCGGCGAGTAGGTCCACTCCAGCTTGCGTCCGGCGATCCGCTCGCACTGCTCGATGGCCTCGAGCATCGAGCAGTTGCTGAAGAGGCCGCCGCCGAGGTTGTAGACCTGGCCGCCGCTGCGCGGCGTCTGCCAGAACTCCAGGAACGCGCTCACCACGTCGGCGCTGTGGATGTTGTCGCGCACCTGCTTGCCCTTGTAGCCGAAGACGGTGTACTTCCGGCCGGTGCA
>Ga0075364_10001054_pt1 | contig 14685 bp, 13 predicted proteins | sample EndMetdeltDD1764_FD_71517 | JGI IMG/M metagenome (GOLD analysis project Ga0075364, IMG submission 71517) | Populus endosphere microbial communities from Tennessee, USA - Endosphere MetaG P. deltoides DD176-4 | ecosystem: Host-associated > Plants > Roots > Endosphere | place: USA: Tennessee... | reverse complement strand
TTTCTAAATTATCTGCCAGACGAAGAAGTGTCTTATCGAGTAAGCCCGATGTCTCCGCAGTACGAATAAGCGCGATATAAATGGGAGAAAAGACTTGCGGAGATTTTTCGATCGCTGTAGAAAGGGTACTTCCATTCTCAACATCGAGAATAATATTTTGCACGATTTCTGCCATTTTTTTGTTTTGAATTTGGTTTTGCATGATCTGGAGCGACTGCATCAATGTCAGACCAGAGGTAAGCGTCGAAGAGAGTTGACGAGTGAAAAAGATAAGATCGGAATTGGAAGCTCGATCAAGAAAGGGGAAAAACTTGGCAAGACCCCGCTGACTCTCTGGAATAATGGTAATTGGGATGAGTTGATGAGTCCGTAAATAATGCGCAGCTTCCTGAACATCTTTTGCGTCAATGATCCCTCGGATCGTTTTACCGTTTTGCGTTACAGCTCTGTAGTATAGTTTCATACATAGGTTATCCTGCGAGTCTCATTAGCTCACCTTCACGAAGTGAATATGCTTTTGCCTCATCAATTGTCACAATACCATTGCGTACTAAATCGGAGAGAGATTCATCAATCGTGATCATCCCGACATCTTTGGATGTTTGAATAACTGAATCGATCAAATGGGATTTGCCCTCGCGAATGTTACTGGCAACAGCGTTTGTGCCAATAAGGATTTCAACTGCCGGGATACGCCCACCACCAATTTTGGGAAGCAAGCGTTGTGAGACAATTCCTTTTAAGGTAGCAGCCAACTGAATTCTGATTTGCGGCCTCTGATCAGAAGGGAAAGCATCAACAATTCTATCGATACTTTGGGCTGCTGAATTGGTGTGAAGCGTTGAGAAAACTAAATGGCCAGTTTCGGCAAGTGTGATAGCGGCTTGCATAGTTTCGGGATCACGCATTTCTCCAATTAGTACAACATCAGGATCTTCACGAAGCGATGAGCGAAGCGCCATACCCCAAGAATGGGTATCACTTGCCATTTCTCGCTGAGAGATAATACTCGCTCCTCGAGGATAAACAAACTCAATCGGGTCTTCAATCGTTAAGATATGACAGGCTTTATTCATATTCACTTCATTAAGAATAGCCGCAAGTGTCGTAGATTTTCCATGACCTGTCGGACCTGTGACGAGGACAAACCCTTGTTTAAGTTTGGCAAAGTCATGACAAATTTTAGGGAGGAGGAGATCATCAATACTTCTGACAGTCGGAGCCAAGAAACGAAGCGCAGCCGCAAGAGAGCCTCTCTGAAAATACGCATTCACACGAAAACGCCCTTGCTCCTCAGGATTACTTCCGGTAAAACCAAACGAGAAATCTAACTCTTTATTGCTCAAGAGTAATTCTTTTTGCTCTGGTGTAAGCAGGGAAAAGACCATTGCTTCAAGATCTTCCGCTTTGAGCGCCGGATAATTGGTTAAGTAGCGAAGCACGCCATCAATACGAAACGTCGGAGCAACATTTTCTAACAAATGCAGATCTGACGCATTATTTTTAATTGTTAACGCTAATAATTCTCGAATTTCCATAAGCTACTCTTGTGCAACTCTCAGCACTTCTTCAATAGTAGTTTCTCCTTGTAAAACTTTCAAGTAACCATCTTGTTTCATCGTGATCATCCCCTCGATCATTGCTTGTTTTTCTATAGTAAAAGCATCTGCTTTCTCCAAAATGAGCCGAGAAACTTTTTCACTAATTGAGAAAACTTCATAGATACCGACACGTCCCAGGTATCCCAATCCACCACACTCGGAACAACCCTTTCCTTTGTACAATTTTAAGTCAGCTTGTGCAGTAAACAAACTACCCAATACTTGCTGTATCTCGACGACTAATTGGGGCGGAGGGACATATGATTCTTTACAATGGGGACAGATTCGGCGAACAATACGTTGACCGACAATGGCATTAATGGTGGAGGAGAGCAAAAAAGTCTCGGCTCCCAAATCAATCAAACGAGAGAGAGCACTGGCTGCACTTGAGGTATGCAAAGTGGAGAAAACCAAATGGCCGGTGAGCGCGGCTTGAATTGCTAAATCGGTTGTCTCTTTATCACGAATTTCTCCTACCAAAATAATGTTCGGATCTTGACGCAGAAAAGCACGAAGACCTGATGCAAACGTTAACCCTACACCAGGATTGATCTGCACTTGATTAACCCCAGGGATTTCATACTCGACAGGATCTTCGAGTGACGCGATATTGACGCGGGTCGTATTCAATCGAGACAAGACAGCATAAAGCGTTGTTGTTTTTCCACTACCGGTTGGTCCACAAACTAAGATAATGCCGTGTGGACGCAGAATTGCTGTCTCAAGACTTTTCAGTGCCGTCCCATTCATGCCAAGATCTGCCAAGGTTGGAATGCCACCACTCTTACGAAGCAAACGCATTTCAATCTTTTCTCCCTTTACCGTCGGAATTGTGGAGACACGAAGATCGACTTCATCTGCTCCGACTTTGAAATTAAAACGCCCGTCTTGGGGACTACGGTGTTCATCTATTTTTAGTTCTGCCAAAATCTTGATACGAGAAAGCAATGAATCTTGTACGTTCTTTGGCAAACTCAATTTGTCATACAAAATACCATCGATGCGATAACGAATTCGAACTCTATCTTCCTGCGGTTCAATATGCACATCAGATGCCCGAGCAGTTACGGCATAATCAAGAATCGTCGAAACGATCTTGGCAATCGGCGCTTCTTTGAACGTCTTGATAATCTGCTGACTATCGACTGCTGGCTTCTTGCTAAACTCCTGCGTCTCCTTAATCGCTTCACCAACTTCACCGACCAGTTCTTGTCGGTATTGCTGATCAATCGCATTCTGTACGTCAGTCGGCGCCGCAGCAAACGATTTGATGTTTAGCCCGGTCTTTTGCCGAACAAAAGCAAGCGCATCCAGATCGACAGGATTGGCCATCGCGACAGAAAGTGTCTTTTCTTTCTCATCGTAGGAAAAAGGAATGAGATTAAAACGGTCAACGACAGATTGAGAGAGAAATCCTAAGGCTTGTGGTGAAAAAGAAACGGTGGAGAGATGAATATAAGGAATACCAAGTAACTTCGCTTGTGCTTCAGCAATTTTCTCTTCTGAAACAATGTCTAAGGAGCGAAGAATGGTGGTAGGTGATTGGGCTTGAGTCGCGCTTTTGACTTTAATGTCATCATACTGTTCTTGACTGATTTCGTTTTCAGCCAACAACATATCCAGCACTGTTTTGGCATCATTTACCTGCGACAAATTAACAGAATCGGCTCCTGCTTGTCCTTGATCACTCGATGTATTATCCGATGGAGGCTGTGGTGGTGAATCGGGCATTATTTATATAGTAAGAGATACGAAGTTCCAAGTCAAGAAATTTATGGCACCACAACATGGATTCTCGCTTGGACAAGATTTGCGACAAATTGTAATTGGGTTTGCATTTGTACTTGATACAATTTTGAACCAGTTGTCCACACAATGGGGGATGACGTCATATAGGCAGTACTGCCACCATTCATCGTGACGACTGAATTCCACACAGGATGTTGGTCAGTGACATTATAGAGTTGCACCGAAACAATTTGATTTGCCGTCGGGACGAAAACAGATGTTTCGAAATAGATTGCTTTAATAGGACCATATTGTCCAAAATCAACAACTGCTTGTGCACCAGGAACATCAGTCCAGCTACTAGCTTGACTTGTTCCTGCGCCCAAAGGAATAAAATAATCCTTAACAATTGATTGCTGTGGTTGGGGAGCAGTTGTCGGTGTTGGAAGAGAGGTAACAGTCGGAGCAATAGTTGGTGAGACAACAATCGTAGAAGAAGAAAGCGGTGATTCCATTGAAACAGTTTTCTCAGGACTCTTTTCTCCTGCGGTGAAATGAAGATAGATAACATCAATCGTCAGAAATGCCAGAGCAATCCCCACAACAGCAAACGCGACCTTGATATCCTTTTCGTCTCTTCGCAATTTGCTCAATAAAAATCGATCCCCAAACATTTCATTTTAAGCTTAATGAAACACAGATAAAAAGTAAAGTTACGAACGGTTCAGTTCCTTCGCACGAGTATGCGCTGCCCGAATGCCATTGAAAAAAACCTTTTTTAAATTACTCTGTTCAAACTTCTCAAACGCCGCTTCGGTCGTGCCGCCTTTTGACGTAACTTGTAAACGAAGCTCCTTTGCCGACTTGTCCGATTGGCCCAAGAACGTAGCGCTTCCGAGGAGGGTTTGCCGAGCCAGCAGGTTTGCTGTTTTTTCAGGAAGACCGAGATTCAGTGCCGACTGTTCCAATAATTCTGTGAGATAGAAGACATAAGCGGGTCCACTACCAGAGATTGCCGTCGCTGCATCGATCAATTCCTCATCGTCCACAAAAGCTTCCTCGCCAATTGCTCGCAGTAAATCTCTAATTACCAATGATTGTTCGTCACTCACTTCTTTGCTTTTTGCCCAAACCGACATAGATTCCCCAACAGCAGCACACAGGTTCGGCATGACTCGGACAACAGGCTGAGAAGAACCAAGCGAATTCTTTATTGTTTGTATTTCAATGCCTGCAGCAATCGAGATGATGAGTTGCTTCTCGGAAACAACACTTTTTAGTTCTGACAACAGAGCTGCAAAAGACTGAGGCTTAACGGCCAATAAGACAACATCTGCCTGTTGCACAGCTTCTGCATTATTTGAACAAATGACAACACCTTGTTTTGCGAAATGATCTAATTGTGTGTGATGTGAATCACTCAAGAAAAGATTTTCTGGTGTAATTACCTCTTGGGCAAGCAAACTCGAGACAATCGCTTTGCCCATATTTCCAACACCGATGATGGCGAGTTTATTATTCATAGTAAAACCCCTCCCAACCTCCCCTTGTCAGGGGAGGAGCATGCTTTCCAAGATAAGGACAAAATGTTCTCCCCCTGACAAGGGGGAGTTAGAGGGGGTTAGCCCTTCACTTGTCCTTTCCCATACGCAATCCATTTGTACGTCGTCAACTCTTTTACTCCAACTGGTCCTCGCGCATGAAGCTTGCCCGTTGCCGTTCCCATCTCAGCCCCCATGCCAAACTCTCCACCATCATGCAGACGAGAAGAGCAATTGATCATCAGTCCGGCTGCATCAACTTCGGTAACGAACTGATTGATCAAGACTTTGTTCTTTGCGGCAAGAATCTCCGTATGATGATGGGTGTGTTCTTTGATAAACGTTAATGCTTCATCAGAGGTCTCAACAACTTTGACTGCCAAAATACTATCAAGAAATTCTGTTGAAAAATCATCCTCAACTGCTTCTTTAGCATGAGGCATGTATTGGGTGCTGAAACAATCGGCGCGCGCTTCAAATCCTTTTTGTGTGAGAGCAGCATCTAAAGCAGGAAGAAATTCTGTGGCAATTTTTTTATGGACGAGGACTGCATCAAGCGCATTACAAACTCCTGTCCGATTCGTTTTTGCATTCACACAAATTTCGAGGGCTTGTTTGATGTCTGCACTTTTATCCACATACATCCGAGCACCTCCTGCAGCATGATAGAGAATTGGGATGCGAGATTGTTTTGCGACAGCAGTTGTCAGTCCATAACTTCCGCGAGGAATGACGACATCAATCAAATCACTTCGTGTCAGAATCTCGCCAACTGTTTCATGCGTCACCTGATCCAGATAGGTAACCACCGATTCGGGAAGAGAAAATTGCGTGAGCACTTCATGAATACATCGCATAAGCTCTTTATTCGTATAACGAGATTCTGCCCCGCCTTTTAGGACGACGGCATTCCCAGACTTTAAGCAAAGTCCGGTGACATCAATGGTGACATTAGGGCGTGACTCATAAATCATCAAGATAACTCCAATCGGGAAACGAACCTTTTGCAATTTGATCCCATTAGGTAACTTACGTTCTTCCATCACTTCACCGATAGGGTCTTCCAACTTAGCGACAATTTCTAGTTGTTCGATCATACCTTTGAAGCCTTTTTCAGTCACGGTAAGTCTGTCGATAAATGCATTCGTCGCACCTTTTGCTTTGGTCTGCGTCACGTCTTTATGGTTTGCTGCAAAGATCTCGGCTTTATTAGCTTTCAATTCTTTTGCAAGCGCGACTAAGATCTCTCGTTTCTTTTTTTGCGAGAGTTGAGCAACGATGTGTGATGCTTTCTTTGTTTGCTGTAATAATGTTTCAATTGCTTTCATAGGATTTTTGTTCCAATGTGTTTATTTTTTAAAATCACCTGTGACAAAATATTTTTTGTTCTGCCTGAGCTGATATAGGTCGTAATCCCAGCATCACTCGCGATTCGTGCCGCCGTAATTTTTCCACTGATACCACCAACACCCCTTTTCGTATGATGCTTTTTTAACGCGGCTAACTCACTCGTTCCTCCTGAAAGAAACGTTATTACTTCCATGTTTTTATCGTAGACACCTTCGACATCAGTTAAGAGTAAGAGATACTCAGCTGCAATCAACTTTGCAATCTCCGCTGCCAAAAAATCATTGCCGGAAAAACTATTGAGCTGGACAACATCATTCTCATTTAACAGAGGGACGACGTTATGATTCATGCTGTCTTGCAGAATCTCTTTCACTTGTGCCTTGCGTTCAATTACATCCATATCCCATTTAGAGAGCAACATCTGAGAGAGCAGCAAATTGTGTTGTTGAAAAAGTGTATAGAGCGTCTGTGTAACATAGGCTTGCCCAATTCCACCGATTGCTTGTTTTGACAAACTGCTCGTACTGAATTGCTCACCACAATGCACCGCTCCTGACATGACGATACAAACACCAATTCCTTTTTCAACCAGCTGCTTCACTTGCCCAACCATCTCCGAGAGCAGGGAAGTAGCTAATCGATTTTCTTGATCAGTAATCACACTACTGCCAATTTTTATTACAACATATTTTTTGTTTTTCATAATTTTTCTCCATCAAAAAAGGCCCTTGCAAATCCCCAAGATAAAACTTGGAAACTTACAAGGGCCAATAAGGCGGTACCACCTTGCATTATTTGCCTATCGCTAGACAAACCTTATGAGCTGACTCTGAAACAATCCTTCAGGATCTTCGACATCAGCTATCCACTTTTACGGTTGGAATCCGTCAATGCTCATCGCAAGCAGCGTCCTTTCGGAAAACGGGCGGGATACCCATTCATCGCTTTATGTTTTGATTGTAGCAAAGGTGAATTTATAAAGTCAAGTTTGCCCTTCTTAAAGACTTATAGTATAATAGAGTGATGACTCATCTAGAAGGAGAACGAAGATCACCCAAATATCAGTGGGCACAATTTGATTCAGATAACCAACAGCGTATAGAACGCGGACTTAGTCCTGATATTCAAGCAGTGCAAGGAATCATTGTTCACGATACAGCAACAGTGCCAACGGTAAAGGAAATTATAGACTTAAACATACAGCTTCTCACGGCTAAAGACATTCCTTTTTTCCGACAACAGAGCGGACAATTTCTTCATGTTCTAGGAGAGGTGGCCATACAACAACCAAACGATCAACTGCATATCATCGTATTGGGTATTGATACCGCTGGGTCTCAAAACTCTTTTGGTCTCACTAACCGATATAACGAGGCAATGAGGACATTGGTAACACAAACAAACGAATCATTCGACCGAGCAGGTCTCACAAAATTACCTCCACACGCTCCAATCACGTCACTCCGACTTTAAGCTTTCATGTATAATAATGTCATTCATGACAAGTTTTGTAGTAGGTTCCACAAAAAAAGAGAAACGGCAAGCCTATATTAAAGAGTTCTGCAGAAATCTGGCAATCGATATTTTTGATATCACATTAATTGAGAAAGAAACATCGGTCAAACAAAACACCCAAAGCATCGGTATTGAGGACATTAAGCTGATGCAAAAGAAGCTCTTTCTTAAACCCATCAAAAGCAAAACCAAAGCAGTCATCTTAGAAGACAGTCAGTTGCTGACGACAGAAGCACAAAACGCCTTGCTTAAAGTGCTTGAAGAGCCTCCGGAGCACACTATTATAGTATTATCCACCGATACAAAAGAAGTGCTCTTGCCGACAATTCTTTCTCGCTGCAAGATAATTATGCTAGAGGAGGAGAAGATGGCATTGTCACCAGAAGAAACTGCGGATTATCTTGGCTTTATTAAAAGCTTACCTGAACTCACAATAGGGGAGAAACTTAAAAAAGCCGAAGTCCTCGCCAAAGATAAAGAGAAGGCAGTCGCATGGATCGGTAAACTACTTCTTGTTTTGAGAGAAGATATCTTACAAAAAGAAGCATTTGAATCTATCGGTATAGTGCGGAGTTTTCAATCACTGCATACACTGCTGAAAACAACCAACGTCAATCCACGCTTTGCCATAGAGAAGACACTCCTTTCACTTCAGTAGAAATCGTTCTATAATCTATTGATGACTTTTTTAAGCCATTTTTTTAGCAAAGAACGTACCTATTTCAACAAACTTAATCCAGATGCGCAGAAATTACTTCTCTCAATTCTTCTTTATGATTTGATTGCTCCGATCAATGGCATCTTCACAAACGCATTTTTATGGCGGCAATCACAAGATATGATGCTCGTCTCTTTCTTTAATGTCGTGACGTTTGCTCTCGTACCACTTGGGTTTTATCTCAACGGCATTTTGCTAAGAAAGCATTCAGCGGCCAGACTGGCAACAATGGGACTTATTCTCGGAGGGTTAGCGCTTACTGCTCTTATGTTTTTGCCAAGTATTTCTTATCTTGAAGTGCTTCTCTTTAGTATCGCCAATGGTATCAGTATTGGTATCTATTGGGCAAATAGAAACATCCTTACTCTTAAAGCAACGACAAGCGATACTCGCATCTATTTCTCTAGCATTGAAACGACGACAAGTACCGTAACTAAAGTAATCGTGCCATTAGCCATTGGCTGGTTCATTACCCTTGGAATGATTATTCATCTCTATACCCCGATTCAGGGCTATCAGATGTTGGTAGTTTATCTTCTCTTCATCATTCTGACGATTGGCCTAGTCAGTAAATCCATTTCTATCAAACGACAAGATGTTTCAACACTCTTCGTCAAACAGGTGAGTAATAAATGGCAGAAGTTTCGGTTACTTGAATTTGTGTTGGGGGTCAATGATGCCGCAAGAACTGTTATTCCCATATTGCTCGTGCTGACAATTCTTGGCAAAGAAGAAACATTGGGGACCGTCCAATCATTTTCGGCGATCTTAGCAACCTTCATGGTTTACACAGGTGTGAAACAATTGCATGTCAAACATCGATTAAAGCTTGTGGTCATTGGTGTCTTAATCACAATTATTGGTGGCGTGTCATTTGGCTTTCTCTACTCAGGACTTGGTGTCCTCATCTTCTATGCATGCCAAGCCCTTGCCTGGCCATTGCTGTGGGTTGCGATCAGTTCAGTCAATTACGATCTAATCGATCAAGACAACAAAAATCCCAAACTGCATTATGCCTATGTCTGTGATCAGGAAATTTATCTCAATGCAGGAAGAGTCGTCGGCATCGGCCTCTTTATGGCACTTGCAACGTTTGCATCTCACGACTTTGCCCTAAGATTTGCCCCCCTGCTCTTTGCAGCTGCACAAGTAGTCCTGTTCTTTACCACCAAATCTATAGACAAGAACAACAAAGCGTGACAAAATAACAAACATGTGGTTTCCTCTTGCTCTTTTTACTGCTTTTGCGACAGCCATCATGGCACCCATTAATAAGCATCAGCTAAAAACAGTCAATCCTTTTGCCTTACTTTTTCTTAATCAGCTTTGTAGTGTTATTTTTATGTTTGCTGCGATCATGTTTCTAGGAGGGATACCACAAGTAACTAACAAGTTTTTTCTTTTTATCTTTTGCGCAAGCGTGCTCGACGTTATTGCTTTTAGTTGTTCTTACTGGGCAATTAAACATACCCCAATTTCATTATTGGCACCTCTGACTTCATTTACCCCTGTCTTCGCAACTATTTTTGGGATGATCTTTTTACATGAAATACCAACACCACTCAAATTGGGCGGAATTTTTACGATCGTTCTTGGCATGTATTTGCTTAACATCAGTGATATAAAAGGTGGTCTTCTAAAACCTATTCAAAAGTTATTCTCCCATCCTGGTGTTTGGGTCTTTTTTGTCGAAGTTATCATTTTTGGGATAACACCTATCTTTCAAAAACAAGCAATCTTCGAGGTTCATCCCACAATGCCGCTTTTCGCTGCTTTCATCGGCAATCTCTTCGTAACAGTTTATGTCTCATTCTATGGCATAAAAAAAGTGCGACAAGAAATTGTCTCTGTAAGAAAGAATGCGTGGTTTTTTCTTCTCTTTGGACTAATTAACACATTTGCACAATTGGCTGCTTATCTCGTATTTTCGACGACATATGTTGGATACGCAACTGCAATTTTCAGTTTATCTTCCTTATTTACTATCATTTTAGGAGGAGTGATTTTTAAAGAGAAACATATTGGAGAACGACTACTCGGCGCAATCGTTATGATCATCGGGACAGTATTATTGGCTCTCTAATTAAAGCTTAAACTTTTCAGCAAGAAATGTTGAACCGACAATCACGAGTCCACCAACTGCTTGTAGGGGAGAAAGTGTTTCGTTAAGAAAGACTAATGAGAGTATCGTAACGAATAATGGAGTTATAGCAAAAACCATCGTTACAAAAGAAGCCGTGGCTAATTTATATGCTCTGTTGCGAAGCATGATCATCGTAAAGTAACACAGGCTCGCTAGTAAAACAAATCCGAAATGCTGAGGAATAGTAAATACATGCAGTATATTAGCAAGCAAAACGAGAGAGACACATGCAACGATCGAAGTGACTGAACCACTCAGATCAGGATGCATTTTGGACATGGTATGTTTCACAAGAATATTAGAAATAAATGCTGCGCTTGCTGCCATACTTAACGAATAGATGTCTCCTAAGGTGAGCGTAATCCCTCTTCCATCTGTGGTTAGTAAAAAGGATCCGATAAGAATAAAGGCACTAAAACCATCTTTTGTCTGGTCAATTTTTCTTTCAGGAATAACCAAGCAAAGATCACCGTGAAGACGACAATCATGCGATACAAAAAGGCAAAATTTATGGCCGGAGTATTTGCTAATGCCAATGATTGCAGATAATTAACGCCAAGAGAACTCGCAACACCGATAAAAAGTAATAAGAAGATTGTTCTCTTTGACAGCTTTTTAAATTCACTCGTATGTCGTTGAAAAAGAACTAGCCAAGGAACAACCATAAGTAAGATCATCCACGCACTGAGATTCAGTGGATTTTCTCCAGATTTAAGAATATATCGCAGCAATACGGTAAAGATTGATGTAAAAAGAGTGGCGATAAGCGCGAGCACAAATCCTTGACGGAGATTTTTTAAGTGTGACAACATATTTGTATTATACATAAGATGCTATAATGCTTGAGATGCGGTCGCCGAGTAGAGTCAGGCGCCCTGCCGCAAGTAGGGAGACGCAGGTTCAATTCCTGCCCGCATCTCATTTTTATGAATCCACAAGACTATCTTAAAGACAAAATTGAAAAAGCAGCAGACTATACACTTACTTCTGACGAGAAATCGCAAGCAGAGAAAGGAATTGAGGAATTCATCTTCAAAAAACTTGCTTCCAAAAAGTTCCGTAAGTTTGCTATGGATGAAGACTGCAAAAAAAGAACAACAAAAGCTATCGCGGCCAGGGTACAAAAAAAAGAACCAATCACTGTTGTTTATCCTCAAGGTGGATACAAACTCTGGAGATTCCCGACATCGCCAACAGTCGACTGGGCAGAATTCTTCAACGTCGGTTATGTACTAAACTATCTTGCCCCCATCGCTGCAGCATACAAATCTGGCGTAAAAATTACGTATTACATGCACACACTCTTAATGGAGATCCATGACAATTTGACTCAGGAAGAAATTAAAGCGTATGTGGACTCTTTTGAACAGTTATTGAACGAATTCCGTAAGTTTCTTCCGGAGAATGTCACAATCGAAATCTTACGCGATGCAGATATCTATACCAGAGACGAATATTTTACTGCATTAGAAAAAGAGAAAGAAATTGTGGAGCAACTCTCGCATACATGGCCACCAGCACAAAAGGATGCTTTGTCTAAGACCGCTCGTCTTAATATTAAATGGGCAGGAGCAAGCGATTGGACCAAACTCTCTGAGAAAGAGCAGGAGGAAAAGATACAACTCTCATCTTTGTATGAAATGGCTGCGCCGCGATTAGAACGAGTCTTCAAAAAAATCAAAGCGGCAGACAATATTTTACTTTTTACCAAAGGTTCAAAAGATTTTATCGGCATCGGCAGCACCAAAGCTTCTATTGCAAAATACTGGGTCGGCTTTGGTGTACTGGAGAAACGGAAAGATTCTTATTTACCTATTATTCTTACCCCGAGCCAATATGAGAAAGCAATGAAGCAAGACTATCAAAAAGTTGCAATTGATTTACTAGCTCAACCAAACTTCTCTCAGATATTTATTTTCCCAACGCCGCTGATATAAGTTGGTATACGAACGTATACTTTAAGCAATAATTTATGCTACAATATCTTCGTTATGAACCTCGCGTATCAATTACGACCGCAAACACTTGAAGAATTCTTTGGACAAGAGCATCTTGTTGGTAAAGATAAAATCCTCAAGAAAATGATCGAAACAGGTAATGTCTCGTCAATGATTTTCTGGGGCCCTCCGGGAAGTGGCAAAACGACACTTGCGTATTTAGTTGCCAAAGCAAGCAAAGCAGCATTTCATCATCTCTCAGCAGTTGAGACAGGAAAAGCAGATCTGAGAGTCATTATCAAAAAGGCTGAAGAAGAAAAAGAGAAGCAAACGATTCTTTTCATCGACGAGATTCATCGTTGGAATAAAGCACAACAAGATTCGCTCTTGCCGTATGTTGAAAGTGGACTCATCACCTTGATCGGTGCGACCACGGAGAATCCATCGTTTGAAGTCATCAGCGCTTTGCTTTCACGATCACGTGTTTTTGTCTTGCAAAGTCTGCCGCAAGAACATCTTGAAAAAATTATTGATCACGCACTGAAAGACAAAGAGCGGGGAGTAGGGAAGTATAAAAAAACAATAACACCTGATGCTAAAGAACTCCTGATGCGTCTTTCTGGAGGAGATGCCCGAATTATGCTCAATGCACTCGAGATGGCAGTCACGACATATAAAGAAAAAAAGATAACACCTGAAGTCCTTAAAGAAGTTTTCCAAACAAAATCAGCCGGACTCTACGACAAAAAAGCGGACGAGCATTACAACATCATTAGCGCATTCATCAAATCAATGCGAGGGAGCGATGTCGATGCAGCACTTTATTATCTGGTACGGATGCTTGAGAATGGCGAAGATCCTAAATTCATCGCGAGACGAATGATTATCTTTGCGTCCGAAGACATCGGCATGGCAGACCGTGGAGCACTCATCCAAGCCAATGAAGCATTTGAAGCAGTCAACAAAATTGGTATGCCTGAGTCACAACTCATCTTAGCTCATGTCGTAATTTATCTGGCAAGTGCAAAAAAATCTCGATCAGTAGCCAACGCACTTGGTAAAGCCAAGCAAGCAGTCTATGACTTACCCAATGAACCCATCCCGTTGCATCTGAGAAATGCTCCGACCAAACTTATGAAAAATTTGGGTTACGCTAAAGATTATGAATGGTCCGAAAAACACGTCGGCCCAAAGAAAGAACTCTCATTTCTCCCTGAGAAATTGAAGGGGAGAAAGTTTTTTGAAAATTAAACAGAACTGTATAGGTTGAAATTCTTTGTAGGTTATGTATAATAGAACTCTAAATGGCTAATAAACAATCCTCTGATTATTCTGCACAACAAATTCAAGTTCTCGAAGGACTCGAACCAGTACGTAAGCGCCCGGGTATGTACATCGGATCAACTGATGTCTATGGATTGCATGAGACTTTGCGAGAAATTATTGATAACTCTGTCGATGAGGCATTAGCAGGTCATGCAAAAAATGTGTGGATCCAATTGAACAAAGACGGCTCGGCATCTGTTTCAGATGATGGTCGTGGTATCCCGACAGATGTTCACCCAATACATAATAAATCAGCGCTTGAGTTAGTTATGACCCAACTGCATGCCGGCGGAAAATTTGGCGGAGACGCATATAAAATTTCTGGAGGACTTCATGGAGTCGGGGCATCTGTCGTTAACGCCTTATCTGACTGGACGGCTGTCGAAGTTCGTCGAGGCAGCAAAATTTATCGTCAACGATATGAGCGCGGTATTCCAAAGACAAGCGTTGAAGTCGTGAAGGAAACCCTGCTTGATAATCCACAAGTCCTACGCCTTAAAAAAGGAACATCTACCGTGTTTTATCCAGATGCCTCAATCTTTAAAGAATTTATAACAACATCTGAAGAAGGAGAAACATCTTACGCTTGGGATTACGACTTTATTCGTAAAATCATCAGAGAACGAGCATATCTCGTACCAAAGCTTTATTTCCACTTTCTCGATAAAAGAAAAGACAAAGAGAAGGAAGTTAATTATTACTTCGAAGGCGGTATTGTTTCATTGGTTGAAAAGCTGAATGAAAATAAAGATCCATTACACAAAGCTATCTCCATCAATAAAAGTAATGGCGATGTCCAAGTCGAGGTAGCTATTCAATATAATAA
>Ga0075364_10001053_pt1 | contig 14687 bp, 5 predicted proteins | sample EndMetdeltDD1764_FD_71517 | JGI IMG/M metagenome (GOLD analysis project Ga0075364, IMG submission 71517) | Populus endosphere microbial communities from Tennessee, USA - Endosphere MetaG P. deltoides DD176-4 | ecosystem: Host-associated > Plants > Roots > Endosphere | place: USA: Tennessee... | reverse complement strand
GGGCGCCTTGACGCAATGAATGGTCTTGCGTAACCGCGCCGAGCGGTCAGTAAAAAGGAGCCGCGGACTCCAGCTAAGCAACGGCGCCGCAACAAGTGGCGCTCGGTTCTTCATCCGGTGGAGTCCCAACAGGCGGAATCCGTCCATCACCGCGCCGGCCGGCTGCGAACTCGACGCGCTCGTCGTCCACGATCCGCCGCGATCGATTGACGTCGGCGCTCCGGGTGCTGGACGTGCTCTACGTCACGGTTGCGGACGGTACGCCGCGGATCGAGGCGGCGCCCATCTGGCGGATCGAAGCGCGCAAACGCTGCCCAGTCCGTAGCGGACGTGCGCGGCCGCATCTCTTACGACTGGAGCTGATCGAACAACCACGCCTTCGCGAAGTTCCAGTCGCGCTTGAGCGTGGAGATCGATATCTTCAGGGCTTCCGCCGTTTCGCGCTCGCTCAACCCGGTGAAGAACCGGAGCTCGACCACGCGACTGACGCGAGGGTCGATCTGCTCGAGCCGCGACAGCGCCTCGTCGAGCGCCACGAGATCCTCGCCGCGGGCGCCGGCGGCCTGGTGGACATCGCTGAGCGAAATACGGACGTGCCCGTCGACGCGCTTCTTGGCGTTGCGTGCGCGGGCGTAGTCCACCAGCAGATGCCGCATTTCCCGCGCCACCGCGGCGAAGAAGTGCGCGCGGTTCTGCCAGCTCGTCTGTTCCGCCCCGAACAGCCTGATGTAGACCTCGTGGACGACGCCCGTGGGCCGCAATGTGTGATCGTCTCGCTCCTGGCGCAGGTATTTGCCGGCGATCCGCCGCAGCTCGGGGTACACGAGCGTCACCAGCGCATCGCGCGCCTCATCCTTTCCACTGCGCAGTTCTCCGAGCAGCGTGGTGATCTGGCTCGCGGCGGGATTGGACATGACCTGCGCTGCCACAGTATACGGGGCAGGCTCGCGTATTGACTCCGGGATGTTCACGGTCCAAGATTCGCCGCGATGGGCGAGACCGCGGATCGATACCGGCGCTTGCGCGCCGTCTTCGATGAAGCGCTCCGCACGCCCCGTGCGGCGCGGCCGCGCTATCTCGCTCGCGCGTGCGCCGACGAGCCGGCGCTGCTCCCTCAACTCCAGCGATTGCTCGACGCCCACGAGCAGGCCAGCTCTTTTCTCGAGCGCCCGGTCACGCTGTCATTCCCGGCGACGCTCGTCGACGATGATTTCTGCGGCACCGATCGGTTCACCGTGCTCCGGCGGCTGGGTGCGGGCGGAATGGGCGTGGTCTACGAGGTCGAGGATCGTGCCCGCGGCGAAGTCGTCGCACTGAAGGCTCTTCGCCACACGACGCCGGCCGGGCTGTACCGATTGAAGAACGAGTTCCGCAGCCTCGCCGGTGTGGCGCATCCGAATTTCGTCTGCTTGTACGAGCTCGTCGTCGAGGACGCACGCCCCTTCTACACGATGGAGCTCGTGAACGGCGTCAACTTCGTCGAGTACGTGAGGGGAGCCGGGCGAGCCTCGCTTTCGATCGATCGCCTCACGTCCGCGCTTCGACAACTGATCGACGGCGTATCGGCCCTGCACCGTCTTGGAAAGCTCCACCGGGATATCAAGCCGTCGAACGTACTCGTCACACTAGACGGCCGCGTCGTCATTCTCGACTTTGGTCTGATGACGGAGCTGTTCCCCGCGGACGGTCTTGCCGAGCAAATGATCGGAGGAACGCCTGCGTATGTCGCGCCGGAAATCGGCTCCGGCGTCCCACCCTCGGAGGCTGGGGACTGGTACGGCGTGGGCGCCACGCTGTACGAGGCGCTCACCGGAGAGGTCCCGTTCAGAGGCCCGCTGCTTGAAGTGCTCCTCCTCAAGAGGGAGTCCGATCCGCCTTCTCCTTCGGATCTCCACGCCAACGTGCCACCCGACCTCAGCTCGATCTGCATGGGGCTGATGTGCCGCGATCGGGCGCGGCGGTTGTCGGGCCGCGACGCGCTGAGCAGACTTCGTCTCGGTTCGATGACAGTGTCCGCCGTGAACAGAGCCGAAGGCCCGCTCGCGGAAGCGCCCTTTGTCGGCCGCACGCGTGAGCTCGGTCTTCTCGATGACGCCTATGCGAGGATCGCCAGCGGGCGACCGGCAGCCGCGTACGTCTGCGGTCCATCCGGCATCGGCAAGAGCGCGCTGATTCGATCCTTTCTCCACCGGCTGGCGGCACATCACGACGTAGTCGTGCTGTCAGGGCGATGCTATGAGCACGAGTCGGTGCCGTACAAGGCCCTCGACGGCGTCGTCGACAGCCTTTCGCGTTATCTCGTGTCCCTGCCGGCGGCCGAGAGCGTGCTGCCGCACGATGTCGTGGCGCTGCCGCGGCTCTTCCCGGTCATGCGGCGGATCCCCGCCATCGCCGAGGCATGCCGGGAGCGGGAGCCCGCGGACGTCGAGCCGCTCGTGTTGCGACGCCGGGCGTCCGAGGCGTTGCGCGAGATTCTCGTCCGCATTGCCGCGCGACAACGGCTGGTCATCGCGATCGACGACCTGCAATGGGCGGACGTCGATGGCGTGCTGTTGCTGGAGGAATTGCTGCGCCCGCCCAACGCTCCGCCTGTACTCACAGTGGTGTCGTTCCGCAGTGAGGAACTCGCCGGTATCCCGTTTCTCCAGAGGCTGCGCGAGCGCGGCGAGCAGGGTGCGTGGACGCCGATTACGCTCGACCCCATGCCGGACGCGGAAGCAGGCGAGCTGGTCGCCGCGCTGCTGTCGGCGGACTCGCCGCTCAGCGATGAGGAGAAACTGAGGATCACGCGCGAGGCGGACGGGAGTCCGTTCGTGCTCGAGCAGCTGGCGCGATACGCCGGCGTCGCCTATGCCGGCGTCGCCAGGATCGAACCCAGCCGCGCGCCGACATTCGGCGAGGTGCTCGACACGCGCGTCCGGAAACTGTCATCCGAGGCCCGCGGCTTTCTCGAGACGCTGGCGATCTGCGGCCGTCCGATGGCGCCGGAGCTGGTCTGCGCCGCGTGCGGGGTTGCCGGTGCGAGGCAATCGCTGGTGGCGATGCTCCGCTCGTCGCAGCTGATTCGCAGCAGTGGATCGTCGGACCGCGTCGAGCCGTATCACGATCGGATTCGCGAGGTCCTGACGGCGCGAATGGCCCCTGAGGCCGTGCGGCGGACGCATGGGGCAATGGTGGAGGCGCTCGTCGCGAGGAGCAGCGACGACTGCGAGGCGCTGTTCGAGCACTATCAGGGCGCCGGAGACGGCGACAACGCGTCGATTCAGGCCGGACTCGCCGCCGCGAAAGCCGCCACGGCGCTCGCGTTCGATCGCGCCGCGTTCTTCTACCGGCAGGCGCTCGCGCTGACGCCGTCATGGCCCGACGCCAGCGCCCGGAAGGAAGGACTCGCGCACGCACTCGCTAACGCGGGCCGGCCCGCAGAGGCGGCCGAGGCGTACCTCGAGGCGGCCACGGGAGTCGAGCACCCGGCGCGCGTCGAGCTGCAGCGCCGCGGAGCCGAGCAGTTCCTGATCGGCGGGCACATCGACCGCGGACTGGATCTGATTCGCGCCATGCTCGCGGGCATGGACGTGCGGATGCCCCGACGCCCTCGGGGGGCGATGCTGTCGCTGCTGTGGCGGCGCGCACGACTACGTTGGCGCGGGCTGCGCTTCGTTCCGAGACAGGCTGACGCGATCGATGCCGATGCGCTCCTGCGGGTGGACACGTGCTGGTCGGCCACGACCGGGCTGCTGCTGGTCGATTTGATCGGTGCGGCGGACCTGAGCATGCGCCACCTGCTGATGGCGCTCGACGCCGGCGAGCCGTTCCGGGTGGCCCGCGCGATGGCGATTGAATCGGCTGTCCGCGCCTCGGATCAATCTGGCGGAAGACTGGGCGAACAACTCGCCGACCAGTCGCGTGCGCTCGCCAGGAGCATCGGAACCCCACCGGCGATTGCGTTGTCCCTCCTCGCGGACGGGATGATGGCGATGGCAGCGGGCGAATGGAAGAAAGCGTCGGTCATATCCAACCGGGCGCTGGCGATGCTCCGCGACAAGTGCGTGGGGTTCTGGTGGGAGATGAACATCGCGCAGAATCTCGTCGTCTGGGGTCTCATGTATCAGGGAGAACTGCGCGAACTGTCCCGCCTGGTTCCCTCGCTTCTCGCCGATGCGCGGCGCCGGGACAACCTGTACATCGCCACGGAACTGTGCACCCGCAGCAACTTCGCCTGGCTGGCCGCAGACGACCCTGACGGAGGAGAGCGTGAGACGATCGAGAGCATCAGTCGATGGTCGCACAAGGGCTTTCATCGTCAGCACTACAGCGCAAGGTTGGCGCGGGTGCAGACGGCACTGTATCGCGGCGATGCCGAAGGCGCCTGGCGGCTGCTGACCGAACAGGAATCGTCGCTGCGCCGGTCACTGATCCTGAACCGCATCCAGGTGCTCCTGGTCGAGGCTCACTACCTGCGATCGCGCTGCGCGCTGGCAATGGCGGCGCGGCACCACGAGTCCCGCCGCTTCCTCTCGGTGGCTCGCGCGGGAGCGCGCCGCATCGCCAGGGCCCGCAGACCATGGTCGGATCCGATTGCCCTGCTGCTGGAGGCTGCGATTGCCTATCTCCAGGGCAGTACGCCGCTCGCCGTAAGACTGCTCCACGACGCTGTCGAACGCTTCGAGCGCGCCGACATGAACCTGTACGCGGCCGTCGCCCGGCGGCGAATCGGCGCGCTGCAGCACGACGCGGCCGGGCGGGACATGCAGCAGCAGGGCGACGAGTGGATGGCCGCGCAGTGCATCAGGAATCCCATGTGCATGACCCGCATGCTGGCGCCCGGCTTTCCCGACGCGGCGTGACGGTTCGATAGTTCCAGGCCGATCACCCGGATCGGCGCCATTCCTCCCTTCGTGAACTGTTTCGTCGCCCACCTCCGCCTGTAGGTGCGGATCGGCGTTGGCGTGCATCGCTGCACACGGCGCCCTTGTCGCGGAGGTAGCCCTTGTCCATCGCACAGTCCGGTGCGCCGTTGTCCGGCGCCGCGTTGTTTTCCCCGACGTCACAGGCGTACCGCACCGTCGGCGAGTTCGGCGCGGGGACGGACGTTGATTGTCCAGGAGGCGAACGCCGACACGATCGGCACCGTCCATTCACTCGCCGCGACAGGCGGCATCGTGACGCTAACCGACGCGGCGGCGCCATCCGTCGCCGGGCACCTCGGGATGTTCGTCACGGTGACGGACACCGTCAACTCGCTCAACACCGGCCGGTTTCAGATCACGCTCACGATCGATGCCGTCGTCCCGGATGCCCCGGCAATCCGTGGCGCAACTGGACGCGACGACCTTCTGGTTCAACTATCCCGGCGGCAGCCGCTTCACCAACGGCTCGGTGTTCGGCCGCATCGCCGGCGAGAACGCCGCGAAAAGCGCCTTCGGGTGCGCTTTCTTTTCAAATGCGCCGGCGGTCAAAAGGAACGGACCTCGAGGAGTGGGCGCTGAGAGCTCATGAACATATCGAGTAATACAAGCCAGGCAAGCAGCAAATCCGGCGCGGCGCAAGACGTGATCAGCCTTCCCAAAGGGGGCGGCATCAAAGGGATCGGCGAGACGTTCCAACCGAATCTCTCCCGCGGAACAGGGAATCATGCGATTCCTCTGGCCGTATCCCCCGGCCGTGGCGGCTTTGCGCCAAAACTCCAGAGGATTCACGGCCGGCGCCCAGGATTTTTGCGAGGCGCTACTCGTACCTTGATCGCATTCGGCGAAGGGAGCCTCGCGGTGACGCCACTCAAGTTGATCCCGATCGCGCTGGCAGCGCTGCTTCCGATCACGGCCACCGCGCAGATCGAGCCCGTCGCGGGTCTTGCCGGTGGGAGGCCCTCGGACACCGGCTTCAACGACCTGATCGGCTCTCGCGGAGAGGTGTCTACCTCCGTGCCGCTCGATCTGCCCGTCGCGCGCGGAGCGCTGCCGATCCCGCTGCAGGTCGCCTACGCCGGCCAGCGAGCGGGCGCGGCGGGCCTGGGGTGGGAGGTGCCCGTCTCGTACGTCCACTTCGACATCACGCTCGCGCATCGGCGGCCACTTCGCCAGCCGAACACCCCACCCCAGCCGCCGCAGCGCGTCACGCTCGTCCTGGACGGGCAGGTGCACCAGCTGGTGCCGAGCGCGACCACCGCGAACACCTGGCTGGTGCGGCGCAACGCCCAGCTCGTGCTCAAGCGAACCGGGGATGCGGCCCTGTCGCTCTACGACGGCGAGGGCCGCACGTTCATCTTCAGCTCTCAGGCCGGGTCGGACGGGAGCCGGCTCCTGGGCGGGCGGCTCTTCCTCCTGATCGCGATCGTCGGCGCCACGGGCAACGACGTGACGCTCACCTACCAGTTCGGCGCGGTGCCCCTGGCGGGAGGTGGCACCGGGCTCTCCATCGACCTGACCCACGTACGGTACAACAAGCACCCCACCAAGCCGGGCTGCCGCAAGCACGACGTGCTGCTCTCGTACGAGCTCCCGTCGCCGGAGCCCATCGCGGTCTCGACCATGGGGGGCGCGACGTTCGCCCGCAACCGCAAGCTCGCCGGCGTGACTGTCTTCAGCCAACCCTCCTGCACGCGGCCGCCGGTTCAGCTGCGCTCCTATAACTTTCGGTATGGCGCCGACGCCGACACCGGCTTGCCCCGCCTGGAATCCGTGGTGATGCGCGGGCAGCAAGGGACTCCGGAGCGTAACGTCACGCTGCCCGTCGCGTCGTACACGTACGGCGCCGCCACCGGCACGGACGGGAGGCTCACCTTCCGGAGGAGCAGCTTCATGCTCATGCCGGCCGACGCACGGCCCGACTACGGCATTGGCTCGACCTACGCCGTGGTGAACTCCGCGGACACGCAGCAGGCGCTGGTGGACATCAACGGCGACGGCCGGACGGACTTTCTCTACAAGCAGAGCCTTGGCCACAACGTAAAGGCCGCGTTCAACACGCCCAGCGCGAATGGCGCATCGACGCTGCTCACCACCGACCAGCCGCTGAACCTGCTCTTCATGGTGGAGAAGCGGAACCACGCGTATCCACGCAGCCCCGACGTGAGCGAGCCGCAGCCGACGTACACCTCCCAACGGCTCGTCGACTTCAACGGGGACGGGCGCCTCGACGTCGTCAGGGCCTCCGAGCTCCGCAAGGCGTGGGTCATCTACCTGAACACGCCGAGCGCGACCGACCCGCGCCGCATCGTCTGGCAGCGGCGCGCGGTGCCGATCGCTCCGATGCTGCAAGCGCTGGCCGCCGCCGGGTACGCGGTCACTCCGGACGACGATTGGCTCGCCGTCTCGCGGACCTGGAGCGTGCGCGATTCGCTCTCGAACCTGTGCTGGGAGTGGAAGGCCGACGCTTCGGGCGTCTACGGCTGGCAGCCCTCCCTGGCGGGTTTCTCAGGCCCGGAGCACAACCGATGTCATCTGCCGCAGGGCCAGGATCCCTCGGCGCCCGGCTTCGGCCGGACCTATTTCGCCAACAAGACCATCACCGAATGGGAGCTGCGCGACGTCAACGGCGATGGCTACCCCGACTTCGTCTACGGCGCCTCGCCCGTCGTCCCTCGCGACGGGAACCTCGGCCCGCCGGCGCAGCCGGGCTCGTTCCCCGGCCAGTACGTCGAGACCCAGAAGGCGACGGTCGTCGACATGATCGGAAGCCGGGACGTCCGGGCACTGCTCAACGTCGCCGGCGTGCACATCGACGACGGAGTCGAGCTCCCGGCCGACGAGGGGCCTTTTCTGGGCTCTGGCACGGAGCTGTTCTCCTCGGCCATGACGCTCGAGACCGGCGGCCCGAGCGGCTGCGGCGTCGAACGGTGGAGGGACGAGCTGGCGTCCACGCTGGGGAAGCGTATCCAGCTCTGCGGCTTCGACGACGTCAACGGCGACGGCTTGACCGACCGGCTCACCTACGTCGTCCAGTCGACACCGCCCTCGACCGTCCTCGTCGGGAAGGCGAGGCTGGGCACCGGCGACCCCGCGCAGCCGTTCGCGAACTCGCCGACGGTGCTGCTTCCAGGACCAATCGCCCGGGTCGAGGCGGACATGGTGGCGGTGGGGGACGGGACCCTCAAGCCGCGCGCCTGCCCCGCGGCGCCGACGCAGCCACATGCCGATCCGCCGGTCAACCGGTACGAGATTCGCCGCACCGCGGGCCTGCGAGACATCAACGGCGATCGCATTCCCGACTACGTGTCCGCCGATACCAGCGCGTCCCCGGCTTCGTGGAGCGTCGCCCTCGGGACGGGCTTCGGCTTCGCGGCAGCGAAGCCGGTGGTGAGCGACGTGGGCCTCGAGCTCTCGCTCGAGGAAGTCGGCTGCTTCGGGGACAACGCGAGCGCCATCACCAGGCGAGGGCTGTTCGACGTGGACGGCGACGGCCGCCCCGAGGTGGTGGTCGCCAACGGCCTCATCCTCGTTCTGTATCAGCTCAACGCGGTACCCCCGCCGAGCCACCCCTCGACCAACGTGCGCAGCCAACCGAACGAGGGGCGGCTGGTAAGCATCGCCAACGGCTTTGGCGCGACGACCCGCTTCGAGTACCGCTCGGCGAAGGAGGATGCGGCGACCCGCCACGTCGTTCCCTTCCCCGAGATCATCGTGACGTCGAAGGCCACGGTCGACCCGACGAATTCGGCGCTCCTCAGCCCGGTGCGCCGCGCGTACGGCGACATCAACCTGTATTTCGACTCGGTGGCGGACGGGTTCATCTCGACCGGCTACCTCCGCACGGTGACGGTGCAGAACACCGGAGACCAGCCGGGCACTCCGGAGGTCGACGGCGCCGCCACCGTCACCGACCGGTACCCGCTTCAGCCGTTCGCCACCTGGATGGACGCTCAGACCCGGTTCCTGCGGTACCAGCGGGTCGGTCAGGTTCGAGATGTCACGACGCTGGCCGGCAACGTCGGCGCCGACCCGTGGGCGCTGCTGGCGGTGAACATCGACTCCGACGTTCGGCGGATCAGCGGCAGCCAGGTCACCTGGGAGGCAAAGCTCGTGGCCTCCGGTGGATCGACCGGCGAGCCCTGCGTCGACATGGCGGACCCGTTCAGCTTCCGGATCTCGCGGGACGTCTCGCTCGGAACGGATGTCTGCACCCAGCGCGGCCTCGCCTTCCAGAGGAGCAGCTGGCAGTGGCGGGGCACACCATCGGCCTCATCTCCCCTCTCGTCAACGGAGGTCGTGTTGACGGCATCGTCGATCCTGGGGGTGGATGATTTCGGGCGCGTGACGTCGTTCGCACAGCTCAACGAGATCACGCCGCCCGCTGATGACATCTGCGGACAGATCGCCTGGGCGGAACCCGTGGGGGGCGACGTACGGATCCTCAACGCCCCGCACACGGTGACGCTCACCGACTGCGCCCCTACGCAAACCCGGGTCTACCGCAAGGAGACATGGGCGTACGACGCACGAGCGGACGGCCGTGTCGCGAGAGGTCTGGTGACCCGGAGCGAGATCGAGCGCCACGCCATGGATACCGGTGCTCCGCTGGGGACGATCCGCCGCTTCGACGCCACGTTTGACCCCGCCAGTGGCAACCTGAGCCGGACGGTCCGCGTGCGCGACGATGGCGCGAGCGTCGCGGAGGCCCTGGAATACGACCCGTTCGGACTGGTGGTGATCCGCCAGGAGATCCGGGGGAGGACGGCCGCAGGGGTGCTGCTGCCGCTGCAGAGCAGCCGCACCGAGGCGGACCCGGTCACGCTCGCCGCCGTGCTCACCACGGATCCGAACGGAAGTCAGACCGGCGCTTCCTTCGACGGCTTCGGCCGGCCGGTGCTCGCCACCATCCGGCCCGCCGGTGGAGTCGCGGGCGCCGTCGCATTCACGCGTTACCTCGGGTTCGCCGTCGGCGAGACCGGCGGCCGGGGCGTCGTCACCAGGACCTTCGCGGACGCCGTGCCGCCGGCCGAGGCGCCGGTCCGTCCGGGCCTCGAAGAGACCACCTTCCTCGATGCGCTCGGCAGGCGGGCCCGGACCGACGAGACACTGGGGGCCGACTACGGCAACCAGGTGATCACCTCTTCGGTGGTCTACGACCTGCTGGGTCGCGTGCGCTTCGAGGCCGAACCGAGGCCGGCGAACGAGCCCGACCTGTACGGCACCACGCACTACTTCAACCCCGACGGCACGCCATCCTGCTCGATCCGCGGCCACGGCCTGCAGGCGATGACGAACCAGACGAACGAGGCGGCGGAGCGATACGTGAGCTGCCGGACGCGCACGTTCCGCGACAACCGCGAGGTTGTCTACACGTGGGACCCGGCGATGCTGGCGAGCGGATCGGCGCAGAGCGCGCTGCGGAAAGAGCACCAGTACGGCGCCACCGGCCAGCTCGTCGAGGCGCGTGCGTTCCTGGATGGCGCGAGCTACGTCATGGAACGCGCCCTGTTCGGTTACGACGCGTTCGGCAACCTGACGGCCATGAAGAGATCCGACAGCTGGTCGCAAGCGTGGGCGGAGACGTCCTGGCGCTACGACTCGCTGGGCCGCCTGCTCGAGCTGCGCGAGCCCGACGCCGCGCCGCAGGTGCGCAGCTACGACAGCTGGGGCTCGCTCACGCAGACGCAGTGGCTCGACACGACGACCACGCCGCCCACCGACAAGCGCGTGGTCCACCGCTACGACCCCCTCAACCGCCTGGTGCACAGCGAGGAGCGCGTCGACCAGGTCGTCGACTCCGAGACCGTGGCCGACTTTCAGTACGACCTGCCCGACACCCTCGCTTCTCCGGCGTGGACCGGATCCTTCGTGCTGGGCCGCCTGGCGAAGGCGACCTGGGCCGCCGGCGCGGTGTCCTTCGGTTACGACGGCCTCGGCCGCATGAACGCGCGCGTCTACCGCGACCGTACGCGGGCTCCCTCCGCCGTGTATCTCGAGAAGCACCGCTTCCACGACGACGGCGCCCAGGCTTCACTCAAGTTCCTTCTTCCGGATACGGCGTACGCGCTCGAGCACGTCGACTACGCGTACGATTCGGCTCGGCGCCTCCGCTCGGCAACGTACAGCGACGCAGCGGCGAGCCAGCGCGTGTTCGACGGCTCGCTGCCCGGCGATTACGACGTGCTCGGGCGCCTGAGGCACGCCCGCTATGGCGCTTCCGAGTACACGGCGGAATACGCCGACACCGGCCGGAGGATGCCCAGGCGCATCAGGGTCTCAGGACCCGGCGGTCACTCGCGGGAGCTCTCCTTCGATCTTCCCGGCTTTGGACCCGGTTTCGACCCGGTGGGCCGCGAGCGGTACCGGCGCGAGATCAAGGACGGCGACTCCGCCACCGCGCTCACCGTGGAGTCAGGCTACGACGCTCTCGGCCGGCTGCAGACCTCGCGCCGCAGCCTGCCCTCCCAGCTCCTCGGCGACCTGACGATCGCCCACGACGCGCTCGGCAACATGATGTCGCAGACCGACTGGTCTTCGGCCGGCACTCGCGGCATCTGGCTCACGTTCCAGATGACCGATCTCGATCGCGTCTGCAACGCCACGTACCCGGGAACCTCGCCCGGTCCCGACTGCGAGTTCCGCCATGACGCCGCCGGCAACGTCACGTCGATGCCGACGCGCGCCAGCGGCACGCGGGCGCTCACGTATTTCCCGGGCGGGGGCGTCAAGCGCATCACGGACGGCGCCGGCAATGACGCGCGCTTCAAGTACGACGCGTTCGGAACGCTCCAGCAGCTCCAGCTCACCGGGCCCGGGCCCGACGTGCGCAGGGACTCGCACTTCGGCGAGCTGCTCTCGATTCGCGACGAGCTGGTGGGCGGGGTGCGCAGGCCGGTCTTACTGCGGAAGATCCCTGGAGCGGGCCTGGTGGCGACGCGCCATGGCCGGACCGCGAGCTGGACCTTCGAGTTCGGCGAGGCGCGGGGCACGCGCTTCGTGACGGACAGCAGCGGCGCGTTCGCGCAGGACATCGACTACCTGGCGTACGGCGAGGCCCTGTCCACTGGCGCGCAGCCAGGGTCGGCGCGGCACACCACCGTGCAGTGGAATGGCGGGGATGCGCTCAGCGCGCTGGGCGTCGTCCAGCTCGGGGCGCGCATCTACGATCCGGTACTGGGGCGGTTTCTCAGCCGCGATCCGCTGCTCACGCCGCGGACCAGCTCGAAGACCAACGCGTACGCGTTCGCGTTCAACGACCCGGTGAACTTCTCCGACCCCACCGGACTGGATGGCTACGGAAGCGACGATCTCGTTCGAGACCTGGAGGACCGCGACCAGGACTTCTGGCCCGACCATTGGGTCGACAACGGCAACGGCACCTGGTTCGTGCCCGGCGAGATCATCAAGGTGTTCGGCAGCCGGACGGAGTCCAGCATCGCTGCCTCGAGGAACAAGAGGACGAGCATTCTGGGGGTCGAAGAAGGTCGGCTCCCTGTCTCACCAAGGCAGCGGGAGATTCGTCCCGACGATCCCATCCTGCGCTGGACCGAGGGGGAGACCGCGGAACGCATCAGGTGGGGATGGGACGACGTGGTCAACCCCGCCTATCCGTTGGGGCTGGACCGATCTGAGGTGTGGATCGCCGGCCCGGACGCCTCGTCCGCGGACGACCCGCCTCACATCCTCCACGCGCGCAACGCAAATGAGCTCGTGGATAAGACCCGCAAATACATCGGCCCGGAGCAGATTTCGTCCATGTACATCAGCGATCACGGTCACTCGGGTCATCAGAAGATCGGCGGTGGCTACCTCGTGGAAGAGAAATCGGACGGCGTCGGTGCGACCTGGATCTCGAGGTACAACATCGCTCCGAAGTTCCTGGCGCTGCGGGAACGTTTTGCGCCCGGGGCCGTGCTGACGCTCGGCGGATGCAGAGCGGCCGAGGGCGAAATGGGCGTCGGGATGGTGCGTTCGGTCGCCAGGCAAATGGGCGTCACCGTTCGCGCAGGAGTCTTCAGACAGGCGCTCGGAGTCTGGAGTTTGAGCGGTCCTGCCGTGAGATGCGACCCGTCGGGGGCTTGTGTCGCCGAAGGCTGGAGCGTGATGGACCGCTACCGGGCACAGCAACAGGCGAAGGAGCGTTGACGGCGGCGCGTTCCTACGCCGCCCGCCGCCACAGCGTGGAGACCGCAGGCGGCAGAGACTCCAGAACGGGAATTGCTCCGCCGGCTAAGCACCTCCGTTAGGTAGCGCGGTGCATCGCGACCTGAACCGCTCGCGTTCGACCGTCGGCTCATCAACGGTTTTCGAACTCGTCCTGTGTTCGTGGTGCATTCGGCAGCTGTCGGTCGAGCGACTCGCGATACTTCAGACATCCGCGTAAGAACTGCGGCCAGGCGGGAACCTCTGGAAGGGGGTCCGTCTTCTCTGGCAACAGGCCCCAGAGCTTCGGGTGATGCCAGCACAACTCCTGCCCTGAACTGTCGCGGTGCGCCCGTATTCCGGCGCGCAGGCGCTTGACCTCCGCGACGAGCGCGTCCCTGTCGAGACTCTCCACGTCCTCATCCATGTGGTCATGACCTCATTCGTCGAGTTCCCACCATCCCGGGTGCCGATGACTGACACAGACCACGGTGAGCTTCATTGAGGTGGCATAGCGCCGTCGATCCGGTACCTGGCCTGAGACCCAGGCCAGGTACCGGCACACTCACTGCCTGACGATCGTCACGTTGTCCACGCCCGCTTCCACCAGACTGCCGGTTCCGGTGTCGTTCACCGAGAACCGGATCCGGATGCTTTGGCCCGCGAAGCTCGCAAGGTTGACCGTACGCGTCACCCATGCCGCGGGGTCGTTGGCCGCCGAGCCGAGCTCCTCGAAGACGAGCGTCGAGGTTCCCGTCGGACCGATCACGCGGACCCGGAAGAAGTCGGCCGTCGACGAGTTGTTGAGATGTGACAGGTAGTAGCTGAACGTCAGGGTCAGCGGGCCTGTCGCGGGAAGCGCGATGACCGGCGAACGGACCGACGTGAAGCCGTTGTCCACGTCGTTGGCTCCCGCGGAGGCGCCCGCCCCGAGACCGGTGATGAAGCAGTTCGCGCCGCCCGCGCACGCGCCGAGCTGCAGGGCGACGCCGCCGGAGCTCGTGGCCTGCGGCGTGCCGCGCGCCCACTGTCCGGTCGTCGCCGTGTTGTCCCCGACCTCGTTCACCGTCCACCCGCGGTCCGCCTCGAAATCGTCGCTGAACACGACCGTGCCGGCGACGGCCTGGTAGGTCGCCGTGAAGGTCGTGTCGGCCACGGGCGTGGCGATCTCGTGCGTTGCCGCTCCTCCGTCGGACCAGGACACGAACTGGAACGTAGCGGCGCCGGACGCCTGCGGTGACACGACGCCGAGGGTGCGGATCACCCCCTCCACTCCGAGAACCGAGGCGGGTGCGGTGACCGGCTGACCGTCGAGCGTGACCTGGAGGCCCGAGGGCGCCGTGGCCAACGTGATCGTGGACGTTCTCGGCCGCAGGTCGCTGAACGTCGTGTTCGTGAAGCCCGCGGGATCGCGCACCGTCAGCATGACGCGGTAGAACACGTTCGCCGAGGTCTCTCCGCGATTCGCAATCGTGAAGGTCCCGCTCGTGATCCCGCTGGTGGGCTGCATGAAGGGATGCGTGTGATCGTCGTGGTGAAAATCGATCTGCCACGTGAACGCGGCCGGCGGAAGCGTGCCGGTCTCCGGGTCGCTCCCGGTGCCGGAGAACGTGAACGTCTGGCCGCCGCTGTACAGCG
>Ga0075364_10001052_pt1 | contig 14687 bp, 13 predicted proteins | sample EndMetdeltDD1764_FD_71517 | JGI IMG/M metagenome (GOLD analysis project Ga0075364, IMG submission 71517) | Populus endosphere microbial communities from Tennessee, USA - Endosphere MetaG P. deltoides DD176-4 | ecosystem: Host-associated > Plants > Roots > Endosphere | place: USA: Tennessee... | reverse complement strand
AAACTGCCCGCCCACTGTAATCACTCAACATATGCCTTCCTCGTTTACCAAAAGTACTTTTGGTAAACGAGGAAGGCATATGTTGAGTGATTACAGTGGGCGGGCAGTTTTTCGGAAAGTTCTGAAGTACTGTTATAAGTGCTTCAACACCACCGGTAGATGAACCGATCGCCACAACCTTGCGACCGACCTTGTATTCTGTAGCAGGTGTCACAACTGCTGCCGGAGACGCCGTGCGACGCAGGTTGGAGCGAGCCGCAGCCTTGACCTTGTCGGCCAGATCGCCGAACGGACGAGCATCACCCGGCGCCGGTTTTCCAACACAATCGAAGGCCCCGATTTCAAGCGCAGCCAGCGTGGCATTGGCGCCGTGATGGGTCATGGCGGACACCATGATGACCGGCATCGGGCGCAAACGCATGATCTTGTCGAGGAACTCGAGGCCGTTCATGTTCGGCATCTCGACGTCGAGCGTCACGACATCGGGATTGAGTTCCTTGATCGCGGCGCGCGCTTCCATGGCATCGCCGGCCTGGCCGACAACGCTGACATCCGGATCGGAATTCAGGACGGCGGTGATCAGGCCACGCATGGTGGGCGAATCATCCACGACGAGAACGCGTGCCGGCATGATCAAATTCTCCTTCCAGCAGATTTACCAGTATAACGGTAGGTCGTTATTCCGATGTTATCGAAGGAGTTCTTGGAATCTCCCGATACACGCTCGGAATGACCGATATACAGGTGGCCACCTTCCGGAAGCAGACCGGAAAAACGCGACCAGATCTTCATCTGCGTCGGTTCATCGAAATAGATCACGACATTGCGGCAGAAAATGACATCGAAACCGCCCTTGAACGGCCATTGCGCCATCAGGTTCAGTTCGTTGAAGGTGATCAGTTTCTTGACACGGTCATCGACCTGGAACTTGCGGCGACCGCCGGCATCCACTTCGCGGAACCACTGCTTGCGCATGGCAGGCGACACGGTTTCCAGCGAGTTTTCGTCGTAAACGCCAGCACGGGCCTGTGCCAGAATTTTGGGATCGATATCGGTCGCCAGAATACGGAAATCGTAATCGGCAACATTCGGCATCATCGCGAGAACCGTGAGCGCGATCGAATAAGGCTCCTGCCCGTCAGAACAGGCGGCAGACCAGATGCGGACGCGGCCACCCGAACGGGCACGGTTGAGAAGACCCGGCAGGACCTCATCGCGCAGATGTTCGAAATGGTGGTTTTCACGGAAGAAGCGCGTGAAATTCGTCGTCAGGTGCGACAGCATTTCCCGGCGCGGTGCCGCACCTTCCGGCGAGGACACAAGCGCGCAATATTCCCGGAAACCGCTGAGGCCCAGATTGCGGATGTGCTTCGACAGGCGCGAATACACCAGCGACGCCTTGCTATCGTTCAGGTAGATACCTGCGTCGGCATAAATCATCGCCGCAATGTCGGTGAGATCCTTGCGCGACAGCGGGTATTCCCCGCTTGCAAGGATCTCGTCCGGTGACTGCCGGCTGTCCATGGCGTTCATCGCCTTCATGCGGCTTCGCTTTCGTTCTCGGGGAACAGTGAATCGAGTTCGATCATGCAGATCATGCGTTTATCGATCGCGAGAATGCCCCGCGCATATTGCTTGACCAGATTGGATGCCACTTCCGGCACCGGCTGGATATTGTCTTCGGTCACGGTCAGGATGTCGGATACGGCATCGACCAGAAGACCGACGATGCGCGAGCCGACCTGCGACACGATGATGACGTGGCGGGGCGTCGGCTCGGTGTCACGCATGCCGAGACGGGCGGAAAAATCCACGATGGGCAGAACTGCGCCACGCAGGTTGATGACGCCGATGACATAGGACGGCGCGTGCGGCATGGACGTGGCTTTCGTCCAGCCGCGGATTTCACGCACCGCCATGACATTCACGCAAAATTCCTGATCGCCGACACGGAACGCGATGAGTTCCCGGTCACCTTGAGCAAGATTTTTTACGATATACGACATGCTATTCTTCCGTCTCTTGAGACTTTTTTATCAACCCGCCGCAGCCAGCGACGTATCCGCCTTGAGTGCGCCATCCTGCTTCAACGACTGGCCGCGCGAGGCAGCAACAACCGCATCGACGTCAAGGATCAGTGCGACGCGGCCATCACCGAGGATGGTTGCGGCAGCGATGCCCGGAACATGGGTGTAGTTGGCTTCGAGCGACTTGATGACGACCTGACGCTGCCCCTGGATGGCATCGACCATCAGAGCGCGCTGACCGCCGCCTTCCGATTCCACCAGCAGCGCGACACCTTCGACCGGGTTGGCCTGCGTGGCGCGGAAGTTGAGAATACGACCGACATCGACCAGCGGGCAGAAGGAGTTGCGGATCGAGATCAGGCGCTGATTGGCGCCGAAGGAATGGATCGCGGATGCTTCCGGCTGGAGTGTCTCGACGATTGCCGTCAACGGCACGACCAGCGTCTGGCCAGCAACGGTGACGACCATGCCGTCGAGAACGGCGAGTGTCAGCGGCAGGCTCATGGTGAAGGTCGAGCCGAGGCCCGGACGCGAGGAGATCGAGATACGACCGCCGAGTGCCTGGATCGAACGCTTGACCACGTCCATGCCGACGCCGCGGCCGGAAATGTCGGAGATCTTGTCGGCGGTCGAGAAGCCCGGCGCAAAGATCAGGTTGTCGATTTCTTCGTCCGACAGGTTGGCGTCAGGCGAGATGAGATCGTTGTCGATCGCCTTCTGCTTGACGCGCTCGCGGTTGATACCGCCGCCATCGTCGATGAGTTCGATCAGGATGCGACCCGAACGATGTTTTGCCGACAGCTTGATCGTGCCTTCCGGATCCTTGCCGGCAGCCTCGCGCTTTTCAGGCGATTCAATGCCGTGGTCGACGGCGTTACGGATCATGTGGGTCAGCGGTTCGGCGATCTTGTCGATAACCGTCTTGTCGACTTCGGTGTTTTCACCTTCGGTGACGAGGCGGATCGACTTGCCGACCATGTCGGCCACTTCGCGAACGATACGCGACATGCGCTGGAAGACCGGCTTCACCGGCTGCGCGCGGATGGCCATGACCGAGTCCTGGATCTCGCGGGTGAGCTGCTGCAGCTCTTCGAGACCCATGTTGATGGACGAGGTACCGTTGGTATCGTTTTCGACAACGCTCTGGGAAAGCATTGCCTGATTGATGACAAGCTCGCCAACGAGGTTGATCAGGCGATCGACGCGATCGAGATCGACGCGGATCGTCTGGCCTGCGGCATTGGCGGCGGCAGCGGCGTTGTTTGCTGCAGCGGCAGCCGGAGCAGCAGCGGCTTCTTTCTTTTCGACGCGGGCTGCGGCGGCAGCAAGCTTGCTGTCAACCGGCGCTTCCGCAACGACTGCAACAGGAGCTGCGGCGGCCGGCTCATCATCGAGAGCCGAAAGATCGAACGGCACCGGGATCATCGGCAGTTCTTCTGCGGCTTCGGCAGCGAGTTCGCGAACCTCAAGATCGCAATCCCATTCGGCGAATTCGAAGACAGCGCGGATATCCTGCTCGGTCTTGTCCGTGCTGACCGAGATCGTCCAGGAGAAATAGGTCTCCTCCGGATCGATTGCGTCGAGCGCCGGCAGGGCGTCGATATTGCAATTGACGGCCATTTCACCGAGGCGCGACAGGTCGCGCAGCAGGAGAGCGGTTTCGTTGCCCTTGGAATAAAGTTCGCGACGCGGCTTGAACGTTACTTCGAAGACGGACTTGCCTGCCTCGTCGTCGGCACCGAAATCGTCGTCGAAGGAGAACGGGATCGGCTGGAAACCGCTGTCGTCGGTCGGCGAAGGTGCGGCGGCGGCAACCGGAGCGGCCTTCGGCGCTTCGGCAGCACCACCACTCGGCATTTCACCCTTGGCCAGCGCTTCCAGTTCCTTGACCAGCGTGCGCGAACGGCTTTCGTCGACACTGCCGCCATCACGCGAGGCGGTTACGAGGTCGGCGAGCACGTCGGCCGACTTCAACATGACTTTCAGAACGTCCTGATTGGGCTCCAGCTTGTTGGAGCGCACGCAATCGAGCGTCGTCTCGAAAACGTGTGCGAACGAAACCAGGTCGTCGAGACCGAACGCGCCAGCGCCGCCCTTGATCGAGTGGACGGCACGGAACACCGCGTTGACCGTTTCAGGGTCGCGGTCGCCGTCATTCAGCTTGAGAAGACCGGATTCCAGTTCAGCGAGCTGCTCCTCGCACTCCTGGAAAAAGATCTCTTTGATTTCGTTCATATCCATTTCAGGAATTCCCGTATCAGGCGGTTACACGCTCAATCGCATCGATCAGTTTTGCAGGGTCGAAAGGCTTGACGATCCAGCCTGTCGCACCGGCCTGGCGAGCGCGGTTCTTCTTTTCCGCATCGCTTTCCGTGGTCAGGACCAGGATCGGGATAGCGCGATATTTTTCGTTGCGGCGAACGCCTTCGATGAAACCGAAACCGTCGAGACGAGGCATGTTGATATCGGTGACGATGACGTCGGGGTTGCAGCCTTCGAGAACTTCGAGGCCTTCGACGCCGTCTTCAGCCTGGATGGTTTCGAAACCGGCATTGTTGAGAGTAACCAGAAGCATGTTCCGGATCGTTCTGGAATCATCCACTGTCAGGACTTTTTTCTTCACTGCCGGATCTCCTTGGCGAGCAGATGGTCAATATCGATGCCAATGAGCTGCATCGTTTTTTCGAAAGCCTCCGAAACCTTTTCGAAGACAAAATTCTTGCTGTCGGCTTCCCATGTCTTGGCGGCAGCCAGAAGCACCTGCACACACTGGACACCGACGCGCTCGACTTCGGATGCGTCGATCTTGACGTCTTCACCGCGCATGCTCGTCAACTGGCCGTGCAGGACCGACGCCTCGTTGAGGTCGAGTACGGGAACCAGCTTGAGGCTCCCCTTGTCTGCTTTCTTGCTCGCCATCAGCCGATCCTTGTCGTTGGCATAAAAAGAAATTCGTTGTTCGACACATCAGGCCCTGAAACCGGCAAGGTGTGCCGACAACAGGTGATGCACCGGGTTCTGGTATTCTTCGTCTTCGGCCTCGCTCTCGACGCGCTGCACCTGAATGCGCGGCGTCTGGCGGTGGACCGTTTCATGGGCCTGACGGGCGATGCGGAATTCGCGGATCGTCTGGCCGAGTTCGAGAATGACGGTTTGCAGTTCGTCGGCGTTCTCGCCGGAGCGGCGGGCGACATCGGCAGTGGCCGAGACGCGGCGAGCGATCTCGCCGACCTCACCGGAGGCCCGGTTGAGACACTGGACCTGCTCGCCACTATCCTTGGCGATACCGGCAATGCTGTCATTGATGTCGGAAACCTGACGGACGATACCGGCAATCGCATCCTGCGTGCGGTGAACCATATCGACACCGGCGCCGACCTGAGACTTGGTGCCGGTGACGAGCGTCTTGATTTCGCGGGCGGCATCGGCGGAACGCTGCGCCAGCGCGCGCACTTCCTGAGCGACGACGGCAAAACCACGGCCGCTATCGCCGGCGCGGGCGGCTTCGATACCTGCATTGAGCGCCAGAAGATTGGTCTGGAAAGCGATCTCGTCGATGACGCCGATGATCTCGCCGATCTTTTCCGCCGAATTTTCGATATCGGTCATGGCATTGATGGCGCGACCAACGATCTCGCCGCTTTGCTCGACGGATTTGCGGGTTTCGGTCGCAGCAGCCTCGGCCGCAATCGTGCGGCTAGCGGTATCGCGGAAACGCACCGTCAATTCCTGCAGTTCACCGGCGGTCGCCGCAAGGTTCTGTGCATGCTCGGTGGCTTCACCGGCCACAGAACGGGCATCGGCGATCAGTCCCGACGACAGCGTATCGATACGCGCCATCTTGTCACCGACCGTTTCGATGGCATCGCGCATGGCCTCTGCGGCCTGATTGAGAATGCCGGCCAGTTCCGAATAGACATCAGGCGTATCACTTTCGATACGCGCCGTCAGATCGCCCGCAGAAAGCGCGGAGGCGAAATCGAAGAAGGTATCGATGGCCTGAGCCTGATCGCCCTTGCGCTGTTCCTGTGCGGCGCGCTGATGGCGCTGGCGCAATTCGTTGAAGCGCAAAGAAACGGCGATTTCGACATCGACCATGACAAGACGGATGACGGCGGTTATGGCTTCGGAAATTTCCTGATCGCGTCGACGTGCGCCCGGCAGCAGTGATTTTGCACCGATCTGCTCGACAAGAGCTGCGACCAGGTGCTCCAGCATGACCGCGTGACCGGCAATGTGCCAGCGCGGATCGAGGCCCATGCGGCTTTCGGCATCGGACAGAACCTTGACCCGTTCGGCATAAAGCGCATCGAAACGGGCGTCGGTCAGAACGCTCCAGTGCGAAGCCTGCAGGTCATGCAGACGATCGAGCTGGCGTTCGTTCTCGAAATTGCGGGCGGCATCGGGAAAGGACTGGAAGCGGAGAAAAAGATCGCGCAGGCCGGTTTTCAGCTGTTCCTCGAGAAGAGGACGAAAACGCCGCAGCAGATCGCAGTGCTGGGTATCCAGACCGGCAAAGGCAAGGCGATCGCGCAGGCCGCCTGCCTGTGCGCTTCTCGCCTGATCCAATGGCGTATCCTGCCCCAAAACACAGTCCCCGAGAGTATTCCGAACGCAGCCGGAATATGTTGAAAATACGAATATTTCATCATTGCCGACCTGCCCGAGCCCCCTCCTGCTTCGAACCGACCTTATTGAAAGATGATGCTGTTGAAACGCGGTGCACGGCCTTTGAGGTCCGCGGCAGGCACACGTTGCAGCCGTCCAGCTTTTCGCAATGTCATGATGGGATACCGGATCGAAACCGGTACGACGTCGGCGGCTTCATGCCTGACGACCGGACACACGTCCGGCCATTTCGCCGTGTGCTTCCATATGTATGGTTAATTCCTTGCCCGAAGGTTAATGATCCGTGCAACGGCGAGGTCTTTTGCGCGTAAACTTGGACCGACAGATGCTCGGATAAAATCCACAAGTGAAAAAAAGCAAGCTTCGAGCAAGCTTAACGTGTAATACTTTCGCGCACACCGGCATGACGCCACTGGAGACAGAGCAATGATTGTTCTTCAAGCATGCGCAATGTTTATTGCTATCGCATTTCTGCTTGCAATGCTGCAAATCCTCAAGCTTGAACAGAAACGCGCACTGGCTCCCCGTAAAATTCTCTGATCAGGACCATTGCCTTTTCCATTATGACGGCACCTGGCTGATCGCCGGGTATTTCTGCATCTGATTTGTTGTATTGATCGGTCGAAATTCCGCCCGATTGGACAAGGATGGCTTGTTCTCTATTTCCGTTCGGGTAACGACGGTAAATGGCAAGGCCTACCACCCAGGTGCTCACGTGATACCTTCATATATACATGCCAAAGACAAACCTGCCGCCGACGAAACCGAACGGCATCCGCTGCTGGCGATGCTTGCGCGTTTCAGGGTCTATATTACCTCGCTTGCGGTGATCGCCGTCTTCGGCCTGATGACCGTCGCGGCCTATAATCTTACCCACGAAGTTCGTTATGACGAAGTGCTCGAAGCACTCTCGCAGACCACGTGGACCTCCGTGGCGCTTGCCGTGCTGTTCACCGGCATCAGTTTTGCGGCACTGATCTGCTACGATCTCAACGCGCTTGACTATATCGGCCGTAAACTTCCGCCAGCGCCGGTGGCGATGACCGCATTCAGCGCCTATGCCATCGGCAACACGGCCGGCTTCGGTGCGCTCAGCGGCGGCGCCATCCGCTTCCGCACCTATTCGAGGCTGGGTCTGACACCGGAAGAAGTCGCCCGCGTTATCGCCTTCGTCACACTCGCCTTCGGTATCGGCCTTCTGTCGGTGAGCGCCCTTTCGGCTCTGGTAACCGCGCCGCGCCTTGCCACCGTTGCCGGAATGGATGCCAATATCCTGCGGTTGATCGCGCTGGCCGTGATCGCCGTCCTGGTCGGCCTGCTCATCCTCGGACGCAATGGCCGGGTGATCGCCATCGGCAAGCTGAAGCTGCGTCTGCCCGACACACTGACCTCGTCGCGTCAGTTCCTGATTACCGCGCTCGATATCGCGGCCTCGGCATCGGTTCTTTATGTTCTGCTGCCGGAGACCAATGTCGGCTGGCCGACCTTTTTTGCCATCTATGCCACCGCTGTCGGCCTTGGCGTGCTGAGCCACGTACCTGCCGGTCTCGGCGTTTTCGAAACCGTCATGCTCGGCGCGCTCGGCAATGCGATCAGCATCGATGTTCTGCTCGGCAGCCTCGTCCTTTACCGCATGATCTACCACGTGCTGCCACTGGTCATCGCCGTGCTGCTGGTCGTCGGTGCGGAACTGCGCGAAGCGATGCAGCATCCGGTCGCCAACGATATCGGCAATCTCGCCGTCCGGTTGGCGCCGCATCTGCTCTCGGCTTACGGCCTGATCCTCGGTGCCATGCTGATCTTTTCGAGCGTGACGCCGACGCCCGACACCAATCTGGATTTCCTCTCCGCCTTCCTGCCGCTGCCTATCATCGAAGGTGCGCACCTGTTTTCCAGCCTGCTCGGCCTGATTCTTGCCATTGCCTCACGTGGTCTCGGCCAGCGTCTGGACGGGGCATGGTGGGTATCGCTGGTTTCGGCAAGTGCGGCTTTCGTTTTCGCCTTCCTCAAAGGCATCGCCGTTGTCGAGGCGACGGTGCTGGCGATCTTCATTTTCGCGCTGATCCTCAACGTCAAACGCTTCAACCGTCCCGCCTCGCTGTTCAGGCAGGTGCTCAGCCCGGCATGGCTGGTTGCCATTCTGGTCATCATCGCCTGCGCCATCACCATTCTGTTCTTCGTCTACCGTGATGTCGATTACAGCCATGCGCTCTGGTGGCAGTTCGAGTTCGATGAGGAAGCGCCACGCAGCCTGCGTGCGCTTCTGGCCCTGAGTGTCGCGGCATCGGCAATCGCCTTTTTCAGCCTCCTGCGCCCGGCCTTCAATCGGCCGGAGGCTGTTTTGCCCGAAGATCTGCAACGCGCCATCGGCATTGCCGCCACCCAGAACATCGCCGATGCCAACCTTGTGCGCATGGGCGACAAACGGGTGATGTTCTCCGACAGCGGCAATGCCTTCATCATGTACGGTATTCAGGGTCGGTCATGGATTGCGCTCGGCGATCCGATCGGCGCGGACGACGATACGGCCGAACTGATATGGCGGTTTGTCGAAACGGCCCGCGCCGCCGGTGGCCGCGCCGTTCTCTATCAGGTCTCTCCTGCCTTGCTTTCCTATTGTGCAGACGCTGGCCTGCGTGCCTTCAAGCTTGGCGAAATGGCCTCGGTGACGTTACCGACGTTCGAACTCAAGGGCGGCAAGCTGGCGGGTCTGCGACAGGCGCTGAGCAAAGGCGCGCGCGACGGGCTGGAATTTTCCATCGTTGCGCCCCCTGATGTGACCGCTATCCTCAGCGAATTGCGTGCGGTTTCCGATGCCTGGCTTTCGGAACACAACACCCGCGAAAAGACCTTTTCACTCGGCGCTTTCGAGGATGAGTACGTCACCTCGCAGCCTGTGGCACTGCTCCGCAAGGCGGACCGTGTCGTTGCTTTCGCGACGATATTCGTCACCGAGACCAAGCATGAAGGCACGGTCGACATCATGCGTTTCGCGCCGGATGCCCCAAGAGGCTCGATGGATTTTCTGTTCGTCAGCCTGCTGGAATATCTGAAAGGCGAAGGATATCAGGCCTTCAATCTCGGCATGGCTCCTCTTTCCGGCATGTCGAAACGCGAAATCGCACCGGTCTGGGACCGGATCGGCGGCACGATGTTCGAGCACGGCGAGCGCTTCTACAACTTCAAAGGCCTGCGTGCGTTCAAATCAAAGTTTCATCCGCTGTGGCAACCGCGCTATCTTGCCGTTTCCGGCGGTACCGGCGCAGTGCTGGCGCTGATGGATGTTACCCTGCTTATCAGTGGGGGTGTTCGAGGAGTGGTCGGCAAATGAACCGTTTTCTATCCTGCGTATTCTCCGCCGTTATGGCCACCGGTCTTTCGCTGCCGGCGTCTGCCCAGCAGGCACCGGCCAGCTATGATACCGGCCTGATCCCCGCTCCGCATATTTTCAAGCCGAGCGGCGATGTGACCTCCAGCGTCTTCCTCGTCTCGGACGCCAAGGGCTGGGGAGAGGCGGAAGAAAAACAGGCGCAGGCGCTGACGGAAAAAGGCGCGGTCGTCATCGGCATCGATTTTCCGACTTATATGGCATCGCTGGCCAAGGACAGCCAAGACTGCATCTACATGATTTCCGATATCGAGTCGCTTGCCCAGCAGGTGCAGCGATCTATCGGCAACAGCAGCTATCATCGCCCCATGCTGGCCGGTATCGGCGCAGGCGGTGGTCTGGTGCTTGCCATGATCGCGCAAAGCCCGCCTGCTACCATCGACGAGGCGATTGCGGTCGATCCGCTCGCAAGCGTGCCGCTGATCAAACAGCTCTGCACCCCGGCGATGAAGAAACCGGTCGATGGCGGTATCGTCTACGCCTTGACCGAGGGACCGCTACCGGCACCCGTCACCGTTCTTTTGAGCAGCCAGGCTGATGCCGCCGGCAAGGCGCATGTGGAGGAGCTCGAAAAGACCTGGGGCGAGATCGACCTCAACGATACCGACAAGACCGCTGAGGAGGCGCTTTCCGCAACGCTGTCTGATCATATCGACGCAAGCGCAAAAACGGACCAGCCACTCGGCCTGCCTTTGACCATTCTCGATGCCAAACCGAAACTGGATACGATGGCGATCATCTATTCCGGCGATGGCGGCTGGCGCGATATCGACAGCGAGGTGGGAGCAACCTTACAGGCGGAAGGCATTCCTGTCGTCGGCATGGATGCGCTGCGTTACTTCTGGACAGAACTGAAGCCGCAGCAGGTGGCCGACGATCTCGATCGCATCATCAAGAACTACCGGCGCGAATGGAAGGTGAAGAACGTTGTTCTGATCGGTTATTCCTTTGGCGCCTCCGTATTGCCTGCCACCTACAATCTGCTGGAGCCGGAGCAGAAGTCGCATGTCACGCAGATATCCCTTCTGGCTCTGGCCCACGAAGTCGATTACGAAATTTCCGTGACCGGTTGGTTGGGCGTTGCCGGTGACGGCAAGGGCGGTGACAGCGTCGAGGATCTCAAAAAGATCGATCCGAAACTCGTGCAATGCATTTACGGTACCGATGACGACGAGGACCCCTGCCCGACACTTGCCGCTTCCGGCGTCGAAACAGTTGCAATCGAAGGCGGCCACCATTTCGATGAGGACTATAAGGGTCTGGCCGACAAAATCGTTGCCGCATTGAAGACACGCCTGCCACAGAAGCCTTGACGAGCAGCATTCCGCGGCAAGTTTTCGCTTGCCATCCTCACGCAAATGTCATTAGCCGTGACTCTGGAGTTTTATTCACCAAAACCGCGAGGTCATGCGCTGATTATGCCGCGTCAAGATAAGCTTGCCGGTGTGGTCCTGATCGCCTGAAACTCTCGCGGCCTCCAGAGGGAAGGTACGACACACAATGGAAATCTTTACAGCTGCCGGTTTTGCAGCTCTCTTGCAGGTTATTGCCATCGACCTCGTTCTGGCCGGGGACAACGCCATCGTCATCGGTCTTGCCGCCGCCGGTCTGCCGGCCGAGCAGCGCAAGAAGGCTATCCTTGTCGGCATCATCGCCGCCACCGTTCTGCGCATCGGTTTTGCCGCCATCACCGCCCAGCTGCTCGGCATTGTCGGCCTTCAGTTCATCGGCGGCCTTCTGCTCGCCTGGGTCTGCTGGAAGATGTGGAGCGAACTGCGTTCCGCCGACCACAATGCCGAACATGCGGAAAACGCTGAGGCAGCCGGCGAAACCCGCGTTAAAAAGACCTTCCTGCAGGCCGCCATGCAGATCGTTATCGCCGACGTTTCGATGTCGCTCGACAACGTTCTCGCTGTTGCAGGTGCCGCTCAGGACCACACGACCGTGCTCATCATCGGCCTGGTCATTTCCATCGCGCTGATGGGTCTTGCCGCCAACTTCGTCGCCCGCCTGTTGCATCGCCACCGCTGGATCGCCTATGTCGGCCTGGCCGTGATCGTTTACGTCGCCGGCACGATGCTTTATCACGGCTGGGTTCAGATGTGGCCTTATATCCAGCAGTGGATGGCCTGATCTGACAGGATAAGAAAAGGAAGGCGCTCTTGCCCAGAACCTTGGACAACATGAACGCCTTCCCGAACAAAAACAGGCAGCCGGTATGACGGCTGCCTCTAGCCCAGCGAAAAGCATAGCCATTATCGGCGGCGGACCGGCAGGCCTGATGGCCGCCGAACACCTCTCCGCCCATGGTCATTCCGTAACGGTTTACGAGGCGATGCCGACCGTTGCGCGCAAGTTTCTGCTGGCCGGCAAATCCGGTCTCAACATCACCCATTCCGAAGAGTTTTCGCGGTTCGCCGGGCGTTATGGTGCGGCCAACCAGTGGCTACGGGCATCTCTCGATTCCTTTACGCCCGATGACGTCCGCAGATGGGCGGCGGAACTTGGCACGGAAACCTTTGTCGGCACATCCGGCCGCGTCTTCCCGACCGTCATGAAAGCCTCGCCGCTGCTGCGGGCCTGGGTGGCTCGCTTGCGCGATCAGGGCGTGGACATTCTCACACGTCACCGCTGGGCAGGCTTTGACGGCGACAAACTGGTTATCGAGACGCCCGACGGCACAAAGGCCATAAAGGCCGACGCCGTGCTGCTGGCATTGGGCGGCGCCAGCTGGCCAAAGCTTGGCTCCGATGCCGCATGGCTGCCATGGCTGCGTGAGCGCGGCGTCGAGATTGCCGATTTCGAACCGGCCAATTGCGGTTTCGATATTGCCTGGAGCGAGCATTTTCGCGAGCGCAATGCCGGTGCGCCAATCAAATCGGTTATTGCTTCTGCATCAGGAAATGATGGCATTCCCGGCGAATTCGTCATTTCGCGGCACGGTATCGAGGGCAGCCTCGTTTACGCACATGCGAGCGCTCTTCGCGACAGCCTCAAAAAGACGGATAAAGCCGCGCTCATTCTCGACCTGATGCCCGGACGCAGTGAGGAACGGTTGACCCGCGATCTCGCCCGGCAGGACCGCAAAGCCAGCTTTTCCAACCGGTTGCGCAAAGGCGCGGGCATCGATGGCGTCAAGGCAGCGCTGCTGCGCGAGCTTTGTGGCCCGGACGATCTCAGCGATCCCGTCATGCTGGCAAAGCACATCAAGTCGCTCGCCATACCGCTTGTGGCGCCGCGCCCGATCGGTGAAGCCATTTCATCCGCCGGCGGCCTGAAGCAGAGCGCGGTCGATGAAAACTTCATGCTGCGCGCCCTGCCCGGCATATTTGCAGCCGGCGAAATGCTGGATTGGGAAGCCCCGACCGGCGGTTATCTGCTGACCGCCTGTTTTGCCACCGGCAAGGCCGCGGCAAAGGGCATGGAGGCATGGCTGGCGAAATAGCCAGCCGAATGCCTCTTCCTGTTCCTTGTGGTTAGCGGCTAGACACCCACCACGCGCCACTTTCCATCGACCATTTCGACGGCGGCCTTGTAATGATGGCCGTGTGGCGATTCCAGCGTTACATCATGCTGTTCGACGGCGCGCACGAGAATATCGTTGCTGGCCGCAATGGGGCTGGGGCAAATGCGCTTGCTGCCGCGCACGCTCTCGAAATGGATCTCGCCGGAAACCTCGTGACGGGAACCGTCCTTCAGCACGATCTGCCATGTCATACGCATTCTCCTCCCTGTCCGCGGATCACGAAGGCGACGGAAGAGCCGTAGCCTGCCCGCGGTTCGTTCAGCCTTGCTCCGAGATGGCTTTCTGTCAAGCGGCTGGCGCAAATGGCGAGGTTGGCTGCGACATCGTGCCAGGCTAAGTCGCAAACCGATGACGGCATGCCATGGCGACAAACGGTCGCAAACTGGCAGAATCCATATCGGTGACAGGGCGGTTTCTTTGTGGCAAAGAAACCGTATGAGAGCGATCCGGCACATCCTTTCCGACAGGATACTTGCCACTGCACTGGCGGTGGTGATCGCCTATGTGCTGGTTTTGCAGGCCGCTGTCGGTGGTTATGCACGCGCCTCGACGATCAGCCCCGCAGACAATCCGGCCCATGTGATCTGCGCCTCCTATGGCGTGACCAATGCGGAAGCAGGCGGCTCGAATAATCCGCTCGACAAAAGCGCCGATTGCCCCTGCGCATTGCTGTGCCGTCTTGCAGGCTCGATGGTACCGGCCATCGTTGCGAACTTCACCGTTTTCACCGCCATAACGGCTACGCTCGAAAACCGGATAACGCTGCCGGAAAACGCGATTTTCCCGCAGCAGCAACGCCGTCTGCTGGCCGAACCGCGAGCGCCTCCACTTTTCCTCTGAGAACCGCATGCGTGATGCGCACCCCGTGCATCACGAAACCTGTTTTCAAAAGACCGGCCCTGTCAGGCGGTCTCCGGGCAAAACCACCCGGATCGGAGGAAATACCATGAGCAGAAAAAACATCGCCATCGGCGCCATCCTCGGTGCGCTTCTCGCTTTCGGCACGGCTGAAGCCCACGAATTCAAGGTTGGCGACATCGAAATCGGCCATCCGCATTCGCGTGCCATGCTGCCGGTTGCCAAGGTTGGCGGCGGCTACATGAAGCTTACCAATAAC
>Ga0075364_10001051_pt1 | contig 14692 bp, 16 predicted proteins | sample EndMetdeltDD1764_FD_71517 | JGI IMG/M metagenome (GOLD analysis project Ga0075364, IMG submission 71517) | Populus endosphere microbial communities from Tennessee, USA - Endosphere MetaG P. deltoides DD176-4 | ecosystem: Host-associated > Plants > Roots > Endosphere | place: USA: Tennessee... | reverse complement strand
TCGTCTTCGTCATGGCCGGCTGGTTCCCCAACGCCAACGACCGGTCGCTCTACGAACAGGCCGCCGCCGCCCATGCGCCGGGCGTCGAGGTCAGGATGGTGGACGGCAACGATCCGGCGCGCGTCGGGGGCCTCTGGGCGGCCAGCGACATCTTCCTCTCGCTGGTGGACAACATCCAGGAGACCTTCGGCCTGACCCCGCTGGAGGCCATGGCCGCCGGCCGCCCGGTGGTCGCCAGCGACTGGGACGGCTACCGCTTCACCGTGCGCGACGGGGAGGAGGGCTTCCTGATCCCGACGCTCTTCGGGCCGCAGGGCGGCATCGGCGGGGCGATGAGCCTGCGCGCCAGCATGGAGGCGCAGAGCTACCAGGCCTATGTCGGCGCCTTCGCCGCCCACACCGCGGTCCACGTCGGCAAGGCCGCCGAGGCCCTGGCCCGGCTGATCGCCGACCCGGCGCTGCGCCGGCGCATGGGCGAGGCGGGCCGCGCCCGGGTGCGCGAAGCGTTCGACTGGAAGGTCGTGGCGAAAAGCTACAACGCCCTGGCGGACGACCTCGCCCAGCGCCGGCAGGCGGCCGCCAACCCGACCTCATGGCATCGCATGAACCCGGTCCGGGGCGATCCCTTCCGCGATTTCGCCGGCTTCGCCACCGCCGCCATCGCCCCGGAGACTCCGCTTCGGGCCTCGGCCTGGGCCACCGAGGCTGGGGTGCGCGACATGGCCAAGGTGACGCTGGACGCCAGCTTCCCGGCCTGGCGGGCGGATATCGAGGCCTGCGCCCGCGCCTTCAGCCTTGTGGCGCAGGGCCAGGCGCACTCGGCCAAGGACGTCCTGCTGGCCTTCCCCCAGGGGGAGCGGCGGGCGGTGGAGATGGGCCTTCTGTGGCTCGCCAAGCACGGCTTCCTGGACTGGCTCCCGGCGGCCTGAACGCCGCCCCACGCATCCTATCGCGGCTCTCTACGTTGAAGCTGGTCGAGCCTCACGGCGCGAGGCTCCAGCCAAGAGGAGAGTTGAGATGCGCCAGAACCTGATGGTCGCGGGCCTCGTGGTCGCCATGGCCGCGCCCTCGATCGCCGGCGCGCGCACCTATTGCGAGCAGCGCGCCCACGACAAGCGAGTCACCGGCACCCTGATCGGCGCCGGCGTCGGCGCCCTGCTGGGCCAGGCCGTCACCCACGACACCGGCGGCACCCTGATCGGCGGCGTCGGCGGGGCTGTGGTGGGCAACCAGATCTCCCGCCGCAAGTGCACGACCTATCGTTCGGCGAGCCGCACCCGCTATCGGCCGGCGCCGGTCGCCAGCACCGGCTACTACAGCAACGCCAGCTACGCCGGCCGCTGCCGCTATGAGACCAGGCCCTACTACAACGAGCGCGGCGAGCTGATCTACGCCCCGACCCAGGTCTGCCGATGAGCGCCTCAGCCGCACGCGCGCTGGGCGCGCTCGCCGCCGCCGCGGCCCTGGCGGCCTGCAGCAACACGGGCGACCGGGCCGCCGGCGATTCGCGGATCTGCACGCCCTTCCCGGAGGCGGCCAACACCAACGCCAGCCAGCCCGCCGCGGTCCAGCCGCCGGCCGACGCGGCGGCGGCGGTGGACGACTGCCTGCATCGTTGGGCCTACACCCTGGCGGCCTCGTCCGACCGCGCCGAAGAGGTGGCCCAGGCCACGGTCGCGGCTTGCACGGGCGCGGTCTCGCGCTGGAACCAGCAGGGCCTGGCCACCGGCGGGGCCCCGGGCGCGCCGGCGGAGGACGCCTCCAGCCTGGTCACCGGCCAGCCCTCCAACCCCATGGCCGAGCACTACAGCTACGCCCAGGCCAGGGCGCTGTTCTATGTGGTGCAGGGCCGGGCCGGGAAGTGCGCGGCCCCCGCCGCGCGGCCGGCCCAGGCGACGCGCTAAGGCCCCTCAGGCCGGCGCCAGCTCCGGCTCGGCCGCCTCGCCCAGGAAGGTCTCCTCGCCGGCCAGGCGGGTCTTGATCATCAGCCGGCCGCTGTCCTCGGCGTAGGGCAGGGCGCGGTGCAGCGTGCCGGTGTTGTTCCAGACCACCAGGTCGCCCACCGACCACTGATGCTGGTAGACGAACTGGGGCTGGGTGGCCCATTCGCACAGCCGGATCAGCAGCCCCAGGCCGTCCTGCGGGGTCATGCCGATGACGTATTCGGCGGAGGCGCCGATCACCAGCGAGCGGCGCCCGTCGCGGTGGCGCCAGACGATCGGCAGGTCGGCGCCGCGCGTGCGCAGGTTCAGGTACTGGGCGTAGGTCGTCTCCAGCGACATGCCGATCTGCGTCGCCCATCCGGAATGGTGCGCGAAGACGCCGTCGATCAGCGCCTTGTCGGCGTCCGACAGCCCCTCGTAGGCGGCGTAGGTGTTGGAGAACTCCGTCTGTCCGCCGACCGCCGCTACGCGCCGGGCCGACATGATCGAGGCGTAGGTCGGGACCTCCAGCGTCGTGCCGTCCAGGTGCCAGCGGAACGACGACTTCAGGGCCGATGCGCGCTCGCTCTCCTTCGGATCGAGGCTGACCCGGAAGGTCACCCCGCCATTGCCGTAATAGCCGTCCTCCAGGGCGTAGTTGCCGATCGTCTTGCTGAAGGCGATCTGCTGGTCGTCGTCCAGGTTGACCTTGGGGAAGACGAGCACCAGCCGCGCCTCCAGCAGGGCGCGGATCTCGCGGGCGTACTTGCCGCTCAGCAGGTCGGCGGTGTCGGTGCGGATCTCGGTCGCAAGGCAGGGGTGCAGGTCGCGGGTCTCGAACGCCATCAGGCCAGCTCCAGCTCGGCGGCCGCCTTGCCCAGGAAGGTCTCTTCCCCGGCCAGGCGGGTCTTGATCATCAGCCGGCCGCTGTCTTCGGCGTAGGGCAGGGCGCGGTGCAGGGTGCCGGTGTTGTCCCACACCACCAGGTCGCCCACCGACCATTGGTGGCGATAGACGAACTGCGGCGAGGTCGCCCATTCGCAGAGCCGGATCAGCAGGCCCAAGCCCTCCTGCGGGGTCATGCCGATCACATATTCGGCGGAGGAGCCCACCACCAGCGACTTGCGGCCGTTGCGGTGACGCCAGACCATCGGCAGGTCGGCGCCGCGGGTCCTGAGGCGCAGGTACTGCTCGTAGGTGGTCTCCAGCGACATGCCCAGTTGCATCGCCCAGCCCGAGTGATGCGCGAAGAGGTCTTCGATCAGCGCCTTGTCGGCGTCCGACAGGCCCTCGTAGGCGGCGTAGGTGTTGGCGAATTCGGTCTGTCCGCCGACCGCGGCCACCCGCCTGGCCGACATGATCGAGGCGTAGGTGGGGACCTCGGCGGTGGTGCCGTCCAGATGCCAGCGGAACGAGGACTTCAGGGAGGCGGCGCGCTCGCTCTCGGCTGGATCGAGGCTGACCCGATAGGTCGCCCCGCCGCCGCCGACATAGCCGTCCTCCAGGGCGTAGTTGCCGATCGTCTTGCTGAAGGCGATCTGCTCGTCGTCGTCGAAGCCAACCTTGGGGAAGACCAGCACCCCCCGCCGCTTGAGCAGGGCGCGGATTTCCTCGGCGTATTTGCCGCTCAGCAGGTCGGCTTTGTCGGTCCTGATCTCGGCGCCGATGCACGGAGTTAGATCGATGGCCTCGAACGACATCTCTCTCCCCACGACAAGGCGGCGGCTTTCCGCCGCTCGCCTCACATCATGCGGGTTTCGGCGCGCCCGTCTAGGCGGCGAGCAGGGCGTCCATGTCGCGGATGTCGACGACCTCGGTGGCGATGCCGCCCTCCAGCCGCATGACCTTGTTGCAGTAGAGGCGCAAAAGGTCGTGGTCGTGGGAGGCGATGACCAGGATGCCGGCCCGCTCGACGAGCTTGAGCAGGCGCTTGTGCGCCAGTTGCTGGAAGTCGGCGTCGCCCACGGCGATCCACTCGTCCATCAGCAGCACGTCGGCGTCCACGGCGGTGGCTGCCCCGAAGGCGAGCCTGGCCTGCATCCCCGCCGAATAGGTCTTCACCGGCATGGCCAGGAAGGGCCCAAGGCCGCTGAACTCGGCGATCCCCTCCAGCCGCTCCTCGATCTCGCGGGCGGTCAGGCCGGCGACCCGGCCGCGCAGGCGGATGTTGTCGTAGCCGGTGGCCGAGGGGTCGATGCCGAGGCTGAGGTTGAGCAGGGAGGCGATACGGCCCTCCACCTCAACCTGGCCCTCGTCCGGCTCGTAGGCGCCCGAGAGGGCGCGCAGCAGGGTGGTCTTGCCCGAGCCGTTGTGGCCCACCAGGCCCAGCCGGTCGCCGGCGCGCAGCTCCAGGTTCACGTTGGACAGGGCGGTGACCTCGGTGACCCCGGCGTGGGAGCCCAGCCGGCCCCCGACCGTGATCGCCGCCAGCCGCTTCTTCAGCGACTTGGCGTCCACGCCATAGACCGGGAAGCGCAGGGTGAGGTCGCGCACCGAAATCCGCACCGGCTCCTTGGAGGTGGAGGGGCCAGGGGTCTGGGCGCGCAGGGTGCTGCGGGTGTCGGTGTCAGCGGTCATAGGTAGTGCACGATCCGCCGCCGGGTGACGGAAAAAAGGCCGAAGGTGACGGCCCAGCCCACCAGGGCCATGGCGGTCAGCACCGCATAGGTCCCGGGGTCGGTGGGCTTGCCCAGCAGCGGCGAGCGGACGGCCTCCAGCATGTGGTAGAAGGGGTTCACGTCCAGCACGATGCGCCGGGGGCCGGTCAGCCGGTCGGCGGGCCAGAACACCGGGGTGACGAAGGCGGCGAACTGCATCACCGAGGTGACCACCTGGGGGATGTCGCGGAAGCGGGCGGCGGTGATCGCCACCAGCATGCTGATCCAGGCGGCGTTGACCACCAGCAGGATCAGGCCGCCCAGCGCCTCCAGCGGATGCGAATGGCGCCAGGTGCCGAACACCAGGAGCACCGCCACCACGATCACCAGGTGGTGGCCAAGGTTGATCAGGTTCCGGAAGACGGTGCGCCAGACGAAGGTGAACATCGGCAGGCTGGTCTGCGAGAGCATGCCGGCCGCGGCCACGAACGTCTCGCAGCCCTCGACGATCACGCCGGTGATGACGCCGAAGAAGACGATGCCCAGCGCCACCATGGGCAGGAAATCCTTCACCGAGACGGCGAAGAGGTTGGCGTAGAGGAAGGCGATCCCCAGCACCATGAAGCCCATGGACAGGGTGATCCAGAACGGGCCCAGGATCGATCCGCGATAGCGCGACATGACGTCATGCAGGGCCAGCGACCAGGCCAGCCCAAGGCGGCGGCCCGAATTGCGCAGGTCCTGGAAGGCCATGTTGAACTCGAACAGCGCCCCGCGCCGCCCGGTCCGCAACATGTGAGTGGCAGAATCCATGTCTTCTCCGAGACGACGCCGCTGGTAACAGCCGGGTGATGGCCGCGCAAGGACGCGCCACGCCGCGGCTGCGGGGGTTGGTGAAGGATGATCGCGGCCAGCCTATGGCGGGCTTTGCAGGGGCCGCGCCATCCGTGTTAGCGGCGTCTGCCAAGGAGCGCCCGAAAGAATGACCCAGCCCCGACTCGGCTCGCTGATCGAACTGCCGGTGGTGGCCGACCCGCGGGGCAAGCTGTGCTTCGCCGAGTCGCGGCATCACGTCCCCTTCGACATCGCCAGGGTCTACTACCTGTTCGACGTGCCCGCCGGGGCGGTGCGGGCCGGCCACGCCCACCTGGCGCTGCACCAGCTCCTCCTGCCCCTGTCGGGCAGCTTCGACGTGCGCCTGAACGATGGTCGCAAGGAGGAGGTGGTGAGCCTGAACCGGCCGAACATCGGCCTGCACATCGGCCCGATGACCTGGCGCGAACTGGAGAACTTCTCCTCCGGCGCGGTCTGCATGGTGCTGGCGTCCACGCCTTACGACGAGGCCGACTACATCCGCGACTTCGACACCTTCCTGAAGCGGTTCGCCCCGTGAGATTCTTCGAGCCGGACCTTGGCGAGCCCGCCCTGGCCGCCGAGCTCGAAGCCGCCTACCGCCGCGTGGCGGCCAGCGGCCAGCTGATCCTGGGGCCGGAGCTGGCCGCCTTCGAGGCCGAGTTCGCCGCCTATTGCGGGGCCGATCACGCGGTGGGGGTGGGCAATGGGCTGGACGCCCTGACCCTGGCCCTGCGCGCCGCCGGCGTCGGCGAAGGCTGCGAGGTGATCGTGCCCTCGCACACCTTCGTGGCGACCTGGCTGGCGGTGGTCCAGGCCGGGGCCCGGCCGGTCCCGGTCGAGCCCGACGCGGCCACCTACACCCTCACGGCCGAGGGGATCGCCGCGGCGATCAGCCCCAGGACGGCGGCGGTGATCCCGGTCTCGCTCTACGGCCACACGGTGGACATGGACCCGATCCTGGCGCTCGCCGAACGCCACGGCCTGTTCGTGCTGGAGGACGCCGCCCAGAGCCACGGCGCGCAGTATCGCGGCCGGCGGACCGGGGCGCTCGCCCACGCCACGGCCTTCAGCTTCTATCCGACCAAGAACCTGGGCGCCCTGGGCGACGGGGGCGCGGTCACCACCTCGGACGCTCAGCTCGCCGAGCGCCTGCGCAAGCTGCGCAACTACGGCTCCACGCGGAAGTACGAGCACGAGATGGCCGGCGTGAACTCGCGCCTGGACGAGCTGCAGGCGGCCTTCCTGCGCGCCAAGCTGCCCAGGCTCGAGGCGGCCAACGACGCGCGCCGCGCGCACGCGGCGGCCTATGGCGCGGCGCTGGCCGACCGGCCAGGCCTGACCCTGCCGGCCGAGGCCAACTGGGCACGCCACGTCCATCACCTCTACGTCGTCCGCTGCGCCGACCGGGCCGCCATTCAGGCGAGACTGGACGCGGCGGGCGTGCAGACCCTGATCCACTATCCCGTCCCCTGCCACCTGCAGCCGGCCTTCGCCGGCCTGGGCTTTGGCCAGGGCGCCTTCCCCCTGGCCGAGCGGCTGTCGCGGGAGGTGCTTTCCCTGCCCATGTGGCCGGGAATGCCGAAGGACGCGCCAGCCCAGGTGGCGGCGGCGCTGGGCCGCTAGGGGCGGACGAACATCAGGTCGTCCCGCCGGTTTGCCATCGGCAGGTCAGCCGCCTGCGGCAGCAGGTAGGCGTCGAAGCCCGCCGCCTGGGCCCGTTGCATCAGGCCGTGCAGGATCGCATCGTCGATCTTGCCGGGCGCCAGGGCGTTGAACCCCGGCGCCGGATCCTCGTCGCGACCGGTGAAGGCGCGATGGAAGGCCTTGCCGGCTTCGCTGGCGAAGAAGCGCTGGCGCTTGGAATGGTTGGGGATGTCGCCGATCAGGGCTCGTCCGCCCGGTGCGAGCAGGCTGCAGGTCTGGTCCAGGAAATCGAAGGGGTTGGCGCCCAGCACAACCATCTGCAGGACGCTGTAGCTGATCAGCGCCGCGCAGCCCTCGGGGGCCAGGTTGGCCACCGCGGGGCGGTTCTTGGGGAACTCGCCCGAGCATTTGAAGGTCACGCCGGCCACGTCGGGCAATTGGACGAGCATCTCGTCGGAATCGACCAGCACCAGCCGATGCCGGCGCTGGGCGCAGAGCTCGATGATCATCTTCGGCAGGTTTGCGCAGCCCGGCCCGATGTCGACGATCGTCAGGCCCTCGGCCTCGGCCAGGGCGGGAAGCTTGCGCAGGATGTCCCGGAAGATCGCCGGCTCGTAGCCCTCCCGGTAGCTGGTGGGAAAGCCGATCTTGCCGTGCACGTCCAGGTTCGCGTTCCGCGCCAGGGCGCGCAACGCTTCATAGTCGAGGCGTTCGTTGGCGAAATCGATGTCGCGGTCGCGGCTCAGGTCACCTGTCAACGCGGTTCTCCTCGGCCGGCGCGACATCCAGGACATAGGTGCGCTTGCCCGCGGCCCGGCAGCCCAGGCTTTCCTTGAACGCGATCAGGCCCGGGTTCGGCGTCGAGCGATCCGTCGAGATGCCGATATCCAGCACGCGAACACCCTGAGCCTGGCACATTTCCACCAGTCCTTCCGCCAACAGGGTGACCGGCGATTCCCGCCGCACCTGCGGATCCTCTCCCCAGTAGAAGACATAGAGGTGGGCGGCCGTCACCTGCAGCACGATGGCGGCGGCCAGGATCACGCCATCCCGCTCGACGGCGTGGACGCCGGCCCGGCCGGGGAGGGCGCGCATGAGGGCCTCGATCTGGTCCCAGGCCATGGTCATCGGGTAGCCGCGGGCCGCGCGGTTGCGGGCGATGACCTCGTAGGCCGGTTGCGCCTCGTCCAAGTACAGGCTGCGGAAGGCCGCGCCGGAGCGCTTGAGCCGGCGAAGCTCCTTCTGCTTGGTCTCTCCCAGCGCGGCGCGGAAAGCCTCGGCGTCGGTCACGGCGAGGTAATAGTCGAGGTCGACCTGGTCGAGCCGCCAGCCGTGGCGGAACAGGGCGTTCTCGAGGGCCGCGGCGTGGGGGTCTGCGAAGCAGTCGGGCGGTAAGCGCACGCTGGCGTGCGCGCCTGGCGTTCGACGCAACAGGTTCGTGGCGGTCCGCACGAGGAAATCGACGGCGGCCGGATTTGCGGGTGCGCCTCCGAGGCCGCCGAAGGCGCCGGTCACCGGATTGGTCCACACGCCGTCGCGGCCCGCGAAGGTCAGGCTGGCTTCCCCGTCCTCGGTGACGACGCTGACCAGCACCTTGGCTTGCGCCCGGACTTGGAAGCGGACGAAGGCGGGATCGACGAACAGGGTCTCGGCCGGCAGGCCAGCCTCGGGAGCGTCGCCGACCTCTCCAACCGGCTCCGGCATGGGCCCTATTCGACCACCAGGTATGAGCCCTGCCCCGAGTGCTGCGGCGACCGCTGGATGCGGAAGCGGTCCAGGCCCCAGACTTCGCGCACCGCCTCGGTCTCGCCCGGGCTCAACGGACTGGCCAGTTCGTCGAAGGCGATGATGCTGCCCTTGGTCAGGTATGGGCTCAGCGCTTCAAGGCAGGCCTTGGTCGGCGCATAGAGGTCCAGGTCGAAGTGGGCGAAGGCCACGATCGTCTCGGGGTGCGCCTTCAGATAGGCCGGCAAGGTCTCGACGACGTCGCCCTGGACCAGGCTGCAACGCTCGAGCTTGGGCAGCGGATCGAGCCCGCGCCGGACCGCCAGGAGCTGCTTCAGCTCGTCCAGGTAGCCCTCGGTCAGGGACAGGCCGTGTTCGACCATCATCTTGTGGTCGCCGTCCTTCTCGTGGACCGATGGAAACCCTTCGAAGGTGTCGAAGCCGACGACGGCGCGGGAAATGTTGAACGGCTCGTAGATCGTCCGGAAAGCGTCGAAGAGGGCGATGTCCCGCCCCCAGCGAACTCCGAATTGCATGACCACGCCATGCACCGGCAGGATCTGCTGGTAGAGTTCGTTGAGATACAGCAGCCGCTTCAGCGACCGCACGGTCTGGAACAGGGGCGCGTTTTCGGCCAGCTCGGTGTCGGGAATGCTCGCCGCCCGCAACCTGCCGGCCAGCTGTGTCTCGGCGCCCTGCAACTCTTCCGGGACGACGGAATCCAGGATTTCGCGGTAGGCGCTGTTGGTGCTGTCGGTGCGGGGCAACGGGTCGGTCCTTCCACGACGGCGGCGGCGGTCTGGCGGGTCGGTCTAGCCAGCGGCGGCCCGGCGGTCAAAGGCTCACTGGTGCGCGGTCGACAGGCGCTCGCGGGGTCAACTGTAGCCGAAGCGGGTCATGATCGGCGCGCAGATCGTCCTGACCACATCCTGGAACTCCGCGCGAAGCGGGCTCAAGCGCGGATCCAGGTTGATCGGCTGATGGTACTTGGGCGAGCCCCAGGCGTCGCCGCTGACGTCCGGCGCATCGCCCCACATCGGGCGCGCGTGCAGGTCCGACACCCCGATGAACTTGGCGATCGTCTCCTGCAGGCTCGGCCCGTTCAGGTCCTCGTAGCGGAACATCAGGTGCCGCCCTGAGAAATTATGGGCCAGCACCGCGCGATAGTACTGCAGGTATTCCCGGGCGACCGCCGCGGCGTCCTGCACCGAATAGGGCCGGTCGAGCTGGCTCTTGGCGTGGACCTCCTCGCGAGACCGCACCACGTCGAAGGGGTGGCGGCACACGGTGACGAAGTAGCCGATGTCGGGATAGAGGCTCGCCAGCGCTGGAAACAGCGGCGTCAGGTGGGGGTCCTTGAGCGCCAGGATCGGCGTGCGGTCCAGCCGGTCCCAGATATGCATCAAGCTGAGGTCCGCGGTCTTGCGCATGTGCAGCCGGAAGGCCTCGGGGTCGTCGAAGAAGGCGCTGGTGTGGTCCTTCCAGGCGACGCGCCCATTGACGAAAGCCGAGGGGATCCCTCGGAAGAAGCTGATTTCCGGATTGTACTGGCTGACGGACGGCGAGGTGCAGATGAGCGCGTGGGTCACCGTCGTCCCCGACCGGGGGGCGCCGCCGACGAACACGATCTTGTCTGGGCCGGATGCCGTCACGCCATCTGTCCTTATTCCCGGCCTCAGGCGGCCGGATTTTCCGGCCCTAGCACGTATTGCTCGAATTGATCGATCGGCTCGGGCGGGTTTGCGGCGGAAGCCGCGCCAAGGGGGGCGGGAGTCATGGTCGCCAGCGCGGCGGACAGCTCGGCCGGAGAGCCGACGCGGGTCCAGGTTTCGCCGGGAAGGTCGAACTGCAGCAGCGGCGGCGAGGCCGAATCGACCGGCACGAAGGTCGGCAGCCCGATCGACTGCGCCTCGATGATCGCCTTGCCGCCGGAGACCGGATAGCTGGCCAGATAGGCCCCTGCGCCCTGATCGATGAGCGCCTGGACCAGGTCCGGCGTCTCGCCGGCGAAGACATAGAGCTGCGGATCGAGCCCGGCTTCGCGCAGGCCTGAGGTGATGGCGGACTTCAGTTCTTCGTCCGCGGGGCCGACATGCACCATGTCCACATCGCCGCGCCGCAGGGCGGCGATGGCGAAGTCGCTCCAGGCGAACGTCGCGCGGCCCTTGTACTTGGCCGCGGGGCCGCAGGTGGCGATCCGCAGGCGGCCGGCGTGCGCGGGCGGCGGCCTCAGCGCCCGGTCCGCCCGAAGGGCCGTCATGCCGGCGTAGGACGCCGGCAGCCCGGCGGCCAGGCAGGCCTTGTGGCAGGTCCAGGTGAGGTCGACGTGTTCGGAGTAGGCGACTGTCGCTCCGATCGCCGGCACGTGGTCGGCGTGATGCAGGAATTCCACCACATCGCGGAACGGCCAGAGCGCGACGGCCGCGACGATGTCGAAGTGATGGGTGAGCATGAAGATGCGGGTCGGGCGGATCGCCGCCAGGATGTTGAACAGCTCCAGGATCTTGCCCGCCAGGCTGGCGCCGCGAAGCAGGACGTCGGCTCTCCGCTTGAGGGGCGAGGGCTGGGCGCGGACGCCGAGCATGCCCATGGGATTGAGCTTCCCGTAAACGTCGGTCATCACCAGAGTCGTGCGGTCGGCGCCGATGAGGCTGGAGATATCCCCGGCCACCTTGCTGTGGCCCCCGCGCGCATAGATTTGCGTGGCCACGATGCAGACGTTCTCGTTGCTCTTGGCGTTCGGCAGGTCCACCAGGCCGAGCCTGCGGGCGATCGCGGGGATTTCCGCGTCCAGGGCGGGGCAGAGCAGCTTCCAGCCATAGACGTCAGGCGCTCCCAGGTCGCCGACCAGGCCGATGGCCGCATTGAGCGCGGCCTCGAGCGCCTCCACTGTCCTGGCCTCGCGCAGCGCCGCTTCGACCTCAGGTTTGCGATACTCGAATTCCAAGGCGAAGAGTCCCTGCGGATGAGCGCTGGTAAGCCGCCGCCCGAAGCGCGGCAAGTGTCCGGCCGCCTTTTGCGCGGCGCCGCTCAGTGGTAGCCGGTAGACTTGAGCATGATGCGCACGCCCAACGAGCCGCCCTCCGCCTTGGCGATAGCCGCCCGGCCCCTGCGCCCCACCCTGGCGGACGCTGGCGTCTGGCTCGTCATCCCCTGCTACAAGGTCAAGGCGCAGATCCTGGCGGTGCTGGCCAAGGCGCCGGCCTGGGTGGAGGGGATCGTCTGCGTGGACGACGCCTGCCCGGAAGGATCGGGCGACTTCATCGAGGCGAACGCGGCCGACCCCCGGGTGGTGGTCGTGCGCCTCCCCCGGAACCTGGGAGTCGGCGGGGCGACCATGGCCGGCTATGCGGAGGCCGAGCGGCGCGGGGGCCGGGTCCTGGTCAAGGTCGACGGCGACGACCAGATGGACCTCGCCTATGTCGCCCAGCTCGTCGCGCCCATCCTGCTGGGCGACGCCGACTACGCCAAGGGCAACCGCTTCACCTCGCTCAGCCACCTGCAGACCATGCCCACGGTGCGGGTGCTGGGCAACGCGGCCCTGAGCTTCGCGGCCAAGCTCTCCACCGGCTACTGGAACATCTTCGACCCGACCAACGGATTCACCGCCATCGACGCGCAGGTGGCCAAGATGGTGATGCGCCGGCGGATCTCCGGCCGCTTCTTCTTCGAGACCGACCTGCTCTACCACCTGGGCGCCCTGCGCGCGGTGGTGCGAGACGTGCCGATTCCGGCCCGCTACGCCGACGAGGTCTCCAACCTTCGCATCAGCGCCATCGTCGGCCCCTTCGCGCTGAAGCACCTGCGCAACTTCCTGCAGCGGGTGCTGGGCCAGTATTTCGTCCGCGACTTCAACGTGGCCAGCCTGGAGCTGGTGTTCGGCCTCTTTTCGATCCTCTTCGGCGCGGGCTACGCCGCCCACTACGTCGCCGCGCGCATGCCCGGCCAGGCGGCCTCGGCCGGGGTGGTGATGGCCGCCGCCCTGCCGGTGATCCTGGGCGCGCAGCTTCTGCTGCAGGCGGCGAACTTCGATGTCCTGAACGTGCCCAGCCGTCCCATCCACCCCTACCTGCGGATCGTCGCGGACATGCAGCAGCAGGCGGCGTCGGACGCTTGACCCTGGTTGGGGAAGGGGCTCTACCCGGCTTGTCACAGGGTTGCGGGGGCCAGGGGCCTTGGGGTCGAAGATCGGACTGTTCTGGGGACTTATCGCGCCGCTCGCGGTGGTGTGCGTCATCTCCACCGGCCAGCTCTTGTTCAAGATCGCCTCCGGCCTGATCGATTTCCGGCGGCCGCTGGCCGAGCCCCGCGGACTGGCGGTGCTGAGCGTGGCGCTGGTGCTCTACGGCGCGGCGACCCTGGTGTGGGTGGCGGTCCTGCGGCAGGCGCCGCTCAACCGCATCTATCCGATCATGGCGCTCAGCTTCGTGCTCACCCCGCTGGGCGGCATGCTGGTGCTGAAGGAGCCGATCTCGCCCGCCTACTGGGCCGGGGTGGGCCTGATCCTGGCGGGCCTGGTGGTCATCGGCCGCACCCCGGCCTGATCCGCCGCGTCCAGGGCCTGGCGGACCTCCGCATAGGGGACCTTGAACATCCGCTCGTAGAACAGCGGCCCGGGATGGGGCCGCTCCAGCACGCGCGCCGCCTCCAGCGCCTGCCAGCCAAATCCCCGCCGCGCCAGGCCCCAGGCCATCGCCGGCCAGATCCCCGACCAGGCGTAGGCCTGCGAGGGGAAGGCCCTGACCCAGGCCAGCCAGCGCAGCCGATCGCCAAGGCCAGGGTCGAGCCGCGTCACCGGCCCGTTCTGCGGCAGGGGGGCGGCGGCGCGCAGCAGCGGGCCCGGCAGGCCCGGGCCGTTGTAGAGGCTGAACTGGCGCACCGGCGCTGCGATCCGCTCGCCGGCCCGCACGCCCAGCCAGGCGCAGGCGTCGTGGTCCATGTGGCCGCCCTCCCAGGCCGGGACCACCAGGCGCGACACCGGCCCGGCCTGGGCGATCTCGGTCATGACCTCGGACAGGAGCTGGCCGCAGGCCTTGTGCAGCTGCCCGTCGAAGGCCCCGCGCCCCAGGCCGATCGGCCGCACCGTCTCGGCGGGCAGGCCCTGGGCGCCGAGGAAGGCGTGGGTCTCGGCCAGCCGCCGCGTGGCAAGCGCCTTGTCGCGGTAGTCGGCGAGGTAGATGAAGCGCTGCGGCAGCCCCTCCCGCTGCGCCTCCCAGATCAGCGGGAGCGCGCAGTATTCGTCGTCGAGGTGGGCGAGGATATAGACGACGCTCATGCGTAAGGATTGGCGGAGGTCGAAGGCGCGTGTCCACCCCTAGTCGGACCTCTGTTGGTCCCGCCTCCCGCGGCTTTCGCGCTCTCGCGCCCCGGGTCGCCTATCTGGCGGCGCTCGCCCTGGGCTACCTCGCCATGCTGGCGGCGGACCTGCCCGGGCACCTGACCCTCGATTCCCTGGTCGAGCTCTACGAGGGCCGCTTTCGGGTGCGGCAAAGCTGGGCGCCGTCCTTCTACGCCTGGGTGCTGGGCGTCTTCGACAGGCTCTCGCCGGGAACGGGCCTCTATGTGGCCGCGAGCGGCCTGCTGCTGGCGGCGGCGCTGGCCTCGCTGGTCTGGCTGCGCGGCGGCCGCGCGACCTGGGCGGCGGCGCTGCTGGCGGCGCTGTTCGCCGCCTCGCCCCTGCTGCTGATCTACCAGGGGATCGTCTGGAAGGACGTGCTGTTCGCCAACGCCTCGGTCGCCGGGATGACGGCCCTGGCCTTTGCGGTGCGCGACCCGCAGGCCGCCGCCAGGCGCGGCCTGGAGCTGGCGGGCGCCCTGCTGCTGCTGGCCGCCGCCGCCCTGCTTCGGCAGAACGGCGTCATCGTCGGCGTGGCGGCGGCCGCGGCGCTCGGCTGGATCATGTCCCGCCGCAGCTGGCGGCGCGGCCTGGCCTGGGGCGTTTGCGCGCTC
>Ga0075364_10001050_pt1 | contig 14693 bp, 13 predicted proteins | sample EndMetdeltDD1764_FD_71517 | JGI IMG/M metagenome (GOLD analysis project Ga0075364, IMG submission 71517) | Populus endosphere microbial communities from Tennessee, USA - Endosphere MetaG P. deltoides DD176-4 | ecosystem: Host-associated > Plants > Roots > Endosphere | place: USA: Tennessee... | reverse complement strand
CGCCGACGTCGGCGAGTATCTGATGGACGGGTTCCGCGCGCTCGCCGGCCGGCACCCGATCATCGGCGACGTGCGCGGACGCGGACTCATGATCGGCGTCGAGCTCGTGCGCGATCGCACGACGAAGGAGCGCGCCGTCGAGGAGCGCAACGCCCTCGTCCAGGCGATGTTCCGCCGCGGCGTCCTGATCCTCGGCGCCGGGCGCAACGCCATCCGTTTCGCGCCGCCGCTCGTCCTCACGCGATCGCAGGCAGACGACGTGCTGCGGCTGTTCGACGAGGCGCTCGGCGAGGTGGCCGGGGCGCACGCGACGGCCGCGCCCCATCGCGCCGGAGCGTAGGCGCGTCCGCGCGCACCGCGCCGTCTCTCCGAGGAGGCAGATCGTGAGAACGATGCTCGCGGCGGCGACGGTGTTTCTCGGGCTCGCCGGCGTCATCGCCGCGCAGAGCCAGGCCGCACCCGACGCCGCCACGGTGGCGCTGCTCGTCCGCAACGAGCGCGCGCTGTATGACGCCATCGTGACGCGCGATACGGCGGCTTTCCAGACGCTCGTCTCGCCCGAGGGGACCTGGAAGACCCCGGCGGGCCGAGTCCCGATGGGGACGCTGGCGAACGGGCTCGGCGCGTTCGAGCTGCCCAGGTGGGGAATCGAAGATCCCCTCATCATGCCGATGGACGGCGGCTCCGTCCAACTGATCTACACCCGTACTGGCGGCGGGCGATTTGGCGACCAGCCGTTCGCGCCGCTCGTCCTGGCCTCGACGCGGTGGACGAAGCACGACGTCGCCTGGATCGCGGTTCAGCACGAGGAGAACGACCTCGCCGGATCGACCCTGATTCCCGAGCAGGCGCAGTGGGAAATCACCTTCGCGCAGGTCGAAACGGCGGCTGGATTGGCCGACCTGCGATCCGCATCGGCGGCGGCCGTCGAGGCGCGGGTGATGGTTCGCCCATGGTCCGCGATGGTGCCGGTCCCGTTTCTGCGTGTCGTCCGCGCCGATGGACGGCTGCGCGCGCACCTGTTCGAGTTCTGGTCCCCAGGTTCGGTGGCGCCGGCCGCGCGGCCTGCAGGGGACGACGTCGTGTGCCGCGCGGGTGTCTGCGTGCGGCCGCGCGAGTTGAAGGAACAGCTCGACTGGGATGCGGTGATCGAGAGCCTGACGCACCAATATGCGTGCGGACTGAAGATCGGCCAGGTGACCGCCGCCTGTGGCGACTGCGACCAGATCTGGATCAAGACGACCGCGCAGGGGCAATACCGCGAGCAGTCGTGTCAGATGCCGGAGGCCGGCACGCCAGCGGCGACGCTGCTGCAGTTCATGAGCCGATCCGCGGGCCGGAGGGCGCCCTAGTCCTGTCGCTCGGACTGGCGCGTTTCGATGGCGCGCCCGCTACGGCGTGTCGGCTTTGCTGACGCCCGGCTGGATCGTCCGCGCGACTCCGCGGAACAGCCGGCTGAAGAAGTTTCCGCGGCGCTCCTTCTCGGCGGCTTTCCCTGCCTTGCGGGTGGCTGCCCCCGCGGACGTTCCGACGGCGGCGGCTTCGTAGCCGGCCCGCGCACGAGTACGCTGCGCTCCGAGTGGACGCGGATCGAGCTCGATCGACGAGGTGTCGCGGACTTCGAGCAGTTCCGACCGCGGTACCGGGGCGCTCGGAAGGTCGGCGCCGCGCAGCAGGTTTCGGCTCGGAATGGGCCTGCCGAAGATTCCCAGCGTCATGAGGTAGCCCGCGGCGGCCGCACTGACGACCGCAACGCGGACGATCTCGCGCCTGTCCTGGCGGGGAAGGTCCGAGAACGTCGTTCCCGGCTGCGGGCGCTCGCTGCACTTCGCAGCCGCCATCCACTCGACGCGTCCATCGGTCATGCGGCGCCTTGCGTTCAGCAATCGCGCCAGCGGACCGCACACGACCGTCCGCGCGAACCGCTTGAGCCGGACGCGTTTAGCGTGATCCATCCTCGCTCGGGTCCGCTGATTGTGCGCCTCGAATTCATTCGAGCAGGGCACTTCTTACGCGGCGACCGACTCCGCGCGGCGATCACAATCCTGCTGGCTCGTGACTTGCTCCGCGTTTCGCCTCGTCGCTGGACACGGCCGGCACCACGAATGACACTCGAACGCCAGCAGCTTGGTCTCGTGGGCGAGGAGCTCGCGGCGCGCGAGCTCGCGTCACGGGGGTACGCAATTCTCGAACGCCGCTATCGCACCCGGTACGGAGAAATCGACATCGTCGCGGAGGACGGCGAGACGCTGGTGTTCGTCGAAGTCCGCGCCCGCGCGACGGGGGAGTTCGGCCGCGCCGCCGAGAGCATCGACGATCGCAAGAAGCGCAAGGTTACCGCCATGGCGGTGGACTACCTGGCCCGCCATCACGTCACGAATCGCCCCTGCCGCTTCGACGTCGTCACGATCGACGCGGCGTTGAGCGACACTCCCGAGATTCAGGTCTTTCCCGCCGCCTTCGACGCGAGCTGACCGCGCGGCGCGGGGGTGCGCAGGTGCGAGAGGTGCGCGGGGTGCGCAGGGTGCGTAGGGTGCGCCAGGTGCGCAGGGTGCGCGAGGTGCGAAGGCTGCACGGGTTGAGGTGAAGGCAAAACTGCGGTGTTCGAGGTCTGCGTTTGCTCCCGCGCGACGGGTCCGACAGACTCAACGCGGGCAGTCAAGCCCCAACGCACCGGCACCCGCCGCACCTCGCGAACCCGCGCACCGCTTGCACCTCGCGCACCCGCGCACCGCTTGCACCTCGCGCAGTCTGCGCACCTTGCGCACCCCTCGCACCTTGCGCACCCCTCGCACCCTGCGCACCCCGTGCACCCCCGCGCGGCGTATACGTGTAGGTAATGCGCTCGGTCGGGCAGCCGTAACTTTTCAGCTGCGCCTCGATCCAGTCCAGCGCGGCGCGATTGCGCGCGGTGCCCTGGCGGCGGTCGCCGAACTGCGTCAGTCCCTTGACCGTGGCCTTGTATTTCTCGAGATCGAGCCGGCCGACCAGCGTCTTGATCGGATCGTCGGCGGGCGCCGCGGCCGGCGGCGCCGGAGTCTGCGATTGAAGAAGCACGGCGCAGGCGGCCGCGCACACGGTGGCTCGAATCACTGTGGTCTCTCCGTGCCGGGCAGGCGCTCGAGCGCATCCCGGTCCCAGCAGTAGCGAAACCGTCCATGACGGTCGCAGTGATAGTACAAGCCGACCTGCTCGCCCACCTGGGGTATGCGCCGCATGTCGGAGCCGCAGTCGGGACAGCGATTCAGCTGCTCCCACCGTCCCACGGCGTGGGTCCGCGTCTCGTCGGGCATCGGCTACTTCGACGAGATCGAGTATTTCGTGAGAATGCCTTCGACGAACTCCGCGGTGATCACTTCGTCGCCGCGGGTGTAGGTGGAGTTGACGACGCGCAGGCTCCCCTCGGTTCGCGACGCGCTCTTGGTCGGCTTGCCCAGCACGCGCTCGACGTCGGCCAGCGACATGCCCTTGCGGATGTCGCCGCCGGGCGCGGCCATCGGAAGAATCTCGCGCGGCTGCGGGCGATCCTGCCGCGACGGACGGGCGTCGGTCGCGAACACGAAGTCGACGTACTCCTCGAGCGCGCGCATCACGCCACCCGGCTCGAGCCCCGGCGGGACGCCGTTCTGGTAGCGGATGTTGAAGCGCGATCCGCCCTGGAGGCGCTTCTCCGCGATCCGCGCCTTGTTGGCTTCGCTCGCCGAGGCCGCGATGTTCCGGTTCATCGCGTCCTCGCGCTCGCGCTCGCGCCGGAGATCGTCGAGCTCGCGCTGCATGCGCCGCTTGCGGTCCGGATCGCGCTCGGTCTTCACCGCCTTCTCGAGATCCTTCTCGCGGTTGGACTTCGAAACCGTGGTCGCGCTGACCGTCCCCGTATCGTCGCCGAACGTGCCGTAGCCGCCGCCACCCAGCTGGAACTCGATCACCTTCTCCTTGAGCCGGACGCGGGTGATCATCACCGAGTCGCCGTTCCGCAGGGCGGTGCCGTACGACTTGAGGCGGCTCGAGTAGACGCCGAAATCGAGGGGACGCCGGGCGTCCGGGTAGACGTCTATCCCCTCCTGCGTCGCGGGCATGTCGATCTTCACCCGCACGGACTTCCCTTCGAAGAAGTCCTTCAGCGCGGACTCGTTCTGGGCGAGAGCGGGCGCCGCCGTGACGATTACAAAACTGGCAGCGAGAGAAGCGGCGCGGTGCACTGTCTGCATGCGCCAGACGATACCCTTACGGGCGTATCTGGATCAACGGCTCGTACAAACGCGTCCCCTTGCACTCGGGACACTTCGTCGCGCCGATGACCTTGTCCTTGCGGAAGACGAAGCCGCAGCTGCGGCAGCGCGCGGGCTCGACGCGGATGTCCTTGTCGGCGGCTTTCGCCGACTTGAGCAGGTGCTTGAGGTGATCTTCGACCTCGTCGCGGGTGAGCTTCAGCTCGTGCGCGATGGACGACATCGTCCGCGGCTGACGGAGCATTTCCTCGATCTGCTGACGCACGGTCATGTCCCTACTATTGTAAGGGACATGACCGTGCCAGGGCAGACGGCCTAGCGGCCGCCGAAGTTGTAGGTGATGTTGAAGCGAGCGACGCGCGGCGCCAGGACCTGCGTCGGCGAGAGGAACGCGGCAATCTGCGTGACCGGCGCGGCCGGATCCCCCGAAGCGCGCACGTTCGCCCGGCCGGTGTTCGCCCGGACGCCGAATACCGTGTTGGCGTTCGTCACGTTATAGAGGTCGACGCTCAGCTCGAGCCGGTTGCCGCCGACCTTGAAGAAGGTACCGCCGCGGAGATCCAGCGTGGGCAGCCAGGGAAGCAGTTCGCTGCCGCGGGGCTCCGCGTTGACGGTCAGGCCCTGGCGGGTGCAGTTGGTGGTCACCGTGGTGCTGCACGTCGGCACCGCCCAGGTCCGCGTGATCGGCAGGCCGGACTGGAGGCGGAAGTTCGCCGCCACCAGGACGTTGCGCGGCAGCTCGTACGAGCCGCTGGCCTTGAAGTTGTGCCGCCGGCCCCCGCTCTCCCCTTCCGCGTTCACGAACGCGTTGTTGGGATTCGCCAGGCTGGTCAGGTCCACCGTGGTGCGCGAGTAGGTGTAGCTCACGAGCGCCGTCCAGCCCTTGCTGAACCGCTTGTTGGCGACGACGTCGATGCCGTTGTAGGTCGCCGCCAGGCGATCGTCGTTCACCGTCCGCGTCGAGGAGACCACGCCCGCGTTCTGGTTGTAGACCTGGAGCGGCGCGTCGTCGCCCGTCCCCGCGAGGCCGTCGCGGCCGGGATCGGTGACCGTGATGAGCGCGTACTGGCTGCCCCACTGGTCGATCGAGTTGTCGATGGTCCCCTGGATGTCGTGCTCCTGCGTGTGGAGATACGCCAGGCTGAGCAGGAAGTCCGGGAACAGCTCGTGGTCGACGCTGACCGTGGTCTCGTTGCGATACGGACGCCGCAGCGATCGATCGAAGGTCGCGACGGCGAGGTTGCTGGTATTCGTCAGGTTCCCGAATTCCCCGCCGACGTACTTCAGGCCGTCCCAGGTCGCGCCGCCCGGCTGGAAATTCAGATCGCCGTTCAGATCGTTCCAGACGTAGGTCTCGTTGATGTTGGCGTTCGGGTTCGGCGGCGTGCCCGTCGAGATCTGATCGAGGTATTTGCCCCACGACGCCTTGAGCACCGTCTTGCCGCGGCCGGTGAGATCGTAGGTCGCCGCCGCGCGCGGCCCGAAGTCGTGCCACAGCGGATCGTGGCGAACGGCGTCGAACGACTTCTGGACGGTGAAGTCCTGCGTCTGGCCGTTGATGACCACGCCCTTGAACACCAGGCCGGCCGGGAAGTACGTGCTGTCGGGCGTCGTCTGCTCGGGCAGATACCCCTCGACGCGCTCCCAGCGCAGACCGCCGACGAGGTTCAGCCGGCCAACCGTGTAGGCGTCCTGGCCGTAGAGCGCGGTCGTCATCACCGCCCGCTTCTGGTGCAGCGGCGAGTTGAAGATCTGGACCGACACCGGCGCGGGCGCCGGCAGGCTGGTGAAGACGAGATTGACGTCTCCGACACGCGTGGTGTCGACGTCCTCCGGCGTGTAGCCGTTGTCGAAGCCCGCCTTGAACTCGTGCCGTCCGCCGACGAACTGCGGCAGGTAGTACTGCCAGTTCGCCACGGCCTGCAGCCGGCGCCGGAACATGATCTGGCTGCTCGCGCGGTTGCGGAAGCGCGTCGACGTCGAGTTGTCCAGAATCGACTGCATGTCGGTCTTCTGGTACAGCGGGAAGTGCGTGTTGTTGTAGCTGCCCTTGGCGTCGATGAACATGCGGTCGCTCATGACGCGGTTGTACGACAGCTGGGTGATGACGAACGTATCGAGCTCCTTCGAGTTCGAGTCCTGCGTCGTGAACGTGTTGTTGGTGAAGGAATCGCGGTTCGGCTTGTCGTAGCGCTGCTTCGAGACGTATCCCTCGAACCGGTTCGACGCGTTCGGCTGATACGTCACCTTGCCTTCCCCGGCGAGGATGTCGGTGGTGTCGAGCTCGCTGGTGTCCGACAGCTGCGTCGGGATGTACGGCGGGACGATCGCGGGGAATCCCGCGACGCGGACGTGCGTGGCCTGGTAGTTCACCGACCCGAAGTAGAAGAGCTTGTCGCGCAGCATCGGACCGCCGAGCTGCACGTTCGAGTTGGTGATCAGGTCGGACGAGTTCGCGTCGGGCCGCAGGCCGGCGGCCTGCTGATCGCCGTCGATGTTCTTCGCCTGCGTCTTGCTGCCCTGGAAGGTCTGCAGCGCGAGACCGCGGATCGCGTTCGTGCCGCTCTTGGTCACCATGTTGATCAGCAGGCCGCCGGTGCCGACCGAGATGTCCTGCGAGCCGGTCGAGACCTGGATGTTCTCGAACGCGCTCGGGATGTAGTAGTTCATCGAGAAGCCCTGCGCCGCCGGGTCGTTGACGTTGACGCCGTTCAGCAGCTGGGTGTTCTGTCCGTTGGGCGTGCCGCGCGAGCTCATCGACCGCTGCAGGCCGCCCTGGTTGCCGCCGACGTCGGGCGACTCGACGACGACGCCGGGCGCCTTGTACTCGAGGATGTTCCAGATGTCCTTGCCGCCCGGCGTGGTCTCGAGCAGGGCGCTGTCGATGTTGGTCTTCGATCCGACCGTCTTGGTGTCGACCACCGGCGATTCGCCTTTGACGGTGATCGCCTCGCTGAGCGTCCCGACCTTCATCGGCGCGTCCACGCTGATCGTCTGGCCCTGCCTGAGAATCACGTCTTCACGGATGTAGGTCTGGAATCCCTGGAGCGTGACCTTGACGACGTACGTGCTGGGCGCGAGGCCCGGCACCTGGAAGACGCCGCTGGCGTCGGTGACACCTTCGATGGCGCGCGGCAGGACCGCGCTGGTGATGGTCACCGTGGCGCCGGGCATCACGGCGCCCTGCTGGTCCACGGTCTTGATCAAGAGACTGCCGGTCTGCACCTGCGCGCGCACGGGCGCGGCGCCGGCAATCAGGATCCACGCTGCCGCGAGCGCGTATCGAACGACTCTGAACATAGCTCCTCCCTCACCTGGATGCAGACGGTATACACCCCAGGGACGAGTGGCGCAAGCGTTTTGCCACGAGTATTTACGGGGGAAATATGTGCGGAAAGTAATACCGATGGCGTCAGTGGACGGGACGCGGCCGTTCGAGGCGCCGGTGGGTCTCGACCGCGCCGCGCGACAGATAGTCGCGCAGCCAGACCCGCTCGATCACCGGATAGAGCGCCGCGATCGGCAGCGCCAGCAGCGCACCCACGACGCCGCCGATCTCGGCCCCCACGGCGAACGCGACGATGACGGCGAGATTCGACAGCCGCAGCTGGCCGCCGTAGACCTTCGGACCGACGTAGTAGTTCTCGATCAGGTGGTAGGCGGCGTATACGCCCGCCACCGCGAGCGCGACGCCCGGTCCGCGGCTCATCGCCAGCAGGATCGCCGGGCCCGCCGAGCAGACGAAGCCGAGCACCGGCACGAAGTCGAAGACGCCCGCCAGCACCGCGAGCAGCAGCGCGCCCGGCACCTGCAGGAGCGTCAGCGCGGCGAAGACCACGATGGTTGCGAACACCGAGGTGGCGACGTTGCCGATCGCGTAGTGCAGAATCTTGCCGCGCGCTTCCATGACCGTGTAGTGGACGCGCTCGCGATACTGCGGCGGTGCATACGCGAGGAGCCACTGATACGTCTGCCGTCCTTCGATCAGAAGATAGACGGTCAGAATGAGCCCCAGCACGACGACGACAAAGCCGCCGACCAGCAGGCGGCCGGCATTCGCGGCATAGCCCGCCAGCGTTCCTGAGTCGATGACGCCGATCGAGCCCGACTTCGGCAGCCCGGCCTTGACGAACGGAGGCAGCCGCGCGGCGACGTCCGCGCGGAACTCCTGGAGATGGCCGCCGAGCTCCCGCGCCTGGGCGCCGAGGGACGAGCCGGTGATCCAGAAGAACCCCGCGACCACGAGCGTCAGCGCGAGCACGATGCCGGACGCCGCCACGCCGCGCGGCACACGACGGCGCTCCAGCCATGCCACCGCCGGCTCGAGCGCGACCGCCACCACGATCGACACGACCACCAGCATCAGCAGCTGCCACAGCTGCAGCCAGAGCCACACGAGAACGACCGCCGCGATCACCCGCACGATCGAGACGACACTGATGTCGACAGTCTTGCGCTCGGCAGCCACCGAGCTCTGGTGTGCAAGCGGCAGGCCGGAACGCCCGTTGCGTCGGGCGATCGCATGAGCCGGCTCACACGGGCGCTCCGCCATCGCAATTACCGGCTCTTCTTTTCCGGCCAGAGCGTCTCCCTGATCGGCACCTGGATCACCCGGGTGGCGACGAGCTGGCTCGTCTACCGGCTCACCGGCTCGGAGCTGCTGCTCGGCCTGGTGGCTTTCTGCGGCCAGATCCCGACGATGCTGCTGGCGCCGTTCGCGGGGGTCATCGTCGATCGGCGGGACCGTCACCGGCTGCTGGTGATCACGCAGGTCCTCTCCTTGTTGCAGTCGCTGACGCTGGCCGTGATGACGCTCGAAGGCGTCATCTCCGTGCCCTGGCTGCTGGCGCTGCAGATCGCGCAGGGCGTCATCAACGCGTTCGACACGCCGGCGCGCCAGGCGTTCGTCGTCGAAATGGTCGAGGATCGCCGCGACCTCCCCAACGCCATCGCGCTCAACTCCGCGATGGTGAACGGCAGCCGAATCATCGGACCGTCGATCGGCGGCGTGCTGATCGCGGCGGTCGGCGAGGGCTGGTGCTTCCTCCTCGACGCCGTCTCCTATCTGTTCGTCGTCGCATCCCTGCTGATGATGCGCGTGCCGCGCGCCTCGCAGCCGTCGGCCGGCACGCGCATGCTCGACGAGCTCCGCGACGGCTGGCGCTACCTCCGCGGGTCGGTCCCGATCCGCACGGCCCTGATCGTCCTGGCGATCGTCAGCACGATGGCGATGCCCTACACGGTGCTGATGCCGGCGTACGTCGACGGCCTCCTCGGCGGCGGGCCGAACACGCTCGGGACGCTGATGGCGGCATCGGGAGTGGGCGCACTGGCCGGCGGGATGTACCTCGCCGGGCGGCGCTCGGTCGTCGGCCTCGGCCGCGTGTGCATGTACGCGACCCTGACGTTCGGGGCCGCGCTGATCGGATTCGCCGTGGCCGGATCCGTCTGGTTCGCGCTCGCTGCCCTCCCGTTCGTCGGCGGCGCGTTCATGATGCAGATGGCGGCGACCAACACCATCCTGCAGACGCTCGTCGAGGACCGCATGCGCGGACGCGTGATGGCGTTCTACACCATGGCCTTCTTCGGGACGGCGCCGGTCGGCAGTCTCCTGGCGGGCGTGGCCGCCGAACGGATCGGCCTGCGATGGACGATCGCGTCGGGCGGCGTCGTCTGCATCGCGGCCGGCATCTGGCTCGCCGCGCGCCTCCCCGAATTGCGCGCGCTCGTCAGGCCGATCTACGTCGAGCGCGGGATCCTTCCGCCGCCCGCCGTCGACACCGGGTCGAAGACGCTGTGACGCCGGACCAGAAGATCCGGTCCTGGTTCACGCCTTCTTGTGGCAGTCGGCACACTTCGCCGGCGCCTTCTTCCCCTTTGCATTGGCCTCCTGATGGCACCCGATGCAGGTACCCTTCTTCCCCATCGGATCGTGGAAGGCTGCCTGCCGTTTCGTCGTCATGGGAGGCGTGGCCGCTTTCGTGTGGCAGTCGTCGCACTTCTGGTGCGGCGACGTCAGCGCCTTCTCCGGCTTCGACGGATGGTGGCACGCGTCGCACCTGGCGCCGTGGTTCTTCGTGTGCGCCTGGTGATTCAGCGTGACGGCGCCGAGAGGCGCGCCGGTGAGAATCGCGGTACTGGGCTCCTTCGGGGCCTGCGCCTTCGGCGCGGCACCGGTGACGACAGCCGCGAAGATCAACCCGATCGAGAACGCGAAAACGAGGCGAGGGCGGGTCATCATCACGTGTGCTATCGGGCGGGCTGCCGGAAATGCGGCAGCCGTCCGCTCCTGCACGTGATCGCAACAAGCTTCATGCCGCCGCCGGCGCCCGAAACGCCCGTGTTCCGCCGCCTGGAGCGACGGTTACTCGGCGCGCAGCGTGAGCGCGGGATCGAGGCGAAGGACGCGCCAGGCCGGAATCAGGCTCGCCACGAAGGAGACCGACAGGAGCAGGAGCGCGACGCCGGCGAACGTGATCGGATCCGTCGCCTCGACGCCCCAGATGAAGGAGCGCATCAGGCGTGACACCGCGAGCGCCGCTCCAGCCCCGATCACGACGCCGATCGCCGCGAGCGTGATGCCGGGCAGCACGACGTTCCCGATCACCTGGCGGCCGGTCGCGCCGAGCGCCAGGCGGATGCCGAGCTCGCGCGTGCGCTCGGTGACGGCGCTCGCGATGAGTCCGTGAATCCCGATCGCCGCCAGCATGAGCGCGACGACGCCGAGGCCGCTCACCAGGCTCATCATGAATCGCTGCCGCGCGAGCGCGGCCGACTGCACGGTCGACATCGACTCGATCTTCGCGACGGGCAGCAGCGGATCGACCCCCGCCACCGCCTGCCGGATCGCTTCCGCGACGGCCGCCGGCGGCGCCGACGAGCGGATGACCCACGCCGGCGAGAACCACGTGTGCACCTGGCGGAAGAACGCGCCGCTGCTCTGCGCCGCCGGCATGTAGACGACGAAGGGCACGATCAGCGGCGAGCCGTCTCCGCCGAGGCCCGACGAAGTCGCCCGCGCGTTGCCGACGATGCCGACGATTTCCCGCACGGTGCCGGACACGCTGATGTGCATGCCGACGATGTCGGCCCCCTTGTAGAACCGCTTCGCGAACTCCTCGTTCACGACGACGACCGGGGCGGCGCCGTCTCGATCGCTGTCGTTGAGCGCGCGGCCGCGCCGGAGAGGCAGGCGTAGCGCCTCGATGTAGCCTGGCGTGACGTAACTGACGTTGGCGTTGAGGTACTTCTCGACGGGATCGTACCCCTCGACGCGCTTCCATCCCAGATTCAGCAGCCGCGTATAGGGCAGGCCGAGCGTCACGCCGGCGGCTTCGATGCCCGGCTGCTGGCGGATCCGCGCGAGGCTCTGCTCGAACAGCTGGTTGACCTTGGCCGCGTCCTCGTAGCGCTTGTCCTGCAGCGAGAGCGTGGCGGTGACGACGTGCGACGGGTCGAAGCCCGGGTTCAGCGAGCGGAGGTGCACGAACGTCCGGACGAGCAGGCCGGCGCTGACGAGGAGCACGACGCCGAGCGCCACTTCGGCGACGACCATGATGCGGCGCGACCAGCGGCCGGCGCCCCCCGCGACCGACCGCGTCCCCGATTCCGCCAGCGTGCCCTGCACGTTGACGCGGCTGGCATAGATCGCCGGCGCCAGTCCGAAGAGCACGCTCGTCGCGACCGCGATGCCAAGGCTCGCCGCGAGCACGCGGCCGTCCAGCGACATCGGATACCCGAAGTCGAACACGTGCGTGCTCAGCTGCTTCAGCCCCTCGAGCACCATCCAGCCGACGCCGATCCCGGCCACGCCGCCGGCGATCGCCAGCACCGCGCTCTCGACGAGCAGCTGCCGGATCACCGCGCGCCGGCCGCTGCCAAGCGCCATCCGCGTCGCGATCTCACGCGACCGCAGCCCGGTGCGGGCGATGAGCAGGCCCGCGAGATTGACGCAGGCAATCAGCAGCACGATGCCGACGGCCCCCCACAGCATCAGCAGCGGAGCGCGCAGCTCGGTCGTCTCGGCGCGCTGCAGGGCCACGACGCCCGCGGTAATCGACGTCTCGGCCGCCGCCTTCGGATCCTTCGGCATCCACAGCGGCGGGACGATGAGGTTCATTTCCGCGCTCGCCCGTTCGACCGGCACGTCCGGATGAACGCGGGCGTAGAGCGTGTAGTTCGTCCCTCCGCCTTCCCTGTCGGTGTTGGGACGCACGGGCGTCCACACGTCGGCCGGCGAGCCGGTCGTGAAGCCTTGCGGCATGACGCCGACGACTTCATAGGATTCGCCGCGCAGCATCACCGTCTTGCCCACCGCGGCCGGATCGCGATCGAACAGGCGTGCCCACAGACCGTAGCTGAGCACCGCGACCGCCGGTCCGCCGACTCGATCCTCCTCGCCGGTGAACTCGCGGCCCATGAATGGCGCGATGCCGAACACCTTGAAGAACCCGGCACTCACGCGCGCCTGGCTGACGTTGGCCGCCTGGTTCTGCGCCACCAGGTTGACGCCGGCGCCCCATCCGCCGGCGCCCTGGATCGCGACGTCCATCGTCTTCGCGTTGTCGCGAATCTCCATGAACGTCCGGCCGTCGAGCCCGGACTGCCGGACGAACGTCCCGCGCGGCGTGCGGACCGTCGTCTCGATCGTCACCAGCCGTTCGGGATCCGGGAACGGCAGCGGCTTGAGCAGGAGCGCGTTGACCACCGTGAAGATCGCGGTGTTGACGCCGATGCCGACGGCGAGCGTGATCAGCGCGACGATGGTGAACCCCGGCGTCTTGCGGAGCATCCGGAACGCGTAGCGGACGTCGCGGCCGAGCGTCTCCAGAACGGGCACGCTGTTCATGCGGTAGATCTCCTCGCGGATGACGGTGGGGTTGCCGAACCGGCGGCGGGCCTCGCGCCGCGCGTCGTCGCGCGCATAGCCGGCGGCGGTCAGGTCGTCGGTGTAGTGATCGAGATGGGCCTGCATCTCGCGGGCGCGCTCGGCGTCGAGACGTCCGCGGCGGAAGAAGCGGCGCATCATCTCAAATCCCGCACGCGCGCTCGCGCGGCTGCGCCGGCACACTCGGACAGCGCAGCCCGCTCGCGACGCTCGTTCGCGTCATCGTCTACTCCACCGGCCGCATGACCAGGCCGATGGCGCGCACCAGCTGATCCCACTGCTCGGTCTCGGCCTGCAGCTGCCGCCGGCCCTTCGGCGTCAGCCGGTAGTAGCGGGCGCGGCGATTGTTCTCGGAGGTGGCCCAGTACGAGTCGACCCAGCCGCGGTCTTCCAGCCGGTTCAGCGCGGGATAGAGCGAGCCCTGCTCCACCTGCAGGAAGGCGTCCGACCGCTGCTCGATCAACCGGGCGATGGTGTAGCCGTGCGCCGCGCCCAGGCGCAGCGTCTGCAGGACCAGCATGTCGAGCGTGCCCTGGAGCAGATCCGCTCCAGGCCGCGCGGCGGTTCGTTTGAGCGTCATCGGCCTCCGCCCCACTCCATCAGAATGTCTGGTGGAATAAGACGGAAGCTGAGCCTGAACGGTTTACTGTCCGTCGTCGCTGCGCTGGTCCCAGACGTCGGACGCGGCAATCTCGCGGACGACGGGATGGTGCCGGGCCTGGCGGACCATCTCTCCCCGGGGATCGGAGAAGCCCCATTCCCTGACGTCGATGGCGAAGCTGAACCGGGAGATCAGCGTGCCCCGGGTCAGGTCGGCCTCCTCTTCATCGCTGCCGATCGTGGCTCTCGCCTTCTCGATCAGCTGCTCCATCACCCACGACGGGACGTTGGTGCGGTACCCCGGGTAGACGTAGCTGAACGTCTGGAGCTGCGCGAGCAGCAGCGGCCAGTGCGGACCGACCCGCGCCATCAGGCGCTCCCAGTCCAGGCTGTCCCCCACCGTGAGAATGAGGTGGACGATGTCGGACATGTCGTGGCGGTGACGCTCGCTGATGAACAGGCGATGCCAGATCAATTCCTCGGCGGGCGCGATGCGGACCGGCTGCGCGGCCAGCACGCCCGCGCGGCTGTACTTCCCCCAGTCGGCGTCGATGAACGCCACCGCGTTCCCCATCCCGTAAATAAGGTCCACGAACCGATCGCCCACGAATCCCTTGGCCAGCCAGTGCAGGTCCTCGAGGCGGGTGACGAACCCGGCGCCGCGCAGCGCCCTGGCGGCGCTCACGACGACCGACGGCTCGACGAAGAGATCCAGGTCCTTCGTCTGCCGGTAGATGCCGGTGTGCTCGTAGATGGCGTAGGCGCCGGCGACGACGTAGGGGATCGACGCCTCGTTGAGCGCCTGCAGCGCTCGCCGGTAGACGTCGCGTTCCTCGTCGGGGATCCAGAAGTCGCCGTGAGTGAGCGACTTGCGTTCTTCGGGTGACAGGCGCCGCGGACGCCGTCCATGCACGCTGGGCAACGAAGCCTCCGAAACAAATCTCAGCAACTCTGCTGCCAAGCGCGGGCGGGGTGCG
>Ga0075364_10001048_pt1 | contig 14704 bp, 8 predicted proteins | sample EndMetdeltDD1764_FD_71517 | JGI IMG/M metagenome (GOLD analysis project Ga0075364, IMG submission 71517) | Populus endosphere microbial communities from Tennessee, USA - Endosphere MetaG P. deltoides DD176-4 | ecosystem: Host-associated > Plants > Roots > Endosphere | place: USA: Tennessee... | reverse complement strand
GAGGGGCTGCGCAGCTAGAGTCCTCGAAGGTGTCCGTGAGCGAAGCAGTAGCAGAGGCTTCGATCCCCGCGCCGGAGCAACAGCGGGCTCGGCATCCGAGCGCGCGCCCGGCAGGCGCGGGCACGCGGCCGGCGAGGGCCACGCACCTTCCCGGGCTCGATGCCTTGCGCGCGGTCGCCGTGGTCGCCGTGGTGATGTTCCACCTCGACCTGTCGTTCATCCCCGGTGGCTTCCTCGGGGTCTCGCTGTTCTTCACCCTCTCCGGGTACTTGATCACCCGCAACCTGCTGCTCGAGACGTGGCAGACGGGCAGGGTCTCGCTGCCCAACTTCTGGGCGCGGCGGGCCCGCCGCCTGTTCCCCGCCGCGTGGCTGGTGCTTGCCGCGTTGGCGCTGACCGCGGCGCTGTCGCCGCGGATCGGCCACGGCATCGGGTTCAACGGCGGCGACGTGCTCGCCTCCCTCGCCAACGTCGCCAACTGGCGGTTCTTGACGTCGGGCGCGTCGTACGCATCGCTGTTCCGCGTCCCCTCACCCGTCCTGCACTACTGGAGCCTGGCGATCGAGGAGCAGGCGTACATCATCGTCGCGATCCTCGTCGCGCTGGTCGCCTGGCGGCGGCGCACCCAATCGGCGAACGTGCTCGGCTACGTCGCGTTCGCACTGGCGCTGATCTCCTGGTCGCTACCGCTCATCGCCAACATGTCGGTCACCCGCGCCTACTACGGCACCGACACTCGCATCGGCGAGATCCTCGCGGGCGTGGCGCTCGCCGCGTGGCGCCACGGGGCGATGCTGACGATCACCAAGCGTGGCCAGCAGTGGGCATGGACCATCGGCTCGCTGGTCGCGTTCGGGTTGCTGATGCACTACACGACCGCTTCGTCATCCGGCCTGGCCAACGGTCTGCTGCCCGTTGTCTCGCTGGTCTCCTGTGCGGCGATCCTCGTTGCGGTCTCACCCGACTCACCGTTCGCTCGATTGGGACGTACCTCGGTGATCGCCAGCATCGGCCGGCTCAGCTACGTCATCTACCTGATCCACTGGCCGGTGATCCTGCTGTTCCGGTGGCGTCGCGTCTCGCTCGGCTCGGTGACGACGTTCCTCGGGGTCTCCGCGGTGATCGGCGTCGTCGCGTGGATGATCGTGCGCTTCGTGGAAGTCCCGATCCGCGCCCGCCAGTGGAGCCATCGCACGCTGCTGTCCGCCGGAGCGCTGACGGTGGCGATCATCGTCGGTGCGACCACGCTGTGGCACCCACCGCTGTCTGCCGCCGACCGGACGCTGGCCGAGCTGGAGAACGCGTCCGACACGTTCGGCAGGGAACACATCTCACCGATGCACGTCCCCACGACGTCGACATCACCGCCACCGACGACCGCCCATCGCCCGACCTCGTCGAGCTCGACGTCGTCGAGCACCTCATCGACCGCAGCGCACACGTCGTCGACGACCGCGAGCACCGCACCCGAGTCGACCAATCCGACCCGTGCCTCGACGGTTCCCGCTCGCGTGGACGAGACGACCACGACGTCGGTCGCCACGACGGCGGCTGCTCCACCGGTCGCGCTGCGCGTGCGCGCCCTCGGCGACTCGATCATGTTCAGTCTCGCCCTGGCGACACCGCTGCCGAACGACTCGATCAGCTACGTCGAGGGACCGGACGATCTCGTCATCGGCTGCGGCGTCACCGACTTCGGCGACGACCAGCACGCCGCCAGCTGTGGCGACCGGTCGACGACGTGGGCCGCGGCCACCGCAGCGGCGCCCGCCGATGTCGCGGTCGTGATGTCGTGCCAGTGGGAGGCGATCGACCGCGACCTGCCCGGCGCGGACTCGGCCGGTCATGTCGGCGACCCTGCGTTCAACGACTACGTGCTGCAGAGCTACGTCGCGGCGATCGACGAGCTGCTCGCCGCCGGCGTGCCCAAGGTGTTGTGGGTGCGCTGCCCGTACCCGAGCCTGACCGTCGGCGTCGAGGCCCTCTCGGCCGACTTCCTCGCCGGTCGCCAGCCGGAGCGGATCGACGCGCTGAACGCCATCATCGACGAGGCCGTGGCCAACTATCCGGGACAGGCGTGCACGGTGCCGTTCGACGCCTGGATGAACCAGCGCGTCGACGATGCCACGCTGCGTCCCGACGGCGAGCACTTCGACCCCAACCTCGCCAAAGAACCCGGTGCCGAGTTCGCCCGCGAGGTCGCGGTGGCCTTCAACGGCTGCCACTGAACCCCAGCAGTCAACTAGCGTGCTCGGCGTTCGCTCCTTGGGGGTTTTCGTGAATCGCGACATTGCTGCACTGGTGGAATCGATGACGATCGACGAGCGCGCGTCGTTGACTGCGGGCGCAAGCGCGTGGTCGACACCGGCGGTCGAACGGGTCGGCATCCCCGAGGTGTTCGTCACCGACGGGCCGGCCGGCGCACGCGGCCCACAGTTCCCCGGCGCCGGCCAGCAGGTGCGTAGCCTGAACATCCCGTGCGGCGCAGCGCTTGGCGCGACGTGGAACCCGGCGCTGGTCGAAGACCTCGGTGTCGCTCTCGGCGACCAGACGCGGACGAAGGCGTGCCGCGTCCTGCTCGCGCCGACCGTCAACCTCCATCGCGCTCCGCTGGCGGGCCGCAACTTCGAGTCGTATTCGGAGGACCCATTTCTCACCGGCAAGCTGGCCGCGGCGTTCATCCGCGGCGTGCAGTCCCAGGCGGTGGCGACGACGGTCAAGCACTTCGCCGGCAACGAGTCGGAGTTCGAACGGATGACGATCGACACCGTCGTCGACGAACGCACCTTGCGCGAGTTGTACCTCCTGCCGTTCGAGATGGCGGTCCGCGAGGGCGGCTCGCTCGGGATCATGACGTCGTACAACCGGCTCAATGGGCTGTACAACGCCGAGAGCCGCTGGCTGCTGCAGGGCATCCTGCGCGACGAGTGGGGCTTCGAGGGCTTCGTCGTCACCGACTGGTACGCAGCCGGAACGACCGAAGGCGCTGCTGCGGCCGGTCTCGACCTCGAGATGCCCGGGCCTTCCCGCTTCTACGGGCGCCAATTGGGCAAGGCGGTCCGCGACGGCGAGGTCGACGAGGTGCTGCTCAATGGCGCCGTGCACAGGTTGCTGTCCGTCTACGACCGCATCGGCGCGCTCGACGACGAGCCCCGCGAACCGATTGCGATCGATCGTCCCGAACATCGCGCCCTCGTCCGGCGGGCAGCGGCAGAATCGATGGTGCTGCTACAGAACGGCATGCATGCCGCCGGCACCACCAAGCCCGATGTCGTCCTCCCGCTCGATGCGTCGACGATCAAGACCCTTGCCGTCGTCGGCCCGAACGCCGAGTCGGCCCGCATCATGGGCGGTGGCTCGGCCGAGGTCGAGCCACATTCGCAGGTCTCCCCCCTCGAGGCGTTACAGGCCCGCCTCGGCGCGGCGGTCACGATCGTGTACGAGCAGGGTTGCGACATCGACAAGACGGTGCCGCTGATCTCGCCCAAGCTGCTCGGCGGCGAGGGCTTCGCGATCGAGATGTTCGACGGCACCGAGTTCGACGGCGATGTCGTCTGCCGCCGCACAGTGACCAACGGCAAGCTGATCGTCCTCCCCGGCACGGAGGACGACGTGCCGACCGGGGCGATGTCGTACCGCGCGACGGGCTCGCTGCAAGCAGCTCACTCCGGGCCGCATCTGTTGAGCCTGGTGCAGCTCGGTGCCGCGCGCGTGATCGTCGACGGCGCGATCGTCTTCGACGGCATCACCGACCCGACACCACGGGGCGAAGGCTTCTTCGGCATCGCCAAGCAAGAGCTGACCGCTGTCGTGGACCTCAGCGCCGACCGGCCCTCGACCATCGAGGTCGAGTTCACCAGCATCGAACGGGGTTGGATGCAGGGCGTGCAGCTGGGCTGCAAGCCGGTGCCGAGCAGCGACCTGATGGACCGCGCCGTCGCTGCCGCGGCGTCGGCCGATGCCGCGATCGTCATCGTCGGCACGAACAACGATTGGGAGACCGAGGGCCACGACAGGTCCAGCATGGATCTGCCGGGACGCCAGGCCGAGCTCATCGAGCGCGTGTCCGCGGCGAACCCGAACACGGTGATCGTGCTCAATTCCGGATCGCCGGTGACGACCCGCTGGGCGGCTGAAGCGCCGGCGATCCTGCAGGTGTGGTTCGGTGGGCAGGAGATGTCGAACGCGCTGGCCGACGTCCTGTTCGGCGACGTCGACCCGTCAGGCCGGCTGCCGACGACGTTCCCGGAGTGCATCGAGCACACGCCGTCGTTCGGCAACTTCCCCGGCGAGCACGGTCAGGTCCGCTACGGCGAAGGTCTGCTGATGGGCTACCGATGGTATGAGGCCCGCCGTCTCTCGGTGCCGTTCGTCTTCGGCCATGGCCTGTCGTACACGACGTTCGCGATCGGTGCCCCGGAGATCGCCCCGACCTACGACTCGTCGACGGGAACGTTGAGTGTCGTCGTGCCCGTCACCAACACCGGGTCGCGTCGCGGCGCCGAAGTCGTGCAGTGCTACGTGGGGGCTGTCGCACCGGCGGTGGTGCGCCCACCGAAGGAGCTGAAGGCGTTCCAGAAGGTGTGGCTCGATCCGGGAGAGACCGTCGCGGTGACGATGACGCTCGATGCCCGTTCGTTCGCGTACTGGAACCCGGGCAACGTGTACAGGGGGACCGTGGTGCCGACCGCACTCGGCAACATCGGCGCGATGCCCGAGTCGTTCCGTGGCTGGCAGGTCGATCCGGGCGACTACCGCATCCACATCGGCCGCTCATCGGCAGACATCGCCCACGTCGCAACGGTGCAGGTCACGGCGTGATCCGGATCGAGGACCAAGGTCGCATCCGGGTCATCACGCTCGACCGGCCCAAGGCTCGCAACGCCTTCAACGAGGAGCTGTACGACCTCGCCGCCGACGCGCTGATCGGCGCCGCATCCGACAACGGGATCGCGGTGGCCGTGATCACGGGAGTCGAGCAGTCGTTCTCGTCCGGCAACGACCTCAACGAGATGGCTGCGCGCACCACGGGTGCGCCCTTCGAGAGCGGGCGCCACGGCTTCGCCGGCTTCGTCGATCAGTTGATCGAGTTCCCCAAGCCGTTGCTGTGCGCCGTCAACGGGCTCGCCGTCGGCATCGGCGCGACGATGCTCGCCCTCAGCGATCTCGTCTTCATCTCCACCGACGCCAAGGTGCGCTGTCCGTTCACCAGGCTCGGCGTTGCACCCGAGGCCGCGAGCAGCGCGTCGTTTCCTCGTCTGCTCGGCCGCCAGAACGCGATGTGGGCCCTGCTCAGCAGCGAGTGGCTCTCGCCGCAGGACTGCGTCGACATGGGCCTGGCCTGGAAGGTGTGCGCGGCCGACGAGCTGATGGCCGAGACCCTGCGCCACGCTGCCGTGCTGGCGGCCAAGCCGATCAACTCACTGGTCGAGTCGAAGCGCATCATCGTCGCACCCCTGCGCGACGAGCTCTACGCGGCGCGGGCGCGGGAGAACGCGGCGTTCCAGGTGCTGCTCGGCGGACCGGCCAACATCGAAGCCCTCACGGCCTTTGCCCAGCGCCGCGAACCCGACTACACGAACGTCGACGACAGCCCTGTTCTCCGCCCGTAGGGCGGCGAACAGGGCTGTCGGCTCTTCTACTGCTCGGTGTGGCCCTTGATGGCCTTGACGACTTCGTCGAGGTGGGCCTGGCCCTCGTACAGCGAGCGCAGCATCCAGAACCGCCAGAACTTCACCAGCGCGGTGCGGATCCACAGCGCGGCTCCGACGATTGCCATCGAGATGCAGGCGATCGCGAGGATGATCAACTCGTTCTGATCTCGGACATCCTCTTCCTTGCCGGACTGCACGTACGAGCCGATGCCGACGAGGATCGCGGCGACCATCAGGACGACCCCGAACGTGCTCGCGGCCTTCTCGGCGCTCGCCTTCCCCGACGTCTTGACCTGCAAGTCGGCGATCTCGGACTTGAACTGCTCGATCCGGTCGTCGTTGCCGCTCGTCGCGGGTGCCGATGTGGATGTTTCAATCATGATTGTCCCTTTCCGCCGAGATAGGCAGATGAAAGTTCTTCGGCAAGTTCGTCGGGAGCGCCGACTCGCGTGATTCGTCCGTGGAGCATGATTGCAGCCCGATCGGCGATGCCCAGAACGGTCCTCGCGAACTGCTCCACGACGAGGACGGACACCCCGGATTGGGCCACCTGGGCCACGATCTCGTACAGACGACCGACGATGAGCGGTGCCAGCCCCATCGACAACTCGTCGAGGAGCAGCACCGCAGGATTGGTGGCGAGTGCACGAGCCATCGCGAGCATCTGCTGCTCGCCGCCCGACATCGTTCCCGCCAGCTGCGAACGTCGATCTCCCAGACGAGGGAAGCGGTCGTAGGCAATGGCCTCGATGTCGGACAGCTTGGCGCCGGTGTGCGTGCACATCAGCAAGTTCTCCCGCACGGAGAGGTTGGGGAAGATGCCCCGCCCCTCCGGGATCGTGCACAGGCCGAGCCGGGCCAGCCTGTCGGCGCTGACCCCGCAGACCGAGCGATCGGCGAGGCGCAGGTCGCCGGTGGTCACCGGCAGCAGGCCGGCGCAGACCTTGAGCGTCGTCGACTTGCCGCCGCCATTCGGGCCGAGCAGGGCGAGCACCTCGCCGCGTTCGACCTTCAGCGACACGCCGTGCAGGACTTCGATGGTGCCGTACCCGGCGCGCACGTCGACCATCTCGAGGATCGGCTCCTCGTCGGGCGCGCTCAGGTCGAATGGGTCGATGTCGAATGGGTCAGTATCGAGATCCGTCATGCGTGCTGGTCCTCACCGAGATAGGCGTCGAGCACGGCCTGGTTGGTCTGGATGTCGCTCGGGGTACCCGTGGCGATGATCCGACCGAAGTCGAGCACTTGGATGTATGAGCAGACTCGCATCACGAGTGAGACGTCGTGCTCGACGAGCAGGATCGCCGTGCCATCCGCACAGAGCTGGATCAGCAACTCGCCGAACTCCTCGGTCTCCTGCTCGTCCTGTCCGGATGCCGGCTCGTCGAGGAGCAGGATCCGCGGGCGGGTCATCAGGGCCCGGCCCATCTCGACCCGGCGGGCCATGCCGGTGGGGATCTCGGACACGTCGCGGTCGGCCAGCTCGGTGAGACCGAGCATCTCCAGCACACGCGCGCACTCGTCGCTCGGGTCGACCCGCCCCCGCCTGCTGCCCCACCGGTTGCGGATCTCACCGGCGACCTGAACGTTCTCGCGCACCGTCAGTGACGTGAAGAGCTCGAGACGCTGGAACGTGCGGGCCACGCCGCCCCGAGCACGCTTGAACGGCGGGAGCGCGGTGATGTCCTTGCCGTCGAGGATGATCTGTCCCGCCGTCGGGTCGAGCAGACCGGTGATGCAGTTGAACAACGTCGTCTTGCCGGCACCGTTCGGCCCGATCAGCCCGGTGATCGTGCCCGCTTCGGCGGTGACGTTGACCTCGCTGAGCGCGGCCGCGCCACCGAACTTCATGCCGACGTTACGACACTCAAGGAGCGACATGGCTCACCTCCCTCGGTGGTGGAACGATACCCAACGCATTGTCCAGCATTGCTTGATCCGAGAGTCGGAACGGCCGACCGAGGCCGATCTGGTCGAGATCCTCGCCGTGGATGGCGAGCTCCTCCTCGATGTACTTGTCGGGGTAGAGGGCCTTGATGATCATCGGGACGAGCACGGCGGAGAGGATCACCGCGACCGCAAACGTCCAGTTGCCGATGACCTCCTGCCAGGCCAGGATCCAGAGGCCGAAGATGCCGAGACCCCAGACGGCCGCGGCCCCGGGCGTTCGTCGCAGGGGCCGGAAGCCCTCCATCACCTGCTCGGCGATGCCCGTCGGGTTCTTGCCGAGACCGATGCCGACCAGGGCCGGTCCGACGAACTTGGTGAAGTTGCCGAGCGTCGACACGAACAGCCAGTGCAATCCGGGGTAGTCGGCGCCGAGCTTGTTGAGCACGTTCGGACCGACGACGCTGAGCACGCTGAGGAAGATGCCCGCCAACAGTGCGCCGCTGACATAGCCGATGCCACCGACGACGGCGATGAGGAACAGCGTGAGGCTCTGGAAGCCGTCGAAGCCGTTGTTGTTGGCGAGCGTGCGCTGCTGGCAGGCCCACATCAGCCCGCCGAGGCCGGAGATGCCCGACGACAACATGAACACGCCCAGCTTGAGCCGGGTGACGTTGAGGCCGAGCGTCGCGCAGGCGGCCGGACTGTCCTTCATCGCGACGACCATCCGCCCGTAGGCGCTGCGGCGCAGGGCGATGAGCCCGATGCCGATCAACGCGAACATCACCGTCATCAACATCAAGAAGTTGCGTTGATCGTTGAAGTTGATGCCGAACCAGTGCGGTTTGGGCATCGTCAACGAGCCGGTGGTGAAGAGGTTGACGGTGAACTTGAGCCCGAAGATGTTCGCGTGCAGCGACGCCGTCTGCAGGAAGACGAGCTGGTTGACGACGATGCCGAACGCAAATGTGGCCAGCCCCAGGTACAGGCCGCGAAGGCGCAAGGCCGGGAGCGCGATCAACCCGCCGACGACCGCGCACACGCAGATCGCGAGCAGGATCGCCGGCACCGACAGCGACTCCTTGGTGGCCAACCCTCCCGGACCGACGTCGAACTGCCACGCGGCGATGAGCGCGATGCCGGCGAAGGTGAAGATGGCCAGGTTGATCTCGCCGGCATACCCGGTGAGGAGCACCAGCGAGATCGCCAGCAACGACAGCGACATGCCGTTGGCGAGGCTGATCACCGCGGCCCCGGACATCAGCGTCTGCAGCATCCAGATGACCGCGATCAACACGCCGCCCCACGCAACGGCCTGGCGCATGGTGGGCACTCGGAAGCGTTCTCGAGTCCTCGCCACGATGGCGCCGCGGAGGCGGTCCTGGGGAAGGATCAGCAACGCACCGAACAGCAACAATGCCGGGATCGCATTGCGCATGTTGCGCAATGCCAGCCACTTCTGACCGGCGTCGGAAGCCCAGTCGAAGTACAGCTTGGAGAGGCCCAGCACCATCGCCCCCGCGTACGCGAGTGGCACGCTGCGCAACCGGCCGACGATGGCCGCCGGGTACGCATCGAAGATCAACAGGGTGAGGGCGAAGATCTGCAGGGCACCCTGCTGCGGCGACAGGAGCACGCCGGCAAGACCGGCGAGCGCGGCACCGATGGCCCAGCTGAACATGCTCATCCGGTCCGGGCGGCCGCCATTGAGCATCAGCAGCGAGCGGTCGTCCACCGTGGCCCGCATCGTCACGCCCATCCGGGTCCGGAACAGCAAGATGTACAGCGCGCCGGCGATCAACACCGCCAGCGCGACACCGATCAACTGGTGGTAGAACACCGCCTGGCCGAGGATGTCGACCTTGCTGCCGCCGAAGAACTTCTTGGGCACGATGTTGCGGCTGCCGCTGCGGAACCAGATCCACGTCGCCGCACCGTTGACACCGAGGAGCAGCGCGATCGGCGTGACCAACCTCGTCACCTCGCTCGTGCCCTGCAGACCTCGGATCACCACGATCTCCAGCAGCAGGCCGATCAGCGGCGCGAAGACACAGACCGTCAGGACGATCGCGATCGGTGCGGGGACGTCCCAGTCGAAACGGAGCTGCCAGAAGATGAGCGCGCTCATCGTTGCAACCGCGCCGTGGGCGAAGTTGAACACCCCCGATGTCGAGTAGGTGACCACGAGCCCGGTCGCCGCGATTGCGTAGACCGACCCCAGGCACAGGCCGAGCACGGTGTAAGCGAGGAAGTCTTGCATGGGTTTCCTTACTCCCTCCAGAAGTCAGTACAGAAAGCAGCCCGGTCGGATCGGCGAGGAGCAGTTCGCCAGCGACGATCCGACCGGAGCTGTGTCGTCATGGTGCTATGCACCACCCGTGAACTGCTGAGAAATGCGGTTGGCGTCGAGCTGTGCCGCGGCGAGCGCGGGGGTGCCCGAGACGGCACCGATCCATGACGGATCGCAGGCGAAGGTGCCGGGCTCGGTCGGCTCGACCCGCTCGTACGCGGTGCCCTTCAGGTGCAAGACGATGTTGCAGGCCGGCGGGTGGTTGCCACCCGGATCGGTCTCGGCATGGAGGCCGTGACCGGTCCAGCTGTGGGTGTTGGCCAGGTTCTCGAGCGTGCAGGCCCGAGTCAACTGGTCGCCACACGCCGATGCCGCTGTTGCCCACAGCAGGAACGATGAGGTCGCCTGGGCACCGAGCAGGGAGATCTCGCCACCGGAGCCCTGGACCAGATCGACGTAGTCCTTGGTCGCCGGGTTCACATCCGCTTCCTCGAACGGGATGAACGCCATCCGCATGTAGAGGTTGTCGAGTGCGCCGTCGGTGTTCGCAGCCGCGCACCTGGCCTCGTAGTGGTTGGCATCGGTGAAGATCGGGACGTTGTAGTCGTTGGCCTGCGCGGCCTGGGCGAACAGCTGCAGGTTGGGCAGGCACGAGCCCGACCAGGCAACGGACTTCGCGCCGGCCTCCTGGAGCTGCTTGACGAACGGCGTCCAGTCGGTTTCACCGGCGATGTTGTACTCGAGCGTCGTCGATGCGAACGTCCAACCGAAGTTCGGTGCAGCCTGGACGAACTTGTCGCGGGTCTCCTGCGTGGCGGAGTAGTTGCCGACGAGCGCACCGACGTGCTGAACCTCGTCCGGGAACAGCTCGGCGAGCTGCGCGAACGTACCGGCCGGTGTTTCGTCGGCGGGGTTCGGCACACCCTGATACATGTCCTTGCCCATCGCGAACGCCGCACTGACGCTGTACGCGGGGACCGCGGGAAGGCCGCAGGCGAGGCGGGTCTCCTCCTGGTTGCCGTCGAAGGCCCAGCCTTCACCGACGAGGAAGAAGTTGTTGCCGTCGCACGCACCCTGGATCGCGGGGCCGACTTCCAACAGCTTGGCGTCGAAGTAGTTCATCGTGATCTTGCGACCGTTGATGCCGCCGAGCTCGTTGCACTTGTCGACCAAGGCCTTCATCGCATCGGTGATCTCATGGTTGAGGCCCGGCGAGCCGGCGTAGCCGTTGTCGTCGCCCGACGCGATGCTGATCGAATCGGCGGTGACGCCGACCTCGCTGCCGTCGTCGGTGTTCGCGCCGTCGCCCGCGCTGCAGGGCCACGGAGCGTCGCCGAACGTCGGCCCATCCGCGACTGCCTCGGTGGACGGTGTCGTGTCGGCCGCGCTCGATGCGGTGGTGTCGGCCGACTCAGCGGTGGTTTCGTCAGTCGTGTCAGACCCACTGCTGTCCGCCGTCGCGGTGGACTCAGTGGGTGCCGTCGTTGCTGTCGACGCCTGCGTGGTTGCGGCAGCAACCGTCGTGGCAACGGCCGTTGAATCGGCCGCCTTGTCGCGATCTTTGCCGCATGCGCCGGCGACGAGCGCGAGCGCAGTGAACGCAGCAGCTAGCCGCACCGATGTACTTCTCATCAACAGATTCCCCCGTGACAGATCATTGGACGAGTCACGGTAACAGAATCTGACGCACCGTCAGAAATCAGACGGGACAACACTTTGCGGTGCCCGCAAACGAACGCGATGCTCGACAGCAAGCTCGTCAACCGCCCGTTGTGAACTGCTGCGAGATGCGGTTCGCATCCAACTTGGCGGCGTCCAGCGCGGGCGTGCTGTCGATCTTGGCGATCCACGCCGGGTTGCATTCGAAGGTGCCTCGCTCGGCGGGAACGACCCGCTCGTACGCCGTGCCGTGCAGCTTGATCAGCGCCGTGCACGACGTCGGGTGGTTGGCCCCCGGATCGGTCTGCTGATAGATGCCGTGACCGGTCCAGTCGTGGATTCCCTTCAAGTTCTCGATCGTGCACTCACGGGTGAGCGACTCGCCGCAGGCCGAGGCCGCTGTCGCCCAGAGGAGGAACGACGAGGCGGCCGTCGAGCCGAGCTGCGAGATCTCGCCGCCACTCGCCTCGATCAGATCGAGGTAGTCCTGCATCGCGGGAGTGGTGTCGGCTTCTTCGAACGGTACCGATGACATCCGCAGGTAGAGGTTGTCCATCGCGCCATCGGTGTTGGCCGCCGCGCACTCTGCGGAGTAGTGGTTGGCCTCGGTGAGCACTGGGATGTCGAGCCCGTTGGCTTGCGCAGCCTGCATGAACAGTTGCAGGTTCGGCAAGCAGGCGCCGGACCAGTACAGGATCGTCGCTCCGCTGTCCTGGATCTGCTTGACGAAGGGCGTCCAGTCGGCCTCGCCGACCGGGTTGTACTCGATCGTCGTCGACACCCAGTCCCAGCCGAACTGCTTCGAGGCGATGACTGCCTTGTCTCGTGACTCCTGGGTCGCCGGGAAGGCACCGACCAGCGCGGCGGCCTTCTTGACCTCCTCCGGGAACAGCTCGGCCATCTGTGCGTACATGCCGGCCGTCACCTCGTCGGACGGTCCGGGCGTCGGCGGGAAGACGTCCTTGCCATGGGCGAAGGCTGCGCTCACCGCGTAGGCGGGCACCGCCGGAAGCCCGCACGCGAGGCGGGTCTCTTCCTGCTGCACGTCGAAGGCCCAGCCTTCGCCGACGAGGAAGAACGCTCCGGAGTCGCATGCTGCTTGCATCGCCGGGCCGACGTTGAAGAGGGCGGCATCGTAGTAGTCCCACTGGATCTGGCGACCGTTGATGCCTCCGAGCTCGTTGCACTTGGCGACCATCGCCCGCAATGCGTCGCTCATCTCCCGGTTGAGGCCGGGCGCACCGGCGTAGCCGGCGTCGTCGCCACCGGCGATCTTGATCGAGTCCTTGGTGACGCCGGGCGTGGACCCGTCGTCGGTGTTGTTGCCGTCGCCGGCCCCGCACGGCCACGGTGCATCGCCGAACATCGGCACATCGGGTGCTGTCGTGTCGGTCGGCGCGGTCGTGGTGTCAGGGGCGTCCGTGCCAACGGTGGTCTCCGACGCCTCAGCGGTGGTGCCGGTTGAGTCCGTCGACGGCGTGGTGTCGCCGGCAGCCTCCGTGGTCGGCGCCGCGGTCGTCGCCGCAGTCGTGCTGACCGCCGCGGTGGTCGGTGCTGCCGTCGACGATGATGACTCGCGATCCTTGCCGCACGATGCGGCAAGGAGCGCGAGCACAACCGGAACGACCGCGAGACGGCTACCTCTACGACGCATGAAATCCCCCCCGAGATTCAGTGTGTTGGTTGGGGCACCGTAACACGGTTTCTGACGGCTCGTCAGATATCAGCCGCCGGTCGAGAACTGCTGCGAGATTCGGTTCTCGTCGAGCTTGGCTGCGGCCAGCGCCGTCGTTTGCACCTTGGCCACCCACGCCGGATCGCAGTCGTACGTGGCCGGCTCGGTCGGCGTCACACGAACGTACTTGGTGCCTTCGAGCTTCAACAGCGCACCGCAGGACTGCGGATGGTTCGCTCCCGGGTCGGCCGGTGCGTACATCCCGTGGCCGGTCCAGTCGTGAGTGTTCTTCAGGTTCTCGATCGCGCACTCGCGGGTCAGCGTGTCGCCGCACGCCGACGCAGCCGTGGCCCACAGCAGGAAGGCCGATGTCGCGTTCTCGCCGAGACCGGAGATGTCGCCACCCGCGGCGTTGATGAGATCGAGGTAGTCCTGCGTCCCCTTCGACTCGGCCGCTTCCTCGTACGGCACCTGACCGATGCGCACGTAGACGTTGTCCATCGCCCCATCGTCATTGGCGGCGGCGCAGCCGGCCTCGTAGTGGTTGGCCTCGGTGAGCACCGGGATGTCGAGACCGTTCGCCTTCGCAGCCTGCATGAACAGCTGCAGGTTCGGCAGGCACGCGCCCGACCAGTAGAGCGCCTTGGCGCCGGCTTCTTGCACCTGCTTGACGAACGGAGTCCAGTCGGCCTCACCCGTCGGGTTGTACTCGATGGTCGTGGACTTGAACACCCAGCCGTACTGGACGGCCGCAGCAACGATGCGGTCACGCGACTCCTGCGTCGCTGTGAACGCGCCGACCAAGGTCACCGCCTCTTTGATGGCGTCCGGGAACAACTGCCCGAACTGCACGAGATGGCTCGACGCCTGCTCGTCAGCAGGGTTCGGGTTCGGCGGGAAGACGTCCTTGCCCATCGCGAACGCAGCGCTGACGGCGTAGGCCGGCACCGCCGGCAGGCCGCAGGCGAGGCGGGTCTCCTCTTGCTGCACGTCGAACGCCCAGCCCTCACCGACGAGGAAGAAGGCACCGGAATCGCAGGCGGCCTGGATCGCCGGGCCGACTTCGAACAGCTTGGCGTCGTAGTAGTCCCACGTGATCTGGCGACCGTTGATGCCGCCGAGCTCGTTGCACTTGGCGACCATTGCCTTCATCGCGTCGGTCATCTGATGGTTGAGACCGGGCGCACCGGCGTAACCGGCGTCGTCGCCACCGGCGATCTTGATCGAGTCGGCGGTCACTCCTGGCGTGGAGCCGTCGTCCTTGTTGGCACCTTCGCCGGGACCGCACGGCCATGGCGCGTCACCGAACGTCGGGCCCTCCGGCACCGTCGTCTCGGTCGGCGCAGTCGTCGTGTCGGGTGCATCGGTATCGGCGGTCGTCGTGTCCGAGCCGCCGGTGGTGTCGGTGGCCTCTGTCGACGGCGTTGTGTCACCGGCAGCCTCCGTGGTGGGCGCAGCAGTGGCTGCGGTGGTCGTGGGCGCCGCAGTGGTCGGCGCTGCCGACGATGACGACGACTCGCGGTCGCTGCCGCATGCGGC
>Ga0075364_10001047_pt1 | contig 14718 bp, 10 predicted proteins | sample EndMetdeltDD1764_FD_71517 | JGI IMG/M metagenome (GOLD analysis project Ga0075364, IMG submission 71517) | Populus endosphere microbial communities from Tennessee, USA - Endosphere MetaG P. deltoides DD176-4 | ecosystem: Host-associated > Plants > Roots > Endosphere | place: USA: Tennessee... | reverse complement strand
GCGTGGGTTGGGCTGCCGGTTCGACGGCGGGTGCAGGCGTGGGTTCTGCGGCCGGCGCCGGCACTTCGGCGGCCGGCGCCGCAGGCTGAGCATCGGCCGCCGCCGGGGCTTCAGCTGCGGGCTGAGACGGCGCCGGTGCAGGCGCGCCGTTGGCGTCGCCGACGACGGCGATCACCGCGCCGACCGGAACCGTGTCGCCTTCCTGGACGCGGATCTCTGTCAACACCCCCGCGTTCGGGGAAGGCACCTCGGTGTCGACCTTGTCGGTCGAGACCTCGAAGAGCGGTTCGTCGGCCGCGACCGTGTCGCCGACCTTCTTGAACCACTTGGTGATGGTTCCCTCGGTGACGGTCTCACCGAGTTGGGGCAACGTGACTTCGGCCATTGGAATCCTCTTCGATTGGTGTGGCGATCAAGTGTGGGGCGAGCGTTCGTACGGACTTCGGAGCGCCTGAGGGCGATCAGGTGTTGAGGCTGCGGCCCGTGAGCGACAGCATGGTTTCCCCGAACAGCTCGGTCAAGCTTGGATGCGGCTGGATGAACTCGGCGACCTCGGCGACCGTGGCTTCCCAGTTGACAGCCAGATATCCGCCGCTGAGCTGCTCGGTGACCCACGGGCCCACCATGTGCACGCCGAGCACCTGACCGGCGCTGCCGTCGGGGTTCTTCTTGGCGATCACCTTGACGAGCCCGTCGAGCTCGCCGATGATCTGCGCCCGGCTGTTGCCGCGGTACTGGTGCTTGGCGACGACGACCTCGTGGCCGGCGGCGATCGCGGCTTCCTCGCCCGGCCCCGCCCATGCCACTTCGGGGTGGCAGTAGATCGCCCACGGCACCTTGTCGTACGCGACCGGCATCGGGTTCTCGCCCAGCAGCTGCTTGACGATCAGGATCGCTTCGGCGTAGGCGACATGGGCGAGTTGGGGCGTGTTGATCAAGTCGCCGAGCGCGAACACGCCGGCTTCGGTGGTGCGGCAGAACTCGTCGACCTCGACGAAACCGCGGTCGCTGACCTTCACGCCGGTGGCGGCGAGGCCGAGCTCGTCCGGGTAGGGCCGGCGACCGACGGACACGATGACGACATCGACGTCGAGGTTCTGCGTCTCTGCCGCCGCGCCCTCTTTGTCGGCGTTGTTGAAGTGCACCGTGGTGCCGCCGCCGTCGAGCGGCGTGTGCCCCGTGATCTTGATCGCCGTCTTGATGTCGATGTTCTTCTTGCGGAAGCTGCGCACAACGACGTTGGCGACGTCGGCGTCGAGGCCGGGGAGGATCTTCGGCAGACCTTCGAGGATGGTGACGGTTGCGCCCAGGTCGGCGAACGTCGATGCGAACTCGCAACCGATCGCGCCGCCACCGATGACAGCGACCCGCGCCGGTACGTAGTCGAGCATCAGCACCTCGTCGCTCGTCATGATCGGGCCACCGCGATCGAAGCCGGGGATCGTGCGCGGCGCTGAGCCCGCGGCGAGGATCACGGCCCCACCTTGCACCTGGGTCGATGTGCCGTCGGCGAGCTGGATGGTGACGACGCGATCGGGGCCGAGCGAACCCACGCCCGTGAATGGCGTGACCTTGCGTGCTTTCATCAACCCGCCGATGCCCTTGACCAGGCCCTCGACGATCTTCTGCTTACGCGCCTGGGCGACGGCGAAGTTGACCGTCGGAGCGCTGGCTTCGATGCCGAACTCGGCGGCATGCGCGACGTGGCGGTGGACGGCGGCCGTCTCGAGGAACGCCTTGGCCGGGATGCAGCCACGGTTGAGGCACGTGCCGCCCATGGTGTCCTTCTCGACGATGGCCACGTTGAGCCCGGCCGATGCCGCGTAGAACGCGGCGCCGTACCCACCTGGCCCACCACCGATGATCACGAGATCGAATTGCCCGGGACCCTGTTGATTCGACAGTTGGACCACCTCCGTCAGGCCTCGTCATCGACGGTGACGAGGGAGAACTTCGTCGGCAACGGTAGCGGCAGTGGCTTGTCCCGACACCAATTCCCCGCCGGGCATCCTGGTGTGCGCAGCACCGGCCTCGCGCGCTCGGCTTGGCACGCCTCAGCCGGTGATGTCCCAGCGCAACTCGTCGTCGCGCTCATAGATCAACACCCCGGGAACGACCGTCGTGTCGAACGCGAGCACGCAGTGGGTGACGGTCTGCTTCGACGTCGCCGCGCACGGTTGGCCGTCGCTCGGTGGCGGCGCCTGCGGTTTCAGGTGGCCGTCGATCGTGCCGAGGTCGAACGACTCTGCGCCGTACGGATCGTCGACCCCGATCAAGCTCACACTCAGCAGGGTCTGGGTCGCCGTCCGGCGCACCGAGTCGAGTGTGACCGTCATCCCGTTGACTTGGCCCGAGCCGCCGACTGCGAGGTTGGACGTGCTCGTGTCATCGGCGATGAGGAAGACCTTGATGCTGCCGGCGATGAGGATGATCAGGCCGCAACCGACGGCCAGCAGCAGCAATGTGCGGGTCTTCACCGGAGAGAGGATATGGAGCGACCCTCCGACCGCGGCGCGGCGTGCCTCGCGGCGTCAGAAACGCAGGCGACCACGCCGGCCCGGGTCAGCTCCCGGCGTAGGCGCAGTCGTACGCCTCGCTGATGGCGTCGGTGTCGCCGGAGTAGTTGTACGGGTTGACCCCGACGAAGCACTCCGGATGGGCGAACTCGGGGCTGCTGTAGCTGATGTCCGCGCCGGCGCTGGCAGCGGCATCGACGATGCACTGCAGCTTGGGCTCGATCACGTTCTGGAACTCCTCGGGCGAGTCGCTGTAGATGTCGGTGCCGTTGTAGTAGTCGAACAGCCCGCAATCGGGGAACTGATACGGCCCTGGCACCTCGTCGCGGCTGAAACGACCGTCGTCCAGACCCTTCTGGACGCACGCCGCGGCGTCGTCGCCGGTCAGGCCGTACAGGCAGTCGAAGTAGTACGTCGTCGTGTCGATGTTGATCGTGTCGTCCGTACCGGTGTTGTCGGTCGCCGTGTCATCGGTCGCGGTGTCGTCCGTCGCGGTGTCATCCGTCGCGGTGTCGTCGGTCGAGTCGTCGGTCGTGTACGTCGTGTCGTCGGTGGTGTACGTCGTGTCGTACGTCGTGTCGTACGTCGTGTCGTCGGTGTACGTGGTGTCCGGCGGGAACGGGTCGGTGTCGGGGAAGTCGGCGAAGATCGCGTCGATCACACTGTCGAAGGCGGCCTGGCCGGAGTTGATCAGCGTCTCGATCTCGTCGCGGTCAAGCGCCCTCAGGATCGACAGCACCACCTCTGCGCCGGTGCCGAGGGGGCTGACGAACCATTTCCCGTCGACCTTGTCGACGACGATGCCGTGCAGCTCGAGGTCGCTGAACGCGTTGCCGAGATCGTCGAAGAACGTCTTCAGTTCGGGGGTGTCGGGCAGGCCGAGTTGATCGGTCGCGGTTCCGAGCGCGCCATCGTCGCTCTCCTCACCCGAGCAACTGGCGATGCTCTGGCCCCTGCTGGTCACGGTTGCGCAGCCATCCTTGAGCTCGAACGACACCTCCTCACCATCAACCGTCGCGTTGATGTTGATCGCGGTGATCGTCACCTGGCGGCGGTTGCCACTGCCCGTGACGGCGTATTGCGCATCCTTGATCTCGATGTCGGCATCCAGCTTGTCGAGCTCGTTCTGCGCGTCGTCGAGGAACAACGGCGCATACCGCTGCAAGGAGGCCGCCTCGTTCGGGTTGAGGCCGGCGATGATCTTCTCCAGGTTGAGGTCACCGGCGCCCGCGATCAGGTTGCCGAGCGCGCCCTCCGGAGAATCGGCACCGACGGGCTGCACGCCTTCCTCCGGCACGTCCTGGCCGTTGGCGAGGCTGTTCGCGGCGGAGTACAGCAGGCTGAGGTACCAATGACCGCCGTCTTTCACCGTCGTCACGGTGACATCGAAGTCTTCCTCGTCCTCATCCGCGTCGACATCGGGACGCTCGCCACCGAACGCTGTGTCGATCAACAGGTTGCCAATCGGGAGATCCTTGCCGTTGACCGCGACGCTGGCGGTTCCGGTGATGTTGACCGTCGAGATGTCGTCGACGTTCGTGTCATGAGCGCGAACCCGGGGATCGGCGATGTTGATGTCGAGGCCGGGAACCTTGTTCAGGTCGACCGAGCCGTCGGTGACTTCGAGCCGCTTCAGCTCGGTGTTGAGGTCGAGGAGTGGCTGACGGAATGTCTCGCGCTCGCCGGGGAGGAGCAGGTCGACGATCCCGAGCAGATCTTCTCCGTTCAGGCTCTCGACGAGCTTGTCGCCGACCTCCTGGGGGCTGGCTGCACCGCCGGCGGCCGCATCGTCGTCGCCGATCTTGGTGATCGCGAACGCGCCGGCGCCGAGGAGGGCGGCGACAGCGACGAGCGCGCCCACCATCTTGCCCCGGCTGCGCCGAGGCTGGTTCGAGCCCTCGACGAGGTCGGTGACATGCGGCGCGTTCGGGTCGGTGTACACGGGAGAGCCGGGCGGGTTCGAGTACACCGGCTGCGTGGGCGGCGGGAGGAAGGACTGGCCGGGGGCGCCCGCCGGGCCGCTCGGTGCAGACCCGAAGGGTGGCGGAGGCGTGCCGCCATTGGCTCCGGAATTGTCGAATTGATCGCTCATCATGTCCTCCCACACGGTCGAGTGTCGCCAAGAGTGTAAGGGCGGGGGTCGCTCACGCATGGGCGGCCCCGCCAATTCGGCGAGGGGATCACTCCCCCTACAGACACGCGGGGCCGGCGCCGCGTTACGGAGCATTCGGCGCGTTTGACTCCGAGTCCTCATGGGGAGTGTCCGAGGCATGACGCCTAGGGTGAGCACATGCACGTCGTCGTGACCGGCTCGAGTGGTCTGGTCGGCACCGCGTTGGTCAGGAGTCTCGCCACGCACGGCCACGACGTCACGCGTCTCGTGCGGCGCACGCCGCGCCCCGGCGAAGCGCGCTGGAACCCGGACGATGGATCGATCGAGACGGCCGCCCTGCAACACGCCGACGCCGTCGTCCACCTCGCCGGCGCGAGCATCGCCGGGCGGCGGTGGAACGACGCGTACAAGCAGACGCTGCTCGAGACCCGGCTGCGCGGAACGACGCTGATCGCGAAGACGATCGCCGATCTCCCCGACAAGCCGGCGGTGCTCGTGTCGGCCTCTGCCATCGGCTACTACGGCATGCACGGCGACGAGGCGCTCGACGAGACGTCGCCGGCCGGTGATGACTTCCTCGCCGATCTCTGCGTGCAGTGGGAAGCCGCGACCGCACCCGCTGCCGACGCCGGTGTTCGAGTCGTGCGGGTTCGATCGGGCATCGTGCTCAGTGGCCACGGTGGGGCGCTGAAGAAGCAACTGCCGCTCTTCAAGTTCGGCCTCGGCGGGCGCATCGGCTCCGGTCAGCAGTGGCAGAGCTGGATCTCGCTCGACGACGAAGTCGGCGCCATCATCCACCTCCTCGGCAGCGCCGTGAGCGGGCCGGTGAACCTCACCGCACCGAACCCTGTTCGCCAGCGCGATTTCGCCAAGGCGGTCGGCCGTGCGGTGCACCGTCCCGCCGTGCTGCCCACCCCGGCGTTCGCACCCAAGCTCGTCCTCGGCGCGGAGATGGCGACGAACCTCGTCGTCACCGGACAACGCGTCCGGCCGGCGGTGCTGCTCGACGACGGCTTCGAGTTCGCCTACCCGACGCTCGATCCAGCGCTGGCCCACGTGCTCGCCTGAGCCGTGGCAGAACGGATCCGAACAGTTAGCGTTCCCGGCGATGAGTACGACCACGCTGGCGTCGCCGCAGTGGTTGACCGACGGCGAGATGCGCGGCTGGCGAGCGTTCGCTGAGGTCAATCACCATCTGATGGCCGCGCTCGAAGCCGACCTCAGCCCGCACGGGCTGACGTTCGGCGACTACGAGGTGCTCGTCAACCTGTCGGAGGCCGACAACGGCCGGCTGCGGATGTGCGATCTCGCCGACAGCCTCGGCCTCAGCCCGAGCGGGCTGACGCGCCGTCTCGACGGACTGGTGAAGGCCGGCTACGTCGCCCGCAGACCATCGTCCGACGACCGCCGGGTGACGCTGGCGACGCTCACCGAGTCGGGTTTGGCCGTGATGCGTACCGCATCGACCGACCACCTCGCGAGCGTGCGTCGTCATCTCATCGACCTGCTCACCGAGGAGCAGATCACCGCGCTCGGCGACATCTTCATCGCCGTCGGGCGCGGCCTGGGCCGGACGACAACGATCTCGTAGTCGAGGTCGGTGGCGAAAACATCCAGGGTGGGGTGCAAGACGCGGCGCGTTCGACCGTCCTCGTCGTGACCGAGTGCACCGCCGCACTCGCACGAGAGGGAGCCCGCGATGTCGACCAACCGAAACACCAGCCGCACCATCAGCCACACCACCAGCCACACCATCAGCCGAAACAGCAGCCGAACCACCGGCCGACAGACCAACCGAACCACCCCATGGGCGTCCGGTCGTGCGATCGCAGCAGGTGCCGGCATCGCGCTCGTCGCGTTGCTGGCGTCGTGCGGCTCGCAGAGCAACGGGCTGCGCGCCGTCGCCTCCGGCTCTGCCAGCTTCCCTGCGCCGAGTGCCGCTGACCCGACGACGACCACCGCCACCATCACGATCACGCCCGTCGCGCCGACATCGGAGCCGGCCGCCGCGACGGCATCGGAGCCGATCGATGCGTCCGCCACCGCCAGCCCCGAGACGGCGACAACCGAACCGGCGACCACCGTTCCGACGACGCCGGCTACGCCGCCGCCGACAGATGTTCACGCAACACCGCCTGCTCCGCCGCCACCGACCGTGACCGTTCCTCCACCGTCGTACCGGCCGATCGTCGCCGTCAACGGCAACGGCGACGCGGTGATCGTCCACCTCGACGGCACCGAGACGTTCCTCTACGACGGCACCGATCCGGACGAGCGACCGGAGGAGGGGCCCTCGGTGCTCACCGCGGGGGTTGCGGTCAACGCGGACGAGTCGATCACGTTCGTCGGCACGTGCTGCGAGCCGTCGCCCGGGACGCTGCTGGCAACCTCCGGCGGAGTCACCCAGACCTCGTTCGGGCACGCGCCCGTGATCAGCCCGGACGACACGAAGGTCGGGTTCATCACGTTCGGAACGGTGAGCGTCAGCGCTCTCGATCTCACCAACCCGATCAGCGCCTCCGTCGCTGGAACGGGTGGTGCCACGCCGGACGACAGTGCGTGGGTCACCGATCTTGCATGGGTCGACGACACCCACCTCGTCGCACTCGTCATCGACGATGTCGACGGCTCGACCCTCCACCTGTTCGAGCTCGGCGACTCGACCCTGCAAGCTGCCGGTTCGGTGTCAATCGAGCCAGCGGTGTCGTTGGCCGGCAGCGATGACGGCACGGTGTACACGCTCACCCCAGCCGGGGTGTTGAAGGCGTACGACGCTTTCCTCGGCATGGCCACGCCCGCCGACGACATCGTGCTGGCAGATCAGGCGCTGAGCGCCGACGTGCACGACGGCGAGGTGCGCTGGGTCGACCACGACCGCGGGCTCCACATCGGCGCCACCCGGATCTTCGGCGAGTACATCTGGGTGCGCTGAATCCCCGCAGAGCCGCCTGGCCCTGAGAACCGCAGGGCAACCGTGCGACGTACAGATGGTGAGCAGCGACGGAGCCGCATCCGCTTGACGGATGCGGCCTCCGTCGGTTGCTACCGTTTCTGCTCGCGCTCGGTCGGAGGTCCTTCGTGCACGGATGTCGAACTGCAATCCTGGCGCTCCTCGCATCCTGTGCGGTGAGCGGTGCTGGATCGCTGCTCACCGGCACGAACCCGGCACTCGCCCTCCCGGCCACCGACATCATCGGCCCGGCCGGCAGCGGGACGTTCGGCCAACAGGTCGTGGTGCTGGCGAACGGCAACATCGTCGTCGCCGACCCCATGTTCGACGGCCCCAACGGTGCGGTCGACGCCGGCGCTGTCCGCCTCTACAACGGCTCGACCCAGCAGTTGATCAGCACTCTGCGCGGCTCGCGAACCGGCGATCACGTGGGCACGATCACGACGGTCGGGGTGAGCAACTTCGTCGTCTCGACCTCCTCCTGGGACAACGGAACGACACAGAACGTCGGGGCCGTCACGTTCGTCGACGGCGCGACCGGTCTCGATGGCGAGATCTCAGTGGCCAACAGCGTCATTGGATCACACAAGGACGATTCGGTCGGTTCCAGCGAGATCGTTGTCCTGCCCAACGGCAACTACGTCATCAGGGACGCGTTGTGGGACGCGGGCACGGTCGCGAACGTCGGGTTCGCCGCGTTTGCGAGTGGCGCCACAGGTCGCAGCGGTGAGATCACCAGTCTGAACGCACTGACCGGCTCGAAGGACCAGGACGCGGTCGCGCTGAACATCACGCCCCTGGCCAACTCCAACTACGTCGTGCAGAGCTCGCATTGGGCCAACGGCACGGAACTGAGCGCTGGAGCTGCCACCTGGGGCAGCGGCGTGGTTGGCGTCGTCGGCGTGGTGTCCCCGGCGAACAGCCTCGTCGGTCCATCGCAGAACGACAGTGCCGGGGTGTTCATCACACCGCTCACCGACGGCGACTACGTCGTCGGCAGCCCTTTCTGGCACTTCGGCCCACTGGACGGCGTCGGCGCGGCGACGTGGGCCTCGGGCACCGGGCCGACCGGCGGCCCGATCAACATCAGCAACAGCATGTACGGGGCCAACGCGTTCGACTACCTCGGCGGCGACATCACGCTGCAGACGGCCGAGAGCGCGATCGTCGCCCTCGCCAACGGCAACTACGTGGTCGGGGCACCGTCGAGCGACAGCAACGGATTCACCGACAACGGGTCGGCAGCGTGGGCCAACGGTGTCGCCGGCACGGACGGGAACCTGGCCGGGATGAGCACCGTCCACGGTGGGAAGAGCGGCGACCGCGTCGGCGAGAACATCCTCCCGCTGAGCAACGGCAACTACGTCGTGCTGAGCCCGCAGTGGCACAACGGCACCACCGCCGGTGCCGGCGCGGCGACGTGGCAAGCAGGCACAGCACAGGCCAGCGTGCTCGTCGATTCGACGAACAGCATCGTCGGCACCCACGCCACTGACCTGGTCGGGCTGGTTGCCCAAGCGCTTCCGAACGGCAACCTTGTCGTCGGCTCTCCCTCGTGGGACGCAGGCATCGTCGCCGACGTCGGGGCCGCGACGTGGATGAGTGGCATCGGGCCGACTTCCGGCGCTGTCGGTCCGGCGATCAGCGTTGTTGGCACCTCCACGCAGGACCTGGTCGGCCAACGGATCGACGCGCTCACCGACGGTGCCTACGTGCTGGGCGTTCCGTCGTGGGATGCGCCGGGAGCACCCAACGTCGGCGCCGCGGCCTGGCGGCGCGGTGACGGGCCTGCTGTGGGCGAACTCGACGCAGCGAACTCGCTCGTCGGGTCGAAGACCGGCGACTTCGTCGGTGGCGTAACGACGCCTCTCCCCGGCGGCGGTTACATCATCAGTTCTCCGTCATGGGACAACACATCGGCGCCCAACGCCGGCGCGCTCACGTGGGGACGTACGAGCGGCATCACCGGCGAGGTGAGTCCGGGGAACAGCCTCGTCGGCGAGACGGCCAACGACGGCAACTTCGTGATCGCAGCGGGTGCGGACGGAACTGCGACGATCACGGCAGGTGTCTGGGACGACGGCTCGGCGACCAACGTCGGCGCCGTCGCAGTGGCCCCGCCGGCAGGACTGTCCGGGCCGATCGACAGCTCGAACAGCTACACAGGAAGCCTCGTCGGCGGCGGGACCGGTTGGACGGTCGCGAGTGCGCGGACGGCGAACGGCTCAGTCGTCATCGGTCGCCCGGCCGAGAACCGTGTCGCGGTGGTCAAGCCCCCCGAACCACCAGTCGATCCGCCCGTTGATCCGCCGGTCGATCCCCCTGCGACCCCACCAACAGACTTCACGCCACTGAGCCCGGCACGCCTCGCCGACACGCGCACCGGCGCATCGACGGTCGACACCCTCCATGCTGGGAGCGGCCTGCTCGCGGCCGGCGCGACCATGACGCTGGCCGTCTCCGGCCGAGGTGGCGTCGCGTCCGATGCTTCGGCGGTCGCCCTCAATGTGACCGCGGTCGACGGCGAGGGCGATGGATTCGCCACGGTGTATCCGTGCGGATCGCCCCAACCGCTCGCCTCGAACCTCAACTTCACGCCGGGTACGACAGTCCCGAACGCGGTCTTGGTCAAGGTCGGCGTCGGCGGAAGTGTGTGCGTGTTCGTCAGCCAACCAACCCATCTCGTGGTTGACGTCAACGGCTTCTTCCCAGCCGCGTCCCGGTACGTTTCGCTGAACCCGGCGCGCGTTCTCGAGACCAGGCGTGGGCTCACCACGGCTGATGGTCAGCAGGAGGGCACTGGCGCGAACACCGGCGGCAGCGTTCTCCGCCTACAGGTCGCCGGACGGGCAGGTGTTCCGAACGACAGCGCAGCGGTCGCGCTCAATGTCACGGCACTCGGCGCGTCGGTCGCCGGCTTTGCGACCGTCTTCCCGTGCGACGCACCTCAACCGACCGCGTCCTCCCTGAACATCGCACCGGGCGCGACCGCGGCCAACCTTGTGGTCACGGCACTGAGCGCCGACGGCGCGGTGTGCATCTTCACCCAATCGACGATGGATCTCGTCGCCGACGTCAATGGGTACTTCCCCTCCGGCACCACCTATCACTCGCTCGTCCCCGCCAGGTTGTTGGAGACCCGGCCCGGCCAGTCGACGATCGACAACCAGTCGAACGGCGAAGGCGCCCGGCAGCTCGGCGCCGTCACCACGCTCCAGGTGACCGGTCGGGGCGGGGTGCCGGCGGACGCCACGACCGCCGTCCTCAACGTGACGGTGGTGGGTCCGCAAGCGCCGGGTTTCGCGACCGTGTACCCGTGTGGCATCGATCCACCACTGGCCTCGAACCTCAACTACGTCGCCGGACAGATCATCCCCAACGCCGTCGTCGTCAAGCTCAGCGCGACCGGAAGCGTGTGCCTTCTGAACTCGCAAGCGACCGACCTCGTCGCGGATGTCGTCGGCTACTTCAGTGGCTGAGCTCGCACGTGCCGGCCGATTCGTCGCGACGAACTATCGATCGACGTTGGCCAGGATGCCCGTGAGGTCGTGGTAGCAGACGCATCCCTTGGCGAAGTAGTGGCAGACGACGGCCCGGCGGGATTGGAGGTAGTTGGTCCGCATCGATCCCCCGTGCAACAGGTTGGCATGCCAGAAGAGAACATCGCCGGCCGAGGCGGTGAAGACGCTCGACCGTCTGGGGAACGCCTCGGCCATCGCCTCGACCAGCGGCGAGTAGGTCACATTGAACTGACCGTAGATGTCGCGCGCCGGCTGGCGATGATCGATGCCGACCTCGTCGGCGTACAGCGTGTCGAGCCGGTGCGAGCCGGGCACGAAACGCAACGGACCCGAGTCGGCCGAGATGTCCTCGAACGCGATCCAGTTCGCGACGAGGTATCCGAGCGGATACGTCGTCATGTGAATGGAGTCCGAGTGCAGCGCCTGCTGGCTGGCCTTGTGACCGGCGATCGTCTGGAACGGCAGGGCAACGGCTCCGAGCAGCAACTCGACCACATCGACCAACCGCCGATCCTCCAGCAGTGAGCGCAGCTGCGGCACGGTCAGGTGCGGGTCGAGCGCACGTCCGCGCAGCATGTCTCCTGGGCCCTGTGGATGGTCGTCGTCCGTTTCGACGGCTCCTGCGGCCAGGCGCTCCTCGTAGTGGAACCACACCTCGTCGAGCGTCGCCTGATCGATCAGGCCGGGCACGATCACGTACCCGTCGCGGATCCAATGGCGGCACAGATCGGCCTGGGCGGCGGTGATGTGGCCGTACTTCAGCCGCCTCGACACCTCCTGTTCGGCACCGGGGCGATCGAGCCACGGCTGCGGGCCGGACTGCGGCAGTCGCGTGGCTCGCCAGACTTGGTCGGGGGCGATGTCCATCGCCGCGGCGAGCTCGACGTCGGGACGTACCGGACCAATGGGTGTCGGGAGGGGTGCGACGAGACCGACCTGGCGAGCGAGAGCCTTGGCCTTGCGCGCAGGCCGGAGCAGCGGGGTCGGCAACCTCACCGCGGCGATCCTAATGTCGTGTGCCCTAGCCTGATCGGAACATGTCGACCGTGCACCCAACCGTTCCCCCAACAGCCTCCCACCGGCCGCAGCCGGTGAGCACTCCACTGCCGCTCGGATTCTCCTGCCACATCGCCAACGTCGGGATCAAGGATTCCACCGACGACTTCGTGGTCGTCACCGCCGACACCCGCTGTTCGGCAGCTGGCATGTTCACGAAGAGCCGATTCGCCGGTCCGAGCGTCGTCGTCAGCCGCGAGCACGTCGCCGATCACACGGCGCGCGCTGTCGTCGTCATCTCCAAGAACGCCAACGTCGCCACCGGCGAGCAAGGATTGGCGAACGCACGTCAGGTCGTCGCCGGCGTCGCCGGGGCGATCGGGTGCGACGCTGACGACGTGCTGATCGCGTCGACCGGAGTCATCGGTCGTCAGTACCCGATGGACCGCGTGCGTGCGGGGTTGGCTTCGATCACGGCTCCGTTCGCGGGTCGCGACGCACTCGCGGTCGCGACCGGGATCATGACCACCGACACCGTCGCCAAGGTCGCCAGCGCCACCATCGCCGGCAGCGATGCCGTCGTCGTCGGCGTCGCCAAGGGCGTCGGCATGATCGAGCCCGACATGGCGACGATGATCACGCTGATGTTCACCGATGCCGACGTCGATCCGGACGCGCTCGACCAGATGTTCCGCGCCGTGATCGACCGCACGTTCAACTGCGTCTCGATCGACACCGACACGTCCACCAGCGACACCGCCATCGTCCTCGCCAGCGGAGCCGCGGGCGAAGTCGACAACGGCGCCCTCGTCGAGGCGTTGTTCGAAGTCGCGCTCTCGCTCACCAAGCAGGTGGCCCGCGACGGTGAGGGCGCGGAGAAGCTCATCGAGGTCAACGTCGACGGTGCCCGCGACGGCGAGCAGGCCCGCCGCGTGGGGAAGGCGATCGTCAACTCGCCGCTGGTGAAGACCGCCGTCCACGGCGCCGATCCCAACTGGGGACGCGTCGCGATGGCGATCGGGAAGTGCAGCGACGACACCGACATCGACGAGCGCAACGTCGTCATCCGCTTCGGCGCGCAGGAGTGCTACCCGACGCTCGTCGACGACGCCGGCCTCGCCGCGTTGTCCGACTACCTTCGCCGCGACGAAGTGGAGATCAACGTCAGCCTCGGCATCGCCGATGGCTCGGCGACGGTGTGGGGCTGCGACCTCACCGACGGCTACATCCGCATCAACGCCGACTACACGACCTGATTTGTGGCGCCCGCGGCGCCGAACGAAGCAGGGACCGGGGGCGATGCCGGCGCGAGCGACGGCTGCGGCTGCCACTCCCAACGTTGGTGACGTGACCACCTGCCGTGTGGACAATTGGCCACGGTTGCCGGCCAACGGTGGTCTCAGAGGTAGCGCTGTCGTGAACTCGTCAGGGCTGAGCGCGCGGCGCCAGGAGCGCCAGCGACAAGCCGCAGCGAGGGAACGACCAAAGGCGCCCCGGCGCCGGAGGTCGGACCGAGCAAATCATTTCGGGGGCATGCGGATGCCGCCGTCGACGCGGATCGTCTCGGCGTTCATGTAGCTGTTGGTGATGCACTCGACGACCATGCTGGCCAACTCGCTGCCGTCGCCGAGGCGGTGCGGGAACAGCACGCCCTTTTCGAGGTTGGCCTTGAACGCCTCGCTGCCCTCGCCCTCGCCGTAGATCGGCGTGTCGATCAGGCCGGGGGCGACGGTGTTGACGCGCACGCCGATCGCGGCGAGGTCGCGGGCGACGGGCAACGTCATCCCGACGACGCCACCTTTCGACGCGCTGTACGACGCCTGGCCGATCTGCCCGTCGAACGCGGCGACAGAGGCGATGTTCACGATCGCGCCGCGCTCACCGTGCTCGAGCGGCTCGGTGGTGCTCATCGCGGTGGCGGCGATGCGGATGCAGTCGAAGCTCCCGACGAGGTTGATCGCGATCACTCGCTTGAAGGCGTCGAGGTTGGCCGCGCTGTCGTAGCTGCCGTCCTTGCCGACCGTGCGCTGGGCCCAGCCGATGCCGGCCGAGTTCACGAGCACGCGCACCGGGCCCATGCTCTTGGCCATCTCGACCGCGTTGATGATGTCGTCGGTCTTGGTGACGTCGACCTTGCAGAACGCGCCGCCGATCTCAGTGGCCAACGCGGTGCCCTTGTCCTCCTGCAGGTCGGCCACGACGACCTTGGCACCCTTGCTGGCGAGAAGGCGGGCTGTCGCTGCGCCGATCCCCGATGCTCCACCCGTGACGATTGCGCTGACTCCGTTGAGATCCATGGTGCGCCACGCTAGGCAATCCACCCTCGTGACGGCCATTCCCAGCAGGTTTTGGTACCGCACACCAGGCAAGAACCTGCTGGGAATCGGCGGTTGGGGCGGGAATCCGCGGCGGGTTTGGGACGGGCGGAAAGATTCCCCTCAAGTTCAGCGCGGAACCTCCGATACAGAGGCGGGGACAGGTGAGTACGGAGGTGTCGCGATGCGAACCACACGGATCTCGTCGAAGAAGAAGATCGCGGTTGGAGCCGCGCTCTTCTCGGTCGGAACGGTCGGCACCGCTGCCGCGTTCTGGTCGGCGACCGGCAGCGGAGACGGGCAGGCC